>Ga0196964_10001210_pt1 | contig 13372 bp, 23 predicted proteins | sample S1_10metaG_FD_148615 | JGI IMG/M metagenome (GOLD analysis project Ga0196964, IMG submission 148615) | Soil microbial communities from Anza Borrego desert, Southern California, United States - S1_10 | ecosystem: Environmental > Terrestrial > Soil > Desert | place: USA: California | collected...
CGTAATGGCATTTTCTGGATGCTTGAGCATTTCCCCGACCAAAACAACAGCGTCAGAATAGACTTCGACTGGGAAAGCGGAACGGCATTCACGTCGCTTCTCAATAACCGTCCATCAGCAAAGTAGCTGCGGATCTATTAGATCGTCCGCCGAGTTACTGCGACCCGCCAGAGCCTTGGAACAGATTTTCTGTGGTGCGTCGATTCCTTAAAGTCGATAGATTGGCATCCGCCTGCTAATAGCGAGCGCGGACCGTTATGCCTCTCCCAGCGCGAGGTCCAATGTCGGCCTGCCTGACTCGGTGCCCATCGACGTATAGGACGGCGAGCGTTCGGCCATACTGATCTCTTCCACGCCTGTCGATGTAGACCAGCCCCAATACTAGGTCCGCCAAACGAGCACGGGCTTCGACCCCGCCGGGCTCAGACAGCTCAGCCGCGTAGATATTCAGGAGCCGCACTCGTTCCCTGCCGCAGCGCAGCGTATCGCCGTCGACGGCCCGGCATAACTCGCCGGCCGCCGTGCCGCTGGTGGCGGCCAAGAGCAAGGCCAGAAGGACGATGCGCATGCTGAGCACAACGCGCGCGGGGGTTCGCTGGATGACACCAGCCGGCATAGACTGGGCGGCATGGACCCCATCACAGCCAACGACGGCGATCCGAAAGCCGGCCTGAGCACCACTGCGCGAACCGCGCTGTATGTCGCCGTAGCGTTAATTCTGGCTGCCGGCGCATGGATGTCCTATTTCCTCGCGACATAGGTCGCCCATGGACCAGATCGCAGCAAACGACGATGACCAGACCCTAGCCCGAGCACGCCGGTTGCTTTGGTCCTCAATCATCGGAGCCGCGCTCACCGCAGTGGCACTATTCGTTTACTTCTACTGATCGTTGGACCGCACACCGCTCATATACGAGCCAGCTACCGAGCTGTGCTCAACCTGCCATTGGCTCAATTCTGGCGTGACGTTCTACGAGGTAGGCCCGCCAGCAGTGTCTTTCGCCTGCGGCCGCCGGCACCGTAACCGCGTCCCTCACGTCCCGAAGTGCGAGGACTATCAGCGCGAGCCGGGTACCGATTGACACCCATCATCACTCACGATGACTTGGCCGCGTTGGCGTCGGTCAACAAGCCATTCAGCCGGCAAGGATGGGTCTTCGAATTGAAGTACGACGGATTCCGAGCTTTGGGGGCTAACGATCCTGGCGCGGAGGTCCGGTTGCTCTCACGGCGCGGAACCGACCTACTCAGCTGCTTCCCGGAGATCGGCCTTTCCCTGGAGGGGCTACCAAACTGCGTCCTAGATGGCGAGTTGGTATCGCTCGACGAAATGGGCCGGCCGGTATTCGAGCGCTTATCGCGCCGGTTCAGGCTCAAGCGAGAAATCGCCATTGCCGACGCGAGCCAAAAGGAACCAGCAGTTTTGTTCGCGTTCGACCTTCTCGCCCTGCGCGGGCGGGATGTACGCCGCTGGCCGCTGCTGAAGCGGAAGGACGCCCTAAAGAGCTTGGTCAAGGGCTCTGAGCGGATCCGCTACGTCGAGCACATTGGGGAGGAAGGCGCCAAGCTCTTCGCGATGGCGGAAAGCCTTGGCCTAGAGGGCATCGTCGCCAAGCGCATCGACTCGCTTTATTACCGGGGTAGGGAAAGCGGATGGGTGAAGATCAAGACAGCGGCGGGTAGAGCTCTTGATGAGGAGCGAAGTAAGTGGAACGAGTAGCCTCCATCGCGATGAAACGCGACTGTCCATTCTTTGCGGCGCTATGTTCATTACACGGGCGGGTAGCTACTGTGCTACATGCAGCGTTCAGTGGCCCAGCAGGGCCAGCTGGTGGTGAAGCAGTCAAACGCAGCTCGCGCCGTGCGTCGAGCCGCTGCGAACGCCGTAGCCCGCGCCAGCGCACTACGCGCCGTCCTGAAGGCTCTAGCGTCTAGCCGTCCCCACCGGGCTCAGCAATTGCAGGGCACCTATGCCGCCCAAACCCCGATAGGAGCAACATGGCAGACGACAGGAAAAACCCCGGTAGCCCGGATCGCGACCGTATCAACGTCAATGAGGAATACGAGCTGCGCGATTGGTCAAAGAGCTTAGGCGTTACCCCTGAACAACTGAAGGACGCCGTTCAGCAGGTTGGGGATCGAGCCGACGCTGTGCGGAAACACCTGAACAAGTAGCAACACGCCGCGCCGCCCCTCTCTTGTTTCATACCTCGCCGGGCCTGGCGCGGCTCAACGTTTTCTGAATACCCGTTTCCAAGGCAGTGTCGCAGCACTCCAGTATTAGCCGCCCGCCATCGTCTATCTCTTCGACGTCCACCCGCTGATCGCTTTCAGCCGCAAGGTAGGTGAGGACGTTCCGCAGCTCTCTGCCGTCTCGTAGTCGTCGGTCCCGACGCAAGGATTCCTCTGCATGCGGCCCCCATACGGTTGTAATTGCCGCGACGGTACGCCGAAAAGCAGCGCCGGGCGCTAGAGCGGGTAGCGCTTGCTGGTCGGAATTTAGCGGACCCAGCGGGACGGAGTAACACGGTAGGCTGTTTAGTCACTAGGCGGTCACCGATGCGCTTTCGGTACAACCGCCAAAGGGCGTAAAGGGCCTCGACGCAAAAAGAGCCCAGCGTTTTTGGTGAGGTTTGTATGTCATCGATTCACATGCTTCGTCCCAAGCAAGCATTTGCTGTTCTCGGGCGTAGCCGTTCCTGCGGTTATGCGGATATCAAAGCCGGCGTGCTTCCCCCGTTCGTCAAACTCGGTGTACGAGCTTCCGGACTACCGGCACATGAAGCGAATGCCATCAACGCTGCGCGCGTGGCAGGAAAGTCTGCTGAAGAGATCAGGGCGCTAGTCCAACGCCTGATCGCCGAGCGAAAGGCGGCGTGATGGCTACTCTCGCCGCAATCTTCGCGCAACCGGTCAATGTTCCGTGGCCGTATGACGAGTCCGGGCGGGGGCGCTGATGGCCTCCGGTGCTTTTACGGGCAAGACGCTGACGGGGCCGGCAGAGTATCAACACGTCGGCGACCGGATGTATCTTCGTGCTCCCGACGGGCAACTCTATAAGCCATCACAAGTCCCTGGTTGGTTAGAGGGAATGATGATTGATGCTTATGGTGATTTGTTCACCCCTCCACCGGACGCTGTACGTGCTGGCCCAACGGAATACGGAGCGGACGGTTCCATTTTCAGAACCACAGCGGGCGGTGAGAAGCAGTATCAATGGAATAACGCATTTTCGGGATGGGACGGCACTTCTTTCGCTGCTCCCGGCGACCAGCAAACGATGTGGTCAGCAACCCAACCCACCCTCGCTGATGCGGCTGTTCCGGCTGGGTATAACGGCAACAACCCGTGGGGCATGGCCACTACGAGGACTAGCGACTTCCTGACGCCCAGCGACATCGCAATCATTGGAAGCATGGCGGCGGTGCCGTTCGGAGTCGGCGCGATGACTGGCGCGCTTGGCGCTGGGGCTGGTGTTACCGCTGCGGATATGGCTGCAGGAATGATGCCGCAGTTCGGAACCACCGCTGCCTATAACGCAGGCATCGGCGGGATGGGCGGCGCGGCAAGTGGCGCGCTTACCGGAACGTCAGCAGATTTTCTATTCCCCGGCGAGGCTGATGTGTTCAACGGCGCAACCCACTTGGGCACCGGAACTGGAACTGCCGGCTGGACCACCGGCACGACTTCTCTGCCGACGAATTGGGGCAGCACCGTCGACGTGGCGGGCCAACTTCCTCTGTATTCTTTCCCGGGCCAAACGGCATCGCTGGGCGGACTGGGTGCTTCGCTCGGATTGCGGGATGCGGCTGCGGCGAAGAGCGTCTTTGGCGGTAACGGCACCGGCACCGGCAACGCCAGTCCAACGCTCGCCCAACTTCTTGGCGCGACTGTACCTGCGGGGCTCGGCTACCTCGCGAGCGAAAGTCAGGCTTCCACAATTCGCGACTTGGCCAATCAATCTCGCGCCGACCGGCTGCCGTTTCTCAACGCCGCGAACCAATGGCTTACCGACCCGCAGTCTTACTACTCGGGTCCTGGCGCGGCAGCTCTCAAAGCAAACCTGCACGCACTATCGGCCAGCTATGGGAACCCGTACGACAGCCCGAACGCCATGGCGCTCGCCACCGAGGCGGGGATGCGTGATTGGCGCAACGCTGTAACAGGCTTCGGCAACATCGGCCTTGGCGGTCAATCCATCCAGGCCGACCTTGGCCTCCGCGCTGTAGATGCCGACAGCAACAAATGGAATTCACTCGGCGTAGGCGCTGCGAACGTTGGCGACATCTTCACCCCGCGCCGTACGCTGGCCGACATCCTTGGCGAAGCATTCAGCAACCGTGGCACTGGCGGCTTCAGCCTCGCGTGATCCGATTCCACAAAAACAAAGGAGGCCGCAATGAACGGCACCAGCAAGACTCCGGAGCACCCGGAGGATAGACGCAGCCCTGGTGGGCAGGGCCGCGATCTCAAAGCAGGGGATTTACAGCAGGACGGACAACGAAACAACAGTACCTGCACTCGCTCGGCGGTACAAGCCCCAAGACCGTTGGAGCTAGGTTCGAAGCGCGCCGCCGTTCTCAGGATCTTCCTGGACCGTGGCGCGGCAGGAATGAACTGCTTCGAGGCGGTCAGGCTCGCGCATGACTACGTTCTTCGCACCACGGTCAGCCAGCTCAAGCGTTATCACGGCGTAGCGTTCCACAAGGTCTACGAACAGAGACCCGGACATGCCGGGAGCGTGGTGGACGTTGTCCGTTACCGGCTCACCCCGGAAGGCGCTGCGATGGCTCGCTTCCTGTTGGGGCTCTCATGAGGCGCTACACCGCCCTGATGGCCTGCCCGAAGTTCGGCCGCTGCTCCGCCAATGTCTGTCCCTTGGACCCGGACTGGCACCTCCGGACCCACGGACCCGGGGAACCGATCTGCAGTCTGGCCTTGGAGTGCGTCAAAACCGGCTCAGACGAGCGCCTACAGGGAGTCGTACCGGCCGACGTGCTGGAGGAGGTACGTAGACACCTCCCCGGCCTAGCGTCCCGTACGTACGTTATCCGGCGGGCCTTGGAGCGGGCTGCGACGAGCGGCTCGAGACTGGACAACTTCAAGCGACTAGATCGCGAACCGCCCGGCCGTGGCGTATGAGCGAAAGCCCGAGCGGGGCGGTCCAGCGTGCGGAAGAGAGACAGAAGACCCGGCGAGCCCTCAAGCGTTCCAAGCAGCATGGGAGCGGGCCGACCTACACGAAGCTTCCGCACTGGATCGTCCAAAGCCCTCAATGGGCAAGGCTGAGCCCCCGAGGGGTAAAGCTGTTGATTGACCTCATGGGCCAGTACCGAGGGACTAACAACGGCAACCTGACGACCGGCTGGGGAACCATGCAAACCGCCGGCTGGCGATCAAAGGATCTTCTGCGGAAGGCTTGCGATGAGTTGGCAGCGCGCGGTTGGGCGATCAAGACCCGCCAGGGCAGCATCAACGCGCCCAGCCTGTGGGCGTTGACGTTCTTCGGCATTGACGACTGCCGGGACAAGGACGGCAATCGAAAGATGGACGCCGGGATCAAGCCCGACACCATGCCGCTCCATCTCTGGAAGCTGCCCGAGTACGACATCCAAGCAAAGGCTTCAGGACGCCGCTTCAAAACGCAGCGCCCTGCCCGAGTACCGGGAAAGGCTTTCCCGAGTGCCGGGAAAGGGTGGCGTGCTGAAGGGGCTAAAACGGTCGATTTACCCCCTGACCTTTCCCGAGTGCCGGTCCAATGAGAGCGCCTACCTTTCCCGAGTACCGGGAACCCTTATATAAGTTATACCAAGGGGTCTCCGATCTTCGCAGGTTGCAGCGGTCCCAGCGTCCTGGTAGTAACGCTGGCGTGTTCCGGCTTCCCGTGAGTCAAGCCGGCATCTTGTCCGTTCAAGTTGGTCAACGGTCTGGAGCGCTGGGGCCGACCATTTTCTCCAGCCGGGTGCTGCCCGTTACAGCAGCAAAAACAAGAACGTCGCCAACGTGTCGCGTAACGTCGCAAGCGTTACCAATGCGTTACGGCGATCACGCGTCAGTAACGCGTCCTCACGCGTGCCTGTCACCGTGACAAGACCGTGACAGGACCGTGACGATGGCGACCTGTAAAAGCTGCAAGGGGCGCTTCACCTGGAAGCGGATCGGGAAAAAGTGGCACGCCGTGGACGCCGACAGCTCAAGTCATTGGGCGCACTGCCGGCCGGTGCGAAAGCTGGAGATACGCAGTGCTGGCGTGATGGTGGGCGAGCGCTACCTCCCGTCGTGCGGCAAGTGCGACATTCCACCGTGGGACTTCGGCGCTTGTACTTCCCTTTTGCCCAGCACATGCGGTGCGCATGCTATGCAGCTGCAGGGCGTTCGCGACGCGCTCGAAGCCCATTCAACAAGCGGCGCGGACAAAAGTCTGGCCGTGGTCGGACCACAGTCGGACTCATGTCTGGCAGATGTCCGCCTATGAACCTGCCGCCAGCATTCGCCGGGGAAGTTCATACATGGCTTAAGGCAATGGCCGAGGCCGCAACCGGTGGGCGGCTTACAGGCGAGGACTTCTATCGGATCGCGATGGGCCTTGCCGCAGCGGCCTACCAGGAAGGGCGACTCACTGACGCAGAGCTTCACGCCTTCCCCGTTTTAGTTAGGCACCTCGTCGCTTGGGATGAGGGCCAGAAGCAGCGTCCAAGCAAGGTTCATTAACCAGGAGCAGACCGTGACCAAAAAGAAGAACAATGCCGTTGCCACGCGCCGGGGTTACCAACCTCTAGGGCGCCTTACTAGTGACCAGCGACAGCGCGTCCTCGATGAGGCGTTAGTCATGCTGGAGCAGGAGAAGCCGCTCTTTGAAGTTGCCAAGCACTTCGGAATCTCCAAGACGACATTGCTGGACGCACTGAATCAGGAGAGAGAAGAACGGTGGCAGGCAATCCAGATCGCCAAGGCACAAGCAGCGGCTGACCGTGCCTCCGACAAACGCCGCGAGCTTGGGCAACTCCTCGAAGACTTCCAGGCGAAGGAGGCAAAGGGCGCCAAGACTACGGAGACCTCTATGACCTACCCCAGGATTCGCGAGCAGTTGCGCATTGCCGAGCAGGACGAGAAGTCCGCTCAGTGGCACCTCGAACGACTGCTTCGCCGGATCTACGGCAACTCGGTCGAAGTGCGGGGTACGCCTGCAGTGCAGATTGATGCCGGGCTCGTAGCGTCGATAAGCGAGCTGATCGATAGGAAGGTCCAAGCGGTGGACGCGGAAGTGATTGAGATTAAGCACTCCGATGGCGGCCCTCGTGGCCTTTGATGCCAAACTGGCTGCTGAGTCAGCGCTGGCGCAGGGGTTAGCTATACAGGAGGCGCTGATAGCGCTTGTGACGGTCCATCCCCAACCCCAACGGCTGCTGGAACTGTATGAAGTGCTGCTCGCGGATCAAGACAGCTATCAACTATTCTCGTCATTGCCCGACGAGGCGCATGACTATGCGAATGCTTTGCGAAGAAACATGCTCCAGACCCTGCGCGAGCGGGTGTCGCGATGCAACCGAAAACGAGCCTCGGACATTTAATAGTGAAGTTCGCACGAGTGGGGAACAGCTTCGTCTGAAACCCTGTCAGGAATTCCTTACGCAAAGCGCGAACGCCCCGAGGCGAGTACCCTAGTAATGGGGATTGTCTAGGGAGGGGGGATGGCCAAGGCCAAGAAGCAGCGAGTATTCCGGAAGAACAAAACATACAAAGTCGACTTCTTCGTCGTGACCAACGGGAAGAGTCAGGATCACACATTGGTCCGCGACTTCCTGAGGGCCGCCAAGAAAGGGTTTACGCCGGCCCTCGAACTCGTTGGCGAAGAGGATGAGAAGTACATGATCCGGTCCTTGGTTCCAATCGGAAAATCGGTCTTCAAGGGCGTGTTTGGTCGTTGCCGGTTCGGCGAGACGCCGCTGCAGGGCACCGAGGAAGGTGACGAGGTCGACGTTGCCCTGAAACCTGGCCACGGCTTGGTCGAAAAAAATCACTTCCTGTTTTACTCTGACCGCAACTTGTTGGTGTATCAGCGCAACCCGAGCGGCAGCCACTACGGTCGGTGCCAGCGTTATCTCAACTTAGCTTTGAAGACGCCGATTGCTCTTGAGCCGATCCTAACCACCGATGCGTACCAACGCTTGATTGAAGGTGGCGACGCGCGGATTGTGGACGTTTCTTTTCGGAAGCCGAAGGATCCCGCCCTGTATGAGGACCTCTGGCTTCGCGACGCAATAAAGCTCACGAGGGACATTGGCGGCATCAATGCCAGGGTTCGCATAAGTGTTGGCCGCACCACAACGACGCTCTCGAAAATCAAGAATGCAGTTGTCATGATGGCGAAGGGCGGATTTGCCACAGTAGCTCGCGTAAAATTGGAAGGCGAGGAAGAAGCGATCGATTTGATTGCAGATCGAATAATTGAATCGATCACCGTGAAATTGAACGAGAACGGGCGTCCCGACTCTGAGGACATATATGCTGCTCTCCAGAAGGCTGAACTCGACCGATCAAAAGACCTTAAGACGTTCTTCGGTGCTTGACGGCACGTGGCTATTTCGCGTCTTTGCCGTAGTCATTGCCGGAGCTGCGGTGTACTTCTATCCCGATGCTGGCTTTGTGAAGGACGCGGCCGACGTTAGGAATGCCGTGAACGTAATTGCGGGAGCTGCCGCGACTATCCTGGGTTTTCTCGTTTCCGCAGGCGCATTGCTGTTCGCAGTCTCGAATACCACGTTGGCAAGGAATCTCCAGCGCACTGGGCATTTCAACCGCCTACTGGCTGACCTGTTTATTGCTGCGGCGTGGTTCCTTATTGCGCTCGTCGTTGGACTGACCTGCGAGCTGCTCCCGGCATCCAAAGGCGCGGAGAGCCCCTACTCAAAGCTTGATGTTGGCATGCACATCCTCGTCTTCGCGAATGTGTTGGCCTATCTGCTCTTGGTCCCCGTAGGGCACAAGATGTGGCTGCTCCTAAGCAGCTTAGTCCCCCTCGAACCTCGCAGGTTGGAGTAATCGACCCGACCTACGCGCGTGACGCGGGGCACGGTAGCGCCCCAGCGCGCGTCTGAGATGGGTTTGGGGATACGGATGGGGGTATTGACGCTCTAGGAACGGCGCACGCCGCCGGACGTCCCTATGAGAATGCGGGCGGGTTCGATTCCCCCCGCCTCCACCAAATACCCCCTGTAAAGATCCAAAGCCCCCTCTCGGGGCCCCTTCTCCATAGGGCTGAGACGTGCGGGGGAGTCCGTAGACAGCCGGGCCAGTTGGGGGTATTGTTGGGGCCATCGAACCCTAACAAGACCCGGAGGCCCTCATGGATGGGGGTATCAGCAGAAGGGCAATAAACAAGCTCACTGAGCCTACGATCCAGGCTTTCATCAAGAAGACCAAGGCCGGGAAGGCCAACAAGAAGAAGTTGAGCGACGGGGGCGCCCTCTACCTAACCGTCACTCCTGCCGGCACACCTGTTTGGCGTCTCAAGTACCGTTTGAGCGTGGATGGAAAGCAGGAGGAGCGCGTCTACGCCCTCGGCGTCTATCCGCAGATCACCCTAGAAGCTGCCCGCATCCAGCGCGATGAGATCAAAGCACACGTCAAAGCCGGTCGAGATCCGGTCCAGGTTAAACGCCTAGGTCAGGCTGCCGCCAGCGCAGCAGCTGGTGACACCTTCTCTATCGTCGCGGCGGATTGGCTCGCCAAGAACCGACCTGAATGGAGCGACGTCCACTACGACAAGTCGAGTCGAGCGCTTGAGCGGGACGTCATACCTCGGATCGGCAAGCTTCCGGTAAGCGCGGTCACCCCGGCCATGGTCGCCAAGGCCATCGAGCGCATAGCCGAGCGCGGCGCGGTGGAAACCGCCAAGAAGGTCCTGCAGCACGTCAGCGGCATTTTCAGGCTCGCCCAAGCGCGAGGGCTTCGCCTAGACAACCCCGCTGAGGCGGCCCACGAGGTGCTCCCGAGGAAGCGACAGGCGGGGAGGATGCCGGCCCTCCTCACGTTTCCCGAGCTTGGCCAGGTGCTGAGAAATGCAGAGGCTGCCCGTCTCTCCCCGGCCGTCCGTATGGCTCACCGCCTCTGCGCCTTCACTGTTGCCAGGATCTCCAACATCGTCGAGGCCGAATGGAAGGAATTCAATTTCGACAGCGACCGGCCGGAATGGGTCATCCCAAGGACGAAGATGAAGGCACGAGATCGGGCCTTCGATCACAAGATCGTCCTGAGTGAAGAAATCGCCAACGAGTTGCGCGCATGGCGTCAAACCATGGGCAGCAAGGGCTACCTCTTCCCGTCCCCTGCTGGTGGAGAACACATCACCCGCGAGTCAATTGAGAAAGCGTACCGCGTGACTTTGGGGCTCGCTAACAAGCACAGTCCGCACGGTTGGCGGTCCGCTTTCTCCACGCTCGCTCGCGACAATGGCCACGAGCGCGACGTTGTAGAACTCACGTTAGATCACATCCACGATACCGACGTGGTCCGTGCCTACGACCGAGGCCAGCGCCTTGAGCAGCGCATCAAGCTCATGACGTGGTGGGGCCAGCAACTCGCGCAGGCCCAGCGCGGTGCGGATGTCGTTCCTCTCCACGCCGGCAAGGCGGCCTAGGGGTACCCCCGGGGTGGGCAACCTTTTTCGCCAAACACCCGCCCCCTATGAGAGTGGGTGCCCAAGCCTGTACATGCGCCATGTTTTTCTGGCGCCGGCACCTTAGTTCTGCGCAGCGCCGCGAAAAATTTTTACCGTACCGGTGCGGCTCACCGGGTGATCCACAGGAGGTGTACAGATGCCGAAAGGAACGCCGAACACCAGTGAAGCTCGTGTAGCGCAGTTGAAGTCGATGAACGGGGCTGACTTTGCGATGCAGGTTGCTCGGGATTTCGTCCTGCTCTCGAAGGAGCAGCGGGCAAATGCAGTGCGGATGCTGAGCGCCCTGAACGAGACGATCAACAAGGAGAGCACCGCAGCGGCCTAGAAGCAATTCGGCGGAAACGTAGCGCGTGACCGCTACGCCCCGCCTTAAGCCATCACACGGGGAGGTGTGCAATGGTCTTATCGAAGATTCTACATTTCGCTGGCAATGCTGTTCTCGCGGGTTTGTGCGAGCGCCCAGCGTCCACCGCCACGCCAGATTTGGCTACCGAATGATCCTGCCATCCGGAAGGATCAAGATTGGCCCGGTCGGAGTTTGCAGCAATCTCGGCGGAGGGCCTTGGTTGAACGGATTACTAGGATTCAGACTTCCATCGGGTCGCGAGACTTCGCTGAATGGATTGTCGGGATTCAGTCTGCCGAATGGGCTTGTCAGATCGCTGAATGGGTTGCTTGGATTAAGACTGCCATCCGGCCTGTTGATTTCACTGAACGGGTTACTCGGATTCAATCTCCCGAAGGGGCTTGTTACGTCGCTAAACGGGTTTTCTGGATTCAGCCGTCCAAATGGACTCGAGTATTCGCTGAATGGATTGTCCGGGTTCAGGCTGCCAAACGGGTTTTGCGAGAAGGCTTGGCCAGCGCCAAACAGAAACAGGATGGATAACGCGAAACGCGCGTATTTCATTAGTCCCCTCCCTCAAAGGGTTTCTCTATCCGGATAGTACTCCCGTGCCGATGCGGTCCATCGGAAAGCGGGCGAACGGCGCGCTACGAACGCACCGCCGCCCTAGCCACAAACGCAGTTCTAACCAGGAGAACCGCAATCATGGTTGCAAAGCATCGTAGCAACACTCAGAACGTCGTTGTAGCAATTCGCCAACGCGACGTTGTACGGGTCAATGGCTTTGCGGCAGGGGTCGCGCTGCTAGAGATTTATGAAGCTGCAGGCGATGATAGGGCCGCGAGTTTCGATTCCATCCCCATCCAAGAATTTGTAGACAAGCTCGCAGAGGTCGATAAGCGGGCGCTGCCCGCCTTTTGGATGGTGGTGCATGACTATCTCACTATCGTTGCAGATGGCTGCACGCCTCAGCACGGTTATTTCACCGAGCAGCTAAACCTCGGTGCTGAGGACGTGCGCAAGGTCCGCGTCCAACTTGGATACGAGTGGGAGGGCAAATGAACGCTGGTAAGAAGACAGCCAAGGACGACCGGAAAAAGCTCGCGAGGCGGATCGAGGTGAACTGCCTCATGGAGATTCATGCTCTCCTCGATTTCGGGAAGAACTTTGAGCGCGTCGGTATTAGCGGCCTGACTAGACGGGAAGCGATCCACAACATTACCGCGAAAATACGGCGCGGCTCTGCTTCGCTAGATGGAATAGCGGCGGCGGCGCCACTGATACGGATGCGGATGTCGCTAGACGACCTGGATGCTTTTATGGAGGACGCAAGCAATGAGGATGGAGGCGGTTATCCGGTCCAGCTATCCATGCGTGGGCAAGGCCGTTGCGTCTATGCTTTCGCACTGGACGTGGCTAGGGCCTTTGATGAAATACTGGAGGGCTTGGGGAATTGCGGCGTAGTCGGATTCCATAATTACGCGGACCACCCCGCCGATCAAGAAAGCGTGTGACGAAGCTAATCAAGCATGCCAGGACGGAAGGCGGCGGCGATGCCGCTGCTTTCCATCCTGGGCCAATGAATCATTAAAGTTGCTCCCGGACTCCCCGGCGCAAATTACTCGTAACCCACATCGATGCCGCGAATCGTTTTATCTTCCGACGAAGCGTGGAGAGAACACATCCGCCCTGATGCAATTACCTCCGATCGCTGGATGGATGACAGCAAGAAGATCTCTTCTGAAATAGGACTAAGCAAGCGTGAATTGTTCGGCTTGGTTCTTTTGGCGAATGCTCGTGGTTGCCAAAGTGGCAGTGGGCCATGGCAAGTTGGCTATGACCCAGCTAGCGGAGAACCGAACGACGGTTTTGTCACGGACGGGTCCACCAAAACTTTCGCGGAGCACAAGATCGTTTCTCAGAGATCGGAAAAGGAGGCACTGGAAGCCCTCCTGGCAACGTATGAAAAATATGCGGGCCGAGGCAGGGCCTACGGCAGTCAGAGAGTCCTGATTGTTCATACGAATAAGGACACGAACGGTCAGCCTGTCGAAATCTCGCGCTTAAGTGAGGAGATTCAAGAGCGCGGAGCGTGTCCGTTTGATGGAGTGATCTCCATTGCGTGTATCGACCGGCCAAGCAGCCGTAATGGCATTTTCTGGATGCTTGAGCATTTCCCCGACCAAAACAACAGCGTCAGAATAGACTTCTGACTGGGAAAGCGGAACGGCATTCACGTCGCTTCTCAATAACCGTCCATCAGCAAAGTAGCTGCGGATCTATTAGATCGTCCGCCGAGTTACTGCGACCCGCCAGAGCCTTGGAACAAATTTTCTGTGGTGCGT
>Ga0196964_10001211_pt1 | contig 13370 bp, 26 predicted proteins | sample S1_10metaG_FD_148615 | JGI IMG/M metagenome (GOLD analysis project Ga0196964, IMG submission 148615) | Soil microbial communities from Anza Borrego desert, Southern California, United States - S1_10 | ecosystem: Environmental > Terrestrial > Soil > Desert | place: USA: California | collected...
TCGAGAGGATATCGCCAGTCTTCCAAGGCCGTACAGCCGGTTCAACTGCAACAAAACCTACTACTGGGAGGTGACAATCCCAGGCGGTTGCAGGTGGACCGATAGGACGCAGACGCCACCAGTCGTTACCTTCGGCGACGTGCACCACCAAGGCACCGCCGACAGCCCCGAGGAAGCCGCGCGTGCCATTCGCCAGACGATGGTTCATGGCCGACGCGCCCAGCGACGGCTAGTGAGAGAAGCCCTTTTGGAATTGGCCGGTTCCAACCACCCGGAAGGAGGACCCCATGAGTAAGCGTCTACGGCCCGTAGAACGTTCGACAGACGTACCGGTGCTAGTCCCTGAGTGGACCTCCATTCAGCGAGAGGAACCACAACCAGGCGAGAGCGTGATTCCGCTCACAGTAGCAGTCCCCGATCTGTTTTCGATGTTTGAGCCCTGTAAGTCGCTAAGGCTCGAAGAACACGAATGGCGCTGCGCTCACTGCGGCGGGATAGTGGGAGAGGACGAAACGGTTTGCGGGCATTGCGGCAAGTATCCGAGCTGGGGAACGCCGCCAGAAGGCAGGAGGATGGCGAAGTGACGACGTTAGAGGGATTGCAGAAGGTTAGGGAGCTGCTGAGTGACGAAAGCCAATGGTGTCAACGCGCATTGGCCCGGGATAAGGATGGTTTCCCCATGCTGCCAGAAGAGCAGGGCGCTGTTCAGTATTGCCTCAATGGGGCAGTGAGGAAAGTGGCCGGGGATGCGGACGTAAGCGACCCGATTGCCGAGGCGCTGGAGCGAGCCGCGAGGGTCATGGGCTATCTGTCAGTGGGCTTCTCTTCGCCACACGTTCGCCTTACCAACGAGACCGACCACCCCACAGTTCTGAAGTGCATCGACCTAGCCATCGAAATGGAGTCGAAGCCATGAGAGAGTTCGAGCATAAGGGCAGGACCATCCGCTACCGAGAGGTTCTGTCGCCAGAGGTGAAGTTGCCAATCGTGGCGGTGTACGAGGTGCGGTACGGCGGCGGACACTTCACCGGCAAAGTCGTGAAGATCGTCGTCGGCGCCGAAGGCAAGGGTGTGCGCTGGGTTGCCCACGTGAACGAAACGGGCGCGCTGTTCGCCCGGCGAAAGACGCTAAAGGAAGCCGCCATCGACCTAGTTGAACGATGCGCGCCCTACGGTCAGACGGGTTTGCGAAGTGAAGGGGAGATATAGGAGGAAGAACGATGATTCACGCACGACATGACTACGACAGATTCCAAGACCCGGCGTTGGCCGAGCCGACCCTATTGGGCGACGGCTGTTCACCGATTGGCGAAGATGAGCCCGTGATGCTATTCAGGGCCAAGGACGTTCATTTCGTGGGCATCCTCCACGACTACCTGAAGCGGCTGCGAGAGGACTTTAACAAGTACGGCGGCGACGCTGAGAACTACGAGCGGATGGTCTCGGCCCTTGATGGCCATATCGCCCTAGCGCGACGATGGCAGACCGCCCACGGAACGAAGGCTCCCGATATGCCGGAAGGTGCGTAGCCCTGATGAAAGCCAGAACCCAGCCACCTACTACACCGGTTCGGACTCCCTCAATCGAGGCTCAATCTAACGCCTCTGCCGGGTATTCGTGGGCCGAACTGAAAGGAGGCTGGGAAGTAACAGAGACCGGATTAACACCTAGGAGCAAGATGAACAAAGAGATAAGAAGAACGTTAGGTAGGGCTATTCCGATAGACCCTCCGTTTATGGATTCGGCAGAGCCGGTAGGCGTGAAGACAGAGGCCCACCAGACGATGGATGAGGAACCAGTCCAGGCCAAGCCGGATACCCGATTAGCCACGGCTGAGCGGATAGCAGGGGCAGTGTACGACCACATCCACAGGACGCCCCGCCCCTGGGATGAGTACGGCACCGTAAGCAGCCCTGACGAGCTTGTAGAGCCGATTCTGAAGGCACTGGAGGACGCATGAGTCTGACTGCCGCTGAAGCCCGTGTAGTGGCTAGGAGAGCCCGTGTGTATCCGAAGGGTGTCGATACCGCCGTTTGGTTTGCCCCTTCCGGCTTGGGGTGACCCGCTGTTGCGTTGGCGGAGTTCCGCCATAAGCGTAAGTTCGAATGCGACCCCGACACCAACAATGTGGTGGAAGACGATGTTGATGAAGCGCGGCTAGTGCTTGATGATCTGTGCAACGCGTTCGGAAGCCACGACAAATACATCTTTGCCGTGAGCGAAACCCCCCGCGCAGTATCCAAGTTCTTTAGAGAGCTTGCTGAGAGGTTGGAGAGAGGATCATGAAGTTCAACATTGAGTCCACAACGAGAAAGATGACTGCCGCAGGCCACGCGTGTCCGAAGTGTGGATGTTGGGAGATACAGACTCGCTACAACCGCGTGCTGGATCTCTTGCAGAAGACGTGTCAGGGCTGCTTCTACGAATGGAAGCAGGAGCCGCTGGATAGGCACGAGCAAAAGCCATGAGAACCCCGCCCCCTAAGCTACCGGTATCCACTCCATCAATTGAGGTACCGGCTTTCAATGTTACAGACCAATTAGATGACGAAACCTTAGACGAATACAACGACAGGTTAGCTGGCATGGGTGATTTGTTAATGGATATGGAGACTGATTATGAACAGTAAGCAGGTAGGCGGGAAGGGAGAGCCCCACCGGGAGGGAGAAGTAGGAACCCCGACAGGCTCAAGCGTGGCCCCGCTCACCTATGAAGAGCGGGTTGCCGATCAACAGCGCCGGTTAGCTGATCCCGCGTTACAGGCCAAGTATGAGGAAGCACGAAAGGCGCTGGAAGCCGTCCGCCCCTATCGGCATGGATGCTCGGACGAAGAGCATAGGGCCTACTTCGATGCGCTCCGCTCATGTGTCGCTGCTTGTCGCGAGGCGGGCCGCATCGAGCCAACCGGCAGCTGGACCGCCAAGGGCATTAGCTTTGAAGAGATGGCGCGGCGATGCGTTGAGGAGAACAGCCACAGCGAGACCGACACAGAAGGCGCAATCGTGGAATGCCTCCACATCGCCTTTGCAATGGGAAAGGCGGTTGGGATGGAGGCCGGTTCCAACTCAGACGTTCAGTGTGACAGTAGCAACAAGCCTATTAGCTCTGATGTTATAGACGAGCTGGAGGGTAGACGATGACAAGTGATGAAAGACAGCAGTTGGAGCGCCTTGTCGAGAAGTGGCGCGAGGAATCGAAAGCGTACGGCACCTGCGACTACGACGCTGGCACGAAGGACGCCTACGGTGACTGCGCTGCCTCAGTGCACCGCCTTCTCTCCACTTTCAAAGAAGACGAGGGCGTAAGGATTGAGGGCATTACGATTGTTCAACTCGCCTACGAGAGCCGTTTACATATGGATGATGAGGATCCTTTAGATGGCTACGACATATGCGGCAAGACAGGCACCCTCATCTTCATACCGGAGAAGTCATGAAACGTGTATGGGTAGAAGTGCGGGACGTGTTATGGGTGATGGCTGTACTTGGATTCTTACTTACCATGATGGTCCTCGCAGGGAGTGGCGGAACCGGCCCACAAGGTTAATGGCCACTGATTTTCAATATGAAATTGTCGGCTGAGGAAAAGGAGCGAAGGTTTCGGCTCAGGCAGTTCGCAAAGGACCCGGTAGAAGCCGCCTACCGCCAAGGGTGGAGCGATGCCTGCGCGTTGCACCTTCCTGGGCGCAGCAGGGAGCCGCTGCCTTTCCCTGAAGCCTATGAGCGGTTCTTGGTGAATATGAAGGTGAAGAAATGAGCTACGAAGGCTATGAACAATGGCTGTGCAGAACGGGACACTTGCACATTTACGACTGCTACGATGCACCAGATATGGAAACCTGGTCTTGCCATCATTGCGGTGAGCCGGTGGGTCATGTCAATGCGGTGGATTGCACGAATGAGGAAGCCGAAGGTGAGCAGGAGTTCGTGATTCGTCAGCCTGCGCCCAGGTGCGGCTGCTGCGATCAGCCTATCGGCCCACCGGTGTATTGGTTGCCGGGAGAACAGCCCAGAGAGAGCCCGGGTTCCTCTCAGTCCTCACATGGCACGCTTTTAACGTAACCGACCCGATTTTACTGTGCTTTGCACCTAAGAGACACCCATGAAAAAAGACAACCCACTACACCAAGAGGTCCAAACCCGTCTAAGCGAAGATGAGATTCTCGCCCTGGAGGGCCGGGAACTGGACGCTCATGTCGAACACATCAGGCAACCGACGTACACGCTCTTCAAGCATCCAGGCGGAATCTCGTTGCGAAAAGGCGAGTCTCTGGCGACGATTGGGTTCTATCACCGGTCACTCGATGCAGTCCGTCCAGTCGTAGAGAAGTGTGTACAGGAGTGCGGAGATCGGCTATACCTGTTTGCCCTGGCCGTGGTGACCATGCCTGACATCTACTCTCTGGAGCCCGAGGCACTGGCCTTGGAACAGCGAGATTTCATGATGGATGGATGGCTGCTTCCGCTTGGAAGCGTGTCTAGGATGATCGATGCCACAGCATCAGACCAGGGAAAGGCCGTACTGCTTGCCTATCTACGTAAGGAGAGGGCATGAGGGTCGAGGCGTACATACTGGACATGTACTGTATCAATTACGGCACGCTTCACGGGCACACCGGCAAGGACGATTGCTTAGCCCCGTACGGCACAATGCCGGTTCAATACATTGACAGGAACGCGCGAGGGGCACTGAAGCAGGCCCGCGAAGATGGCTGGGATACCCGCAGGGGCCGGGAAGTGTGCCCATGGTGTAAAGCCGCCAAACCTTCAGATACGCTAAGTCGGCCAAGTGAGGATCAATCTAGCACCGTGCCGAGTGTAGAGGGTGTTAAAAACACATCACAGAGGGAATCATGAGCGAAAACAAGTCACTGGAAGGGGAAGAGGATATCGTCGGTACTCCACAGGTGCCGTTCCTCGCCCACTGGACGAAAGGCACAAAGATGTGGTGGATGGATGACGGAAAAGAGGCCGTAGCTGAGAAGGTGAGATTCCTGGCTGAACGGGTGATGGGCTGGGAGCGGCGCTTCAACGCACCAAGCGAACCCGAAGCATGGTTTGCCCGTGACGGCACCTGGATAGGATGGGTTAACAGCATGAACTGGAACCCCTACGAGTCCATAGAAGATGCTTGGATGGTGCTTCAGAAGGTACGGGAGGACGCGAGTCTGTTTGCTAACTTCGAACAAGAACTCGACGCCTCTATCCATACGTGGGAGCCGCCACCAAAGGTGGGTTCGGGCACGCTAGCATATGTGCTGTGGAACCTGTCCCCCGCCATGATCTGTGACGCGGCAATCCAGTCTGTAGCCAGTCTCGATATCCTCTCTCCCGTAAAGGACCCATCATGAACCGAGACGACCGGATAAAGGCGTTCCTAGAACGGCCTCCCGACGAAGTATTACCCCCAGGTAACAACCGTATAAAGAAAGGTCTCTGTCCAAACGGACACGGAGAAATGAAGAGAGAGGGAAAGAGGCTCAGGTGCCTACAATGTGGGTATCTGAGGACCGAGTTTACGACACCCCGAGAGTGAGCAAGCTGTCCATCTCCGTCTCAGGACTCGCCGCCACCATCGCCCAGGCTGAAGTACACCTGAGAGCCACGGCCGCAGCCGAGACAACTCCTACCTGGAGCGAATCGAGAGCCGACGTGTTCCACACCGCGGAGGTGGCAGGGTCCGTCTCGTAGAGCTTCTGCCTCGCTGTATAGCTGGCGCCGGGATCGTTCGCGGTCGTATCGTCGTCCGTAGACCCCGACCGAAGCCTAATGCTGATGCTCGAGACCCCGCCTTCATCACGGACGATCGCCACAGACTTGACGGCTTTGACGACACCTGAGATACCCGCTTCGGTAGCAGACTCCAGTTGCGCCGTGAACGCAGCTCCGCTTGAGCTTGTCGTGATATAGCCCAGGTCCGAATCGTGAGGGACCGGGAGCAGTTCCGTGTAGATGTTCGGAGTCAGGACCCCGTTGGAGGATGTCCAGGCCGTATAGGTCCCGTCCGTGTTCGCATCCATCCGGTGAACCGAACCCGCGCCAGGAAAGGCGGCGCTGTCAATGAGAACGTCGTCATAGAACAGGTCCACGCTCTGCCCGTTGCGGTCTGAGTTCTTGCCCAGCCTGATCTGGCCGTGATTGGTCGCAATCGTATCGAGGGTTCCCGAAAGCTCAGTTGAGCCGTCTATTCTCAACTCATAGGCCGCCGTCGCCGACGATGCGCTGGTGATCTCGATTCGGTACCAGGTGTTCGCAGACAGCACCGTCGCGCCCGTGGCAATCTTCGTGTTGCTGCGGTCGTAGACGACGAGCTTTCCTGCGCTGTCAAGCCTGAGCGCCAGCTTCATTGCCCCGGCGCCAGTGAAGAACGTGAAAATCTCCTCGTCGTTGGCGGCTGGCTTGGTGGCGTACCGGAAGTAGAACCGGCAATAGACGGTCGCCTGAGAGTATGCCTGCTGCTGGCCGGCCGCTGTGAGCCCTACGATGGTGACCCGTCCTACCGCCGTGGTGTCCGGGTTGCATCTCAGGGCGTATTCGCCTGACCTGACGGTCGAGTTCTGGATGCTGAAGGTGCCGGTTGTGGCGTTCAGCTCGCTCGAATCGCCGCTTTCGAAGCCGCAGAAGTTGAGGATTGCCAAATTAGATGATCTCCAAATTGATGGGCGCTAGTACGATGTCGGCATCGGTCCAGTCGGTTGCGAAGAAATCGAACGTGATTCCTGCCGGGTCGATTAGAGGGGTGCCGAGATCCTGGTGCAGCTCGTCTTTTACGAACGCAATTACAGCCGCCCGTTTTTGTGCCGGGGTCCCGACCGCGCCAATGTAGGCAGCGGTCATCTCGAGACGTGTTACGGCAGACTTGGTTCCTATTGAGGCCGTAACGCTGATGCCTTCTGAATCGGTGATCTGACTTCGCAGGTTTGACATCTCCCCCCTCCTGAATGGATGGCTAACCGTAAGCGTGTTTCAGCGCCTCCAGCGGCACATCCACGCCTTGCGCCTGGAATGCGTCCTTGACAGTTTGGAAGCTGACTTCACCGTCAACATGGACCTTATAGCGTTTGCCTGTTAGTCGTCCTTCGGGTGTGCCGTCCGTCGTCTCCAGGACATAGAACCGGCAGCTCTTAGGGTCGGTTTCAAAGTGATTGCACTGAATCTTCATAGTTAGGTGCTCCAGTAGACTTCGACAATATTCTCAGCAGTGGTCAAGGCAGAATCGTTGTTGTCGGCAAGGCCAGTCACAGCTCGGACGCCGAGCCCATTGGTTAGCGCCTTGTACACCGGCCACGGGGCGTTTCCTGTGTTTCCAGCACCATTGGCGGCCGTCGCATTGGCGGGAGATTCAACGCCGCTAATAGGCGTATCCGACTCGCTGGGAGCCGTTGCCTTGTCGTAAGTCTTCACGTAGACCGGCGTAGCGTCCAAGGTGAAGACCCTCGCTCCCCAATACTTACGAGCCGTTGCGTCGATTAGCAGCTCGTCCGTGCCATCGGGAATGAACCGGTACACGTTAATGGCCGGAGGGGTGTTTGTCGTGGCTAGACCGGAATCCTTGAGCTTCTGCATGAGAAGCAAGGCCCCAATCGGCTCTTCGAACAGCGTTGCCCTAAGAGACCCGCTACCTGCCGCTCGAGCGCACTGGATCTGCGCCATGCCCTGCGTATCCACAAGGATGAAGTCGCCCACCGCGAGCGTTCCCGATGCGGTATCCGGGTCTAGCTCGGTTTCGGTCGATGTGCCGGCGTTTAACGTGCTGCGCAGCGTCTTCCATGTGGCGTCGGCTTCGGCAACATCGGGTAGGTCGGTGCCCTTGACTTTGATGGAGCCAGCCGTGCTGGACACACACCAGATCAACATGCACGGCATCCCTTCGGTCTTGAACACGGCATTGGCCGAAGCGCTGAACGATTGGGCGCCGTGACGCACTCTCTGAACTGCTGGGGTCATTGGTTTCTCCTGGTTACAATGGAAGGCATGGACATGCGAGAACTGCTCGCCCTCGCGCTGACGCTGACGCTTGCCGCACTGGGTGGCGGGGTGTTGGGTTACGCTTTTGGCCTCAATCGAGGACGAAAGGAAAGCGAGTGATTGCCTATTCCGGCCCGTCGGCAGACGCGTTCACCTTCGGGGTCTCGAAGGAGCCGGGCATTTGGGTCTTCAAGGTGACCTGTCCCTGCGGGTACATCAGCAGGCACGCGGTGGCTTTGGTCGAATTGCCGAAGACGCTCATGTGTAAGCGTTGCAAGTCAGAAACGCTCACCTTGTCAAAGAAAAAGGCCCCGCCTCTCGGCTAGGGCCAGTTGTTATGCGGACTCGTTGCCTTAAGGTGGGCCGGGAACGGTTAGAACATCTGCTTCTGCTGACATATTCCCCGTCATCGTCTGCACCCGGATACGCGTAGTGCCCATCTGGGCGCCGGTGAACCTTCCATCAGGGGTCATACTGCCTGGCCCTGAGACTATGGACCAATAGAAGCCCGGCTTCCCTCTGATATCCGCTATCAGGTCCGACAGGTCGCTGTGCCGCATCTTAGCGTGGAACCTGGTCGGCACACCCGCCTGCGCTGAATAGGTGCCTTGTACAAACTGAATGTCGAGCGCGAACGTCGGCGCGATCTCGGACCCCACGTCCACCGTCCCTAGCAGGTCTGCCAATACGTCCACCTGTACGGACTCACGTCTTCCCAGCAGCCGCATTTCCTCCACGGGTGGCGGGAAGGTCGATGGCTGGGCTTCGTAGGCGTAGAAATCAAAGAAGTACGTGCCCGGCTGCAAGAGCTGCAATTCGACCACCAATTGCTCGTGTAGGTCGCTCGGCAGGCTGTACCTGATCGCCTCTCCTTGCCTTCGCCACGCAATGCACCTGACCCACGAAGGAATCGGGTTGTCCGACAGGTTGTCGTGAGGCCATCTTGCGGGGTCCGCCTCCGCGAAATGCATCGCTAGGTTGACCGTGGTACTGGACTGCGGACTCACCCCGGCGCAGCCGACAATCAGTGCCGCTGCACCGAACGCAAGTAATGCTCGTCTCATACTGGGCATTATATGACACGTCGGCTACAATAGCCGCATGGATTCTATCAACATCCAGGATGGGACGATCATGTCCTTCCCTCATGGCACTGGCAACCGCATCCTCCGAATCAATCCGAATACAGGCGAAGTGTGGGTTCTTGTCGAGCGCAACGGCTATCTGTACGAGTGGCGCAAGGTTTCGGACACGCCGCCCCCCGAGAGATAGTAGTCTACAATGACCGCGTGAAGGCGTATCAGTGGCTATTGCTGATTGGCGGGCTCTGTCTCCTCGTCGGCGGCTACTGGCTAGGCTTCGGTACCAACAACATCTATGGCATGTGGCTTGGCTTCCCCTGCATCATCGTGGGTGCCGCGCTCCTGATTGGCTTCGTGAATGAGCGCAACGTGAATCCCTAGCGCAGGCCGACCTTTCTGGGCTTTGGGTCTCTCCACGGCGGGCGAAACTCTGCAAGTTGCTTTACCTTCGATTTGGGCTTGTAATTGATGTTCAGTAGGCCGAAAATCCAGGCCGACAGGTCGCCATCGTTCCGCATTGCCTCTTGTGTTGAGATCGGAAGAGACAGGCCCTTCAGCGCTTCCAGTGCCCCCTCCTTGCTGGCGATGTTAAAAGGGACGACCTCGCCATCGTCGTTGTAACGCTGTCCCGCCGCAACCTGGTATCCGAGTCTTGATACGGGAGCCGCCTTTCCGCTGGCGTAGTAGCCCAGACCAGAAGCATTGTTCTGGAGGCTTGGCGGGTAGTAATCGCCCTTCTTGCTGATGGTGCCGCCGATCTGCTGTCCGACAAACTGTGCGGGGTCAGTGATCTTCTTGAACAGGTTGAAGGAGCCCCATGGCGTGTAGATGGTGCCGAACTCCTTCGACCGAATGTCGATCTCTCCGTCGTAGCCCTCTACGCCCATTTCCTTGAGCTGCTTCGCCGCATAGACCGCACCCAATACGCCCGCCGCCTGCTTGCTCCACGCCGACAGCGCCGCAGTCTTGCCAGCGCCAGTTTTGAAGGTCGGCAACAACAAGGGTAGGGCCGCGTTCTGGAATGTCGAGAGCATGAACCGAGGTGCATAAGCGACGTAGGCGAAGTTGCGGTTGGACAAGGCTTGCGCCATCTTGCCATCGCCGCGGCCCGTGAGGATGTTGGCTAGCCGCGCAGCATCCCTCATGTGATCCGCGCTGTCCCACTGCCCGTTGACGAACTTCTTAAACAGATTTTGGCGAGTGTGGTTCAGGGCATCGGCAAAGCCTTCGTTGGTGCGCTGCAAGAGCCCTGCCGCTTGCCCCACGCCTGGGATCGGCACCTTCACATTGCCAATAGGGATTCGTGCCTCTCTGAGCTTCGCCAGCAGGTGGCCCGCTATCTGCTCTTCCTGCATACTGAACGCGCCGTCTACATCCGTGAACGACACTCCAGCCTTCTTTGCGAAGGCGTGTTCGGGCGCAGACCGGAGCAGCGCGGCAGACTTCTCGTGTGCTTGGCTGCCGGAGAAGATGCGCCGAAGAGTCTCCACCTGTGCCACTGGCTGACCCTTCTCAATATTGGCGACCGCTCTACCCATCTGGCCCCATCCCTTAGCAAATGTCGTTGGGGAAACGAAGGCGCTAGGTAGTCCTTGAAGCATCATGCCGCCGAGGTCGCCAGCCGTCTGGATTTGACGGCCGAAAGACTCGATTGCATCCGCGGCGATGGCAATACCTTTCTGAAAGGTCGTCTTCTGGCGCCATTCCGCCCCGGCTCGCACCTTCCGCATGGCCGCATCAATGCCTGTCCGCTTGATGTCGGCCTGCAAGACAGCTTCCTTGTACTTCCCGCTCAGCAAACCCAGAACGTCGTCTTCGCTGAGCATTGGCAAGTCTTGCTTGAAGCGAGCCAGTACGTCGTTAAGGGAGGTCGCGCCCTCTTCAATATACAGTTTCGATAGGCGGGTGACGGCGCTGTTTAGCCTCTTCGCCGCACCTGGCGGGATGTTCACAGCACCAGCCTGTTTATTCTTCAGGCCACCACCGATGACTGGCGCCTTCGATAGGCCGGCAAGATTCCGCTCCCCTAGACCCGTGTCTCTCAGGATATTCTTGACAAGAGCCTCTCGTTTAACGAGCGGATTCTTAGAGCGCACCCCGCTCCCCTCAAACATCGTCTTGCCAAGCTGTTCCCGAAGTTCTGCTAGTTCCTTCTGCGCCTCACTGAGTGCCTTCGTTGTCGATGTCAGTTCTTCCTCAAAATGCTTAGGCAGGGTGCCGGGCCATTCTCGCCGGGCCTTTGCCAAGATTCCGACCGTTGAAAAGTCGGGACCGAAGGCGACCTGCAACGCTTGGCCCATCTGGTGGAATGTGCCTCGCGCATTATGGGCAACGTCAAGAATGCGCTCCATTTCCTGCTCGAGCCCGTGCAGCTCGTCAAGGTGAACCGTCCGCGTCGTGTTATCTAGATCGGATGAATCGAGGAGCTTGTACAACTGCTGCGTACGGTTCTGAATCTCTTTACCGCGCAACGCTCCTACGGCCGCGTCTTCAGGTTCAATGCGCTCACCGCGCTCCACCTTCTTGTAAACCGCCTCTACGGAGTGACTGCCCTTCTTCAGCAGCTTGCGGCCTTCCTCGGCCAAATCCTTAACCCGCACGTGATTTGTGCGAGGATCAACGTGGCCTTCTGCCTCAAAGCGACGGGCTAAGCCGTACGCGCCCGGCTCCTTGGCGGCGACCTTCGCCGGTGACGCCTGCTGACCCTTCACTGCGACGGCGCCCCTTGCGCCCTTCTGGATCACATTCTCGGTTTGAGCAACGGACTTGCCCGCGCCGAACACGCCCTTCACCCCTTTTGCGATCTCGCCGGCATGTTTGCCCGCCGTCTTGACTGCGGCCACGCCGGGAACCACGTTCAGCGGGTCCCCGAAGAACTCGCCCGCCTCACGTAGGAACTGCGATACGCCGGGATTGAAACCGCCGAGCCCTCTATAGGCACCAGCAGCGAGTTCACCCGCCTTCTTGGTGGCGGATTCGTAGGCTCTGCCAACGTGACCGTAGATGCCGCCAGTCGCCTTGTCGAGCGCCTTTCCCGTGCCTTCTGTGAGGGCCTGAACCGTCGTGCCGACGCTCTCCCCTATCCGCTGAGTCGCCTCGGTGTCGTGCCGGGCAATTGCCTCCGAGCCGAGCTGCGTTAGCTTCTGGTTACCCGTCCGCTGTCCGTGCGCAATGAGGGTAGTTGGATCGGCTGCCATCTCGTTACGAGACGCGCCCCACTCCCTGTATCCCGGCTTGGCCTGTCCACCGCCTGCGAACATCGTCAGAAACGGACGGCCAGGCGTCTCTTTGGGCTTCTTCGGGATCAGGTCCGCGAATGGGTCACGCTTGGACTGCTTCGGTATCAAATGCGCGAACGGGTCATTTCCCACGCAGTTTCTTAAGCTCCTTCTCCAGCACCCTGTTCACCTCCGTGGCGTTGGCGCCTCTTTCGATTGCTTGTTGAGCCTGCATTCGAAGATTCCGTTCCCTTGGACTCATCGAGGCTACACCGAAGATGGCCGCAGCGGGTCCTGTTCCTGGCGTTGCCGCAACGCCTGTCCGCATACTCGTGATCGGGAAAGGCGCCGGCCTCTTTGTGTTCTGGTTCTGGACACCCACGCCTGCCGGCCCGCCTGCACCACCTGAGGACAAGCCCGGAAATGGTGAGCCTGGCGCCCCGAACCCACTTCTGCCGCCAGGCAGCGCCGGTGCGAAGGGGTCATCCACGCGCGGACCCTGTAGGTTCGGCGGTGGAGGTGTTCCGAGACCGGTTCCCCTCAATTCCACCTGCGGAGGCTGGGGCTGGAGCTGCTTTAGGGTTTCCGTTGCGTCCTTGACCTGCTGCGCCAGACCGTTTGGACCGCCAACCATCCCCTTGAGTCTGTGGTATTCGTCCCAGAAGGGTTTGATCTGGTCGGATACATCGTCTCGCTTGCTGCTCGGAATCACCGGGTAGTCCGTCGCGATCTTCGCAATCCTGGAGTTGACCTTGTCCAGTTGACCCCTGATGCTCTGGGCGTAGTCCTTTTGAAGTCCGAGCGCCTGACCCTGAGCCTGCATTTGCAGTACGGCGGCGTCGTGACCCTGACGGTACATGAACTGCTCGATTGACAGCTTCATGTCCTCAATAGCCTTGGCTGCGAGGAAGTTCTTATAATTGATATCCGCCGCCGCCTGAGGCTCAAACCACTTGTTGCGAAGCTCCATGTGCTGCCGCTGAAGCGGGCTCAGGATGTCGCGCTGGTACTTCGCTAGGTCGTTGGCGATGATCTTCCCGTCGATACCGAGCTGCGCCATCTGCTCCTTGAACGGGAACAGCCTTTCCGCCTGAGCGGTCGCC
>Ga0196964_10001212_pt1 | contig 13355 bp, 10 predicted proteins | sample S1_10metaG_FD_148615 | JGI IMG/M metagenome (GOLD analysis project Ga0196964, IMG submission 148615) | Soil microbial communities from Anza Borrego desert, Southern California, United States - S1_10 | ecosystem: Environmental > Terrestrial > Soil > Desert | place: USA: California | collected...
TGAAGAACAGGCGATCTCGGCGCTCAACGCCGGCAAACACGTCCTGCTCCAGAAGCCGATGTCGAACACGCTCAGCGGCGCCGACAACATCATGAAAGCTGCGCGAGCGTCGAAGGGCAACCTCGGCATGTACATGAGCAGCTACACACAGCCGCTGATGTGGGAGATCAAGCAGCTCATCGATTCGGGCGCGCTCGGAAAAATCCAGAGCATCCGTGCCCGCGATGCCCATCGCGGCGGCCTTGCCGCAAAGAAAGAAGCGTGGCGTGGCAGCCTGGAAAAAACCGGCGGCGGGAGCTTCATTCAGCTCTCGATTCACTCCATTAACATGGTCCAGTGGTGGCTGGGCGCGAAGATCACGGAAGTCTCCGCGTTCAGCGCCAACCAGTACTGCCCGAACATCGGCGGCGATGACGTGACGACCGCGATCGCGAAGTTCGAGAACGGCATCTTCGGCGTCTTCGACAGCGGTTACGCCAGCGTCGGCGGCTCGAAAGAAATCTTCGGCTCGCGCGGCACGCTGCGCCTGTTCGCGGAAGGCGAACTCGAACTGACGCTCGACCAGCCGTGGGAAGGCAAGCTCATCAAGTACACGACGCCCGAGAAGCTGATGAAGTTCGAACGCGAGAGCGTCGCGCTGAACGACACGTCCAATCCGTACAACCAGCACCGCATGTTCCTTGAAGCGATCGCGGCCGGAAAGACGCCGCACATGACCGGCGAGCACGGATGGCAGGATCTCGCGGTAGTCATGGCGGTTTACGATTCTGCGAAGAGTGGCTTGGTCGCAAAGGTGAGGTAACATGCAACCACTCCGTGTCGCACTCATCGGCGCTGGCGGAATGGCGTCCCTTTACCGCGGGCTGTTCGCGAAGCTGCCGGGGACCGAGTGGGCGCTCGCCGTCGATGTGCTCGACCAGAATCTCGAGGCCTGCAAAGCGCTGGGCGCAAAGCGCGTGTCGAAGAACTTCGACGACGCGCTCAAAGACGATGTCGATCTGCTCTGCATTTCGACGCCGAACCATCTTCATGAGCCGCAGGCGATCGCTGGTTTGAACGCGGGCAAGCACGTGCTGCTCGAGAAGCCCATCACCAACACGCTTGACGGCGCTGACCGGTTGCTGACGGCCGCGAAGAAAGCGCGCGGTGTTTTCGGCATGCTGATGACCGGGTACACCGACCCGATGGTCTGGGAGATCCGGCGCATGCTGGACAGCGGCGCTCTGGGAAAGATCCAGAGCATCCGCGCACGTGACGCGCACACCGGCGGACTGGCAGCAAAGCCCGACGCCTGGCGCGGCAGCAAGGAAAAGACCGGCGGCGGATCGTTCGTGCAGCTTTCAATCCATTCGATCAACGCGATGCAGTGGTGGCTGGATTCGCGCATCGAAGAAGTCCGCGCCTTCAGCGCGCGGCAGTATTGCGAGAACATCGGCGGCGACGATGTGACGGTGGCGAGCGTCCGCTTCGCGAATGGCACGCTCGGGATTTTCGAAAGCGGCTGGGCGAGCGCTGGGCGCTCGCGCGAAATCTACGGGACGCGCGGCTACATCCGCATCACGAGCCGCGGCGTCGAGGTGTGTCTCGACGAGACGTGGTCGGGCGAGATCGTGAAGTACACGGAGAAAGGGAAGCCGCTGATCGTGAAGGAGCCGGGTGCCGAGCTCGATGACCCGTCCAACCCGTACAACCAGCACGTCATGTTCGTGAAGTGCATTCAGGAAGGTAAGCCGCCGCACATGACGGGCGAACGCGGCCGGCAGGATCTCGCGGTAACGGTCGCCGCGTATCGCTCCGCGGAGAGCGGGCGCAGTGAACGGGTTTGAAACCGCAGATGAACGCAGATAAACGCAGATAGATTTTCTTAGAACGATAACTATCTGCGTTCATCTGCGTTTATCTGCGGTTTCATCTCTCGGAGGTTTGGACTATGAAACAGCTTCGCATAGGAATCTACGGCGCCAATGGGCACCAGGTCCACGGCGACCTCGTCAACCATCCGCGCGCGAAGCTCACCGCAATTGCGAGCTTTCCGAAAGACAAACTGCCCGAACCGCTCAGAGAAGAATTCACCCTTGCCACGCACAGCAATCTGCAGGAGCTGCTCCGCGATGAGAACGTCGATCTCGTCGCGCTCTGTTCGCCGCGCCGCGCCGACCAGGCCAACGACGCGATCGCGTGCCTCAAAGCCGGCAAACACGTCTACGCCGAGAAACCTGCGGCGCTCAGTGAGGCTGACCTCGACCGGGTGCTCGAGGCTGCGGACAAAAGCAAGCGCCGGTTCCACGAGATGGCCGGGACTGCCTTCGCGCAGCCGTACCTGAGCATGCGCAAGATCGTGCAGTCGGGCGTGCTTGGGCCGATCGTTCAAGTCATCGCGCAGAAGTCGTATCCGTACCACGACGGCCGCCCCCAGGATGAACTTGTGGATGGCGGTCTGCTCTGCCAGGCCGGCATCCACGGCGTGCGCTTCTTCGAACACGTCGCCTGTCTGCGGATCAAAGACGTTCAGGCCATGGAGACGGGACTCGGCAATCCGAAGAGCGGCAATCTGAAAATGGCCGCCGCATATATGTTCCGGCTGGAGAACGGCGCCGTCGGAACGCTCATCTCCAACTACCTGAACCAGAAGGGCCATCCGAAGTGGGGCAACGAACATCTGCGCATCTTCGGCACGAATGGCTTCGTTGAGTCGTCAGACGGCGGCATGGGCACGCGCCTGATCATCAAGGAGAAGGATCTCGGCCCCATCGACACGTCCGAGCCGTCGCAGGACTATTTCGACCTCGTGGTGAATAGCATTCTGGATGGCACGCCGATGCCTCTTTCACTGGAAGAAGAACTCCACCCGCTGCGGATTTGCATCCGCGCGAAGGCGAAAGCGGAGAAGCAGTAGGTTCCCCCCTGCCTACTGCTGCTGCCTCCTGCCTACTGACGTCTGGCCCTTCGTTTGATCCATCCATGCTGCCGGCGGCGTTGTGCCGTTCTGGCAGCGAGGTAGAGATCATTGCCGCGGCCCGCATTCAAAAACTGGATCACGCACGTTCAGACGGCGCGCACTGAACAGCTCCTCAAGTATGCGGCGCAGTCGGAAGTGATCTCCTTCGCCGGTGGGCTGCCGGCTGAAGAACTTTTTCCGGCTGCGGAACTCGAAGAAGCCTTCCAGACCGTCATCACTGAACAGGCCGCCGAAGCGCTGCAGTACACATGGGCAGAAGGCTGCGAGCGGTTGCGTGAACACATTGTCGCGCAGATGAAGGAGCGCGGACTCAACGTCACCGCCCAGAACATCATCGTCACCAGCGGCGCGCAGCAGGGACTCGATCTGCTCGCGAAGCTTTTCTTGAGCCGCGGCGACCCGATGCTGATCGAGTCGCCCACGTACGTCCCGGCGATCCAGGCGTTCGAAATGCACGCGCCGCAGTTCCTGCCGGTCGCACGCGATTCGAAGGGCATCGACATCGACGCCTTGCGGCGAGGGCTGCTTCAGCGCGATCCGCGTCTTTTCTATCTGATACCGGCCGGCCACAACCCCACGGGAAGCGTATTGACGCGCGAGCAGCAGCGCGAACTGCTCGCCGCGACCTCCGGCACGCACGTTCAGATCATCGAGGACGCCGCGTACGCGGACATCCAACTCGATGACAACTCCGCGCGCTCGAACCCGCTTCTGCCCGTGGAGCTCTCCCGCATTCTGTACCTCGGCAGCTTCTCCAAGGTGCTTTCACCGGGCTTGCGCGTTGGCTGGATCGCGGCATCGCCGGAAGTGATCCGCCAGCTCGCGCTCATCAAGCAGGCCAGCGACCTGCAGACATCGACGCTGAACCAGCTCGTCCTCGCGCGCTACTTCGACTCGAACGCGCTGAAGGATCAGATCGCGCGCTGCGTGCCGTTCTACCGGCAGCGCCGGGACGTGATGCTCGAGTCGCTCGCCGCCGAATTCCCGTCCGAAGCGCGCTGGACAAAGCCGGCCGCGGGCTTCTCGGTTTGGGTGGAATTGCCGCAAAACTGCGACACCGAGGATCTGCTCACGCAGGCCGTCGGGCGCGGCGTCGCTTTTGAGCCGGGCCGGCCGTTCTTCGTGACGCAGAAACCGCGCAATTACCTCAGGCTCTCGTACTCAAACCTGCCGCCAGAGCACATCCGCTCCGGCGTGCGGCGGCTGGGCGAAGTCCTGAAGCGCGCGGTTTCGCAATCCAAGGTCTGAAGCTACGTCTTCTTCGGGTCGAGCACCTTCTGGTTCGTGTCCCACGGCATGTTCAGCGCCCCGATCACGCTGCTGGCGTGCGACCAGCGGCTGATGCGTCTGTGCGGGTGTTTGTCGTCCTGCCGTAGCGTCACACTGATCTCCACCGGCGTCTTGATCGGAATCAGGCCGAAGTTCTCCGTCCGCGCGCGGCGCACTGCGCGCTCAGCGCCTGCGCGGATCATCTCCCGCGCCGCCTGCGGAGAAAAATGGATCGCGCCGAGCTGGCAGTTCTCGTACGCGGCCGTGTCGAGCTCTTCGCCCGAGGCTTTGTTCACGCCGCGCTTGACCCACACGGTTTCAGCGCCGGGATAGAGGTCCTGGAATTCTTTCGTGAACGCGAGATCGCCGGACCCGAAAATCGCGCGCACGCCGAGTTCGCTCGCGCAATACCCGAGCTGCCCCGGCTCACCGACGCTGCGCCCGTTGATAGTGAAGTCAACGTACGACCACCATTGCGTGTGGGCGAGATGCGCCTGCGGCGTACAGGCCTTCGCGTGCTGTCCGACCCACGCGATGGCGTCGAAAGACTTGTCGAGTTCCAGCGGCCAGCCAGTAAAGCCGCGCAAGAGCAGCGCTTTGGGATGAAGCCTGTTTGACGCGATCGCGCCCGCGCCGTGGCCGTCGCAGACGAGAATCTCTTCGATGCCGCCGGCCAGGAAACCTTCGATTGCCGCGTTGACTTCCGCCGTCAGGAACTCGCGCGCGAGTTCGTAGTAGCGGCTGCGCGGGTAGAGCCAGTCTTCGCCGTTCATGACGCCGGCGACGCCCTCGAGATCGGTCATTAGAAAGAGTTTCTTCATCGTCGGCACTCCTTAATTCTGAATACACCGCTCCAATCACTTGAGTCGCGCCTGAAATTCCGTCGGCGACTGCCCGCGCACACGGCGGAAGACCTTGGCGAAGTAGTTGGGGTCGGGAATCCCCACGGCGACCGCGATCTCTTTCACCGAGAGCCGCCTCTCTTTCAGGAGCTCCGCCGCGCGATCGATCCGTAGCATCGTCAGCATTTCCACGAGCGAAACGCCGTACTGCTGCGAGAAACTGCGCGAGAGATGAAACGGGCTCACTTCGAAGTGTTCCGCGAGACCGTCCAGGCTGAGCGTCTCGCCGCAATGCTCTTCGAGATATTTGCGCACGCCGGTGGCGAGCTGTTCGCGCCGCGTCCGCGCCAGTTTCTGACGCGCGTCGCTCGCTGCCCTTCCCGTTGAAGTGGACGAATAACGCGAAAGTGCCAGCAGGATCTCCAGCAGAATCAGACTGAGGCGCTGCTTCGAAGCGCCTGCGTCGCCGGCATCGGAGTTGAATTCGGTCTCGATCTGGGTCATCAGCAGCCGCAGATGCGGGCGGGCGCTCTCCGGCGCCGCAGACAGCGCGCGCGCATCGATACGGCGCAGCAGCTTCGCGCCGCTCTCCCATTGAAAGAAGATGTACAGCACGCGATAGTCGTTATCGGTGCTGCGGACATCGCGATGCTTCGTGCCTCGCGGAACGATGAAGGTGTCGCCGGGGCCGACATCGGCAGCGTACCCTTCGAATTCGATCCTGGCGCGCCCCTGCAGCACGTGAACAAGCTCGTGCGAGGGCGTCGCGTGGAAGTTCTGCCCCCACACGTCGCCAACAGAGATCGTCGCGACGTTGACGACGTCCGGCAACGCGGCCAGGGCGGAGCGAAGTTCGCTCTCTTTCACGTCAGGCATTCGCGCGACGGTACAAAAATTTACCCGTCTTCGCAAGGGAGTCGTCTTTCGGGCGGATGCAGGACATGGGTTAATACCGGCGTACAGCGGAGACTTTCCTGTGGGACTTTTGGATCACCAGCGGCAGGCGTTCGATACTGATGGCGTGATCACTCTTGGCCAGGTGCTGACGGCCGAAGAACTTCGCGAGGCGCGCGCACGCTTTGAGAAGATCTTTGCTGAGAGGCTCGGCACGACCGATCGCGGCTTGCGCAACATCCCTGGCGGGAGACTCCGCCGACGAACAGCGGAACTCAAAGCAGAAGCACTTTCAGATGTTCAATATCTGGAAGCACGACGAATTTTATCGCGGCTTGATGTTCAAGCCTCTGCTGCTCGACTTCGTGGAGAGCGTACTGGGACCAGAGATCCAATTGCTTCACGATCAGGTCTTCTACAAGCCGCCCTTCGATGGCGCGCCCAGCGACTGGCATCAGGACAACCAGTACTTCAAGTTCTCGCCCGCCAACTTGTGTTCGATCTGGATCGCGCTCGACGATGTCGATACCGAGAACAGTTGCCTCTATTTCGTCCCTGGCAGCCACCGCGAGCCTTCGCCGCCGTCGGTGACGATTCAGTCTCCCACGGGGATTGAACTCCACAGCCTCGACATCGACGAAACGCGCGCGAAACCATTTCCGATGCCGGCCGGACACGCCTTGATGCATCATTGCATGACCATTCACGGCGCGTACGCCAACCGTTCGCCGCGCGGTCGCCGCGCACTTGGGCTGCATTACATGCAGCCGGGGTTGAACCATCCGCACGCCGAGACGTACCGGAATGTCGAGGAATACCCGATCCTGCGCTCGCCAACCGTCGTGGGAGCGTCTCGCTCCCATTAAGTCGAACCCGGAACTCGGAACCTGGGAACTCAAGACATTCGGAGGAACAGCCTGTGAACATCATCACCGAGAAACTCGCGATCAAAGGCGGCAAGAAGGCCGTTCCAGATGGCACGATCAAGAAGTGGCCGCCGATCGACGACACCGACCGCCAGGCGGTGCTCGATTCGCTGAACGGCGCCAACCACGCCTTCGGCCCGAACTGTCAGGCGTTCGAAAAAGAATGGGCCGAGTGGAACGGAAACAAGTACGCGATCACCACGAACTCCGGTACGGCAGCGCTGCACATGGCCATCGTCGCGAGCGGCTGCTCGACCGGCGATGAAGTCATCGTGACAGCGTACTCGTGGTCGTCATCGGCGACCTGCATTCTCCAGCACAGTTGCATTCCGGTGTTCGTCGATATCGACTTCGACAGCATCAACATCGACCCGAAGAAAATCGAAGCAGCCATCACTCCGAAGACGAAAGCGATCATCGCCGTTCATCTGCATGGTTTGCCGTGCGACATGGACGCGATCATGGCGGTCGCGAAGAAACATAACCTGAAGGTCATCGAGGACGCGTGCCAGGCGCACGGCGCGAAATACAAAGGCCGCAAGGTCGGCACGATCGGGCATTGCGGAGCGTTCAGCTTCAATCAGAACAAGTGCCTGTGCACCGGCGAAGGCGGCATGTTCGTCACCGATGATGCGGAGATGCTCGCCGCCGCGCAGTCGCTGTGGAGTTTCGGCGAGACGCGAAAACCCAGTGAATCGCGTGACTACCACGTGTACGCGCTAGGCTGGATGTACCGCAACAACGACCTCACCGCGGCATTCGGGCGCTCGCAGTTGAAGAAGCTGGACGGCTTTCTCGCACGCCAGAAAGAGAACGCGCAGCTTCTGTCCGAACTTCTGCAGGGCACACCGGGTCTCATCCTGCCCACGGAAATCTCGGGCGCGGAACACAATTGGTACAACTACACGATGCGCTTCGACATGGAGGCGCTGGCGGTGAGGGCGAATGACGCCGGCGACTTCCGCTACAAGATCGTGAAGGCCATGAACGCAGAGGGCGTGCAGACTGGGGTATGGCAGAGTTTCATTCTGCCGGCGATGACGGTCTTCCAGGCAAAGAACGGCTTCGGCCACGGGCATCCGTGGAGCAGCCCGCACGCGCAGCCGGTGGATTACTCATTGGATCAGTACAAGGCCGCGCAAAAGCACTGCGACACTCACACGGGAATGACGATGCCGCTGCGCGCCCCCAACGGCGAGGAAGCCGTGCGCGCCACAGCCGAAGGCATCCGCAAAGTGATGGAGAACGTCTCGGAGTTGTAGTCCCTCAACCTGGGCGTCTTCGCGTCTTGCGGTGAATTCGGCTCACTCCCCGACAAGGTGCTCGATCTCTTCGCGCGTCAGCACTTTAAAGACGTCCATATCCTTGTTCACGGCGCCGAGGCTGACGAGACATTCCGTGAAGAGCTCGCGCGTGCGCAGCTCGAGGTCCTGTGAATTGAGCTTCGACATGACGCTCAGCACATGCTTGCCTTTTCGGACGTGCGTGCGTTCATCGCTCCGGACAAAGTCCGCGATATGTGCGAGCACCGTGTCGTTCTTCTCACGCGCATGATCGATCAGCCCATTGATCGTCTTCAGGACGCCAACCTCGCCGAAGAGATTGATCTCTGCCATTGCGTACACCGGTTCCATCGGCCCGCGGCAGGTGCTGCTGGTCAGACGGTTCGGCAACTCATAAGGATCGTAGCCGAGCGCCAGCATCGAGTTGTAGCCGATTTCGGTGTGGCGGGCTTCGTCCCAAGTGATGCGCGCGAGGTCGTACTCGGCTTGGAAATCCATGAAGCGGATGTCCCACAGGAACGTGCCGAAGGCCTCGATCGCGTCCACCTCGTCGCGCTGGGTGCGGACGAAGCGCAGTCGCTCATCTTCGTACGTGTTCGGCACGTAACGCGGCGTGACGTCCGCGGCGTTGTAGTCGCCGGTATGGAAGAACGTCTCGAAGCGGCTGTCGCGTTTGGGCACTTCGCCGCGTTTGTAAGGCTTCGCGTCGATGCGCAGCGGAGCCGGCGCCTTCGCTTTCTGGTCCGCGCCGGTGACTCCGCCGATGCTCGACAGAAGCTGCGACAGATGCCAGTGCCACGCGTTCAGGCGGCTCTGGTCCACACCGCCGTCGATGTACGCTCCGATGGCCGCTTCAGCCCAGGCGAGCATCTCATCGTAGTCGAGCAGGATCTGCTTCAGTACGCGGATCGTCGGCGCGTCGGTGACGGGACAGGTGTCATCGATGTGGTGGCGATACGCCGTGGCGAGCGCCTTGGATGCAACCATGTGGACGCCGATGAGCAGTTCAGGCGTGTCGGCGGCCGAGAGCATCTCATCGATGAAGCGGTCGATCTCGTCGTCGCGGAAGTTGTCGATCTCGCCGAGGCGCTTCTCCTGTTCGTGCAGGCGCTCGCGCAGCTTTCGCGACGCGTCGGCGTGCCAGAAGATGTGGCGGCCGGTCTCGAGCTTCACTTCAAAATCGGGAATCGTCAGCGTCCATGAGCCCAGGCCGTGCGAGAGCCGGCGCTCGAAGTAGAAGAAGCGCAGCAACCGGCGCGCGTTCTCATCGACGGTGAATTTCCCGCCCATGCGGCGTGTGTCGCGCGGAAACTTGTACGGATACTTTGCCCTGCGTTCGGCGGCAGCCGCGCGCTGCTCAGGGCGTGATGCCGGCGGAATCAGGAACGGAACAGGAGCGGCAGTGTGCGGGTCGGCCTTGTAGTTCGCATTCGGGGCGGTGAGAGGCGTCGACATTGCTTTCTCCAGAGTGGATGAACCGCCAAGACGCCAAGAGCGCCAAGAACGGATGAGATACAGTCAATCTCTTCGACGCCATTTCATACCGTCACCGGACATCTTCTCACTACGCGGTGATTGACTATTTCTGACGGTTTTTTAACCTTCTTTTCCAGCTGGAAAGCATTGTACGGAGAATTCAGCATTGCTCGTCCGCGGCAAAGACCGGCACCTCAAGCTCGAAACCGTGCCGCTTGATGCGGCGGCATCGTTCGCGGTGCTCCAGTTCCACGGCAGCCACTATCCTTTCTTCTGGCACTACCATCATGAAGTCGAGATCGCGCTGATCATCCGCGGCTCGGGCCTGCGCTACATCGGCGACGCGGTCGGGCATTTCGACGAAGGCGACCTGTGTCTGCTCGGCTCGAACCTCCCGCACTGCTACGTCTCGCAGCCCCTGCGAAGAAATCCCGTTCACAGCATGGTGATCCAGTTCCGGGAAGATTGCCTCGGCGAGCGCTTCATCAAAGCGCCGGAGACGCGGGCGTTCCGCGACCTGCTCGTTCGCGCCGAGCGCGGGCTGCAGGTGCGTGGTGAAACCCGCCGCGCGGTGTACGACCGTTTGCTGGAGATGCTCAACCAGCCGGTCGGCTCGCTCGAGCATCTGAACGGTTTCCTGTGGATCATGACCACGCTGGCGCAGAGCGACGAACTCTATCCTCTCTCGGTCGCCGGCCACGCGCCGCTGGCGAAAGCCGCCTCGCACGAGCGCCTGAACAACGTTTTAAAGATGCTCGACGCGAGCATGCCGGAGGCGCCGTCGCAGTCCGAGATCGCGGCCAAAGCGCGGCTGTCGCCGCCGGCATTCAGCCGCTTTTTCCGGCGCTGCATGGGAAAGACCTACATCGAGTACGTCAATGAGCTGCGGATCGCCCGCGTCTGCCGCGTATTGCTGGAGAGCGACGTCAGCGTCACTGAGGCCGCCTATAAGGCGGGATTCAACAACCTCTCGAACTTCAATGAACAATTCCGAAGGTTAAAGAACATGACCCCGCGCGAGTACCGCACGCTGGCCCGCGCGCCAGAGGCGCCTGCGGCGCGCGAACGGCGCAAGCCAGTCAACAGCTTCGGCGGGCGGAGCGCGAAGAAGCTGCCGCCGTCAATCCGCATTACATAGCCGTTGCCACCGCCGGTTGCGCCGGCCGCATGTAGCCAGGGGCGCTCTCCGGCAGTTTCTCCAGCACCGCCTGTAACCGCGGCTTCAGATATTTGTGCGTGTACTGGTTGCAGTGGTAGCACATCAGGATGAAGCTCAGCGTGCGCGGCAACTGCTCCGGGCAGTGCCACAACACCTTCAGCAGGAAGCGCCGCACTTCTTTACGGAACTCCGGCGGGAACATGCCCAGGAACTTCGCGAAGAAGCGGATCATGCCAAAGACGCCCATCTTCGCCGTGCGTTGCCCGTCCTTCTTGTCGGCGGCGCGCTTCAGTTCCACGCTGGCCATCCACCGGAAGTGACGGAATCGTTCGAGCACCGAGCGCTTTCGCGGCAATCGTTTGAATGCCTCCAATGTGCGGCCGAAGTAAGCGCGCGGCTCGTAAATCGTCTCAACGATTCGCTGGAAGCCTTTCAGCAGCTTGTGCGGCGGGATCACCGTAACCATGTTCGTATAGCCGGAGGTCGCCCAGCCGTCGGAGTCCTTCGTTTCGTCGAGCAGCCGCCCTTCGCGTTTCATGCGGTCGTAGAGCGGTGTGCCGGGCAGCGCGAGGATCGGACCGATCATGGCATTGGCGACCGCCGCCTGCTCGATGAACTCGATCTGCCGATCGAAGATGTCCTCCGTGTCGTTGTCGAATCCGACGATGAACCCGCCGTACACGATCAACCCTGCTTCCTGGATGATGCGGATGCGGTCGAGCAGCGTGGTCTTGCCGATGTTCTGGACCTTGCGCGTCTCTTTCAGGCTGTCGGCTGAGGGCGTCTCCACGCCCAGGAAGGTGAACACGAATCCGGCATCGACCATGCCCTTCAGCAGTTCGGGATGCTCGGCAAGATCCAGCGACGCCTCGGTCCCGTACGAGAACGGATGACCGTGGGCCTCGTTCCATTTCTGAATTTCGGGGAGCAGCTTCTTCACTTCGCCCTTGTTGCCGATGAAGTTGTCATCCACGATGAACACCCGCCCGCGGTAGCCCGTGGCGAGCAGTGCGTCGAGTTCCCGGCACACCTGCGCAGGCGTCTTCGTGCGCGGCTTTCTTCCAAACATGACGATGATGTCGCAGAACTCGCACATGAACGGACAGCCGCGCGAGAACTGCACCGGTACCACGACGTAGTCGTTCATGTTGACGAGTTCGAAACGCGGGCAGGGCGTCGTTGTCAGGTCGGGCTTTTCTGTGCTGCGGTACTCGCGCTTGAGGACGCCGGCTTCCAGGTCGCGCAGGAAAAGCGGCCACGTGATCTCGCCCTCGTTGGTGACCATGACATCGCAATGGCCCCGGCACTCGTCCCCGCATTGGGTAGGGTAGGGGCCGCCAAAGACAACGAGCTTACCCGCGGCGCGGAAGCGCTCCGCCGCACGAAACAATTGCGCGCGCTGCGCCAGCATGGCGGAGAACAGAACGATGTCCGCCCACTCGACATCGTCATCAGTAAGCGCCTTGCAATTCAGGTCAACCACGCGGATCTCGTACTCTTTCGGCGTCATGGCCGCGATCGTCAGCAATCCCAGCGGCGGCATCAGCGACTTGCGTTTGAGCATCTCCATCGAGAACTGCATGCCCCAGTACGTGGGGTGGAATTCGGGATAGACCATCAGCATGCGCCGTGGCCTGACCGGCACTGGAATCATTTCTGGCTCAGGAACCGCTGGAGCCGTCGGTGGCGCGGGCGGCTCGACCGCAGACAGCACGGGCGGAGTGGCAGTGGCGTGGCTGGACATTATCGGATCCCCCGGGTGGAAGCGAATGACCGCCTCTTCGCTGCTTCCGAGCGGATGAGGCTTCGTCCTTACCAAAGAAAAATGCAGGATTTGACGGACAGGGGAAGGGCCGCTCTTAGGCTAAATGAGTCTAAATCGTTTAAAATCGTATAGAGAAGTAGAGGATCGTTCTTCTGCCTACCTGCCGACGGGCCCTGGAATGCAGCCTTGAGGCGGCGCCGGATTATCGGAGTCCGGCACTGCCAGACCGCTGTCGCGCAGGTCATAGCACAGCAGCCGCGAGGGCTTGCCCTCGGCGCTCGTGTGGTTCTGGCAGATGTACAGCAATCCTCGCGAGATCACCGGCGGGCACCACGTCTCCGGCGCGTCGAACAGCTTCGTGCGGCTGAGTTCCTTGCATTCCTTTGCTGAGAGTTCCAGCCAGGCGAGGTCGCCGCGCTCGCCGAGGCACAGGAACGCGCCGTCAGCTCGGATCAAGGCTCCTCGGCCTATGGCGAGGGTGACCGGACGCGCTCCGGCGTCCTTCGGGACGTCGATCCACTGAAGCTGCTTGCGCCAGAGCGTGCTGCCGTCATCTGCATGCAGCGCTGTAAGCTGCGCGTTCTGCTGATGGCGCCCGTCGAAGCCGTACAGAATGCCATCGGCGACAAGGCTCGTCCCGAAGTGCGTCCCGAGTTCGTCGGTCGCCCAGAGCTTCTTGCAGCTCATGTCTGGCTGGATCTCGAGCATCGCTCCGCCGGTGTCGTAACTCGCTGAGATAAACACGAGGTTCCCGCATACGACCGGATTGGACGCATTCACCG
>Ga0196964_10001213_pt1 | contig 13346 bp, 18 predicted proteins | sample S1_10metaG_FD_148615 | JGI IMG/M metagenome (GOLD analysis project Ga0196964, IMG submission 148615) | Soil microbial communities from Anza Borrego desert, Southern California, United States - S1_10 | ecosystem: Environmental > Terrestrial > Soil > Desert | place: USA: California | collected...
TCGGCGAGGTCCTGCACGCTGGCCAGCCGGGCCGCGTCGTGCGCCACGTCCTCGACGATGCGGTTGGGCGAGGGCCCCTGGCCCTTCTTGCGGATCATCGCGTGCTGCTCGCGCAGGTAGGTCCCCAACGCCTCCGGATCGCGCACCTCGCGCCCCGAGCACCATTCGCGGTAGAAGTCCTCGCGCTGGCCCAGCACCTCGGGCCGCACGAAGCTCATCAGGTTCCACATCTCCTCGCCGTAGTTGAACACCGGCGTGCCCGTGAGCATCAGGACGAAGCGCGAGAGCTGCGAAAGCCGCATGGCCGCGACGCCCTTCGCCACCGGCTGGTACGTCGTGCCCACCCCGCGGCGCAGTTCGTGGCCCTCGTCGAGGATCAGCAGCCCTGTCCCCAGGAGCGCCAGCACGTCCACCCAGCCGGCCAGCTGCGTGAAGCCGAAGATCCGCACGTCCGCCGGCGGCAGCTGGTAGGGCTTCGTCCCCTTCACCACGTGGACCGTCAGGTCCGTGAACTCGCGCAGCTTCCTGGCCCACTGCAGGGCCAGGTGCGGCGGACAGACGACGGTGGCCGGCAGCGCGCCCGGCATCAGGCAGGCGGCGGCCCCGGTGTAGGTCTTGCCCTCGCCCATCTCGTCGGCGCAGAGGATGCCGCCGAACCGGGTCAAAAGCTCCACGGTCTGCGCCTGGTGCTGGCGCACCGTCTGGCCCGCCTTCAGCCCGACGAACGGCGGCGCCACGTAGTCGGGCGCGAGGATCCGGCCCACCTCGGCCTGCTGGCCTTCGAAGATGGCGCGGTCGGCCGACAGCTTCGAAAGCGCCGCCGGGTCGCTCGCCAGCGGATAGCGCTGCGTGAACCACTCGAGGTCCATGGCCGTGATCGGGTCGGCCGGGAACGTGTAGGGGCCCAGCGATGACTTCGGGACCTTGGGGAAGATCGCCTTCAGCTTCAGGGCGACGTGCGGCTCCAGCTCCGAGACGATCCAGAACCCATTTTCGATGCGCAGCTTGCCGTAGGTCCTCATGCGGCCAGCCCCCGCACCTTGCGCTCGAGGTCAGCCAGGCGGCTCGCCCAGCCCCGCGCGCAGAGCCAGATCATCGAGCGGCCGTCGTCGACCGGCGGATCGAAGCCCTCGCCCACGTAAGCCGCAACGATCGCCGCCAGGATGTCGGCGGCCGGCTTCTTCGCCAGCCGCGCGACGGCGTAGGCCCGCACGCATTCCGAGGGCACGCCGTGGCTGTAGACCAGCCCGCCATGCTCGAAGACGTCCGGCGATCCGGCCCGCACCAAGGCGGTGGCGAAGTCGCTCACAGCCACGCCCTCCCCAGGTTGACCGTGCGCAGAAGCACCCATCGCCGCCCGTCCGCCGAGAGTTGGGTCGGCAGGTTCATCGCCCGCGCCGTCGCCAGCACGATCGCCGAGACCTCCGGATAGGCGGCATAGCGCCTGAGCTGACGCAGGACCGCCGGCGCCCGATGCCGCTTGCCCTTGGCCTCCACGACGATCGCCCCGCCCAGCAGGAAGTCGGGACGGTCCGCCGGCCCCAGCCGGTGCTCGCGGCTCACCTGATCGGCCCCGAACGCCGCCACGAACGCCGACTCCAGGTTGGCCTGCGTCGCCGCCTCGCTGGCGAGGTCGCAGCGCTGAGCGCCGATCACCGCCACCACGTCGGCCGCAGTGACCGCGCACGCCGTGCGCGCTTCGCCCCTCTCGCCCCCGCCGGTCATGCCGTCCCCGCCGTGGTGTCAGCCCCGCCGTCGCTGCGGTCCATGCCGGCGCTCAGCGCGCGCCCGAGGATGTCGTCCAGCTGCGCCTTCACCTCGGCGCTCTGCTGGGCGTAGCAGCACCCCAGCACCAGCCCGACGCCCGCGTAGATGTGCGGCAGGTCCGCGTCCTCCAGCGCCAGCAACAGGCAGTCCATCACCTTCGATGCCAGGATCGCGGTCACATCGCCGGGCCCGGTGGGCCCGCCGGCCGCGTCCATCTGGGCGAAGGGCAGAAGCTCGGCGACGAACCGCGCGCCGATCGCGCGCATCGCCTCGACCTCGCCGGGCGGCAGGGGCACGCTCATGCAGCGCCCCCCCCCAGGCCCTCAGGATCGAACAGGTCGCCCGCCCCCACCTTCGGCTTGCGGTTGCGCGCCTTCAGGCTCAGCGAGTGCGCCGCGGTCCCCGCGTCGTAGGCCAGCCGCAGCTTGATATCCTCAAAGTGCTTGGCCTCCCGCTCGATCAGGATCGCCGAGAAGCCCGCGCGCCTGGCCGCGACGCCGGTCGAGCCGGTCCCCGCGAACGGGTCCAGCACCACCCCGCCGGGCGGCGTCAGCAGGCGCACCAGCCACGCCTTCAGGTCGGCCGGCTTCACCGTCGGATGGTCCGACCCCATCCGGTCCGACGCGTCCGCCTTGGCCGAGTAGAAGAACCGCGCGGCTGAACCCTCATCGCCGTAGCCGATGACGCCGGCGTCCTGACCGTTGGAATTCGAGCCAAACCCGATGCCGCTCCCCGTCGTGGCCCCGCGGTTGAGCCGTCCGACGGCCATCCCGTCGCGGTCAGGGAAAGCGCCCATCACCTCGTCTGACCCATCGTGGACGACGTTTGCGGGCCACCGACCCGCAGCATGGGCGTTCATCTTCTTGTCGCCCCCGTCGCTGGCGAAATCGCCGTAAATGGGAGACTCCGAGTTTCGCCAGGTCGCCGCGTTGATCACCTCGCGGTCGGCGTCGCTCATCGCCACCCGACACGCGTCGATGTTCAGACCGCCCGTCCCGTGCTTCAGCACGTTCTCGGCGACCGTCCCCTCCAGCGGCTTGCGCGCCAGCACAACGGGCTCCAGCCCTGGCTTCAACGCCGTGCCCCACCCGTCCCAGGCCTTCGCCGCCTCGGTGTGCGCCTCGGTGATCAGCCCAGCCGGTGCCGTGGTCCCGCCGTCGTAGTTGGCGCGCCACTTCGCGGCTTGCGCCACGTCCGCATGCTGCCCCACCACCTTGCGCGCCTTCGTGTTCGCGCTCTCCACGGTCCGCTCGGCGACCAGTTCCTCCACCCACGCCGGCACGGGGCCGAGCCACGGCCGCAGCTGGTCGAACACCTCGGCCACCGCCACCTCCGGCTGCGCCGCGTCGGTCGTGTAGTGGCTGCCCATCGCCGTCCCGGTGATCTCGTTGATCTTCGCGGCCGTCAGCCCCGTCGCGCGGATCCAGGCGGTGAACCACAAGGCCCGCTGCCGGCGCATGGCCTTGGCGTCCAGGGCGTCGATCCCCTTGGCCACGTCGAAGCTCTTCGGGAACCCGGTCCCGTAGAGCCACGCCAGCATGTCGCGCACCTCGAAGCCCGCCAGGCGCACGGCCAGCGCGCCGAGGTCGTAGGTCCGCGTCCCGAAGAACGCGACCAGGTGGCCGCCGGGCTTCAGCACCCGAAAGCACTCGCGCCACACCGCCGGCCCCGGCACGAAGGCGTCCCACGCCTTGCCCATGAACCCGGCGCCGCCGACCTCCACCTCCTGGCCTGCGAGCCACGCGGTCAGCACACGCGCCACCAGCGCCGCATCGGGCGTCTTTTCCGACAGGCCGTAGGGCGGGTCGGTCACCACGGCGTCGACCGAGGCGTCGGGGATCCCCTTCAGCACCTCGCGGCTGTCTCCGTAGTAGACGACGACGGAGGGGCGCGCGGTCATGCGCAGCCGCCCGAAACCAAGGGTAGCGCGTCCGCGGCCCGGGGCTGGCGCGAGGTCTTCGCGCTCGCGTCATAGTCGGCGAAGTCGACCACCTTCCACAGGCGACGGTTCGCCCAGCGTTGCACCTGCCGCAGCCGCCGAGCAGTCCAGTCATGCCGAACCCACGGCTCCTTATGGAGCGCGTTCAGTTTCATGATCGGCTGGACGTAGGGCTCCCCACCATGCGCGATCACATGGCGGATGCGGTCCATGCATGCATCGAACGGCTCGTGGCCGATCATCGTGTAGACCTGGATGCGCCGCGATCGCACGCCCCGTCGGCGCAGCATCGCCAGAACACGCTCGACGTCGGCGCGTTCGCTGGTCTCGTCGGAGCCGAAGCGCCACGGCCCGCGGTTCACCGGCCGCCAACGCTCGAAGACGTCCTCGTCGAAGGTCTTCTTGGGCTCGAAGCCGCTGTTCGCGTCGAGCAGCGGAACGTCGAAATCAAGGTACCGCCGCACGATGTGGGCCTGGTAGTCGGCCGGCAGCGCCGAAAGGTTATTGTCACAGAGCACCGGCCTCGGCGTGAAGTCGGGCAGCAGCGTAAAGGCGCGCCCTTCCATCGCTGGCACGATGCAGAAGAAGCACCCGACCGGGCACCCATCACTCGCCTTCGTGGCCATGGGATTGTGCCGCGCCAGAGCGTCAGGGACCGCGCCTCCGATCTCCGCGACGTCGGCCAGATAGTGCTTGCGCGTGAACAGGCCAGGTCCGCCGGCGCGCACCTTCAGGCCCGCGCTGCGATGCCAAACGGCGCGCGCATAGGCCTCGTCGAGTTTCCAAGTGAAGGCGACGGAAAGGTAGGCCGTGTCACCGTCCACCCACTCCACCAGCCCATCGGAGGCCCAAGCACCTGCGGACCAACTCACGCCGCCGCCCTCCACGCGTCCCACCGCGCCGCCGCCGCGGCGTGGTCGACCTCAGGCAGCAGCCGGCTCTCCAGGTCGGCCGGTGCGCGCCAGTCGAACCAGCCTTGGCGGCCAACGATCGGCAGCGGATCCTTCAGCGGCCGGACGTGGTCGAGCGCGAAGCCGTAGCGCCCCGGCGCATAGTTGCCCGCCATCAGGTCGCAGTGCGCGACCTTCGCCAGCAGCGGCGGGAAGCCCTCGGCCAGGTGGTCGGTCAGGTAGCAGCCGGTGAGCTCGGCCACCGCCACCACGCAGCCCACGGGCCGTGTCCGCCGCCAGCCCGCGCCGAACGCGAACTCGCACAGCTCGTCCGGCGCACCGGCCGCGTCCACCTTCTTCGCCGCATGGATCGCCACCAGCCCGCGCCGCTTCGTGTGCCAGTGGCGCGTCTCGTGCCGCTTCAGCCCCGCCACGATCAGGCTGGCCCAAGGCTCCCACAGCGACAGGCAGGGGATCGTCCGCACCACGCCCGCGGTCCGGAACAGGTCGAGGGAGATCGCCCTGCTCACGCCGCCGCCTCCTCGCGCACGGCGTGCGCGTCAGGGCTCAGCAGCAGGTTCTGCAGGTCGGCCGCCGGGATCGGCATCCGCCCCGCCGTCAGCGCCCGGAACTCGCCCATCGTCGCCGCTACTTCGCCCCGGAAGGCGCGGAACATGGCCCACGCCTCGGTCGCGCCCAGCGGTTCGATCCGCTCGCGCAGGTCGATGCGGCCCGAGCGCAGGAGCGCCGCGTCCAGCACATCGGCGCGGTTGGAGGTCACGAACAGCATCCGCCCCTCGCGCGCCGCCACCCCGTCGATCGCGTTCAGGAGGCCCGACAGCGTCAGGCGCGGCCTGGCGGCCTCGCCGGCCGGAACCGGCACGCCGCCGTGAACGACCGCGGCGGCCACCGGCGCGGCCTCCTCTCGCTGGTGCGTGATCTCGACGGTGTCGATGTCCTCGATCACCACGACCCCGTCGCCGTCCACCTCGTTGAACGCCGCCAGGAGGTCGTTGTCGCCGCCCACGGCAGCGAGGTTCACGACGTAGACCGACCGCCCCAGATGCCCCGCGAGCGCGAAGATCAACGAGGTCTTGCCCGTTCCCGGCGGCCCTTCGAACAGGTATCCGCGCCGGTAGGGCGTCCCGCGCGCCCGATAGACCTCCCGCGCGCCTGCGAACGTCTCCACGTCGGCGACCAGCGCCGCCTTCTGCGCCGCCGGCAGGAAGACCGTGGCGAGGCTGCGGGGCGGCCGGCGGTCGGCGATGCGATAGCCGCCGCCGCTCCAGTAGTAGACCTTGACCAGGCCGTCGCCGTTGTAGATCGCCTCGGCCTCGGCCACGAGCTTGCGCACCCGGCGCTGCGAGCGCCCCGGCGCCACGATCCACAGCCGCTGATTGGCCTTCGCGCCCCCCAGCAGCTGCGCCATCGGGTCAGCCCGGTTCACCTCGCGATGCACGAACAGGGGCCAGCCGTCGAAGGCCAGCACATGCCAACCGCCGCCGAGCGTCAGCACCCAACCCCAGGGCCCCGCCTGATAGTCGTAGTCGGATTGCGTCATCAGCCGCTGGCTCTTGCCGGCCGCCTTCGAGCGCGAGAGCCAGACGTTCAGCTCGTCGTAGAGCCGGTCGCTCCCCTCCACGATCAGTGTCACGCTCAAGAGGTCCTGCAGGACCTTCCACGCCTTGCCCGGGATCTCGCGCAGCGAAAACGTGGCGGCCCCCGCCACGGCCGCGGCCACCATCCCTGCGGCCAACTGCTGTTCGGCGGCGAGATGGGCGAGGGCCTGGAGGGGATCGCCGGTCACGCTGCGGACCTCCCCTTCTCCAGCCGCGCCTCAATGGCTTCGTCTGAGGTGGCGCCACCCGCCACAGCGCGCGCGAAGTCGCGGATGTTCTGCCAGGCCTGGTCGTGCGTCTGGCCCCACAGTCCGCCGTTCGCGATCGTCAGCAGCCCGCGGCGCAGGCGCGCGATCTCGGGCACGTAGTCCACGTCGCCCGCTCGCACGAACTCGAAGGCGATCCGCTTCTCGGGGCCGCAGTGGCGGGTGCTCCGATAGGCCTCCTCGAAGCGGTAGATACCCGCCCCCGCCTGCTCGCTGACATAACCGGCGCCGTTCGGTCGCCAGTACGCCCCATGCTCACCCGACCAGATGCGCACGCGTCGGTCAGCGTGCTTCGCCACGTGCTCGGGATGGCGCTTGTAGTAGGCGAGGCCCACGCCTGGCTTGCCGTTGACCTTCACCGGCTTCCCCTGCCCAGCCGCGGCCACGCGAACGCCGCCGTGGCGATGACGGACACCAGCCACGTCACCACCAGCCAATCGGTCAGGGTCGGCCCGCCCTGCCCCGCGATCGTCGCGATCTGCACCATCAGGATCAGCCCGCCCATCGCGAAGGCGAAGAACACCGCCGCCCGCAGCGCTGCACCGGCCACCATGCCCCGCCGCCGGATCATGCGCCCGCGCCCAGGTTGACGACTTCCGGTGCCGGGCCCTGGTGGCAGGACAGGCAGCGCTCATCGTCATTGACCAGCTCCGCCTTTCCACAGGCTCTGCACACGCCCTGCCGAACTTTGCCGGGGGTTACGATCCAGTCGCCGTACCCCGCCACGTCGGCCACGAAGTCGTGCCCGAGCAGGTACATAAGTTCAGGCTCGAAGCGATCGGGATGCAGCCACCAGATCACCCGCTTGCCCTGACCCGCGGCGTACCCGGCCTCAAGGTGCGCGCTGCGTCCGCACGGCAGCACCAGGACGCAGGTATCGCACCAATCCAACGCGGCCTTGTCGTGGAAGAACGCGCGCTGCGCGATCGGGTGCAGCGTGACCCGCTCAGCGAACTCGCCCGGTCCCCAGGACAGCCACTCGCGATCGATCTCCGACCACGAGAACCCCGTGTTGCCCGGCGCCGGGTTGCGAAAATCATAGACCAGGTGACCGGCCTCGCGCAGGTCGGCGACGATGCCCTGCTGATGCTCGTTTCGCCACGACGAGGCGACGTAGACGCGCCGCGAGACGGCGAACCATGACAGTTCGGTTAGAGCGCTCACGCGGCCTCCCTTTCTTGCGATCCCGGGGGTTGCTGGAATTGCTCGGGCGTCCAGCCCGGCAGGATCAGGTCGGGGCACTGCGTCGCGATCAGCGCCGCGCACGGGTCCGGGTGGACCATGTTCCCGATCATCTGCGTCTGGTGGGTCTTCGAGACGGGCGAGCCGTGGACGTCACGGCTCAGATCCACCCACGACGGCAGTCCCGAGGCCGCCGCCATCTCGCCCACGGTCAGCATGCGCAGCCCGATGTCGACGATCATCCACACGGCGCCGTCGAGGATCACCAGGCCGAACTTCCGTCGCGCATCCAGCGTGCCCGTCGGGTCCGCCCACTCCTCGGGCGTCGGCACGCCGAAGTGTTCCCACAGCGACGCCAGCACTTGGGCGCGCCGCCCGATTGGCCCGCCGTCCAACTCCAGCCGCGCCTCGATCAGGCGCTGCGTCGCCCCGCCCCAGCCGCTCTTGCCGCCGGCGATGATGGTCGACAGCGGCTCGCGCGCGTCGTGCCCGACCATCCCGGTGTTGGCCTGCTCCAGCCACGCCATGATCAGCGAGCTGCGCGCTTTGCCCGTGGCCGTGCGCATGGGCTCGCCCGCGTCCGAGCCGACCGAGCCGGAGCCGTAGTAGGTGTCGAGGTGGGCGGTCACCACCTGGTGGCCGCGGCCGCTGGCCATGATCGTCGGGATGGGCCCGCGCGCGTCGTGGAACTGCGGCCCCTCGCAGTGCGTCAGCTGCGACAGATGCGCGGCCACGACCTGCTGCTGCGTGCCCCGGCCGGTCAGAGTAGTCACCGGTTCGCAGCAGCCGCGCCCCAGCATCCCGAAGTTGCCCTGCGCCAGATAGGCCGCCACGAACTGGTCGTGGCCGCCGCCCCGGCCGCCGCCTGATGTCGCCGCCCCGATCGGAGCCCGGATGTCCTTGCCGCCCACGGCCGAGCCGAACTGGCGCACCAGGAACGCCGACTGCACCGCCTGGTGCTCGCGGCCGGACAGCGTCCGGAGCGGATCCGCCACCTCGGCGCCCACGTCGCGGGTGTTCAACTGGTGCAGGCTGGCGGCCACCACGGACGCGCCGTTGCCGGTGGGAACAGCTGTCGGCAGGACCTCGCGCACGTCCCGGCACCGCGGGGCCTGCCCCTCCCGTTCGCCGTAACGCGGGACAAGGAAGGGCGCGGCCACTGCGACCTCGCCGCCGGCGACGGCGGTCACGGTCCGGAGCGGATCGGTCGGGTCGTACACCCGCGCATCGCCACCGTGGTTCACGGGCAACAGCGACGGCGTGACCATGGCGAACTGGCCGCCCCTCGATGCCGTCAAGGTGTTCAGCGGGTCGCGCACGTCGTGCGCGCGATCGCCGCCCCACCCGCGGTTGTCGATCGGCACGAGCGCCGCCGGCACGCGGTAAGGATCCTTCGCCGACAGGAGGTAGCGGTCGACGCCGCGCATGATCCGCCGGTGCGTCGCCTTGACCAGCGGGCGCTGCACCCGCCGCCCCGTCTCGCGGCGCAGCTGCTCGACCTCGTCCGGCGTCAGGTAGATCGACGGGCACGGCTGCGACCAGTCGGCGAACTCGCAGAAGCCCGTCCACGGCCGCCGCTTGAGCGCCTCGGCCTTGTCGCGCCGCGCGTGCGTCGGTTCGGGCCAGCGGATGGGCGACGGTTCCAGGCCCAGCGCGATCTTCGTCACCCGCTCGACGCCCACGTACTCGGCGATCGCGTAGAAGCGCACGCGCGTCTGCCCACCGCCGTGATCGGCCGCGTTCAGCTTGGGCCGGTATTCGAACCAGTAACCCGCCTGGTTGAACCGCCGCCGCCACAGCCGGAAGGTCACGCCCTTCAGCGCGACGATCGGCTGGCCGACCTCGCCGCGCACGCCCGCCGCCCGCCAGTCGTCCTCACAGCGGTAAAGCGGGCACCAGGTGACGATCTCCTCCACGTTCTCCACGAAGATCGTCTGGATCCGGCGCGCCTTGGCCCACGGGATCACCGACCAGCTCAGCCCGCGGATCCGCTCCGACTTCGGAGCCGAGCCCCGCGCCTTCGAGTGGTGCGTGCAGTCCGGCGAGAACCAGCCCAGCCGGATCGGTGCGTGAGGCCGCCAGTCCTGCGGCGACACGTCGAAGATGTCCGCGCAGTAGTGCTCGGTGTCGGGGAAATGCGCCTGGTGCGTGAGGACGGCCGTCAGCCAGTGGTTCGCTGCCATCGACGGCGCCCGGCCTGTGGCCTTGTAGAGCCCGACCGACGATCCCCCGCCGCCGGCGAAGCCGATGACGCTCAGCGGAATAGCCGAGGCCGTATCAAAGACGCCCGAACCGTCAGCCACGGGGCCACACCCCCTGCCGGCGCTTCAGCTCGCGCGAGATCGCCGCCGCGCCGGCCTCGGTCGGCTCGCAGCGGACCACGTCGATCAGGCCGCGCAGGCGGCAGCGGACATAGTCCATCTCGTCCGCCCCGTTCGCGTCGGTGAGCGCCCGCAGCATGCCGGCGGTGGGCTGGTAGCGCCGCGGCGCCGGTTCATCGTCCCGGCGCAGGCCCAGGAGGTCGGGGTTCGCCCGCTTCCAGCGCCAGCGCCCGGCCTGCAGGTCGTCGAAGCCGCTCATCGGACCGCCAGCCCCGCCGCTTCGAGCCGCGCCCACCCCTTCGGCGTGGGGCCGTAGCCCTCAGAGCCGATGAAGCCGTCGGCGCGCAGCTTCGAGGCGTGCGACCAGGCCGACGGCTCGTCGAGCCCGATCACCTGCGCCGCCAGCTGCACCCGCCCCGTGGTGACCAGCGCAGCCAGGAGCCGCACCTGCGCCGGCACGCTCGCTCTGCGCCACTTCGACACCCCGCGCGGGTCCTGCCAGGGCGGTACGCCGGGCGGGATCACCAGCTTGGGCCCGGCCGTCGCCCCGGCGACGGCTGCCGCCTGCGCCTTCTTTGGATCGGCCAGGTCGCCGCACATCGTCCGCAGGTCGGTCTGGTTGACCTTCAGGGCGGCGGCGATCGCCTGCCAGCCCCACCCCGCGCGGCGGCGGTCTTCGGCCCAGCACACGTCCTCCGACGTAATCGCCCGCCGCCCGCTCTCGCGGTGGAAGTCCGTCGTGCCGACCATCGCCTCGGCCGCCCGGCGCGCCAGCATGCCCATGGCTCACCCCCTCCCCTTGATCTCGGCGCGCACGCCGTGCGCGATCCCACTGGCGGCTTCCTTCGCCCACCATCCCGAATTGCAGGCGTCCAGCGCCGCCCAGAAGGCGGTGAGCGGATCGAGCCGTAGGCAACGGGCGAGCCTCGGAGCGTCGACCTCCGGGCACAGCTCCACCAGAGCCAGCAGCGCCGGGGCCATGCGGATCAGGCCGAGCGTGGCCTCATCCACCGGCCAGCCCAGCCCCCACGCCTTGTCGCAGCACGCCGCCCAGCTCAGCGCCTTCACCCGATGCACCACGGCCTGCGTCGGCAGCGGATCGTCGGCGTGGACGCGGTGGCCCGGGACCTTGCCGGAGCCGTAGGTGACCGTTCCCGTCGTCATTCGAAGCGCTCCCCGGTGGCCCGCGAGCTGGCCCGCGTCTGTGCGGCGCCCCAGAGGTCCAACAGCCCGTCGAGGTGCTGTGTGGCCGCCGCCAGCACCGGCGCGCACGCCGTGCGCGCGTCGGCGCCCAGCTCGGGGTGAGTGAAGGCGCGCGCCCAATTTAGCCAGCCGCCCGCCTGCAGACGCGAGGGCGCGCCGGCCATCGGGAAGGCCTCGGCCGAAAGCTCCGCCAGCCACACCCGCAGCTGCATCAGCCTGTCGGCGAAGCCCTCGGGCGCGCAGGCCCCTTGATCCTCCAGCGCCTCGCGGGCCAGCCGCCCGGCCAGCAGCAGCGCCTGCCGCCAGTCGTAGGTCGACACCCGCGGCGAGCGGCGCACCCGCTCGGGCCAGTCGCGGCGGCCCCCAGGCGTGAAGCCCCGCCCCGCCATCACGCGGGTATCCCAAAACGGGTACGGGCCCGCGCGCAGATCACAGTCTCGTGTCTAGGCGGAGCGCCACCATAGAGTGCAACACTTTGCTCGGACGGCCGAGACGCAACCGCAGATGGAGAGGCCAATGACCGGTAATCCGCAGAGCGCCTGACGCCGCGCCGCGCCCGTCTCCCCCCAACGATCGCGCGGCCCCGCCGCCTGCGCGGCCCCGCGCCGCGCTCCAAGCCGCCGCCCGAAGCCTGGGCTTCGCCGGCGGACATCAGTTCCAGGGTTCCGGCGTTGGGGCCGCCCTGCAGGGTGCAGGACGACAGCATGAGTGAGTTTGCCGAACGACTGATCGACATGGCGCGCGCCGAAGCCGCCACCCCCGAAGGCCGCGCCCGCGTCGCCGCGGCGCTGCGCCGCACGCTGGCCGAGCTGGAGCCCGCACCGTTCGCGCCGCGGTCACTGGCGGCAGCGGAAGCCGCAACGCTCGTCGAGCGCCTCGACGACGTCGCCGGCCGGCTGGTCATCCTCGGCGACGAGGCCGAGTGGCTGGCGCTCCGGCTGCGCGACGTCATGCCGCCCGCTCCCCGGCAGGTTCGGCCGGCGAGCTGACCGGCTCGCTCAGTTCCGGGGGATACCAGTCGGCCGGGCCAACCTCGCCCCGTGTCCAGGCGTGGATCGCCGCGATGTCGTCGGTCGACGGCGTACGCCGCTTGGGATCGCCGAACGGCAGGGTGATCAGCCGCAGCCACTCCGCCGTCCGCCCGAAGACGTCGGCCACCTCCTGCCGCTCCATGCCGCGGGCCCGGTAGTACGCCCAGAACTTCGGGCGGTTCTCGGGCGCGGGGGCCGCAGCCTGCGAGGCGGCGCCGTGGGTTTCGGAGGCTTCGGAGGTCATGCCGACGGTCCAGGCTTCTAGAGTCGGCTAGCACAGCTAGGGTGCTTCGGTTTTACGCGTCAACATTTTGTTGGTATATGCCACAAGCATGTTGGGGGTCGCAGCCACACGCGCGTTGCCGTCTCGTCGGGGCATGTCGCCCCGGCCGCCGCCCAAGTCATCTGCCGACGAAGCCCGCGAGATGGGCCTAGCCCTCAAGCGCCTGCGCGAGAGCCGGAGCATGACGCAGGACCAGGCCGCCGAGCGGATGGGCGTCACCCGCACGGCCTGGCAGAACTACGAGAGCGGACGCGCCGTGGTCATGCGCACCGACCATCAGGTGAAGCTCGCCGAGGCGCTGGGCGCCGCGCGCGCCGACCTCCTGAACGAGCTGCGCAAGATCCAGGTGGGCGATGGCCACTCGGCCATGGCCGGCGTGCAGGACAGCGGCGCAATCTACGCCGGGCCCGGCCGCCAGCAGGCGGTGTTCCCGCTCGACGAGGGCGACGTGATCCTCAGTTTCCCCGCCAACCTCAGCCCCGAGGGCCGCCAGCAGCTCGAGGACTATCTCGCCGTCTTCCTGCGCCGCCGCTAGAAGCCAACTTCCCCCTTAGAAGTCGGCCAGCCGGGCCCCGGTCCGCACGCAGGCCGCCAACTCGTCGATCACGCCCCTCAGCGCGCGTTCCGCGCCCGCCGAGCCCGACCCCGCCCACTTGCCGATCGGGCCCCAGCCGCCCGCGTCGTGGAACCGCTCCACGCCGGTCAGCGTGATCCGGAAGCGCCCCTCTCGCGCCTCGAAGGTCACCCGCGAGCGCACCCGCCACTCCACCAGCCCCGCGCGGTAGGCCAGCACATGCCGCGCCACCACGGCCGCCGGGCCGTCGGAGATCACCAGCTCGCCGCCC
>Ga0196964_10001214_pt1 | contig 13344 bp, 11 predicted proteins | sample S1_10metaG_FD_148615 | JGI IMG/M metagenome (GOLD analysis project Ga0196964, IMG submission 148615) | Soil microbial communities from Anza Borrego desert, Southern California, United States - S1_10 | ecosystem: Environmental > Terrestrial > Soil > Desert | place: USA: California | collected...
TTCGCGCCATCGTAAAATCTGAAACCCGAGCCTTGATCAGATTGATAAACAATGGTCCCGGCGGTTGGAGAAATACCGCTTCGCATGGCTTTTGTAATCGGTGTCAAACGGATATCGCCCGAAACGCCAATTTTGAACATTGTCGTCGAATTATTCTTCATTTCGAATAAATTTCCGGCGGTATGATTTAGTGTGGTATCAAAATAATAAGGCGTGGCTGATGCGGTTTCGTCTGGTTTAAGTTGTATTTTTCGGATTCCATTTATATTTGCCTGAAATTCATATCCGCCAGAATATATCTGATGGAAAAATTGTGAGAATTTGTTATTAGTAGTAATCGTCATTTCCGAATATCCATAATGACTTACAGGATCGGAGGTTGATACATCACAATAAGAATCTACAGTAACTTCGAAATTACTGTTTTGTTTAGTTGCTCTCATCATATATTGATTGAATCCATATGAATCAATATCGAAATTACTATAATGATAAATACCGGGAATAGTTCCCATTGCTGGCATTCCACTTATTCCTTTTCCTATTGCTAATTGTTCAAGAGCGGATAAAAATAAAACGCCCGAATTCCTGTTTTGAATTTCAAACAAATTCCCAGCGGAATGGGTGATATCGGTGTTAAACTTAAAAGGGGTTACTCCATCCGGGACGGACGAAACCGCGCGGATACTCTCTCGTTCGTCGGTATCGAAAATGTGTGGCATATATGTTATTAATTACAGTTAAAAATATAAATAGAAATAAAAAATCCGCCCGGTTTTCGCGCGGATTGACTTTTTAAATATTTGTTTGAAGTATTATCGTCCCTCAGCTAAAATCTGGCGGACTCTCTCAGGAATATTTTCAATTTTATTCATTTCTTCATGCTCATTTTTTGGTCGTTTATATGAATTCGCCCATATTCGAAATTCATTCATTAACTTTTTAGTTAGTCTATCCCTTTCTTTATACGGCGGGATACCCAACTTAACAGCATGAGCATATAAATCAACCAGATTCATAGCGTTGACTTGTTTCAAATACTCATTATCATCTAAGGTAGTATATTTACTATCCTTAAATCCCCAGAACTGATCTAAAGAGGTAATTTGTTTACCATCTTTAATGAGGTTATTAACGGGTTTATCAGAAACAACATCTCCAGTTGATACTTTAAGATTATTTAATTCTTTAACACTTTTCCGCGCGGCTTTACTAGTTTTTTTGGGCATATAATTATATTATATTAGAAATTTATAGTTCTACGCCCTATTACACTTAATTTTTATCATTTAGTGTATAAATTTGAATATTTATTAAAAAAGATTGTTAAAAAGGCAATAAAAAAAACCCGGAATTTTGTTCCGGGTCGATTTAATTATTTAAGTAGATTAATTATTAATTATACAATAATCCCCGAGAGCGCCCGCGCGTCCGTGACGGCACGAGCTTCGGTCAAATCACCGAAGAACCCAATCTTCTGCTGCCGTTTAACATACTCGTCGCTAACCTCCGCGCGGAAGGTCGAGTTATTATCGCCACTCTTCTCAACTGGACGCCAGAAGGCTTCCTTCGAAAGATCGCAGCCAATAACAATCTCATCATCCGCATAATCGAACGCCTGAGTGCTGTGAGCGATATTGCCCAACGAAGCAGAGTAAGCCGAGAACAACTCGTTATACTTCTTACTAACACCAAGTTCCGCCAATTCGTGAAGCGTTACGCCCCAGATCGAAGCAGTGCCAGCCGCGCTAAAGATACTCTCGCGCACACTCTCAGGAAGAGTGACCGGGCCGGTAGACTGAGAACCACGGTTATTAACCGGGTTATAAGGGAACGATCGAACCTGTTCCATAATCTCGTAAGAAAGGAACAAATCGGTCAAACCCCGGCTCGAATTCGGATCGGGAGTTCCGTTCGCGAAAGACTGAGCAATCCGTTTCATCCGCGTAAACAATACGTTAATATCGTGAACATCGAATTGATTCTGATTCGTAGACGCAATCACATGCTTCGTTGCGGTGCCGTTTACTTTGGTTTCTCCTTCAGCAAGAGCTTTCAAAATAACGGACCAAGCGGTGCGTTCCTGTTTAATAAGAATTTCCTGAGCCATCCGTTGAATCGCCTTCGAAACGATCGGAAGATTGGATTTCTTAATATATTTGTTGGAGATTTCGACTGCCGAATTGAGACCATAAGGCATGAATTTCATCTCCGCGACGCCTTCCACGACAGAGACCGGTAGACCGCCTGCCATGTTCTGCTGCCAAACGGTGACATAACCCGCCGCTTGGTCATACAAAAAGTCTAGCTGCAAACTTGGACTTTCATCTTCGCCGTAAGGCAAATCTTGATAGATCATACCGGCCGTGCCAGCATGTTGAATAACCTCTTGAACAACGCCGCCAATTACAGCCGCAAATGCTTCTCGCGCTTGCGCAGCAACCACCGGGTCTTTAGAGATAAGTGCCCGAACTAACTGATTCTGTTCTGGCGTATCGTTTAATGTTACTTTTGGAGTCATGGTAAATTTTTCTTTCTATAAATGTTTGTTATATTAATTATTGGCAGTTAATCTTGACCAAAACCCAGCCATTAGCGTCTTTAGCGCCAAGGAACGTGCCCACGGTTGAACCGTGAACGGAGTTTTGAGAGTTATTGGTGAGTTGACCGCCCGAAACATAAGCTGCCTGACCAGCCGTAACCGATTCGGAGACGCCCGAGTAGAGGAATACCCCCCGCGTAGCGATCCGAACAGTTTGACCGGAAAGAACGCACTGCATTTGCGCAGCTTTCTTCGGATTAAATTTGAGAAGTTCGCCGTTCTCGTCGGTTTCGCGCACATCGTCAAGAGTCAACCCGATCACGCCGACATCGCCGGTGCTTGCGGTCACGACATAAGGTTGTGTGCCCCAACGTTGAGAAACGGTATTAGTATAACTTGCTCCGGCGTTACCTAAAGCATAGTTATCGGTTTCTGAAGTCCGCCAGCCTGAGCCGCCGGGTTTCACGAACGTTCCGCGTTTAAACGGAATCGTTCCGCTGACAGTGAACAAGTTAATGATATCGTATTCATCAACTTGCCTAAATGGTCTTAAATCTGGCATATTATTTTCCTATAAGAATTTCTATTTGTTTATTACACTTAATTTTTATTAAAATTATATAATTCCCTATTTTTTCTTTACTTTTTTCCTAATTTAATAGAATAAGCAAGTTTAGGGTCTTTCTTAACCTTTTCCGCAAAACTCTCGCTTTGGATATTATTCGACGTATTGGGAATCGCGGGCGCTTTGGTCCCATTATCAATCGCAGCGTCTACAGCCCCTTGCGGAGTTGCGGTAGATGCAACGGACGTTTTCCGCGCGGCTTTGGATTTATCTTTCATAAGAATAGACATATTCTTTTCCCAAGCGGCGAAACCAGCTTCATCAAGATTTTTAATTTGGGAGGCGATGATCTGACGATCTTCATCAGTTAGATCAAACTTCTCATCCAAGTTAGCCATGCGGGAGCTAAAGATTTCATTTAATTCTCGTTCGGCGGCTTGAGTTTTGAGGGTATTAAGTTCAGCGGTGAGTGTCTCAAGATTTTTCTTAAGAGTATCATGCTCGGCAGACAAAGAAGTAAGCTGTTCTTTTGTAGTCTTGAGAACATTATCCTTCTCGGTAATTTGGACGGTGAATGATTCACTGGCTTTACGAAGTTCATCAGTAATGAATTCGGTAATCTTATCAGCTTTTATAACTTTAAGATTTTCATCAGTGATATCTTTAATATCTTTGATTTTTTCCATATATAAAATTGTGGTATTGCTATCTTTTATTACACTTGATTCGGCGGGATTAGGTGTAGTTTCGGCAATTGCTTTGACTTTTTCGATAATTTCCGCGCGTTTTTGTTCTAAATCGTTAATAAAATCAGCGATTTGATCATTAGCTTTTTCAAGATTTAAATCAATATCTACAGTAATAGTAGCTTTAGATTCTCTCTGATCATTGTCTTCCTCACTTGCGACGATCACGCCCGCTACATCCGAAGCTGGGTTCTCGACAATGCCCGCGCCTAAAAAGATGGGTCGCCCCGCTAAAACGGTATATAAGTTTTCTCCGTTTTTAGTGCCCGGACCACCATTATCCCGTAATAACTTATCTAATTCTTTAAAAGATTTATCTTCCGGCGTAATAATTTCAGCATCTTTAAGATACTTGCCGCCGATTGCAATATTATATGCATCATATCCAACCTCCCAACTAGAACTAATACCTTTAAGATAATAAGGAGAATTTGGATCATTGGATTCTATAATTTTGTCACATAGTTCTTCCCCCGCGACAATTTTATAGATAACCCCCGCATAAGATAGATTAACCGGATTTTTATTGTCTTTTATATCAGCTTCCGCCAATATCTCTGAACCATAACCAAGAACATATTTAGGACTAAAACGGCTAAAAGATGTTGCGACGATATGTCCTAAAACATGGTCGCGCCGATGTTGTAAATTGACATATTTATTTACTAAACTTTTATGAATTTCCAAACCAGTTTCAGCTGTCATGCAATGAAAATTAGCATTCATCGCATTTAAAACGGCTAAATTCGAAGAAAAAGGTAGTAAATCTTCTTTACCACTTCCTAATACCTCCGCCGGAATTATGTTTTTAAGATCATTAATCGAAGCGGTGGAAAGGAATTCATCCCGTTCTTTATCAACGACACAATGAATGGCACTCGCAAATACTGTTTTAAAACGCGGCTCTTGCATAATATTTATAATGTAGTTACAGTTAAATGTTTAGCAGATGTCCAGCCTTTATGAGATTTATAGCGGTTCGTACCATGATAAACAAATTTCATCACCTGCTTTGATAAATTATGTTTTTCGCAAAAATAAGTTAAATTATGAACGACTTCTAGTTTACCTTCTGGACTTATGAATGCCCGTATTACTCCGTTATGATGAGTTTTATTAAGATAAAAACTATCCAATTCCTCCATTGTTAAATCTCTATCTAATGTCGCAATTCGCCATCCTTTATATTCTTCTATATCACCCCTAACAACCATTGTAATAAAATGGTCGGATAATTCGTTCTCGCGGCAAAATAAAGCTATATTTTTACCTTTATAAATTTTACCGTCCGGAGAAACTAGCGAAAATTCTTTACCAAACCTTGATTTATGAAACGCTTTATTCGTTGACATCCATCCTTGATGTTGTTGAACTTCACCTTGGTAAAGTTTCCACATACATGAATAATTTAATTTATTTTCATTACAAAAAGCAAAAAGATTATGTATTTTAATTAATTTTCCATCGGGGTTTAAAAATTCCCAATATTTTGATTGAATATTGTTTGTATTATATGTTTTATCTAAAATATTATATCCTGTTTGCGAATACAATGATTTATAAAAATTTATATAATATATCTCTTTTTCTCTTAGTTTATTATTTTTAATATATTCAATAACTTCAATAGTGAAATTTCCTCCACCATACTTATTCCATGCGTTTTGTAAATATGGATTGAAATGTTTATTTTTATTTAAATCTCGTGTATGCGTTTTAAATCTGCTTTTAATATTTTTAGAACTACCAATATACATTTTATCATTAATTAAATTAATAATAGCATAAATACCACTAAAATTAAGATATTCTAGTGTTGGCATTTTATATTAGAGGTTTTGTATAATTAACAACGATGCCATTTTTACTAGCCCAGATTTGTTTTTTATTTACCTCATAATCACCATCGAGACCTAAAACTTTGATAGCTTTAGACATCTTTTCGGGACCGGAAATGGGTGGAATATGTCCATTGGTAATATGTTGATAAAAAAGCTCTTCTAATCGTTGAGTATATTTATATATATAATTTATTTCATCAACTAAATAACTAAATTTATAATTCATTGAATCGAGACAGGAGCGAACTTCATCTAAATTCGTGATTTCTGCTGGATTAGCTTTAATTTCTTTATATTTTGTATCAGCCGAAGCAATAGAGGTTTTCAAAGTTTCTAATTCTTTTTTAATATTTTGATCCATAAAATACAGTTCCTATTTATTTAATTACAGTCAAAAATAACAAAAATTAGGAAAAATCTGAATAAGTCCGTCCATTTCCATTATTATATAACCAAGTAATATCCGCTCTAGTTAAATGTCTATTTCTCCAATAACCCACTTGATCTACTCTCCATTCGTAAGTAACAACCGCGCGGCTAAAAACAAGTTGTCCTTCGTCGCCCGATAACATCGGAATCCCACCCTGCGTATCTAAAAATGGACCATCATCAATACTTAATTTTAATCGTCCGGAAGAAGCATCCCAGATTAAAACACAAAGATGCCACGCGGAATCTTTAATATTTGTGGTGATATAGAAATCTTCGTAATATCCTTTTTCGAAATCTTCGATATAACAATATTGCTGATTAGTTCCATTTCCCACCCACATATACATCCCGCCGATGTAATCTAAATTGCGATAAAAATCGAATTCCATAGAAGCAATAGCGGCGGAATCAATATAAACCCAATAAGCTAATGAAACGCTATTACTTGGACTGGGAGCCATTAAATCGAAATCTGCCGTATTTCTTATCCGCGCGGCGGGTTCGGCAATAAAATTCGTGGCTAATAATTTAAAAGCATTATTTATTCTCCCCGTGCCTACGCCCGGACCAGTTCCGGCGTCGCCGTTTCTGGGTTCCATTATAACGCCTTCAACGGAATCGATACGATTTCCGCTGGTTTCATCCATTTCCCACCAGAGAGTAGGATTATTAGGACCAGTAGCTTCTACGATGCTGTTAGTTCTAAAGGCGAACATTAAGCGAAACTCCTTTGTTCAACGCCGTGAATTACACCATCTCCGTAAACGGCGAATGTATATTCCCCATAACGCCCAGAACTTATTGATCCTAAAGGAGTGACAAAACTTGCGCCGGTAAACGCGGGCGTATAAGAACCCGTGCCCGAATTATAAAAACGAACGGTAATAAAACTCATAGTTCCAGCGGAAGGAGTATTTTCAAATCGATAAGTCTCCGCGCCGGTTATATTTTTAACATGAATACCGGTTTGACAATTTATTCCGGTGCTATTTAATACATTATAAGCGAAAACATTTGCGCGGTTGAAGGTATGAGTTGCCGTCCAAGTCGGGACGATAGCCTGACTCAAAGCGGGAGCAGCATCCGCGCGCATGGCGCTTGTGGAAGCTCCGTTGGTAGCGGTTAAACCAACGGTTGCGGTAGGATTATCAAAAGATGTGTTTCCGCCACCACCACTAATTACCTGCCAACCACTCGAATAAGCATAAAGCACTTTTCCATAATTATCATAAACGAGAGGAACGGTTGATCCGTAAGAAGTCGGAGTTCCATTGGGGACGCCGGTTGTTCCCGGAATGTAAAGAAAACCATCGGAACCCGTGATCGGAATTGGGGACCATTGTGCAGACGCTCCGCTGCCGCCAATGACCACGTTCTTTTTAGACGTAATGCGCATAGCTTCGGTATAAGCGCCATTAATAAGGTTTGGCGTTATAAAACAAAGGTATCCCTGCGAATCTCCTGTAATGTGATTTTCTTTTCTTCCTTCTATCGAACCGAACACAGCGGTGGCGGAACTTAATCCGGCCAATCGATGTCCCCCTAACGCAATTCCGGCACCAACATCTCCAGTTACAGAGGTAAGACGACTGTAAACATTAACCATTTGTCTCGCGATCGTATTAACGGAATTTGAAGCGGCTCCTTCTATCCAAAGTACATTATTTGAATTCGCCCCCACCCCTTGAGCGTTTCCAAGGAAAAGATTACTCTGAATAAAACTGTTACGACCCGTTCCCTCTACCCATAATGGGGTAGCCGATGTTCCAGTTAAATTTTCAATATAAAGACCATAGTTTAAAACCATGTTAGCACTACCTTGAACTCTGGGATTTTTAATAAGTAATCCGACAGAACTACCCGTGCAATTTTGAAAGACTGGTTGAATTTCTATACCATAAATAACACCACCATTTTGTCTATTATTAATGGTCGGATTAACGAATAAACCTTTTGCACTATTAAAAGTTGAAAAACTTGCATCTACCACGCCCGTAATACTATTATTTATCCAAACGCAAAAATTTTCATTCCGCCCGGTTCCGATGCTTAAATAATTACCGACGCCGCTTAAAAATAGTCCGGCGGATTCGATTTGTAATTCGCCCGATATATTATTATTTATTTTACTTAAAAAAGTATTCCCGGCGGAATAATATTGAGTAGATTGACCATTAGACCAAGTATGAGAACTAGTCCATGTCGGCGCGATACTTTGATCCAAGGCTGGGGCTGCATCGGAACGCATAGCCGTTACCGCTGTCCCATTAACGGCGGTTAAACCAATAGATGAACTTGGGTCTGCAAAAGAATTACCGGAACTTGGGAAACGATATTCTTCTCGCCATTTTCCGCGAGAATTATCCCAATATAGTTTAATTAAACTACCGGTTGTCGCAACCCAATCAGAACTCAAAATTCTATTTCCCGTATTAAAGATATAACCTGTCCCGCTATAAGAATAAAGTAATAACTGTTGTCCTTCAAGTGTTCCATTCGCGAGATGTAGCGTCGCGCCGGTAGCTTGAAAACCAACAAGTTCAACAGCAGAAGAGTTAAAGACATTAATTGTGTTGTTATTTAATAAATAATCTACATATTCCGTCGTTTTTTTTGCTGTAGCGCAAGACGTATAGACAGAAGGAAAAGACGAAAAAAGTCCGGGACTCCCCGCCGTGTATGTTAGATTGGTGTTATTTATTCCAGACGGAGAAACCCACATTGGAATTTGTCCCGCAGTTCCCGCGCCGGTTATTGTATTCGCTGGTAAAATTCCAGAGGCGGACATGGGAAATCTATATTCTTCTCGCCATATTCCCGCGTCATCGTCCCAATGTAACTTTAAAGAAGAACCAGACCTAGCAACCCAATCACTAATTAAATGTATTGCCGTTCCGGTGTTCTTAATGGTGCAAGCGCCACTTTTTACCGTGAGAAAAAGTTGTTGCCCGAAAAGATTTCCGGCGGCTAACGACACAGTTGTTTGAGAGGGCGAGTTTCCTTGAAACGCTAAATAAAATTGGTCAATAGCGAGTGACCGATAATCATTTAAAATTATATTCCCGGTTGCGAATGGGGCGAACGTGTAATCTGAGGTTGATCGCGCCGTCGCCAAAGAACTATATGTTTCTGCTGATGTTAAAGAAAATAAATTATTACCAATCGCAGATTCTTCAATATGAGAGTTTGTTAATCCGGACTGAGATGTCCAAAGTGGAATATAAGTTGCGGTTCCTGCGCCGGTTACTAAATTAGAAGGTAACGAAACACTTGCATTAGTCCCAGTCGTTAATAGTTGATCACGATAGTAAACGCCCGAAGCGTCTACTCGAAAAAGATTAGGGTGTTGTACGTTAGATGCCGCGCCGATTATTGTTTGATTATCAAGTCGTAAATAAGTATCGACAAATTCATCGGACGGAAGGTTATTAGCAGCCCGCGAACCAGTTAAAGGAACCAACCGATCATAAGCATTACTAATTTTTGAATAAGCATCAAAGTTTTGAACAGTTAAAACATAAGTTGATGACCAATTTCCAGTTGAAGTGCCGATATCAACATAATGAATCTTACTACCGGTGTTTCTGACTAATCGAATACCCGTAAAATAAATGAGGGGATTACTTTCTTGACCATGCTGACCTAACAAAGTAATAGAAGCGCCGGTATTATTTCCATGAGTAACATAAAATAAAAAATTATAATTAACACTTGTGAAAGTTACAAATGCATTAAAAGTAGGAGGAAGCCCTCCATTTGTTCTTGCTTCGGCGATTCGCCACCAACCGCTATTATTTACAGCCGCCCCCATAAAAGCGGTGGAGAAAGTTGCAACTCGCGCGGCCGACCCCAACTCCGACCAACGAGTTCCCGTGGTAGCTAAAGATTCCGCATTTAAACCTGTTAAAACAGGATTTCCGCTAACGTATAAACCACTATTAAAATAACCCGCGCCTAATACTCTTAAATTAAGTCCCGATGCCGTTAACTCTCCCCCGGTTGCGACGCTTAATACCGCGCGGTATAAATTTCCCGATGAATAAAAATACTCCGAATTCCCATCTAAATGTTTTGTAACTGTCCTTGGCATAACCTTTTACCTTTTACCTTACTAAAGAATTACAAGCAAAAAGATCAAACTCAAAATATAATTAAATGATATTTGAGTATCTGGAGGAATAGCGTAATTAAGCCAAATCCGACCCGGAGAACTACTATTACCAGTGTTTGATATCCAGTAATCGTTATTCGCGAGCCCTGTGCCTGTATCTCGTAATTGTAAAACGCCTTCTACGTAAACTTGGAATTTCTCCGCGCCGCCGCTAATGTATTGGTTATTTGGTAAAATAATATCAGTTCTTCTACCTGTGGGAGCTGTTGTAACGATATAATCTTTTGCGACAGAGACGAAACCAGATGAACCACCACTAAAACCACTAAAAGAAACAGAACTATTACTCCCGGCAATTGGAACCCATCCGCCACTATAGTAATAAACTTTACCATCATCCGTAGTAACTAATGTGCTACCTTCCGCCGCATTAGATGGACGGGTATCAGTGCTTAAAGAAGTATACCTTCCGCCGACAAACCTTTGAAGAGCCATATTATAAAATTTCCTTTAATGAAGTTACAACTATTTCGGGAGAAACAAACGCGGCTTTTATAGATACAGTTGAATCCCAAAAAGAAAATTGATCATTTTTTAAGTATTTTTTATCCTTTAATAAGTTTTTATTTGTTGGATAACCGAAAATTAATGGATTTGATTGTGAAAAAATAACAATTCCGCGTTTTTCCGGCGCGTAATATTGCATTAAATGAGGAAAGAAATTATCTACACTTATATAGGAATCAATCTCCCGCGCGGTTTTAACCAACCCTTCAGCGGATAAATCGTTCCAACGGACAATCGCGCCGATATCTTTTTCTTTTTGTATTCCCACTTGAATTGTATAATATCCCGAATTATTTAAAGCTTCCGTTAACTCCAAATACCACGGATAAGATTTGGGCGATGGTTTTCCAGAGGGAGTCTCGCGAGAAAATAAAGATAAGGCTATTTTTTTCATAGATTATATATCCGCCGATAAATATCTTTCATATGACCAGTCCAATTATGATCAAATCCATATTTGTAAGCGTCAAAGTGTTCCGCCGGAATTTGAGATAAAACTAAAACAACTTCGGGAACAACCGCTTCTACATCTGGTTCGTCAAAATATATTCCGCCGAATAACGTGCCAATCATTATTTTTTTATTAGGATATTTCCGCCGAACTTCGGGTAGAATACTCTTCATAATAAAGTTATCACCTAAAGCATGAAGATTTAACATAAAGAAGTATTCGGTAGGCTTAATCCCCCATTTTTTTAATTTTTTTTGTAAGGTGGCGTTGTCCGATTCCCAAAGTTCCCGCTCGTTCCCGGGACTACGAATACCGCCGCGCGGCGCTCTTAGATGGTAGGTAACGGTATCTCCGTCCACTAATAATTTCCATCCTGCCAACTTCATTTCATAAGAAAAAATAGTTTCTTCATGATGAGCAATTCTTGAAAGATAAAGTGGATAACCGTGTTTGGCGGCCGCTTTCCTGTATAAAAATGTGCTATAAAGATGGTCTACCTCTTTAACGCCGGGAAATCCGGCGAATTGTGCGCCGTATTTAGCGGAACAATCTTCAATTCGATTAGAAGTAGCTTGAGCGGGCATGAGATATTCGGGATGAACAACAACACCACCAACCGCTCCCAACGTAGGGTCTTTAGTATAAGAATAAAGTCTCTCTAAAACATTGGGTTCTAAGATGTTATCATCGTCTACACGGTAAATCCAATCATATTTGGCATCTTTTATTGCTTGTTGATGATTGTAAATTTGACCTTTTTGTTTTCCTCTTAATACCTTCCACTCGACTCGTTTTAAATTTAATATATTAAAAATACCTTTATATATATAATCTTCTCTTAAATCCCTACATTCTCCGTCGTCATATATAATAATTTCGCGCGGAAGTAATGTTTGATTCGCAATAGACATTAAACAAAGATGTAGAATATCATACCTATCTTTTGTTGATATTTCTAAAGTAACATCCGCGTGATTCATATTTCTTAAAAAATGCCGGTTGATCCATCGTCGAAGACAATTATCATCCGTTCAACTCCATCAATAACTTGGGTTTGAACGTTTGAGTGTTTGTTATTAGAATGTAAGAAACTTAAAATACCTGCTTCACCACTGTTAATAATTGGAACACAATTTGAAACATATAATCCCGTCCAATAACGATTTGTATGAGAAATTAAAGGGTCGTCGAATTCGTCGAAGAAACTAACCGCGCAATAACCGGTTTTTACTCTGTGATTCAACATTTGACGAGTGGTATGACAAAATTCCGCGCGGGAATCCCATGCGAATTTCTTTGTTTTGACCCATGCTGCGCCGGTTTGAACGTCGCCCCCAGAAAACGGAATAATAGATGAATGAATATAACCGCCTAAACAATCAGTTGGAACAACCCCTCCTGTAATAATAATATAAATATCTCTATTAATATCCCAATATTGTTCAGTTTGATAACCCACCGGATGGACATCGCCACTACTTAAATCGATCCCGGTGATCGGCGGATTAAACACATTAATAATATCATAGCCATTTAAATTTCTGGTCCAGCCGTTTTCAGTTATAGGATCGACTCGATTTCCAGCGGAAGTATAACCACCGGTATTCATCGCTTCAACTACCACGTCGTAATTGCGATAAGGTCCGCCTACCAAACCGCGATTAGTCGTAAAAGGAAACGAATATTCCAAACGATTACCTTCTGACACAATTCCAGTGACGCTATAATAAATGTTTGAGCTGGGAATATTCGATTTAGATGGCTCTCGAACGGTAAACCGATAGTAAAAATTATTTCCAGCGCTGGGTAATTGGTCAGTGCCCGCCTGCCATTGAAAAGTTGGGTCTAAAACTGTTACCCGCGCGGAAGGAGTTGGATCACTCGTATAACTACCAGTAAAATCTTTTATAACTAATGAACTAATCGTAATATCCTGAATCGGATCGATTAATCCATCAATTAACACCCGTCCGGAAGCATAACCATTGGAATAAAGGTTTGATTCCGCGTTATACGAATAAGCGCGGAAATAATAGTAACCGGTGACAGCGGGAACAAAAGCGCCGCGCGGACGATCGACCGAGAGATT
>Ga0196964_10001215_pt1 | contig 13338 bp, 17 predicted proteins | sample S1_10metaG_FD_148615 | JGI IMG/M metagenome (GOLD analysis project Ga0196964, IMG submission 148615) | Soil microbial communities from Anza Borrego desert, Southern California, United States - S1_10 | ecosystem: Environmental > Terrestrial > Soil > Desert | place: USA: California | collected...
GCCGGGCAGGGGCTTCGTGGCCGATCCGGGCTTCAGGTCGGTGGCGCCCGGCAGGGGCGAGACGAGGATGCCGCCGGTCTCGGTCTGCCACCAGGTGTCGACCACGGGGCAGCGCTCCTCCCCGACCACGCGCCAGTACCAGAGCCAGGCCTCGGGGTTGATCGGCTCGCCGACCGAGCCCAAGAGGCGCAGCGACTGGCGCGAGGTGCGCTTCACCGGCTCCTCGCCCTCTCGCATGAGCGCGCGGATGGCGGTGGGGGCGGTGTAGAAGATCTCCACCTTGTGCTTGTCGATGACGTCCCAGAAGCGCGAGGAGGTCGGGTAGTTCGGCACGCCCTCGAACATCAGGGTCGTGGCGCCGTTCGCGAGCGGGCCGTAGACGATGTAGCTGTGGCCGGTGACCCATCCGACGTCGGCGGTGCACCAGTAGACCTCGCCCGGGCGGTAGTCGAAGACCAGCTCGTGGGTGTGCGCCGCCCACACGAGATAGCCGCCGGTGGTGTGCAGCACGCCCTTGGGCTTGCCCGTCGAACCGGAGGTGTAGAGGATGAACAGCGGGTCCTCGGCGCCCATCGGCTCGGGCGGGCAGTCGTCGGAGACCTTCGCCGCCTCCTCCGCATAGTTCAGGTCGCGCCCGGCGTGGGTGAGCCAGTGGGCCCTGGTCCGCTCGACCACCAGCACCCGCTCGACGCCGGGGCACTGCAACAGGGCCAGGTCCACGTTCATCTTCAGGGGCACGGTCTTGCCGCCGCGCAGGCCCTCGTTGGCCGTGATCACCAGCCGGGAGTCGCAGTCCTGGATCCGGCCGGCGAGGCTGTCCGGCGAGAAGCCGCCGAACACCACCGAGTGAATGGCGCCGATCCGCGCACAGGCCAGCATGGCGAAGGCCGCCTCGGGGATCATGGGCAGGTAGATCGTGACCCGGTCGCCCTTCTTCACGCCGTGGGCCTTGAAGACGTTGGCCATGCGGCAGACCTCGCGGTGCAGCTCCGCATAGGTGATGCGCCGCGCCGGCTCGTCGGGGCCGTCGGGCTCCCAGAGGATGGCGACCTGGTCGCCGCGCTCGGACAGGTGGCGGTCGATGCAGTTGGCGGAGGCGTTCAGGACGCCGTCGGCGAACCAGCGGATGCGGAAGTCATCGCGATCGAAGCTGACGTCCTTGGTTACTGTGAAGGGCTCGATCCAGTCGACCCGGCCCGCGACCTCGCGCCAGTACCCCTCCGGATCGCGCTCCACCCGCTCCAGCGCCGCCTCGTAGCCTTCGCGGGTCATGTGGGCGCGGGCGCGCCAGGCGTCGGGGACGGGGATCAGGGTCTCGTGCACGGATGGGTCTCCCTTTGCGCTTTTCTGTCGCGTGGAGCGGCGGATCGCCCTATGCGAAGCGCCCCGCTCTCCCCACATCCGGCCTACGGCTCAGGCCGGTCCGTTTCTTCCCCGGGATTTCGCCCATGCTTCTGGCCCTGTCCACCTGGCCCGAGATCGAATCGTACCTCCAGCGTTCGAAGACGGTCATCATCCCCATCGGCTCGAACGAGCAGCATGGGCCCACCGGCCTGCTCGGCACCGACTGGCTGTGTCCGGAGATCATCGCCCACGAGGCGGAGAAGCAGGGCGACATCCTGGTCGCGCCGACCTTCAACATCGGCATGGCCCAGCACCACCTGGCCTTCCCGGGCACCATCAGCCTGCGGCCCTCGACCTTCCAGGCGGCGATCGCCGACTGGGTGTCGTCGCTGACGCGGCACGGCTTCGAGCGGCTCTATTTCCTGAACGGCCACGGCGGAAACGTCGCCTCGATCGAGGCCGCGTTCAGCGAGATCTACGCCGACTGGTCGTTCGTCGAGGAGCGCACGCCGTTCGCGCTGAAGCTGAAGAACTGGTGGGACCTGGAGGGCGTGGACAAGCTGGCCTTCAAGCTGTTCCCGCAGGGCCACGGCAGCCACGCCACACCGTCCGAGATCGCGGTGACCCAGGCCGCCTATCCGGACCGGATCAAGACCGTGCCTGCGCCGCTGGAGCCGAAGATCGCGCCGACCGGCCCGATCCGCGACGCGCTCGACTACCGGGCCCGCTTCCCCGACGGACGCATCGGTTCGGACCCGCTGCTGGCCTCGCCGGAGACGGGGCGGCAGCTGATCGACGCCGCGGTTCCGGCGCTTCTGGCCGATGTGGCTGCTTTCTCTGCCGAAATTCTGCCCTGATCGGAAACAACCGGGGCGGTTCGTTCGTTAAGAGCGTGGCCGATCGTGGCCGCGTGGAGTTTTTCGCATGAACCCGACCGATCACCGCAATCGCCCGGCCGAACCGAAGAGCTTCGCCAGCTGGACCGAGCGCGCCGCCAGGCACGCGGCCAGCTTCCCGGCGCGCATGGAAGCCCGCAGCGTCGAACGCCGCGACACGCCGCAGCAGCCGGTCCTCTGACGGCTTGACAGCCACCGCCTGAACGCGCCCTCGTCCGGCCTCAGTCGCCGGCGAGGGTTCGCGCATGCTGCCGCTCATTCTGATTGCCGCCCTCGCCCTGTCCGGCGCGCCCGGAGACGACGAGGAAGAGCCCGGCGCCGAGCCGGGCATGGCCGCCCCTACCGTCCTTCGCCCGTCGCGCGTGCCGATCGTCTACGGCGGCGCCGGCTACCAGGCGGCCTTCGACCGCGCCCAGCGCTACGAGAAGGACAACCGCGCCAACGACTACCGCGACAAGGTGTTCGGGCCGGCCGTGAACCCGCAGCTGACCGCCATCTTCAGGACCTGCGTCGGTCCGCGGACCGGCGAGGCGCGCACGCCGTTCGTGCTGGTGGTGAGCTTCGCCCCCGACGGGGCGGCCGACGCCGTCTACGCCGACAAGCAGACGCCGCAGTCGCGCTGCATGGCCGAGCGGCTGGTCGACCTGCGCGCGCCGCGGCCGCCCGTGCGCGACTTCGCCGAAGAGATCCGCATCGTTCCCTAGGCGGTCCGCAGGATCCCGTCGCGCACCTCGACCGCCCACGGCCGCAGGCGCTGGCCGGCGCAGGGGCCGCCGATGCACAGGCCGTCCTCGATGCGGAACAGGGCCCCGTGCCAGCCGCACATGATCAGCTCGCTGTCCGAGGTCAGGTAGCGGTCGAGCGCCTGGGCCAGCGGCACGCCCATGTGCGGGCAGCGGTCGACGTAGCCGCGCACCTCGCCGTCCTTGCGCACCACGAAGCCGTGGAAGAAGGCGTCGCGGATCTGCAGCACGAAGTTGCGCGCGCCCGGGTCCGGGATGGTCTCGATCGGGCACAGCGGGACGTTCGCGGGGGTCTCCCACACCTTCTGGCGCTGGGCGGCGACCAGCTCTTCCGGCGGGTCCTGCTCCTCGCTCACCGCTCGCTCTTCAGCGGCCGCGACAGGAGGCCGGCGAGCGCCGTGTCGACGTCCTGCTCGCCGGCGAGGATGGCGGCGACCGCCTCGCAGATCGGGGTCTCGACGCCGAGGCGGCGGCTGAGTTCGCGGACGGCAGGCGCACTCTCCACGCCCTCGGCGACCGACAGCTTGCCGGACAGCGCCTCGGCCAGGGTCTGGCCGCGGCCGAGCGCCAGCCCCACGCTCATGTTGCGCGACTGCGGGCTGGAGCAGGTCAGGACCAGGTCGCCGAGGCCGCAGAGGCCGGCGACCGTCGAGGCCTTGCCGCCCATGGCCTCGGCCACCCGCACCATCTCGGCGAAGCCGCGGGTGATGAGCGCCGCGTGCGCCGAGCGGCCGAGTTCGCGGCCCTCGGAGATGCCGCAGGCGATGGCCAGCACGTTCTTCAGCGCCCCGCCGATCTCCGCCCCGATCAGGTCGTCGGCGAGGTAGGGGCGGAAGCTCGGCCCGGCGAGCGCCTCGGCGAGCTGCTGGCCGACCTCCGGGTCGGGGCAGGCGAGGGTGACGGCGACAGGCAGGCCCCGCGCCGCCTCGCCGGCGAAGCTCGGACCCGACAGCACCGCCCGCACGGCCTGGGGCACGGTCTCGGCCAGAACGTCGGTCATCAGCTCGAGCGATCCGCGCTCCACCCCCTTGGAGCACAGCACGATGGGCAGGCCTTCGCGGGCGTACGGGGCGAAGGCGGCCAGGGTGGCGCGCGTGTGCTGGGCCGGCGCCACGGCCAGGATCAGGTCGCAGTCGGCGAGCGCCGCCATGTCGCCGGTGACCTGCAGGCCCTCCTCGAGCGTGACGCCGGGCAGGAACAGGCTGTTCTCGCGCCGCGCGCCGATGCTCTCGACCACCTCCGGCTCGCGGGCCCAGAGCACGGTGTCGAGCCCGCCGCGGACGCAGATCTGGGCGAGCGCGGTGCCCCAGGCTCCGGCGCCGAGAACCCCGGCCTTTCTCATGCCTTGGCTCCCTTGCGGCCGGGCTTGTGGGTGGGGTCGGCGAGCGCCGAGGCTTCGTCGAGCGGCCAGCGTGGGCGGGCCGCGGCGTCCAGCGGCGAGGTCAGTCCCGCCGCCAGCCGCTCGGCGCTGGCGAGCGCGATCATGGCGGCGTTGTCGGTGCAGTACTTCAGGGGCGGGGCGAGGAAGGCGAAACCGCGCGCGGCGGCGGTGTCTTCCAGCACGCGGCGCACGGTGCGGTTCGCCGCCACGCCGCCGGCGACCACGAACAGCCGATGCGCGTGCTCCTGGACGTAGAGGGCCATGGCCCGGTCGGAGCGCTCCGCCAGCTGTCGGGCGATGGCGGCCTGAACCGAGGCGGCGAGGTCGGCGCGGTCCTGGTCGTTCTGGGCGTCGGCCGCCAGGCGCGCCGCCGCGGTCTTCAGCCCGGAGAAGGAGAAGTCGCAGTCCTTGCGGCCAAGCAGGGCCCGCGGCAGCGGATAGCGCGAGGCGTCGCCCTTCTCCGCCAGCGCCTCCAGGGCCGGCCCGCCCGGATAGCCGAGCCCCAGGGCCTTGGCGACCTTGTCGAAGGCCTCGCCGGCCGCGTCGTCGATGGTCGAGCCCAGCCGGCGCATGCGCCCCACGCCCTCGACCACGAGGAGCTGGCAATGGCCGCCGGAGACCAGCAGCAGCAGGAACGGGTAGTCCGCCTCCGCGCCGAGGCGAGCCGAGACGGCGTGGCCCTCCAGGTGGTTCACCGCTACCAGCGGCAGGCCGCGCGCCAGCGCCACGGCCTTGCCGAAGCTCAGGCCGACCATGACCCCGCCGACCAAGCCCGGTCCCGCGGTTGCGCCGACACCGTCCAGCACGTCGAACCCGACGTCCGCCTCGGCCAGCGCCTGGGCGACGATGCCGTCGACGATCTCGACGTGGGCGCGGGCGGCGATCTCGGGCACGACGCCGCCGAACGGCTGGTGCGCCTCGGTCTGGCTGGCGACGACGGAGCTCAGCACCTCCGCGCGGCCGTCCGCATGGCGGCGCACCACCGCCGCGGCGGTCTCGTCGCAGCTGGTCTCGATGCCAAGAACGGTAAGGGCTTGCGTCATTGCGGCGGGCGCCGGGCTCCTGTAACCCCCGAAGGGTCCACCGAGGTAGCCCCCGACCGTCCCCCGTGCAACCGCCCCTCCGCATCGGCACCCGTGCCTCCAAGCTCGCCCAGGCCCAGTCGCGCATGATGCAGGCCCAGATCGCCCAGGCCCTGGGCGCGCGTCCGGACGAGGTCGACGAGGCCTGCCCTCTGGTGCTGATCACCACCACCGGCGACCGGGTGCAGGACCGCCGCCTGATCGAGGCGGGCGGCAAGGCGCTCTTCACCAAGGAAATCGAAGAGGCCCTGTTCGACGGGCGCATCGACGTGGCGATCCACTCGATGAAGGACGTGCCGGCCGATATCCCGGCCGGTCTGACCATCGCCGCCGTGCCGGAGCGAGAGGACCCCCGCGACGCCTTCGTCAGCCTGAACTGGGAGCGGCTCGAAGACCTGCCGCAGGGCGCGCGGCTCGGCACGGCCAGCCTGCGCCGCCAGGCCCAGAGCCTGCGCGCGCGCCCGGACCTGCATGTTGAGATGTTGCGCGGCAATGTTGATACGCGGCTGGCGAAGCTTCAGGCCGGCGAGTTCGACGCCATCCTGCTGGCCGCGGCGGGCCTGAACCGCCTGGGCATACCGCAGGTGATCAGGAGCCGCATCGATGCGGCGGCCAATCCGCCGGCGCCCGGCCAGGGCGCGCTCGCGATCCAGACGCGCACTGCGGACGCCGACGCCGACTGGACCCGGCGCCTGCACCACCGCGCGACCGAGGTCTGCGTCGCCGCCGAGCGCGGCGCGCTCACCGCCCTGGAAGCCTCCTGCCGCACCGCTGTCGGCGCCCATGCGCGGCTGGAGGGCGAGACCGTGCGCCTGATCGTCGAGGCCCTGTCCGCCGACGGCGTCCGGCACTGGCGCGCCGAGGCCTCGGGTCCGGCGACGGAGGCCTTCGCGCTCGGCCTCGACGCCGGGCGACGGGTCAAGGCCGAGGCTGGCGACGCCCTGATCGTGGTCTGATGCGCGTCTGGGTCACCCGGGCCGAGCCGGGCGCCTCGCGCACCGCCGCCCGCCTGCGCGAGTTGGGCCACGAGCCGGTGGTGGATCCCGTGCTGGAGGTCCGCCCGATGGAGGCGGCCATCGACCTCGACGGTGTCGCCGCCATCGCCTTCACGAGCACGAACGGGGTCGAGGCCTTCGCTGCGCGGGCGGTGGAACGGGCGCTGCCCGTGTTCACGGTCGGTGACGCCACGGCCGAGGCCGCGCTGGCCGCCGGGTTCGAGAATGTCTCGTCGGCCGACGGCGACGCCGAAGCGCTCGGACGGCTACTTTCCGGCGCTGGCCTCCCTGAAGGTTCGACCGTGCTTCATCCCGGCGGCCGCGACCGGGCCGCGGACCTGGGCGGCGCCGTGTCCCCGCGACTGATCGTGCGCTCACTGGCGCTCTATGAAACGGTCGAGCGGGAACCGCTCGCGGCCGCGACCGCCACGGACAGCCTCGACGCCGTCCTGGTGCACTCACCCAAGGCCGCGCGCCGGATCGCCGCGCTCGCGACAGCGTTCGCGCCCACGGTTCGCTGGCTGACCTTGTCACAGGCGGTGGCGGCGCCGTTGATCGGAGCCGGATTCACCCTCGTCACGGCATCCGCCCGTCCAAACGAGGCGGCCTTGCTGGCCCTGCTCGCCGACGCCGGCCCCAACCCCGAGGCGCGCTAGCCAGCTGCGACGCGGCGAACCGCTTGGCAATCCGCCGCCCCGCGTGTAAATCGGCCGTCCCCGCCAACCGCGGGATTCCGGGTAACCGGGCCGCCTTAGCTCAGCCGGTAGAGCGGCGCATTCGTAATGCGTAGGTCAGGTGTTCGAGTCACCTAGGCGGCACCACCCCTTCTCACATCGACGTCCGCGGTCACCCGCCCTGTGTCTTCGGCGCTTGGGGTCGCGCCGCAACCCGAGAGCGAATGTCCCGGGGCTGACCACCTTCATCGGACCGAAGCCGAGCTAACCGCGCGGTTTCGAAGGTCTGCTCCCGCCCCGTCGCGGACGTTCAGCGGGTCAGCTGCTGAAGGTCCTCCAGCAATGATCGCGCAGCCGCCCCGAGCGGGCGGGCGCGCTGATGCACAGCGTAGATCGGGATCGAGCCCGGCAGGATCGACAGGTCTTCGATCGGCAAGCGCCTGAGGGCGCCGGTGCGCAGATGCTGCTCGACCAGGTGGAGCGGCATGGTCGCCCAGCCAAAGCCCGCCAGAAGGAAGTCCAAGCGGCGTCCAAGGTCGACGAAGCGCCAGACGCGCGGACTGACGACGCTGTAGCTCGGACCGCCCTGGTTCTCCGGGTCCGTCAGCACCAGCTGCACGTGCTCGGCGAGCACCTCCCGTTCCAGCCGCCGCGTCTCCCGCGCCAGCGGGTGCGAAGGTGCGACCACCGGGACCAGCTCGATGGCCGTGACCTGGTAGGCCTGCAGGTCTTGCGCCTGCGTCGGGAAGAGCATGCAGAGGCCAAGCGCCGCCGAGCCCGAGCGTACGCGCCGCTCCGCACCGCCGAGCGCCTCGGTGAAGAGCGTGACGGCGAGGTCGGGGAAGCGCCTTTGAAGCGCCCCGAGCGTTCGGATCACGGGGTCCGTCGGAACCATGCTATCGACGGAGAAGGTCAGCTCCGGCTCGAGACCGCCGGCGATGGCGCTGGCGGTCCGCTCAAAGAGCTCCGCCTGCCGAAGGACCTGCCGCGCCTGTGTGGCGAGGACCCGTCCCGCGTCGGTCAGAACGGGCGCACGGCCCGAGCGGTCGAACAGCTGGACGCGCTGGAGGTTCTCCAGCGTCATCACCGCGTGGCTGATGGCCGACTGAGCCCGCTTCAGCTTCCGTCCTGCGGCGGAAAAGCTGCCGGTTTCCTCGATGGTGACGAGCACCCTCAGCTGATCGAGCGTTAGGGTTCCGAGCACAACCTATCTCCCCGGCAGATGGGTAAGATCGACCTTTTATCGCTTCCGCCGGGGGTCTGGCCAGCCTATCTCACCGTCAGAAGGACGACGGAGACCCCCGGTGAACGAGCATTCCGCTGTTGCGGCGGCGCCGACGAAGAGCGCCAGCCGCTATCTGCAGCAGCTTTGCAAGCACTGGTCCCATCATTTTCCGGTCGAGTTCACGCCGGAGGAAGGGAAGATCACCTTCCCCAAGGATGCAGGGGGAAACAGCTTCCCGGCCGATGCGACGGTGACGCTCCGGGCCGGGGCGAGCGCTCTGGACGTGCGCGTCGACGCGTCCGCTCCCGAGCAGCTGGCCGCCATCAAGAGCGCCGTCGCCAGCCATCTGGACCGCTTCGCCTTCCGTGAGGCCCCCCTCGCTTTCGACTGGCGCTGAGCCGCGACATCCGTCCGAAAGGATCTGCGACATGACACGTCTGCCGACCTACTTCATCAGCCACGGTGGTGGCCCCTGGCCTTACCTCGACGGCCCGTTCCGCCGCATGTTCGACCAGCTCGAACAGTCGCTCGTCGACATCCGGCGTGAGCTGGGCGACGCGCCGCGCGCCGTGCTCGTCATCTCGGGGCATTGGGAAGAAGACGGCTTCGCCATCTCCTCAGGCGAAGAGCCGGGCATGGTCTACGACTATTCCGGCTTTCCGGAGCACACCTATCGCATCCGCTACAAGGCGCCGGGATCGCCCGGGCTGGCGGCCCGGGTTCAGCAACTGCTGAGCGGCGGCGGCGTCGAGGCCCGGCTGGACCCGGACCGTGGCTATGACCATGGCACCTTCTCGGTGATGAAGCCGCTCTACCCGGAGGAGGACATCCCGCTCGTCCAGCTGTCGATCGACCGCAGCTACGATCCCGAACTCCATATCCAGATCGGCCGGCTGCTGGCGCCCCTTCGGGACGAAGGCGTGCTGATCATCGGCAGCGGCCTCAGCTACCACAATCTGGCACGGCGCGACCGCGCCGCCATCGAGCCGTCACGGGCCTTCGACGCGTGGCTTCAGGAGACCCTTGTCGCCACGGCGCCAGCGGAGCGGACCCCGCGGCTGATCGACTGGGAGCGAGCACCGCTCGCCAGGGCCGCCCATCCGCAGGAAGATCACCTGATCCCGCTGATGGCCGCAGTCGGAGCCGCTGAACTCGAACCGGCGACGGTCGTCTACCACCAGAAGGACCTGTTCGGCGGCATGACCGCGTCGAGCTTCCGCTTCGGCGATGCGCCGGGCGCCAGGTGAGCGCCAGACCCAATCAACAGGAGACTAGAATGTTCAAGCTCGACAAATGGGCGCCCCACGCGCTTGCCGCACTTCGCATCATGACGGCGCTGCTGATGCTTCAGCATGCGACGATGAAGTTTTTCGCTTTCCCGGCTCCGATGCCGATGCCGGGGCCGCTCCCGGGCATCCTCGTGGCCGCCGGCGCCATCGAAATCGTCACCGGCACGCTGATCCTGCTCGGCCTCTTCACCCGCCCCGCCGCCTTCCTTGCGTCCGGCACAATGGCTGCAGCCTATTTCATGGGGCACGCGACGCAGGGCTTCTGGCCGGTTCTGAACCAGGGCGAGGCCGCCATCATGTTCTGTTTCGCCTTCTTCTACCTCATCTTCGCGGGGCCCGGCGCGTGGAGCCTCGACGCCCTGCTCCGCCGCCGCGGCGCCGAGGCCGCGGCGTAACTCACCCGGCGCGGCTCCAGGGCCGCGCCGACCGACCCGAGGGGTGACAACCTTGGCCCGAACAGCGGCTTCCGCCATGTCACCAACCTCGGGCTCTCCGCCAGCGGTCAGGAGACAAGAGCATGAAGGTCGAAGGAATCACGTGGCACGCGGCGGTGCTCGAGGAGCCTGCGTTCGCCGCGGCGAAGAAGCTCTACATCGAAACCTTCGGGCTTGAGCCGATGATGGAGATGGACGGGGTCGCGGTTTTCCAGATGGAAAACGGCTCCCTGCTGGAGCTCTGCCAGCCCCAGGCCGTGCCGCCCTACGGCTACAACGACAGTCTCGCGTTCGGCTTCCGCGTGCACGAAATCGAACAGGCTTCGGCGGCGATCGCCGCCGCCGACGGTGAGCTCCTCGGCGAGATCACGCGCGTGGGGGAGATCGGCTACGCCTACCGCCACTTCAAGGTCCGGACGGCCGCGTCTACGGCCTCAGCGAACAGAAGTAGGGACCTGCGGGGCGGCTTGCCTGCCAGGTCCGCTCTCCACCCGCCTCGGTCATGCAGGGCAGCTGGCCTCTCGACCCCGGCGCCTGACGCTCACGAGGCGGGTGGGCCTGTCTCGGGGCAGGGGATGAGGCTGGAACCGTCCAGCTAAAACTGCAGTCGCCATCCGCCCGCACCGCGGGTAGGGTCTGTCACCTGTCCTGCCCGGAGTTTTCCACCCGTGACCCGCGCCTTCGCCGCCGCCATCGCCGGCCTCGTCCTGCTCGCCCCCGCCCAGGCCCTGGCCGGGTCCGCGAGCTGCATCCTGCAGGCCCTGCCGGCCGAGAAGCGCGCCCTGGTGGACCAGGACTACGCCGGCGGGCTCGACAAGGGGATGCAGTCCCAACATTACACCGCCGACGAACTCGCGGTCGCGCTCAAGGCCTGCAGCGTCGAGCTGACCGAGGCGAAGGTGCGGTCCGCGACCATGGCCCTGGCGGCCGTGGAGTTCGAGAGCCAGACCCGGCGGTGGCTGCTGTCCCGGCCCGGCGTGACCGCCGCCCGGATCGACGCCGGTTTCCGCGGCCTCCCGGCCCGGGTGGTGGCCGATGTCCACGCCGCGATCGACGCGGACGGAGAGCCGATCACCGAGTCCCTGCGCCAGGCGACCAACGCGTTCGTCGCCGCGCTCGGCCTGGACGCCACGACGGACAACCTGGACTACGCGGTGGTCTACCTCGCCGGCCGGCTCGTTCGCGAGCGGCTCGAGCCGCAGTTCTGATCCGACATCGGGGAAGGTGATGTTCAAGCGTGCGGCCGCGGCGGCCATCGGATTTCTGCTGGTCGCCGCTTCGCCGGCGTGGGCGGGATCGGCCCAATGCATCCACGACGGCCTGCCGGCCGCCAAGCGGGCCGAGGTCGACCGGCTCTACGATTCCAGCCTCAGGGAAGGGCTGGATTCCCGGTCCTACAGCCCGGACGAACTGCTCGCGGCGCTGAAGACCTGCGGGATCGAGCGGGAGTCCGCCGGCTTCGGTCCGGCGCTGCAGGCCTATGCCGGCTACGAGTTCGAGACCCAGGCGGTGCGCTGGTTCGCCAGGCGTCAGATCACGCCGGCTCAGCTGGACGCCGCCTTCGCCCGCATTCCGGCGGCCGCGGTCGCCCGCACGCGCCAGCTTCTCGGCCAAGATTCCGACGACGCGCAGGAGGCCCTGTTCGACTCCGCCGATGCGTTCGTGAGGTCGCTCGGGCTGGAGCCGGACCAGATCACGGTGAACTGGGCGATGACCTACGCCTACGGCCGTATCGTTCGCGAGGAAGGCGAGCGGCAGGTCCCTGGAGGCCTGGGGCGGCCGGTCTGAGGTCCGACCGCTCTCTGCGGCGCCGGCTCCGCGGGAGTGTTCATCCGGGCGTCCAGCAGCTATAGGCCCCGGCCATGGTCTTCCGCCTTCGCGATCGCTGGTTCTTCGGCGCGATCATCCTCGTCTCCGCCGCCGTGGTCGGCCTCGCCCTGCTGTGGCCGCAGGGGATCGGCCGGCCTGCGCCCGGACCCTTCGGCGGACCCGTGGTGATTCCCGACTATGTGAAGCTCGACGAGAAGAAGGCCGCCAAGCGACGCGAAACCCTGCGCCGCATCCGCGAAGCGCAGGAGCGCTCGGACGGCGGCATCCGCGCGCCCGACGTGGAGAAGGCGCGATGATCGGGTTCGACGCCGCCGCGGTCGCGCGCCGCGTGCTGAAGACGGAGGCCGAGGCGCTGGCCGAACTGGGCGCCTCGCTGAACGGCGACTTCTCCAGGGCTGTCGAGACCGTCCACGCCCTGAAGGGCCAGCTCGTCTGCACCGGCGTGGGCAAGTCCGGGCATGTGGCGCGCAAGATCTCGGCGACTCTCGCCTCGACCGGCACGCCGTCGGTGTTCGTGCACGCGACCGAGGCCAGCCACGGCGACCTGGGCATGATCCGCTCCGAGGACGCGGTGCTGGCCCTGTCGAAGTCGGGCGAGACCAAGGAGCTGGCCGATGTGGTGGCCTACACCCGCCGCTTCGGCATCCCGCTGATCGCCATCACGGCGGTGGCCGAGAGCGCCCTGGGCCGCGCGGCCGACGTGCTGCTGCTCCTGCCGAACGCGCCGGAGGCGGCCGAAGGCGTGGACGCGCCCACGACCTCCACGACCCTGCAAATGGCGCTGGGCGACGCCCTGGCCGTGGCGCTGGTGGAGCGGCGCGGCTTCACCGCCACCGACTTCCGCGTGTTCCACCCCGGCGGCAAGCTGGGCGCCCTGCTGCGCACCGTGGGCGACCTGATGCACACAGGCGGCGAGGCCCCGCTGGTCGAGCCCGAGGCGCCCATGCAGCAGGCCCTGCTGGTGATGACCGAGAAGCGCTTCGGCTGCGTCGGCGTGGTCGAGGACGGCCGGCTGGCGGGCCTGATCACCGACGGCGACCTGCGCCGGCACATGGAGGGTCTGATGACCCACACCGCCGGCGAGGTGATGACGCGCGACCCGCTGACGGTCTCGCCCCACACCCTGGCGGGCGAGGCGCTGAAGCTGATGAACGACCGGTCGGTGACCGTGCTGTTCGTGGTCGACGAGACGCACAAGCCGGTCGGGATCCTGCATGTGCACGACCTGCTGCGGGCGGGGGTTATCTGAGGGGGCGGGCTGCACCCCCCTCAATGTTCCATCACGCCCATGATGGAGTGAGTCTTCAGGCTCATGCCGAGATTGCAGCGCTGGTGGCCGGGCTTCTCAAGGCCGAAGCCGCTCCGCGGTGACCGCCCTGCGGGCGGTCAGCCTTGACACGCCCGGCCACCAGCGCAACGCCGCCATCAAGAGCAGAAGGCCGGGT
>Ga0196964_10001216_pt1 | contig 13326 bp, 8 predicted proteins | sample S1_10metaG_FD_148615 | JGI IMG/M metagenome (GOLD analysis project Ga0196964, IMG submission 148615) | Soil microbial communities from Anza Borrego desert, Southern California, United States - S1_10 | ecosystem: Environmental > Terrestrial > Soil > Desert | place: USA: California | collected...
CGCGCTCCTCAGCGAGCGCCTTGAATCGCCAGGCAGCATGTTGCGCTGCGTGGTCGAAGTTCCACCGAATGCACGCCCCCCGTACATTTTAGATACCGAAACGGCGAAACTCCCCGTAAATGACTGCTCCAATTTCCCGCCGTCGGGGTTCCTGATCGTTGGCGGCGAACTCCTCTATTACGGCAAGCGGACGGCGACGCAATTTCAACAGCTGCAGCGCGGAATTCAGTCGCTGCGGGGAGGAATGCCGCCGCGCAACCTCTTCAACCGGACGGGCGTTTACCTGGCGAGCATTGAGATCACCGACAGCTCCCAGTATGACGACGAGCGCATCGTTCAGATCGACGACGAATCGAATCCCGACAGAGTGGAATGGCTGCACTACGGCAGCAAGCACATCATGAACGGCAAGCACTACCTCGTGGCGCTCATTCACAATGTCGGGCCGTCCACGTGGTACTCGGGGCCGCCGGGGCAGTCCCAGAACGGCACGCCGCATCCCAATTCGCAATCGGTGACGTTCTTGCGGCCATTCCGCAGCGAGTTCGGCATCGGCGGAATCAACATGGCGCACGACAAGAAGGCCAAGGTCATTCCGGTGGTGCGCATGAGCGGCCCGCAGTGCGGCGACCAGTTCTCGCCCTATGGCGACGAAGGCGTGAGCGAGGTGTCAATCGTTGAACGCGGCAATCCGCGCGGTGATCTACGCTACGTCAAGCAGGCCTACAATCATCAGCAGGATCACTGGGTACGGGTTAATCCGCTGAACAACTGTCCGCAGCGCTTTGCCGGCTGGGAAATCTTCCATTACATGGGCCTGAATGATTTCGTATCCCGCGAGTACCCGCGAGGTTCAACGCGCATCATGAAATGGCCGTCCGGCGAACTGCCGGACGCTGTCGGCGCAAAGCGCATCGTCGGCGCTGATCGAAATGGCGAAGGTAAAATGCGCGGCCACGTCGATGAGATCAAGGTCAACACGTTCAACGTGGAAGCGGCTCGCATCGCCATGACGTTGAACGGCCAGGGCATCAGCCAGTCCGATACAAGTTTCCTTATTGAAGCGCATGACGCCTGGCCGACGAATGGTAACGAACGGGGCAGTCCAAACTGGACGTCAGGTCTGGCGCGCATCGAGGACGAGCTGATTTTCATTCAGCGCGCCACGACTGAGCGCATCCAGTTCTACTTCGACCGGCGGCCGTTCCTGAAAGACAAGGCTGAAGGCATCGCCATCAATCCATGCACCCAGCAGCCTGAGAATCATCCGATCATTGAAAATCGCACCGGACAGCGTGTGCAGGTCATCCGCGGCGTGCTCGGCACCGAGGCGGTCGACCATCCTGTCGGGGCGCAGATCATGCTTCTGGAAGGCATGCCTGTCGGGCTCCTCAATACCGACATTGGCGGCAACGCGGACACTTTCAGCATCAGCGACGCGCGCGGGTTCCCAAATGAAGGCTACGTCTGGATCGACAACGAAGTCCTCTCGTATACGAAGAAAAGTGGCAACACGTTCAGCGGCTGCAGGTATTTCCGCGGGCGCTACGGCACGGCCGAGGCCGAGCACGAACGCGATTCAATCGTGCGCTGCCTGCCGTTCCGCTACTGGGACCGCGAAGGTCGTACCTACGACGGCGAAGGTCTGGCGTACATTCAGGCCGGGTACTACGCGTCGGATGCACTCTGGGACGGCATCGATCTGACGATCACCGGCACCGAGCAGCTTCCGTCCCCGCCTGCTCACGTGCGGCCGCGCGTGCTCGCGCGCTTTGACGGCAACCCCAACTGGTCCGCGACGCCAACCAACGAAGACGGCGGTCTCTTTGAGTTCAAGGGCAGGGAAGGGAAGATGGTCCTGCGCACGCAGCGCAATGCAGCCATCCGCGCCGACCAGGCGGAGCTGCGTGTTTTCTGGATGTACACGCGCGGAGCGTTCCTGCCCGGACAAGACTGGAAGCGCACGTTCTCAATCGAAAAAATGCGGATGACGTACCGTACACCCTTAATCATGAGGCGGCTGGATGAAGTCGAGAAACGCTAAGCCGCATCGTGGCGCGGGCGTCTTGCCCGCCATAAAGAGCGTCGGCGGAACGCCCGCGTCACGGGGGCTTTCACGACCCGCGCGCGGCCTGACGCTCGTGGAAGTGCTGATCACCATGGTGATCTTCATCACGCTCGCGGCGTTCACGATCATGGCCGTCAAAGAAGTCGTCACCCAGTGGTCGCTGGGCGAGCGGCGACGTGTCGCGTACGAAAAAGCAGCCGGCTGTATCGATGTCATCTCGAATGATATCCGCCTGGCGATGAGCCATGAACCGGCCGGTGTCACTGAGATCAAGGCGAAGTTCATCGCTGATTTTGATCCCGAAACGCAGCAGCAGCGCCTGATGTTCGTGCGCACGTTTGAAAGCGGGCCCGAGCGCGCGATCACCTTCAACGCGGGCGACGGACAGAATAACCAGATGATGTTCCAGGCCGCCTCGGATCCTTCGGCGGCGCCCGTCAATCAGGTGTACACGCCCGATGTCGCGGATTTCACCGGCCTGCGCGTCGGTGATTTCCGGGCGCTCGGCGGCATGGCGATGATCGGATACTTCGTGAAGAACCAGACGCTCTACCGCGTCGTTCGTGCGCCCGTGCCCGACTTGATGTCGCCGTTAATGGTGCCGCAGAACGGCCAGATACTCGCGACGGACGTGCTGCATCTGGGTTTTGAATACTGGAGCCAGTACACGCAGCAGTGGGACGAGCCGGCGCCGCGCTCAAAGGCCGTTGGCCCCGAACGGCTGTGGGATTCGACGCGCGCGATCTCCGTGGGGCCGCTCAAAAATTTCCGGCTCCACCGCGGCGAGGACTCGGCCACCGACAAGGAGGACGACGTTTTTCCCGAGAAAGTGCGCATCACCATTACTGTCGATTCGCCGATGCCGCGTTGCGTGTTCACCAAGCTCGTCGACGACATCGGCGAGTCGTCCGGCGGAGAAATCCTCGTCGACAGCACCCAGGGTTTCCCGGATGGCGGCGACGAGAACTCGTACCTGCTGATTGACAACGAGTGGATGCATTACAGCAAGAAGACCGCCGACTCCTTCGTGATCGACCGCCGCGCCGTGCGCGGCTCAAAGCCGGCCGGGCATAGCGCCAACGCGATCGTGCGGACCGGGAAGACGTTCCGGCGCGTGGTTTATCTTCCGAACTGGCGCGAAGACTGGACGCCGGACGCCGACTGGCGCGCGCGCAAGGAAGCGCAGCTCAACAAGCCGAGGACACTCGTCAAATGAGCGCCCTCAAGCAACGAGCCACCCGCGCGCGCGGCATGACGCTGATCGAGGTGATGATTTCGTTTGCGATCCTGGTGACCGGGCTGGTGAGCATCTTTGCGATTCTTAATGCGGGCTTCCGCAGCCACAAACGCGCGGTCAACGAGACGGAAGCGGCGATCCTTGCCGATTCGGTGCTCTCTGAGCTGCGCGCCGAATTCGCGCGCGGCAACGAGCCGACGTCCGATCGCAACGGCACGTTTCACGAGCATCCCGATTTTCCGAATTACGCGTACAGCCGCATCATCGAACCGCTCGAAAAGGAACGCAAAGGCATTCAGCAGGCCGGCGCAAACACGTCCTTCTTCACGCGCGTGGTGGTGCGCTGGTCCGACCAGGGCGACGACAAATCGATCGCCGTCGATACCGTCATGTTCTGCAACCGCAAGTGACGCGGAACTGCGTCTCACCACAGAGAACACAGAGGGGACAACCGGGGGACGGAACTGAATTTTAAATTTAAAGGTTTAGAATTTAAATTTTAGATCGAACAGCGCCTACTGCTGTTCGGTGCCGTTCAGTTTCAAATTTAAACTTTCAAATCTCAATTCTAAAATTTGTTCCGTATACGCTGTCCTCAGTGTCCTCCGTGATCTCCGCGACTCGGTGTTGAAGTCGTGTTCCGTTATCCGAATTCCTTGCATAGCGCCATCAGCCACATCGTCCTGAACGTCTTGGCGCACGACCAGCGATCCAGGAACGGCGGCTCGGGTGCCTCATCGGAGCGATGATAAAGCCAGCGCGCCCGCAAGACGCCGGCGAGTTCCTCGTCTTTGCAGGCCAGGTCGCGCAGCACTTTGTCCTCCGCGCAGAGGTAGAACTCGACGAACTCGCGCGCCGCTTGGTTGAGCGTCTGTCGCAGCGTCTTGCCGTAGACGACAACGCACGCGCGGTCGAGCTTCGCGCGCGACGGAAAGTTCATCCGCAAGAAGAGCGGGGTATCGATTCCGCCACGCTGGCGTTCGTCCCACGCATCGAGAAGTTCCGCCGTCCGCCGCGCGAGTTCCGCCGCCGGCGTCTCTTCTTGCGCCGCCCAGGCGTCCAGTCCGCTGGGACTGCCGGCGTCGCGCCGGCCCTTCGTGGCGCAGGCTTCCAGGCTGCGAGTATCCGTTCCCATCCCAAAACAGCGCTGTTGTGCCAGTGCTCCGGGCGACCCCCAGATCGAAAACGCTGCCGCTTTGAACTGCTCCAGCAAAACCCCTCGCAGCCGCCGCAGCTTGAGCCCATCCAAGAGCTCGCCGCCCGAAATGTTCTGGATCTCCTGGGTGAGTTGCGTGAGCTTCGCCGCACTCAAGCTCAGCTTCTCACAAAGCCGCGGGAGCGACACCGCGCCGTTGCGCGCGCAGTCCCACGAACCAACATCCTCCGCTCGTGACTCCATCGTCAGCAGCTGCAGCTCCGTCCGCGGATGCGCGAGCAGAAAATCGCTGGCGCGTTTCTCCTCGCGCTTCACGAACTTCACAATCCAGCGCATCAGCCGCCGCAAGCCTTTGCGGCGTTCCTTGCGCGTGAGCGTGCCTTCGTTGGCCAGCGTGATTCCCGAGTGCCTCCGCCAAGGTTCATTCTTCTTCGCGGGCGTCGCGGGCTCGTCGCGCCGGTCAGCTTTGTAGCGCGAGGGTTTCGCGTACGCATCGCAGCGGTTGAGGCCCGCGTTCTGGTGAGCGACGATGACTTCCATATTTCTTCCTCCTTTGTGACGGGTGGCAAACGGAATAACGACTTCAACGCAGAGACGCAGAGAGCGCAGAGTACGCAGAGATTAGTTTCTGATAGTGCTGGGGCCGCGATGTAACGCCGCTTTTCAAGCGGCGAGTGATCCCGTGAGGTTCGAGTGACTCACGAATTGAATATTCGCATTACATGCGCGAACTGAAGTTCGCGCCACATCAACGCCGTGCCGTCGCTGGCCCCAAGGGGGCAACGTCTCAAGGCCCAGGGTTGGCCCGCAGGGGCCTACCCTGGGTACGAGTATCATTTAACGTGTCACAACCCCAAGGGGGTTGCGTAAAGACGTGTGCGGCGTGTGAAACAACCCTTTCAGGGTTGGAGCCCGAATACTGCGTTTGAACCCAGGATAGCGCCTGCGGGCGCAACCCTGGGCTTTGTTAGTTTTCCCCTTCGGGGAAAGAAAGAGCGCCTCGGAGAGGCGCATGGACATCAGCCGGGCGGCAAGCGAGCGGCAGCGAGCGCGGCCCCCGGAATAAAGCGCTCTCTTCCCAACGAGCGCCCCGGCGGGGCGCCGGACGAGCCGCGCGCGGGGCCGGCGGGACGCCGGCGGTCCCAGCGTAACGCCGCTTGCTAGGCGGCCATCTAACGCCGCTTTTCAAGCGGCGAGTCACTCCGTGACGTTGGAGTGACTCGCGAATTGAAAATTCGCATTACATAAGTGAGCGACTTGGCACGTCGCGTTACCGCCGCTTGCCAGCGGCGTTACAGGCGCCGGTGATTGCGAACGCTGCGTTATGTGTTGCCGCTCGCCGACCACTCTGAAAAAGAAACGGCCGCCAACTCGGCGGCCGTTTCTATTTGGGTTGTAACGGATGGTTACTTGTCCAGGCCGAAGAAGTGGTTGAGTTCATCCTCGCGGATGATCTTCACGCCCATCTTCTTGATGTTCTCGTAGAACTCGGCGCTGAGTCCGGCGCCCACCACCACGTAGTCGACGTTCTGGTCGAGCTCCGTCTGCGGCACGCCACCGTGATCGCGGATGAACATGCGCGTCTGGTCGACCGAGCGTTCCTTCGTTTCGCCAGCCACATAGAAGGTGCTGCGGCCCGGCTGAACGGTCTTGCCACGGAGCAGTTCGGCCTTGCGCTGGCGGCGCAGGAAGAAGGCTTCCATTTCGTCTTCGGCGATGACGTGCACGCCGATCTTCTTGCCTTCCTGCAGCGCTTCGAGCGTCTTGCGCAGGCTCTTGATTTCAGGGGTGACTTCTTCCTTGCCCTTCGTCGAGGCCAGCTTCTCTTCGAGCAGATCCGCGCGCGTGGCGCCGGCGGCAGTGACGATGTAGTTCACATCGGCGCTCATGCCTTCCGACGTCTTGCAGCGGTTGCGTTCGCTCAGGCGCTTGAGGAACTCCTTGCGGTACGGGCGGACGCTGTCGGTGATGTGGAAGGTCAGGCTCGAGAGATTCACGTCCTGCATCGCCAGCAGCTCATCCACGGTCTTCTTCTGGTAGACCGTATCCGGGATGATCGGCACCCAGTCCGGATTGTTGATCCAGTCGCCCGAAGCCAGCGGCACAAAGCCCTTGCCCAGTTCGACGGGCGGAGCGGACGGCTCTTCCTTCTCGCGCTTGTATTCGTCGACGCGTTCCTTGCCGAATTCGCGTTCCATCTTCTCGAGGCGGTAGGCTTCGATGCGGTCCTGGCGCGTCTTGGGCGTGATCAGTTCGACGGCAGCGTTCTCGTCCTGGCCGCCGGCGGTGTAAACCGAGTACTTCATGCGGGGATCGGTCGGGATCCAGCCTGTGATGGGGCACTGCACGTTGATCAAGTTCGGCGGAACCAGGATGGCATCAGAGGAACTCGGGTTCACGCGCGTGACTTCGATAAGCGCCTTTTTCACCAGGCCGGCGTGGTGGCCGGAGAAGACCGTGAAGCGCATGCCCTTCTTCACGCCGTGGTCGCGGCCCCGGTCGATCGTCACCAGCTTGAGCTCATCGTGAGCGGAGATCAGCTTGCCCTGCGGAGCAATCTTGTCGCTCTTGCGGGTGTCGCGGGTGACGTCTGAAATCTTGTCCAGAACCTGCTCGTGCGCCGCGCGGATTCCGCCGAGCTCATCGGCGTTCTTCTTGCGGTCTTCGACGATCTTCTTCTTTTCCGTCGTTTCTGTGTCGAGCTCGCGCTGCAGTTCGGTCTGCGCTTCAGCGGTCTTCTGTTCGGATTCGGCATTCTGGGCCTTGAGCTTCTTGACGGCGCCTTCGATGTCGCCGTTCAGCTTGGCCCACTCTTCGTAGAGCGACTTCCACTTCGCCTGCACGGGCTTGTCAGGTCCCAGGCGCGTGCCGATCTCGCCTTCCTTCTTCTCGTATTCACCTTCCACGTAGGTCAGGGAGGAGGTGTCTTCGGCGGTGCCCTTGAGCTTGTTGGCGCGCTCAGCGGCCTCTTCGACCTTCTTGCGCAGGCCTTCGATCGGGTCATCGACGACTTTCTTCAGACCGATTCGCGAAGTGCTGCCGTTCAGAGCGGTGTTCAGCTCCGTTCGCCTGTCGGTCAGCTTTTCAAGGATGACCGCCTTGTTGGCCAGCTCCGAGCTGAAATGAAACCACGCGCCCAGGCCGAAGAGCATGCCGGCCAGGAACAGGACCATGAAGGTGAAGATGATTGACTGCTTAGTCGACATAAGGTTGTGTCCCTTGTGGAAGGAGCCTCTGGAAAGTCAACAGTTACTTGGTGTCGAGAAACCGGAACAGCTCCCACTCGTAAATGACGGGCAGGCCCAGATCCACGCACTTCTGGAACTCCGCCTTTTCAGCGTCGGTACCTTCTGTCTTCGGATTTTTCTGCGCGATCACGTAATTGACGGACACGTCAGGCGCCGTCAGCACCTTGCCGCCGTAGAACTCGATGACGTTCTTGATTTCCGTCCAGCGGTAGCGGATGGCGCTCTTCTGGCGCTCGTTGATCATTTCCTTTGAGCCCGCGATGTAGTAGGTGAACGCCTTTTCAGGCGCGTAGAACGGATTCTGGATCAGGTCGCCTTCGACGATCGGCTGATCCTTGGTCTGGCCCATCATTGCCACGCGGCCGCCACCGGAGAGCGGCTGAGCGGTGAAGCTCTTGTTGCCGGATTCCTGGAACGGGCTGTAGAGTTCTTCGGGGTCCTTGCCGACATAGGCGGAGAGCGGATCTTTCGGCAGCAGCACCGGGCGGCGAACCACGAGGCACTCCGACTTGCTGGGTTCGGCCTTGCGCACTTCGATGTAGCCCTTCACGAGCTTCTGGTTGCCGGGCAGCAGCGTGAACACCTCGAAGCGGTAGCCGTTCTTCACGCCCGCGGCCGTGCCGCGGTTGATGATGACCATGTTGGTCACGGCGTCGGAGACGATCACCTGGCCGTCGGCTTCCCTGAAGATGTCGGCGCGTTCAACTTCGCGCTGCGTCAGGTCGGAAAGCACGCTCTTGGATTCGTCCAGTCCGGACTGTTCGTAGTTGCGGGTCTGGCGGTACTTCTTCGTGTCGATGTCGAATTCTTCCTTCACCTGCCGCAGGCGGGCGATGGCCGCTTCCTTGGACGTATTCTTTTCCTGCAGTTCCTTCTCCATCTTCTCGCGCGATTCGGTCGTTTCCTTGTTCACGCGCGTGAGCGTCTCGTTCTTGAGCTTGTTAACGGTGCCGGAAAGCTCGCTGGCCTGCTTTTCGAAGTTCTCAGCCCAGGTCACCAGCTGGCGGCGCCGCTCGTATTCGCTGCTGTATTCAGCGGTCTGATCGGCGTAGGTCTGGAAGCGGGTCTGTTCCGTGCGAATGGTTTCGCGCAGCTTGGCCGCGAGGGCCTGGTAGTCAGCCACTTCGCTTTCCAGGCGCGTGATATCATCCTTGACGCGCTTGATTTCGGCGTCTTTCGATTTCGAGCCGTTCGGATCGTCGCCGTAGAGCTCCTGGTGCTTGGAATACGCCATGAAGCCGAATACGACCGACAGGATCACGAAAATGATCAGGGCAATGAATGGCCCATTGTCTTCTTTCATGCTCTCATTCTCCAATCGCACACTGCGGCCATACGCCGCAACGCCGAGTTAGTCCGGGAACGTCGTGACTTTATGAATTTTCACAAAGCCTGTCAAGAACAGAGCCCTTAAAAACACCTATTGCACGTATGCTTCTCTGTTGAGACTGTTATATCGCTCATTTTCCAACAGAAATACAGCACAAAACGGGTTAGCGGGCAGAACGGCTGTTTACCACGAAGCACACGACGATCGCGAAGACTAACCAAGGCAGCAGGACACCGCTCTCCTCTAATTGGCTCCTTGTTTTTGATCCTTATCACTCTTCGTGTTCTTCGTGAGCTTCGTGGTGAAAAAAACGTTACGCAATCAGCGCGCGGAACTTGTCCCGCAGCGCCGTGCTGATGCCAAAACGCTTGCCCAATTCTTCACCTGAACGTTGCTCTCCGCCGGCGCCTTCGCTCCCCGACGTGTCCGGCTTAACCGCGCGCAGCAGGCTCGCGCCCTTGCTTTCGCCGGCGGCGCTGACCATGGCCGTCAGAAGACTGTACATGTTCCAGTTCTTCAGCGCCGAAATCGGGACCACGCGGTCGATGTTGCGCATATCAAGCGCTTCGGCGAGCACCGCGGCACGCTGCCGAATAGTCTCGTTCATCTCGTCGCTTGGCGCGCGCCGCTCGTCGCTCCAGTTGCACGGGAAAAACAGGTCCGCCTTGTTCAGGGCCAGCACCAGCTTGCTTTCGAGCCCGTTGACTTTGCGCAGTTTCTTGAACATCTTCAGGTCCAGCCGCAGCGAGCGGTCGTTGTCGACCATCAGCACCACGACATCGCAGCGCCGCGCCAGCCGGCGGTACAGCTTCACATACGTGTCCCACGACATGCGATCGTCGCCGTAGCCGGGAACATCCCAGAGGACGATGCCGGTGGGACGGTTCAGGAAGCTGCCGGTGACCAGGCGGTAATCGGTGACCGTGGACGTGCAGGAGGTGTGATGGCTGATCGCGGCCATTTTCACGCCGAAGATGCGGTTAATCGTCGACGACTTGCCGCGTCCGGTCTGTCCGAGGATGCAGACGTTCGGCCAGTCATCGAGCCAGGCCGCCAGGCGCTGGTTGACCTGCGGATCGAGCGGCACCGAGTCAGCCACGAGCGCATTGGCGAACTCGGCGGCCCAGAAATGAATTTCGCTGATGCCGTACTGAACCGGCGCGCCGCGCTTGATCGAATCGATGCGTTCCCAGAGATCCTTGATGTCGCTGGCGACGACCGGGCGCTGAAAGCGGCACCAGATGTGGAAGGCCAGCGCGCGATACAGGCGCCTGCCTTCTTCTGAATCAACGGGAATCGGAGCCGTTCGCGATGCGGCCACGGCAAGATAATTTTCAAGCACCGATTCGGGCGTATTCATGACAGTGGGAGCAGCCAGGGTATTCATGTTCATTCCTTTTTGCGCATCAAAGCAACTCTGCACGCCTGCCAGCGCGGCGTGATCAATTCATTAAGGAGGAGACCTTGAATGTGGCGCAAAGCATACTGCCGTGAACCTGCTGTTCCAACTTTTCTTTTTGAGGCTATAACGAACAGCCGCCGTGTCCCAAGCGTATGAACCGTGGGGCAGGGCGGTGCGAAGATGTATTCCGTTGCCGTTCTTCGTGTCCGTCGTGAGCTTCGTGGTAGAAATCTTTTCGTGAGCTTCGTGGTAATTAAAGAATGTCGCGTAGTTTAAAACGAATCTGGGCGATCGCTCTTCTGACCTGCATGGAAGGTCTGCGTCAGCCGGCCTTCTTCCTGATGGTCGCTGTCTCTGCCGCGATGACGGCGTTTTCGCCGAGCTTCTCCTTCTTTCACTTGGGCGAGCAGGCCAAGATGGTCACCGACCTGGGCCTCTCGACGATTCTCACCTTTTCCACGCTTCTGGCCCTGCTTACCGCCAGCAGCACTGTCACTGACGAGATCGAGGGCCGCACCGCGCTGACGATGCTCTCCAAGCCGCTGCGCCGCGAAGAATTTCTCCTCGGCAAGTACCTGGGCGTGGCCGTGACCGCGTGCGCGCTGATTGTCTTGATGAGCGTCGTGCTGCTCACCGCGCTGCGCAGCCAGAAATACGAGACCTTCCAGGATCCATACTTTTCGCGCGGAGTTGTCACGGCGCTGCTGATCGGCTTTCTGCTCTTCGATATTTTCCTCGTCGCGCGCCTGATCTTCGGCCGCGGCATTCCGCTTGTCGGCGCGTTCTGGATCGCTTACGTCGCCGCGTCGGCGTTCCTGCTGATTTTTCTCGGAGTGAACTCGCCGGAAAAAACTGTTTGGGAGTGGCGGCTGCTCGGCGGCCTGGCCTGCCTGTGTCTGCACGCCTGTGTGATCTCGGCCGTCGCCGTCGCGCTGGCCACGCGCATGACTCTGGTTCAAGCCGCCATCGGAACGGCTGCGTTTTTCATCGTCGGCCATGCGTCGAGCGGCATTCTGTCACTCTTCCGCAACGAACAGCACGAGCTTTCCGCCATCGGCGTGATCTTGCGCCTGATTCTGCCTGACCTCGACCAGTTCAACAACGCCGACGCGCTGGCCACCGCCTTCCTCGATCAGCCGGTCAGCATCCCCCTGGACGTGATCGCCTCGTCCGGCGCCTACGCCCTCCTTTATAGCATCTTCCTGATGGCCATCGCTGCCGCGCTGTTCTCGCGAAGGGAACTGAGCTGAAAGCTGCCGCGTAGAATTGGCCCTGACACTCCTGTCAGGGCGAGAGCGGCGTCCCGCGCAGCAGTTCGTTGATGTCTTACACTATACGCTTATTTTGTTGCGTTACGTTTTGATTAAGTCGAGGCCGCCACAGGAATAGAAAATTCCAAGTGTTGCGTTACGTGTTGCGCAACACTCTGTGTTTATGGTTGAGCCTGCTGCGATAGCCAATGCTTATCGCTGTTTTTCAGCCAGCGGGGAGCGCTGAGCCACTCCAAACAGTGTTAAAGCGGCTCAGCGTGCGGCGACTATCGCGATCTCTTACACTATACGCTCGTTTTGTTGCGTTACGTTTTGACTAAGTCGAGGCCGCCACAGGAATAGAAAATTCCAAGTGTTGCGTTACGTGTTGCGCAACACGTAACCTATTGTGATGCAAGAGCTTGTGGAACAAAACCTGGAATTATCTTCAAACGTCGTGCGCGACGGAGGTTACAGCGTCGGGCTTGCGGACTGCAGGAGTTTGACTTACCGTTTCTGGAGGAGGCGGAGATTAGACGGTGGCAAGCTGGGGATTGTACTTCTGTCGCGCTTTCGGAGATGCTCGCAAGGCATGGCGCCGATGGTAATGCAGAGCCCGGCATCTGCAAGCCCAACGCACTGATCTGCTCCGCAGCTCAGTGCACCCCTGAACGGGCGCAAGCCGCGCGCAGAGTGCAAGCTGATGCCATCCGCCTACACCGGAATTATAAGGGCTTGGGGGCAAACGGGTCCGTCTATTCACTCGTGAAGGTGAAGAGGCGTTTAACGAATCAATTGAACCGCTAGCAGAGCCTTAAATGATATGGCACGTACAAGCTCAAGCGTAATCGTATGGCTACGCAGTTTGCCGTCGTCGGTTGCGCTACAACAGCTGCTGGCGTCTCAGGAAATTAAGCTTTGCGCGATGATGCGTTGGATTTGGCGGGAAGGCCGTCACGTCGGTGAGATTCAAGGAGCACTTCCTCAACACTTTTTGAATCATTGCCAAGACGCTGAACTATATTGGAATGGACAGAGATTGGACCGTCAATCATTGCTATCCGGTCCAGAAAAGTCTACTTGGGGTCTAACGGCTCCGGGGACCAATGAATCGAATGTCGCGACAAGGTTTGGAACTGCATACGCGATTTCAGAAATCCCCAATTGGCAAAGCTGGGATTTGCCTGATGAATCGTCACTCAACGCTCATTTTCTGTTCGCCCTTAATGTTGACCAGAAATGGATTGCTCGGGGTTGGCAGCAGCAACATAACATCATTTGGCCTTGGTTTTGGATGGACATTTCGCAGAACAAACTACGAACTGACAAGTTCATCATTTTTCATCTCGGATTGTTGATTCAGGCCCGAAATACTCCCGCCTTTAGCCAAGCGGCTCAATTATGCTCCAACAACGTAATGAGACTGGTTGAAGCTCTTGATGTCGAAAGATCGGCGCTTGTGACAAGTGGCCTAAGCCATGCCGACAAGCTCGTATACGTTGAGCATTTTAAGGAGCTTCCATTGGTTGAAATCGAATAGCCAGAAATTGCCTTCATTCAATTTTCATCTGAGCACATTGGGCTTGGCGGGTGGCATTTGCTTGCGCTCCGATTGGCGGGTGGCATTTGCTTGCG
>Ga0196964_10001217_pt1 | contig 13321 bp, 28 predicted proteins | sample S1_10metaG_FD_148615 | JGI IMG/M metagenome (GOLD analysis project Ga0196964, IMG submission 148615) | Soil microbial communities from Anza Borrego desert, Southern California, United States - S1_10 | ecosystem: Environmental > Terrestrial > Soil > Desert | place: USA: California | collected...
GCCGAGTACCGCGCCTCCGCGCCGCGACGCGCGGCCCCATTCCACCAGGAGACCTCGCATGAATGCCCAGACCGCGACCCGTCAGCAGACGCAGCAGCGCGCGCAGACGCCCGTGAGCCAAGGCAGCGTCGTTCCGCTGGCGACGCGCCTGCCCTACCCGCGCGACTCGGCGCAGGAGTTCGGCGTCGATCACGGCGCCTGGAAAGTGCTGGTCGAGGCGATCTTCCCGGCGGCCAAGTCGCCCGAGGCCGTGCTGATGGCGCTGCGCTACTGCCGCGCCCGCAACCTCGACATCTTCAAGCGCCCCGTCAACATCGTGCCGATGTGGTCGAGCGCGCAGAAGAAGGAAGTCGAGACCGTCTGGCCCGGCATCAACGAGGTGCAGACCACGGCGGCGCGCACCGGCGGGTGGGCCGGCATGGATCCGCCGCGGTGGGGGCCTGATCGCACCGAGACGCTGACGGGCCAGCGCAAGGTCGACGGCGCCTGGGAAACCGCGTCGGTCACGCTGACCTTCCCCGAGTGGTGCGAGGTCACCGTCTACCGGATGATCGCCGGCCAGCGCTGCCCGTTCACCGAGACGGTCTATTGGCAGGAGGCGTATTCCCGGGCTGGCGGCAAGAACAGCGCGCTCCCTACCGACATGTGGGCGAAGCGCCCACGCGGCCAACTGCACAAATGCGCCAAGGCGGCGTCGCTGCGCGCTGCATTCCCGGAGGAGATCGGCAACGACTACACGGCCGACGAGATGGAGGGGCAGGTGCTGCTGGACGCGCCCGCCCCGGCCGCGCCGAGCCTGCCGCGCCAGCCCGATCCGTCCAAGCTGCTGGCCGCGCCGACCGCAACCGCGCCGGACGGCACGCAGTACAACGCCGAGACCGGCGAGATTACCGACGATCCACCGGCCGACGACGGCCCGCAGGACGACACGCTCAGCCCCTGGTGGTGCGAGCTGCAGGAGAACGAGAAAGGTCCGCTGTGGAAGGGCTGGATCGCCACGCTGCTGACCGCGATCGGCGAGACCAAGACGCACCATGATCTGATCGAGCTGCAGGCGGCCAACGCCGGCACGCTGAACATGCTGCGCCAGGTGAACGGCAAGGGCCAAGCCGAGTACGACAAGATCCTGACCGCCATCGGCACGCGCCGGTCGAGCATCGGCGCCCTGCCCGAACTCGTCTCGACCGGCGAGTCCAACACGGTTCTCGGAGCCGGCTGAGATGGAGGAGTGGCGCCCGACTGTCGGCTTCGACGGCTACGAGGTGAGCAACCTCGGCCGTGTGCGACGCAGCAAGCCGGGGCCCGGCGCGCGCGCCGGGCTGGTTCTGAAGTGGCAGCGCGACACGCGCAACTACCCCATGGTGCATCTGTGGGTGAGCGGCAAGCGTCACGGCATCAAGGTTCACCGTCTCGTCGCGGAGGCGTTCTTGGGACCGAAGCCAACGCCCAAGCATACCGTCGCGCATAACGACGGCAACCCCCAGAACGCTGCAGCCAGCAATCTGCGCTGGGCGACCCACTGGGAGAACCACCAGGACCGTTTCGCCCATGGCACGGATCTGTGTGGCGAGCGGTCGCCGGTCGCCAGACTGCGGGACGCAGACATCCCAGTGATCCGCCATCTCCGGGCCAGCGGCGCGACTGTCAAATCGATCGCCGTGCGCTACGGTGTTCACCGCGAGACGATCGGCGCCCTGCTCCGTGGGCGCAGCTGGGGCCGCGTCGCGTGACCGCCGCGCCGATGCTCCTGCGCCGCGAGGGCAACGCCCTGGTGCCGGTCAACGGCACCAGCCGCGACGCGCTCGCCAAGATCAAGCCCGGCGCGATCGTGGCCGCCGACGTGCGCCGGCCGCGCAACCTCAAGCACCTGCGCAAGTTCTGGACGATGATCGATGTCATCTTTGAGGCGCAGTCGCACTTCGCCACCAAGGAGCGCATGGTCGATGCGATCAAGATTGCGTCCGGGCATTTCGTAACCTGGCGCATGCCGGACGGCCGCGAAGTGGTCGAGCCCGACTCGATCTCCTTCGCCGAGCTTTCGCAAGACGGCTTCGAGGAATTCTATGATCGAGCGGTCGGCATCCTGCTCACCCAGATCCTGCCGAACTGCGATCGTGCGGACATCGAGGCGCGCGTGCTCGACATACTGAACGGGCCGCAGAGGGCCGCCGCGTGATGCAGCCTCAGCGCCGCAAGCCGCCAAAGTCCGGCATCCAGCGCGCGCCAGAGCGCTCCTGGCGACGGCACGAGCAATGGGTGCGCGGCTTCGCGTGCGTTGCGTTCAAGGCCGACGCGGAGAACTGTCGCGGCAAGATTCAGTGCTGCCACACGCGGCTGGGCACCGGCGGCGGCACCGCGCTGAAGCCGCCCAGCTGGTATTCCTTCCCGGCTTGCGAACGGCATCACGACGAGCAGCACACCATCGGCGAACGGTCGTTCGAGAAGAAGTACGGGCTCGACCTGAGGGCCATCGCGCTGAAGCTCGCCCGGATGTCGCCGGACAAGGCGATGAAGGACGAGATGATCGCCAGCGGGGTCACGCTGTGACCGCGCCTCCCACGCTGACCGCCCACGACCTGTCGCTGATCGGCTTCGCGCTGCAGCACACGCGCAACGGCTACATCACCCTGCCGCCGGACCAGGCCGTGCGCAACATGACCATGTTCGCCCAGGTCCACGACAAGGTGTCCGCCATCCTCTCCCACGCCGCAGGGGAAGCCGGAGCCATGCTGCCGAAACGGGCGGACGAGGTGGTGATGGTGATGGCGAAACAGGAGACGCAGGCATGACCACCGAGAACATCAGCACCGACGCGCAGGCTCGCGAACCGGAATCCGCGTTGCAGCGAGACGAAGTCGAGCGCTCCCCTGCCACCATGCCTGACCACGTCACACAAGAAGAGTTGACGCGACTGCGGAAGTTTGCGGAGCGTGCGACCCCGGCAGGCTTCATCATCGAGCGCGACAAGGTCATTCGCCTGCTCGACACCATCACCTCCCTGCAAGCCCAGCTGCGCACGGTGACAGAGGAGCGGGACCAGCAGTTGCGCGTGTCGCAAGAGGCGCTTCAGGGCGCGCTTGAGGTCAATGCTGATCTTGCCGAAGCGGTGCAGGTGCGCGCCGAAGCGGCGCGGGTGCTCATGGAGGCGCTGGAACGCATCAAGGTTGGCGACGCAAGCTGGTCCGGGCGTGCGCTGTTTATCGGGCAAGCTCTATCTCACCCCGCCGTCCTGACCGCTCTCGCCCACATCACCGCCGACCCGGAGGCTCGCGCAAGCGACGCCGGGACCCAGCGACCGGAGGGAGCGCTCTGACATGACCACGCCCCGTAACCGCGCCGAGCTTCGAGATGCGATAGCGCGCATCCTAATGGACCCGCTGACGCCGGACTTGGATGCAACCGTTGCCCGCGCCGCCGCGGATCGCATTCTCTCCCTGCTGCCGAACGAAGCGGGCCTAACGGGCGCCGGCATGGTCTGCATCCCGCTCGACCTCGCACAGCTGATCGACCGCGTCTTCCTGCCGCTCAACCCGAACAAGATGCGGAAGGCCGATCCATCTGTACCCGCGGCGGCGCATGCATTCAGAGCTGCGGTGCGCGCCGCCACCCCCTACGCCCCGGAGCAGGAGCAGCCGAAGTGACGCTCGACCTGCGCGAGGCCATCGCGAGCGCGCTGCCGAACGGTTTTGCCGAACTGCGGCACACCCGCTACGAAATCGCCGACGCCATTCTGCCTCTGATCCGCGCCCGCGAAGCCAGTGTCCTCCCCTTGCTCGTCGAGGTGATGGCATGGCTGGTCAACGAGCAGTCCACCGGCGGCCGGTACAGCGAATCCCGCGAGGCGCTGATCCAGAAGATCTCCGCAGCGCTCGACGGTGATTTCGCCCGGCTCGACGAGGCACAGGCGGAGCGGGAGGAGGCGATCGAGAGACGAGCCAGGGCAGATACGCTCCGAGAGGCGGCGCAGGTCGCCGAGAGCAGCCCGAGCGCGCACGCCGATTGCGACCACAAGCCGGGCTACATGGACGGTCGGCGTGATGCAGGCGCCGCTATCCGCGCCCTCCTCCCCCAGGAGCCCACCAATGCAGCAGGATGACCAAAGCCAGAGCGGCGCTGCGCGCCTGCCACGCGGTGTCGATGGTGCGAGCCTCGGGGCGCAAGGGGATGTGGGCAACCAGGATCTGCGCGACGCCCTCGAAGCGCTGCTCAACGCCTATGTCGACATGGCGAACAGCGGCGACTGCGGCTTCTGGGATCCGGAGAAGGAGCCGATGGTAATTGCGGCACGCGCGGCGCTCGCCAGGACTGCTGGCGCACCATCTCCGGCACCCCTAAGCCCGCACAGCGACACCGCGCAGCAGCATCCGAAGGATGCGCCCTGATGTGCCGAGCCGACATGGACGATGGCCGCCCCGACGTCTATCGCGAGACCGAGGTGAAGGCGGCCGGCAAGCAACACCGCTGCCGCGAGTGCTACCGCACGATCGAGCCGGGCGAGCCCTATACAAGCGCCTTCGTGGTCCTGGATGGCCACGCATCGACCGAGCGCACGTGCCAGCATTGCAAGGTCGGCGCCAGGTGGCTGATCGACACCTGCTCCGGCTACGTGTTTGGCGAGGTCTGCGAGGAGCTGCATGAGCACGCGCAGGAGTACGCCGGCACCAATGTCGCGATGCCGCTCGCCCGCGTCGTGGTCGGCATGCGGCGGAAATGGAAGACGTTCCGCGGCGACGGGCTGATGCCGGCCCCCCAGATGCCGCCGCCGATCGACGTGGGAGCCGCCAATGGCTGACCGGCCGATCTTGTTCTCCGGTGCGATGGTGAAGGCGCTGCTCGACGGCAGGAAGTCGCAGACGCGGCGCGCGCCGCCACCCGATCTGCAAGCGGCATACACGCGCGCAGGCGATGCGCTGCTGCGGCGCTTCCCGCATCAGCGGGGCGCCGGCTACGAGGTCGGCGACCGCCTTTGGGTGAGGGAGGCGCTTCGCTACTCCGACGAGCACAGCAACTTCTACTACGCCGCCGACAATCGCGGCGTCGGCAACGCGATCTGGGAGCGGCTGCGCGGCGACGTGATGAAGCCCGCCAAGTCGCGCCCGAGCATCCACATGCCGAGATGGGCCAGCCGCATCACCCTGCTGGTGACCGACGTCCGCATTCAACGCCTGCAGGACATCAGCGAGGAGGATGCGCGGGCGGAGGGTGCCACGATGCGCCCGGCCTGCAACGGCTTCCAGGGACGCTACGACGGCTGGTCGATGGACTGGTCGCGCGTCGGGCAGCCCAGCAAGTTTGCTCGCAACGGTGTTCTGGCCGAACGCGACATCTCGCTCAGCAGCGCGCGCATGGCGTTCGCGAGCTACTGGAACGAGATCAACGGCGGCGGCGCCTGGGACAAGAACCCGTGGGTGACGGCAGTCTCCTTCACCACGCACCTCTGCAACATCGACGCGCTGCCCTCTGCCGTGACGAACCGAGGCTCGCACGACGAGCCCGTGTCACAGCACGCGCAGCGTGCGCCCTGTGTGGGAGCCCCCAATGCCGGCTGACCAGATGACGATGCTGGACGACCTCGCCGAGATCCTGCGCTCCGGGCTGGCCTACGACATGCCTGCTGAGGCGATCGTCAAGAAGATGCTCACCCGGCTGCGCAACCCGACACCGGAGATGCTGGACGCCGGCCACGATGTCGTGATCAGCGAGGAACTGACGGCGCAGTTGCGCGAACAGGCGCTGCGCCGCTTCCAAGCCATGCTCGACAAGGCATCCGGCCAGTGACCGCCAACAATATGAGCGCTCCGCTGCATCACGAGGAAGGATGATGGACAACTTCTACATCGACATCCGCGCGGAAGGCCGCAGCGCATTCGAGGTCGCGCTCAAGCTGGCGTGGCGTAGGCACGGCAAGGCGACGCACTACCTGATCGACCCGAAGGCCGGCATGGTGCTGTTCTCGAGCGCGCCGAGCAATGGACGCGGAGCAGCGCCGCTGCCGTACCCCATGGACGCAGATGCTGCACTGCCGTTCGTGTGGAACTGGCTGGAAGGCGTCGACCGCGGGCCGCAGCCGGATCACGACGGCGACAACGGCAAGGGCTGGCGGCTGCACGTCGCGAACGGCTGGGGCCACGTCGAGGGCTTCGGCTGGCAATCCGTGGTCGCAGCGCAGCCAATCTGGGCGATGTACGGGAAGTAACACCGTGAACATCCGCCGTCTCAGCAACACTGGCCCCGACGCTCCTGCGATGCAGCGACCCGCAGGGGAGCGCTCGAAGCCAACAGCTTCTCGCTGCATCGCGGTCTCGTTCTGCGCTCCTGGTCGCCGCACGGCAGAGGGTAGCCAATGACGCTCGGCGATGAACTCGGCGACGATGGCCGCGCCTTCCTTCGTGCGCTCGGCGACTTCGTGTCCGACCGCGGCGAGGAGATGCAGCTGATGCCGGACAAGACGGCGCTCGCGCTCGCCGCGCTGTGCGGCCAGGTGATCGGCTCGATGGTGCCGCCCGAGGCTCGCGGCACGCTGCAGACCGCCTGCATCCACGTCCTGGCCGCGACCCGCGAGATGGCGGGAGAGCACTATGTTGACCAAGGGCTGGGCGACCGATGACCGCAGCCACATCCGCGCCGAGCCGAGGGGCGCACCACGCTCCTGCGATGCAGCGCCGACAGGCGCGCTATGATGTTGTTCGGGTGACCCATGGGTGAGGCTGCTGCCCTGCCGACCGTCGGCGAGCGCATGGCTTTGCTTGAGGAAATGGCGAGCCGGCCGACCACGCCGGTGTTCCGCGAGCGCTGGTTCTCGATTGAGGAAGCGGCGCCGCTCATTGGCGTATCCGAATCGCACCTGCTGGCGTTGCTGCGCGCCGATCTGGCGACGGGCATTCTGGTCGGCGACGAGCAATGGTTCATGATCAAGGCCGGCATTGCTCTGGCGATCGAGTGGCACGCGGCGGGCCGGTTTCCAGACGAAGTCGGCGCCCATGTCGCCCGAGTGGTCACCCTGCTGCAGCCGGTCGCCGCTGACGGCGACTTCGTGTATTTCATCCGGGCCGAGATCGGCGGTCCGATCAAGATCGGCTACACCAACCGGCCCGGCAATCGCATCCGCATGATCCAGGGCGGCAACCCAGAGAAACTGAACTTCATGGGCTGCATCCGTGGCGGCGCCCAGGCTGAGGCGATCCTGCACAACGAACTCGCCGCGCACCGCATCCGCGGCGAATGGTTTCGCGATGCGCCAGTCGTCGTCAGGATCGTGGAGGCGCTGGTGGACGCGTACGGCCGCCCCAGGTCCGAGTACCTGGCCGGGTATCGGTTCAAGTGACCGCAGCCCGCCGCTTCCGCCCCACCCTGCCCGCCGGCTACCACCGCCGCGGCTGGACCGCCGACGAAGCGGCAACCTATGCCGGGACGGACCGCGAAACCTTCCTCGCCATGGTGCGCCAGGGCGTCATGCCGGCCGCGATGCAGGGCTACCCGCCCGAGCAGCCGCGCTGGGACGTCAAGGCCCTGGACGCCGCGCTTGACCGGCTGTCCGGTCTCGTCGAACCCTCCAAGCCCGATTGGGAGGCGCTGGGGAGGGCTCGGATCCATGAGGCTCGCGGTGAAGTACGTCACCTGCCGCCGAAACGGTAACGGCCAGCTGCGCTGGTACTGGCAGCGGCCCGGCCACAAGCTGGTGCGGCTGCCGGACAGCGAGCCCGACCGCGTCGCCATGGCGCTGCGCCTGAACGCGGAGGCGGAGGACCGCAAGCCGCCGCCGATCGACCCGGCCACGACCAAGGGCACGATCGCGTGGCTGATCGCCGAGTACCGCCAGCACGAGCGCTTCACCAGCAGGGCTCGGAAGACCCGGGTGGCCTATAACGTCTGGCTGAAGCGGCTCGAGCGGATGTGGGGCGAGTTCCCGGCCGGCGCCGTCTCGCGCGCGCTGATCGTGGACTGGATCGAGAGCATCCCGACCGCCGGCAACCGGCTGCTGGCCGCCGCGGTGCTGCGCCGCCTGCTGGTCCTGGCCAAATACTACGGCCTGGTCGAGGTCAACCACGCCGAGAAGCTGGAGCTGTCCAGGCCGCAGCGCCGGACGCAGTTCTTCTCGAACGAGGATGCCAGGCGCTGGCTCGAGGCCGCCGGCGGCTGCGCCAGGCCGGCCCAGATGCGCCTTGCCTTCGCCCTGCTGCTCTACACCGGCCAGCGCCCGGGCGACTGCCTGCGCATGCCCTGGAGCCGCTACAACGGCAGCCACATCGAACTGCGCCAGCAGAAGACGCACAAGCTGATGGCCGTGCCCTGCCACCGCGATCTGAAGGCGGTGCTGGACGCCGCCAAGGCCGAGCGCGGGCTGTCCACGCTGATCGTCGGCCGCGGGCTGAGCTACACCAGCTTCCGGCGGTTCTGGAACGAGATCCGGGCAGCGGCCGAGCTGGAGCACCTGCAGGCGCGCGACTTGCGCCGGACCACCGTGGTCAAGCTCGGCGAGGCCGGCTGCACCGAGATCGAAATCTCGTCGATCACCGGCCATTCGCTGGCGGACGTGAAGTCGATCCTCGACAGCGTCTACCTGGTCCGCACCGACCCAATGGCCGTCGCGGCGATCACCAAATGGGAGAACGCCAATGGCACGGAGTCTAACGCCGCGTTAGAATCTCGGCCCGCAAAGGCGCAGAAATCCTCATGACCAACCTTACTGCGAATTTTCCGTGCAGGTTGATTTCATTGGGCGGCGTTAGAAAAACGCGCCCAGATGCCGCTGAGAGCTTGTTGAGCATGCTGGCGGCGAGTCTAACGCCGCAGCTGGATAGAGCGCTGCCCTCCGAAGGCAACAGCCGGAGCGGTGCTGGGCCGAGAGGGTCAGGGCTTCCATTTCGGGACCGACTCGCTAAACGCACAGTCTCCCTGATTGCGGCGGCGCTGCTCCTTGCCGCCTGCTCGCCGCCGCTGCCGGCCGACCCGCGCGCCGAGCAGATCCTCAAAACGGACCACGGCATGGGCGAGGTCGAGATCCTCGGTCCGTTCGGCTGGTCCTGGCACGCAGCTTGGCTCGGCATGATCGGGCCATGCCAGAGCAGGGGCTGGCAATACGCCACCCGGTTCCGCGCCCACTACGCTGGCTGGGATTGGCGGCGGGTCGAAGGCCACATCTGCACAGGCCATCCCGATCTGCGCCTCGCGCACCGGCACAGCCTGGAAATCAGGACGGCCCCATGACCCATCCCCTCACCCGTCGTTCCGGAGACCGGATATGAGCCCCATCAAGCCGACGCACCGCCACTACAAGGGCGGCCTGTACCGCGTGCTGTTCGAGGCGACGCACACCGAGACCGAGGAGGTGTTCGTGGTCTACCAAGCCTGCTCGGACGGCTCGGTCTGGCTGCGGCCGAAGGCGATGTTCTACAGCGTGGATGACGGGACGCCGCGGTTCACGCCGGTTGAGCCGGACTTGGCAACATGATCGACCCAGCTGAGGGGCGTGAAGTCGAGATCTTCTACATCGGTCAGACCGAGGTCTCCGGCTACACCCATGGCGAGCGGAACTACCACTACTTGGGTCAGTACGGCGGAAAGGACCACGCGCGCCGCGTCGAGGCGATGGATCTCGCATGGCAGCAGGCCACGGCCGAGATGCTGGACGAGATCCACGCCATGCTGCGGCACCTGTGCGGGAGGACGCCGCGGTGACCCGTCAGAGCGTTCGCTCCGCTCACTGCCACGCGGTGTCGTGGTGCATCACTTGTAACAGGGGAGAGTGTTCGTGACCGAACCCACGATCGCCGAGACCATCATGCTGGTCCGCGGCGCGCATGCCGGCCAAGTCGACCTGTGCGGCGAGCCGTACCACCTGCATTGCGAGGCGGTGCATAGGCTCCTGCTGGAGCGCTGGCCCGACGCGCCGCCGTTCGCCCGGCATGCGGCACTGCTGCATGACGTGATGGAGGATACTCGGCTGACCAATGCCGACCTGCTGCGGTTCGGCTACCCGCTCATGACGGCTGGCGCCGTGCGCGCGCTGGCCCGGCCGAAGGGCGTCGCCTATCTCGACTGGATCCGCGACACCATCGCCACGCGCGCGTCGTGGATCGTCCGCATCAAGCTCGCCGACCTGGAGCACAATACCGACCCGGAGCGCGTGCGCGCGGTCGTGGCGCGGTGGTCGGGACGCCAGCCGTTCGAGCGCGTCGAGCGCTACGAGGAAGCCAAGCGCATCCTCAACGCGGCGCTGACCTCGTGAACATCCGCTGCGCAGCAAGGAGCGCGAGACGAATCCGCGTTGCAGGCACCGATAGGTGCCGCCCAAGAACCTGATGAGGAGCATGACCATGGACGATGAGCGCTCGCCTCCCGGCTCGCTGCCACGCGGTGACGTCGCGGACAAAGGCGAGGCGGGGGTGGCAGAGGGTGGCGCCGATCTGGCGGTGCTGCTCGCCCAAGCGGTCGCTGCCGTCAAGGCGATGTCGCCCGAGGAACATGCAGCGATGATCGAGGCGCAGCGGCAAAGCTGGGTGCGCGCCGAGATGGCGCTCGGCGACGACAAGGCCGAGGCCGCGTGGATCCGCGAGCACATGCCGGACCTGGAGCCGTCGCCCAGCCTGCCGACGTACTGGTGCCGGGAGGAGCGGTGATGCCGGAGCAAGAGCGCATCAGCGGGCACGTCATGCTCGACTTCCGCCTGACGCCGGAGGAGGCGGAATACCTTCGCGCCGCATACGAGGCAGGCACGCAATACGACCCGAGCGTTGTGATCGGCGGCCCGCGCGAGACGATCGCCTGCGCCGCCATCCGCTGCCCGCACGGCCGCGTCTTCTCCCTGCCTCAGCCGGCGCGGCACCACAACGTCATCTGGCACATGGTCGACGAGTACGGCTATCGCGGCCATGAGGTCGGGCCGGACTACCAGGGCTTCGTCACATCGGCGGGGCGCTATGTCGACCGCGAGGAAGCGTGGCGCATCGCCAAGGCCGCCGGCCAGATCAAGCGCGTCACCGGGAGCGAGGGGGCGCTGTTCTCGGAGGATATGTGGTGAAGCGCACGCCATCGCAACAGCAGGCGAAATTCCTGGATTGGCTCGCCGGGCACGGCGGCGAGGTGCCGGCCCTGCTCGAAAAGCCACCGTTCTGCCACGCAACCATCTGGGCGTGCGAGCTGCGCGGCTGGTCGGATTTCGACCCAGACGACGAGGTGCTGTCGATCACCGATGCCGGCCGTCAGGCGTTGGCGACGTCCTGGCGGAACGATGGAGGCGCAAAGTGAAGTCTTCTGACCTGACCCGTGAGCAACAAACCGCCGCGCTGCTGGCGCGCGCCGAAAGACAGCCCGGCGGGTGCATGTACTGGCGTGGGCGCCAGCAAGTATACGGAACCGTTGCGTGGGATGACCGCATCCGGAAGGTGCATAGACTGATCTTTGAAATTATTCACGGGCCAATCGCGCCGGGTTTGTGCGTTTGTCATCACTGCGATACGCCGGGCTGCATCAACCCTGAGCACCTGTACGCAGGGACGCCATCCCAGAACATGCGGGACATGGTGCTGCGTCGCAGAAATCCCGCGCTGATCACATCGTCTCAGGCGCACTTTCACAGCGGCCGTGCGCCCCGCGGCGAGGAGGCGAGTGGCGCGAAGCTTTCAGAGGAGGGCGCCCGCGCCGTTTTGCGCGACCATCGCGCCGGTATGTCCACAAAGAAGCTGATGGAGAAGTATGGCTTGAGCCGCCCGTCAGTCCAGGGCTTGCTCCGCGGGACCACGTGGCGGCATCTGCGCCAGGACGATTGCGACGCCGATGCCGCCTCGCTGGCCGACTACATCGCCAAGTATAAGGCGCGATACCGCGGAGACCCTAGCGAGCATTCGTGCGCCACCGGGATGCGAATGTCTCGGTCGCGCGTTCAGGCGGCGGCCGTAGCCCTGGGCGTGTGTCTGCGCTCTACGGGTGGCCGCCAAGCCCTGGCTGCCGCTCAGCAGCAGGAGATGAAGTGATGGAACGTCAGCGAGTGTATGGCGGCCTGCGACAGGGCGCGCCGGAACCCGGCCCGTCCATGGTCGAGCGCGCCTGCCGGGCGATGGCGCGCGGCGTCGAGCAACGGGACTGCCCGCCGGCACCGGACGGCACGCCCGGATGGGCGCTGTGCGGCTACGCGAGCCTGGATGCCTGGGTCGACGCCGCGTGGCCGAACTACGTACCGATGCTGATGGACGCCCTGCGCGAGATGTTCACGCCGTCCCGCGCAGTGACGCGCGCCATCGCGAACCGCGCGTGGCATTCAGGCTCCGGCGTCGACCCGGCCGACGTGTGGCGCGACGCGATCAGCGCCGCCGCTCAGCACACAGAACAGCACAAGGGGGAATGAGCATGAGCGACATGATGCGCGTGATTGAAAAGCTGGAGTCCGCGCGCGCATGCGCGGATCTGTGCGACGCCTTCGACGATGCCCTGGATTTGGCGCTCGGGCTGCAGGCGCACCATTGGCGCGCCCTGAGAGAGGCCGTGGCGCACGCGCGCAAGCACGACATGCCCGGCCTTCTGCTGGGCGTCGCGTCGCTTCTGGTGGAGCGCGGCGCATTCACCCTTGAGCGCGACGAAGCGTGCGCGTTGCAGTTCGCCGACGCGCTGCCCGGCATACCCGGCGTGGGCGACTCGGCGGCCGAGACCATCGAAGGCGCGCTTCTTGCTGGCGTGCTGCGTGCAAGGGTCAGCCTCGCTCGTGCCACATCCACCCCGACCCAAGGGGCGCAAGACGACACCGTGTCACAGCAAGACGAAGTCTTGCGCTCTACTGATGGGAGCAAGTAATTATGAGCGAGCCTACGGCTCTGGATCCCACAATCGTTGTGCCTCCCGATGCACAGGAGGCGGATGTTCGCCGCGCGATAAAGCACGCGCTGGACTGCGCGGCGCTCGGCGCTTTCGACCACGTGCCGGGGGACAACCACGAGGCCCTGTTCCTCGCAGCCCTGCACTCCGCCGGCTACGTCATCGAGCCCGGGTGGCAGCCGATCAGCAGCGCGCCCAACGACAGAGACGTGCTGGGCTGGGCGCCAACGTGGCGCGCGCCGATGGCAATGCGAGCCGGCTACACGGGCACGGGGGCGACCATGTGGCGCCCGCTCCCCGCCCCTCCGCAGCAGCAGGAGCAACCATGAGCGGACATAAGATCATCGACGGCCTGAAGGAAGCGCTGGCGCACGCGCGCGGCGAGGAAACGGGCGCCCGAGAGACGGTGGTGAACCTGCCGTTCAGCCGCGTGCCCACCTGCGCCTGCGACCGCGGCGTAGGCGACCCGCCGACCAAGCTCCAGCGCATGGAATGCCGGATGCGCGGCGGCCCG
>Ga0196964_10001218_pt1 | contig 13315 bp, 12 predicted proteins | sample S1_10metaG_FD_148615 | JGI IMG/M metagenome (GOLD analysis project Ga0196964, IMG submission 148615) | Soil microbial communities from Anza Borrego desert, Southern California, United States - S1_10 | ecosystem: Environmental > Terrestrial > Soil > Desert | place: USA: California | collected...
AATGTTGCAGCAAGAGGGCCATTGTTGGAAAGGTGTATGGTGCGTATGGTCTTTTGGATTTCCAAAGCGGCCGCATTACCAACCACGTCATTTATCTGGTCAAAAATCTCACCGCGCACGGCCTCACGGCCAAAAAATATTCCGCATAACGAAACCACAATGATTAACAATGGAGGTAACGCAAAAACAGTGTAATAAGAAAGCGATGCACTTAACTTAATGCCGCGATCTTCATTGAACTCGTGAAATGTCGAAGACAATAATTTCCAGAATGTAACGGCTACTTTTTTCATTGGAAAATTGTGCGGATTAACCTTGGGCGGCCACGCACTGCTCCGCTATTGTAACAAAAGCATAAACAGTAACACAACCACAAACATGGTGAAAAAAGTCAGGAGGAAAATAGCCACGTATTTAGTGACCTTAAACTCCCGCACTACAAAATGAATCGGGGCCGTGAATATTCTATTGATCAATGCAATAATTTTTTCCCATGCACCAATGTCTTTCACCACGTAATCTTTGGCCCCTAACCTGAACGATTCAATAATAACCCCCACCTCTTCGTTCGATGAAAGCATAATAACCTCCGTATCGGGGTTTAATTTTTTAATTGACTTCAACACTTCATTCCCGTTTTTATCTTCCAGGAAATAATCAAGAATAACCACATTGGTGTCTTCATCAATATGATTCAAACATTCTTCGCCCGTAGTAAACGTTGAAATATTAAGTCCCTTACCAAATTTATCCTTGAGGTAGTTTTTCAGCCCCGTAACCACCATTTTATTGTCATCCACAATAAAAAGGTTTAATGCCTGCGTTGCCATTTGGTTTGATTTTATAGTTGATTAAATTTAGTGAATAAAAACGGCTTTATCCTTACAGTTATCTGCAATAGCATTTCGCTATTCACACCACGTTTAGGAGGAAATTCCTTCGGCTTCAGCTTCTGCAAGGTTCATGGCCAGGTCGCCTTTTTTGGCCTTTATAAGTTCAATTTCACAACTGATTTTGATTTCATCGCCAAGCATTACACCACCCACGTCAAGGTTTGTATTCCAATTCATTCCCCAATCTTTTCTGTTTATGGTGCCGGTCACGGTAAATCCGGCTTTTTGATTGCCCCAGGGGTCTTTCATAAGGCCGCCATACTCAACGTTAAGCCGTATACGTTTCGAAATTCCCTTTATTGTCAGGTCACCCCACAGTATCCAGGTATTATTTATTTCCGTTGGCTCTATGCCTGCTGACACAAAGGTAATTTGTTTATGGTTCAAAACGTCAAAAAATTCCTCGCTCCGTAAATGCTCATCGCGTTTGACATCACCGGTATTTATAGATGACACATCAATCCACAAATCAATTTCTGCCGTGGTAAAATCCTCACCGCTTGTATAAATTGTTGCATCAAAGATTTTAAATGAACCCTTGACATTTGCAATCATAAGGTGACGCACCTTAAAGGTTATATCGCTGTGGGCGGAATCAACCAACCATTTTGTTTGATTTTCCATATCTCGTTTATTTTTATTGCTCAAGCAATTTGAACATTTCTTTTAAGTCAGGCGAAATAATGATTTCCGTTCTCCTGTTGCTTGCTTTCCCGGCATCGGTATCGTTTGAACGCACAGGATAATACTCCCCTCTTCCCGCAGCTGTTATTCGTTTCGGATCCACTTTATACTCTTTTGTAAGAATGCGTACGATCTCAGTTGCCCTGGCAACACTCAACGCCCAATTGTCCTGAAACTTTGGCTGGCTGATCGGCACATTGTCGGTATGTCCTTCCACAACAATATTTATGTCAGGTGTTGCCCTAAGCACTTCGGCCAATTTTGATAAGGCTTGTTTGCCTTTTGCATCTACATCGGCCTTGCCTGATTTGAAAAGGAGTTTTTCTTCAAGTGAAACATATACGTTTCCGTCCTTGATGTTTACACTTATTTCATCGGCTTTGAAGTTAATAAGCGCCTCCCCCAATGAAGTTTTCAGGTTTGTAAGTACGTTTCGCTGTGATTGAATAAGGTCCTGAAGGTTTTTCAAACGCCTGGCCTGGTCGGCTATTGTAAGAGTTGATGTGGCCGAAAGGTTTTTGAGCTCTTTCATAACCGCAGCATTTTCGTCCTGCAGGCTGGCCTTATCGCGCTCCAGCGAAGCCATACTGATATTGCATTGCTCCAACCTTTTATGGGTTACAGCGCTGTCAGTTTGCAGTTTTTCAGAACGTATACTTAAACGATTATATTTCTTTTTTGAAACGCACGAAGGCATCAATACACCTATGCTAATTAAGCAGCATGTGGCATATCCAAAAATCATATTTTTCATAAGAATTCATTTTTTCTTCCCAAAGTTGATAAAACCTTACTGATTTTTCATTACAGGAATACTTCAATGAATTGCAAAATTTCCATTATACAGCCCTGCTTTTGACAGCAGTTGAACTGTTTGATTTTAATTTACCTGGTAAATGCGTTTCAATAGCAAGCCGGGCCATTAAAAAACTAATGGTTGATTCGGCACCCTGGTTAAGGTTTACATGATTTTCTTCAAGCCCGTCATAACAGCCACCGGTGCATGGATTGTAGATCACCTGGTGCAAATGATTGTTCCCCAGAAACCAACTGAACGCTATTTCCATTTTATGGAGATATGGTTGATATTTAAATGCTTTATAAAACCTTCCGAGTGCAAGAATTGTATAAGCAACATCAATAGGCTGTTCACCGTAAAGGGCCGCCTCCTGCCCCTTATGCATCCAGCTTTTATTGGATATTACCTTTATATGCTCGCTGGTAAAGGTGGTTGAAATTAAAAAATCAAACGATGTCCTGGCAATATCGCGGAACTCCGTTTCACCTGTCTCCAGCCAGGCACATAACATGGCCTCCGGTAATATGCTATTGGCATATGTAAGGTAACTCTCATACCATTCCCAGCCCGGTGATGATTCGTGCCGGTACATTTGTTTTATGCGATCGGCCAGTAATTTTACATACGCGGTATTACGCTGGCTTTTTTTCACCTGGTTATAATAATACAATCCCTTAATTACAAAAGCCATTGCCCTGGTTGAATAAACCGTATGTACCTTTGGTAAAACCTGTTCAAGAATGTTTTCGGCTTCATTTATCAGTTCAGGTGGAAGAATGTTTTTACGCGAATATAAATATCCCAGGGCCCACAGCGCCCTGCCGTTTGCATCAGCCAGATTTGTACTGTTGTTTTGTTCTGAAAACACACCTTTTTCATCCAGGTAATTCATAAAATACCCTTCAGGCTGAAGGCAATGCTTTATGAAATTAAAATAGATTTTCAGGTACGGAATATCTTCTGCATCTCCTGTTATCTCGTAATGCCGGCAAACGGCTGCAAGGGCGCGCGCATTATCATCAAGCGTATATCCCGAAAGCAGGTCAGGCTGATTAATTTTTGCAAACTGGATTATGCCGAAATCAGTAGTGAGCCGTTTTATGTGCGAAAGATCAATGGGGGGCATGCGGTAATGCACAGGTATTTTATGGCCGGTTACTTTTCCAAAAAGCATCCCGTACAACACAGCGGTATTTTCCCAGGCTGTGGCGGCCATGCGGTGCAAACCGTTCATGCTTATTTCTTTCCTTCTCTTTTCATCAAAAAGCAACCGTTTGATTTCTTCTGCCAGCTTTTCAGAATCGTTGAAATCAAATATAATCCCATTCTCGTTCTCACCAAACACTTCTTTTACATGCGGTATGGGTGTTGAAATGATTGGACAACCGCAACTCATGGCGTAAGAAAAAGTCCCGCTTACCGCCTGATTGGGATCTTTTGATGTGAACACATAAATATCGGTAAGCTGCAGGTACTCGAGCAGTTCTGACAATGGCAAATACCTGTTTATAAACAATACATTTTTTTCAATTCCTAATTCCTTCACTTTAGCTTCAAGCATGAGCCTGTACTTTTCACCTTCGTGTTTTATTATTCCCGGGTGTGTTTTCCCTATAACCAGGAATAAAACATCGGGTTTAACTTTTATAACTGAAGGAAGGGCCTTAAGCGTGGTTTCAATTCCTTTTCCGGGACTAAGTAACCCAAAAGTAGCCAGCACCTGCCTGTTGGCAAAGCCATGCCTTCGCTTGAGGGTTGTCTTATCTTCATGCGGAACCAGGTGCGTGCCATGCGGGATAACCGAAATTTTTTTGGAAGTTAAACCGTATTGGGTATATAATACACTGGCCGAATTATTTGTCATTACAATAACCGATTTAGCGTGCTCGGTAATTGACCTAACGGTCTTAAACATGGTTTCAGACGGTGAAGGCAATACGGTATGAAACACAACAATTACCTGTTTTTCGATTTTGGAGAGAAACGTTAGCAGATTCTTTTCATGCCCATGGAACAACCCAAATTCATGCTGTATCACCACGATTTTTATTTCCTCATCTGCATTGATTGATTCAGCCAGTGTAATAAAGCTGCTTTTTTTCGATATATCAAGTGTGAATTTAACCTCGCTTGGGTATTCAATTTGTTCGCTGGTTGATTCAAGGGCGCAAACACTAATGGAAAATGAATTTATGAATTGCTTTTGGATTGCCCTGACAAGGTCTTGCGAAAACGTTGCGATTCCACATTCACGCGGTGGGTATGTTGTTATTACCAATACGCCAAGCAACCCGGTTTCCTTGAATCCTGATTCCTGTGCTTTACTTTCATTTGTTAAAAGCTTGTGCTGCATTTCGCCTGTTAATAATAAATTGGCGGAGTTTATTATTGAAGTATTTCTCATAATTGGCTTGATTTCATTAATTCCTGTAATAGTTCATGTAGTGACACCGAAGCACAGGCAATTTTGTCATCGGCCGCCCCATAGTATATGTATAAATAATTATCAAACAACGTTGTCCCTGTAGGGAAACAAACGTTATCAACTTCTCCAATCAATTCGTATTCAAATTCGGGTTTAAACAAGGGGTAAGGCAAACGGCCAATAACCTTACTCGGATCATGAAGGTCAAGCAAAGCCGCACAAGCCGTATACACGTACCCACCGGGAGAATCATATACGCCATGATAAATAATCAACCATCCCGCATCAGTTTCAATTGGGGGAGCACCTGCGCCAATGTGGCTTGCCTCATGATCAAAAAAAGGATCCATGATAATATGGTCCGACAGGTTCATATAATAATCGTCCCAATACTCAAGCGTCAGTTCATCAATTTCATTGATTAATGCCAACTGTATACCCGGCCAGACCCTGTGCAGGAATGCCAGCTTACCATTTATTCGTCTTGGAAAAAAAACAATATTTTTATTCCACACAAACCTTCCGTTGAGCTCATTTCTTAATTTATGAAATTCATAATGCCTGAAATATTTATGGTTCAAACCTGGTGCGCATTCGGCCAAATGCCTGAACATTTCGTATTTTATTTGCGGAGCAATAAGTCCCTTTTTTTCAAAATGAATAAGATCATGCGATGTTGCAAGGGCACCCAGTGCATTTACCCCATCATAGGCCGTATAGGTTAAGTAAAACAAGCCGTCAATTCTGACAATCCGCGGGTCTTCCATGCCGTGTGACTCATAGTCGTTCTGCGGGTGTAAGATTGGCCTGTCATGGCGTATTTGCAATTGAAGCGGGCCATCAAAACGGGCATACCCTATACTTGAAAAGTTACCCTTACGAACAGCGCGGTAAAACATGTGTACGCTATTTCCGTCCTGGAAAACCGCAGGATTGAGCACGCCCTCGTTCTCAAAACCAAGATGGGTTTTTTTCAGCAATATACCTTCTTTTTTAACTTTTAGCATACACCTCAATAAATTCAAATTAATTCGTTCCCAGGCTTTACGGGAACAGCCAAATAAATTGACCCGGCATATTAAAAATGGAGTTTTTGAAAGATATTGTTCTTACAGGAATGTGTGTATTCGTTACACAATTCACATTTACGCTTACAGCGCTTTTAATTTATCAACCGACAGAGGCTTTATGATAAAATCGGCAACAAAGCGGTACGGTTTGCATTTTTCAATATCGCTTTTGTTTATTGATGCCGATAACATAAACACTTTGCATTTATGAAGCACTTCAAGCGGAAATTTTTTTAATTCATCTAAAAAGGCCCAACCGTCCATACCCGGCATATTCACGTCTACAAATATGCAGTCTGGAAATTCCTGCCGCTCGTTATAATTCTTTTTTAAATCATCCAGCGCACGGCCGGCATCTTCAAATTTATCGATATGAGGGGCAAAATCGGCCTTCTGCATGATCTTTTCATTGATCATGTTCATGAAAGGCTCATCGTCAATTATCAAAACACTATTTACTTTTTCCATATTAATCCATTTTTGGTATGTAAATGGTGAACACGGTTCCAACATTTACTTTACTTCTCACCTCAACCCTGCCCCCAAGCGATTCAGCCTGGGCCTTCACAAGGTTCAATCCTATTCCTTTACCATCAATTTCATTGCCATGAAAACGTTTGTATAAACCAAAAATTTTATCACCGAAGCGTTTTAAATCAATACCGCTGCCGTTGTCTTTTACTGAAAGTATAATATACTTCGCATCCTGTTTGGCCTGTACCTTTATGCGCAAGGGCCTCTCATGGCTCCTGTATTTTATGGCGTTTGACATAAGGTTATACATGATGCTGTACAGGTGGCTTTTGACCGTTTTTACTCCCTGTGGTTTAAAGCTGGTAACTATTTCGGCATTCGCCTCCTTGATCTGGTCTTCCAACATCTGGCAAATCAATTTAACCTGATCGGCAAACACTACATAATCATAACACGAATCACGCGAGTCACGTGCTGACATAATTGTGTTCACATCCCTAACCACGTTGTCAAGGTTTGTAACTTCACCGGCTATGTACTGCATAATGGGAACGTTGTTGATTTTTAAGTCAACATCTTTTTCATACAATGAAACCAGTCCTAAAATTTTGGCAATGGGCGAACGAAGATTGTGCGAAAGTACATAACCGAATTGCGTAAGGTCCTTGTTGCGTTGCGTAAGCCTGTCAATGTCTTCTTTAGCTTCCTCTTCCAGTTTTTTCTGGTCGGTAATGTCGGTCATAATAACCGAAATACCGTTTGCAGACTTAAAAACATTGATCATGTACCAACAGGTGGCCCCGTCAACCAAAAACTTAGAAATATTTTTTGTGGGATTACCTGTTTCCAGCGTGGTTTTATAGTCATTCCAAAAACCAATCAAATTACCGGGAACAATTTCGGCAACTGTTTTACCAATTACCTGTTTTGCCTTTAAACCCGTAAACCTTTCATACGCCCTGTTAACTCCTAAATAGCGCATATTGGCATCAAGCGAGAAAAAAACATTTGGCATATTTTCAGTCACGGGATCGTATTCGTATTCTTCATCGCTTTTTGAGAGTCCGGCTACAATTATTTTATTTCCTCCTTCATTATTTTGAGGATTATTAAAATCAAGTCCCATATTTTTATAAACCAGCGTGTGGTCCATGGGCATAAATCTTAATTCCCCAGGCATAAAAAATGGCTGTTTTTTAAAGCGGTTGTGAAAAACCAAACCAATGCCCAGTGTAAAAATTCCAAGTTTGAGAGTAAAATCAGCAGTGGCTTCAAAAGAGGTAAATGCAAGTAAACCAGTCAATAAAGTGACAACAAGCACTAAATGGATATCACTTACCGACTTTTTCATAAAAGGGTCCTACTTGGTTTATAAAGATCTGACTATATTGATAATAAACTGTTACACAACTTTTGGAACTGTTTACACAATTCCCATATTTAGAAAAATGCTCCTTATTTTACCGAAATAATAAAAACCGCGTAAAAAGGGGGGACGTGGCTTGAGTCGCAGTGGGAAAATCATCTCATTTTACATCTTTAGGCTTTATTCCCCATATTTCCACATGGCCCTTTTTATCGCGGTTGCTTGGTTCGGTATTGGAAACAAATACGATTCTTTTCAACTTCCATTCTCCATTATTAAGGTCAATTGGCTTGCTTTCGCCCGGCACCTGTACATTTGCATTAATCCGCACCGTTTGAAGGCCTTCAATCTCACAAAAAATCTCCAGGTCCAACATTTCCACAGGGGCCTCGGTAACAATAAATTTTACCGAACCAAACTTTTCATCGCTCTGCACTACAATGGCATCGCGGTTTTCGTGAAAATCCAAACTTATCTCTCCTATTTTATGCCAGAGCGGTTTATCGTTTGAATTCAAGACCACTGGCTGGCCAAACATCACTCCGCATTTTCCGGCAAGCAACCACATCAATAAAAACACTGCCTTTTTCATACTATTTCAATTTTTCCGGCAGGGGCATAAAAATCCATATTGGAGTTGAACTTTATTTTACATGACCCTGCAAAAACATTATACAATTCACATTTCAATCCATTATTTTATTCACCGGGTTCCAATAATACCTGGCTGATAATTATTATTTTAACACTAAAATTACGTTGGTAAAACTTATTTTTCATTCAGGCTTTTTATTTAATTTAATTTTTCCGCTTTTTACCAGCCTTACCTGGCAGGGAGGTTCCTGGACCTCGGGCGATTCAACCCTGGCATCAATTACCACCGAATAATCATACTGCTTGTTTTTCCTGATTACACCAAGCAACGTTTTGCCCAGGTTTTGAAGGTCAATGGTTGCAGGTAAATTGAGCAACACCGCGCCTCGCGGAGTAAGTTTAACTTTACCCGGATACTTTCCTTTTGCTCTTCCATACTCGCTTACATACAGGCTGTACTTCATGTTACTCACTATAACTGAGAAATCACCATGATTAATTACCTTCACCTTAACATCGGCAATCATTTGTTTAAGACTTATTTTTGAATAGTTAACATCCATAACCCTTAATTCTGGCGGCCTGGGAATTTTAAAATTTGCTGATTTATATATTGGCAATTCAACACTTCCGAAAAACGTTGAGTACAGTATTTTCAGGTCGAACTCATAATTGGTGCTGTCACTTTCTTTCAATTGCGACCGAAAGTTCCTGAATATGTCCCTATAGGGAATTTTTGTGATCGGAAAGTCCAACGTGTCCTGTTCATAACCGCTTAGCGTGACACCTACATATTTTTCATTTTCAAATGTAATTTTATCTGAAAGTACAATCGTATATTTAAGACTATCAATACTGAGAGTTAAAAACGACCTGTTTCGTGCCACCAGCTTTGTATACACATTGGCAAAATCGTCTTTTACCTCAATGCGTACATTATTCAATTGCTTTACATGGGGCACAACATAAGCAAGCGCTTTTTCCGGAAAAAAATACAGCCAGGCCACCAGTGCAATTGCTCCTGTGAGCAATAAAAGTCCTGTTATTTTTAAAATCCTTTTCACCCCTTGTTGGTTAAATAAGTGCAAACAATAAAACAATTGCACCCAAACCACAAAAAACAAAGAGGGCGATTATACGGCCTATTTTAAGCGATGATCCTTCAACAGAATGAATGGTGTTTTTAAACACCTTGGTAGTAAACGCTTGTACGCGAACGCGTGCAGTTGCATTCACGCTTGAATCATTTGCTGCCGCCTGTGCGGCCTGTTTTACGGCTCCTCCCGGAGCACTTTCCTGGTCGGTTTTTGCATTTGCCGGTAAAACAGCCATGCCGAAGAGGAACAATATGCAGAAAATCATCTTTTTCATAGCTTCATGATTTTATTCATTTCTACTCTACAAATTTGCTTTTGAAACAGTTCATTTTACTTACACTAATGCAACCATAAGTTGCAGCTTTTCCATTATAAAAAAACAAAAGCTCCTGCACTTTACAGGAGCTTTATGTTATTTCTTATTCATGTCAAGTGAGGTATCGGGTTTTAACTGTTTGCGAAAAACGAATTGAACCCTTCGGTTTACCTGGTGTTGTGCCTCGCTGCACTCAACACCATCGTAACAATTGTTCAGCAGTTGCCGCTCACCAAAACTATACGGCTTAAGCCTGTGAGGCGCTATGCCCCGCGACTCAAGATAACGTTTGGTAGAAGCCGCCCTACGGTTGCCCAATGCCATGTTGTAAGCGTCCGTTCCACGGCAATCGCAATGTGCATTGATCTCGGCTTCCAGGTTGGGATGGTCTTTCATATACGTCAATACGCTGTCAAGAATAGGAACCGCATCAGCGCGAATAAATGATTTATCAAAGTCAAAATGAATGCGAAGGTCAATAACTTTTTCAAGGCTCAAATCTTCTTCAAGTACTGGCTCAAGTGTATCAATGATCTCGGCCGTAACCGGCTCCTCGCACCTGAAACCGATCACATAATCGGCAACGTTTTCAATGCAGGGTACATCGTCAATTGAAAAAGAAAAAATATCAGCATCACCGTTGCTTTCCCTTCTTACCGATGAAATATAGCCACTGCGTCCGCTTTCAACAAATGTAATACTGTAATCATCACCTGCTGAATTTAAAGGCGCTTTTAGTACCTGACCGGCTTCAAATGAACCAGCCGTGTTGCGCGCCACGATAATATCCAACGAGCCATAACCTTTGTATCCGTCAGAAGAAAAATACAAGGTACCGTCATCATCAATCATTGGGAATTTTTCATTTCCAAACGTATTAATTGCAGCACCCAGGTTAACCGGTTCGCTCCATCCATTGTTTTGCTTGTAGCAAAAATAAATATCGGCCTGGCCGTAACCCCCCGGCATATCAGATGAAAAATATATGCGTGAGCCGTCTTTGGTGATGAACGGACTGGCCACCGAATAGTCCTTGCTGTTGTATTCAAAGGCGGTCACATTTTCCCAGTCACCATCTTCATCCAGCGTGGCATAAAATATTTTATTGGTCTCAATCCCTATATCACGTTTATCAGCTCCGCGCAGTTCTTTTCCAATACGGTTGAAATAAATTGTATCGAAATTTTTGCTGAATGATGTAGGTCCATCGCTGTACTTTTTATTAATCAGTTTGTCAAACTGGTTTTCTTCATGAAATTCTGAAATATTTGAGGCCCTTGGGGCAAAATAAACATCATAATACGGTTGCCCGTTCCATGCATATGTTTTATTGTGCCTTGCGTTATTCTGCGATGAAGTGAAAAGTATTCCATCCTTATAATTTACCGGACAAAAACTGGCGTATTCATCATTAATGGACGATACCCCCTTAACAGGTATGGGTAAATCGGTCCCCATTTCGGCAATAATTACTTCGCAGGAATTTCTGTAAAACTCCGCACGCATATCGCCAGGATTCATTTGCTGGTAAATTGCAAAAGCCTCAATGGCCTCGTCATAATTTTCATTGTTTTTTAAAACCAGGCCATAATTGTAGTAGAACATGGGATCATCAAACCGTCCTGCTGCAGCAACCCTGTCATAGGCATCTTTTGCTTCGGCATACTTCAGCATTTTTTGGTAACATTGTCCCAATTTATAGTTTATTTCAGGTGTCGAATTTTTATCAGCTTCTTTTTTATAACATTTTGCCGCATCGTAATAAGCCCACTGGTCAAATAACCTGTCAGCTTTTTTTACCTGGGCAAAAGCGCAACTCCCTGCAAGGAGAAGCGCTGTTATGGTATTAATCCGTTTCATTGTATCAATCTTTAAATTATTACTCATCCCTCAGAAAAAGCGAACATCGGCCATTTTGGTTTTTACGAAACCCAAATCCCAACCAAACATTATTTCATGGGTGCCATACCGGTTGTAAATGGCATTGGAATTACGGTTGGCATATATGTCAAACGAATACCCCACGCGCAGCCGGTTCAGGAAATTGTATTCAAGCATGGCAATAAAAATATTGTCGAGTCCACGCATAGCAACACGTTTATCAAAACGGTATCCCAGGCCCGCATAAAATTGTTTCCAGAATATGAGCGCAGCGTTCAGATCGGCCATAAGCGGTGCTGCCTTTGAATAGCGTAACATGACCGAAGGGCGCAAGCCAATGTTGTCAGTCAATTGTTGCACATAACCTGCAGTCAGGTAATAGTGGCGGTAAAAACGCGCATCATCGGCTTCGTCATTGTCCTGGAACCCCCATCTTGTTTCTATGAGGTGTGTAGCTGAAAGGCCTGTATAAAAAGTCCTGTTGTACAGGTACAAACCAAAGTTAGCGTCCGGCACCCAAACCGACCTTGCATTGTCGTTGAATGCAAGGTCACCGGGTGTTTCGGTATTAATTTGGTCAAATCCTATACGTAAATTATTTAGTGTTCCTCCCAAACCAAACGATAATTTCAATTCTTCGTTCAGCGGAAGGTGATAAGCAAATATGGCTTGCAAACCTGTATTGTTCATTGGGCCAGCTATATCATGGTAAGCCTGCAACCCCAACCCAAGATTGGTGTTGGGGATTGCAGAATGTAAACTCAATGCCTGTGTTGTGGGAGCACCCTCAATTCCGAGCCATTGGCTGCGGTGTACAAGCGTTCCTGATAGTACGTCTCGGCTGCCGGCATAGGCGGGATTCACGTAAAGCGGGTTGAAAAAATATTGCGTAAACGTTGCATCCTGTTGCGCAAAACCATTCAGGGCCATAAATCCACCGATCAACGTTATGATTATTCTAGTTTTCATAAGTTTCATTTTAGTCTGTAATTTTTAAAATCCCTTTATCGTTTAATGAATACCCAGCCACGCTTTTCAGTGTCGTTATAGGCAATCACATAGTAGTACGTTCCGTCTGGCAGGGCTTCGCCATTGATGTTACGTCCGTTCCATTTATTGTCCCGGTTATTGTAATCGGTACCCTTCCATACTTCGGCACCATACCTGTTCAGGATGATAACTTTGTTTGAAGGATAGCAATCCAACATTGGAATTGTCCAGTCATCGTTAATACCATCACCGTTAGGTGATATACCGTTGTACAAGCCGCCTCCTTTAACATCAACCAACACTTCGTCCCTTGTTGAGCAACCGTTAGTTGTATCGGTTACTTCTACAGTATACGTCACGTTATTGGCCGACATTACTATTGGCTGGGCGATGGTTGTTGAACTTATGTTGGTTGCAGGCGACCATACATACACACAGTTAGGAATTGCGTCACGGCCAAGCATTACGCCTCCACCGTCACAAATCAGTTGGTCAAGACCGGCCAAATTTGCAGGGAAACTGTTTACAGTTACCACCACCTGGTCGGTTGCAATACAAACCCCATCACTTACGGTAAGTGTGTAAGTGGTAGTGCTCAAAGGATTTGCAAACGGGTTTGCAATATCGGTTGCGCTTAATCCGGTTGCCGGACTCCAGCTATACGAATAACCTATAATCGGATCGGCACCCAGGGTACAGGTATCAGAGAAGCATACTTCTTGGTCT
>Ga0196964_10001219_pt1 | contig 13307 bp, 14 predicted proteins | sample S1_10metaG_FD_148615 | JGI IMG/M metagenome (GOLD analysis project Ga0196964, IMG submission 148615) | Soil microbial communities from Anza Borrego desert, Southern California, United States - S1_10 | ecosystem: Environmental > Terrestrial > Soil > Desert | place: USA: California | collected...
CGGCGTGCGGGGTTGGGACCCCATCGCTGCTGGCCGTGAACACGCCGAGCGGCTGGCCGGCACCCGAGCCGGTCAAGTACGCCTTTTCCTGCGTGATCCCGAGCTTGTACGCCAGCCGCTGATTGATCAGCGAAACGACATCGGGCGCATTCCGGGCGAGCGTCTTGGAAATCTTGACGCGTTTCGCCATCGGGTGCGGCTCCATCTCGCGCTTGCCAAGCTCGATGTCGTCCTCGCTGCCGGTGCCAAGTTCGACCGTCCAGTCGAAATCATCGAGGTCGGTGTTGAGCGAGACAGCACCGAGACCTTGGTAGCCGGTTACGAACTTGCGGGCGAGGCCGCGAACGTGCGATTGGTTGTCGAGGTCCTTGATCAGGTCCGCGACCATCGTCGCCGGGGCGAGCATGTAGCCGCCACCGACGTCGTTATCGGCCTGCAACGCGCGCTCCTCGCGACGGTTTTCCGCGGGAATCAGGCCGCTGGTGACGCGCCCACCGCTGCGGATGTACGCGCCAAACGCTTTCGCGTAGGCGGCGTTAGCGCGCTGCGTCTTGCCGAAGGCGCGCATTGCGGCGCGGCGCTCGCGGTCAGCGAAATGAAATGCGCTACGCTGCGTCGCCGGAACTAGCGCCGTGCCGAACAAGGCGCGGAGGTGCGGAGGGACTTCGGTGAGTATCTCCGGTTCGTCGCCATCGCCGTCCTCGTCTTCGTTCGCGCGCGTCTCGACGCCAGGGCGCTCCGTGTTACCACGAGTGTTGCGACCCTCCTCCTCAAGGCCAGCGAGCTGCTCTTCGCGCTCGATGGTGGCCTTGCGGGCGGCGACGTCCTTCATCAGGTCGTCGTATCTCTTCTGCTCGTCTGCGGTGAACGCCCGATTTTCCTTGCCGGCGAGGTCGTTGAGCGCGCGAGCCTCGTTCACGACCTTCATGCGGTCGGCTTTGAGTTGATTGATCTTCGTAATCGTCACGGTGGACTCCTTCGAAATGGTTGAGTGGTTGAACTGCCGGGACGCGTGCCGGGCTCGACGGAGCCGCCACACTCGCACCTCGTCGGTCGATCCTCGCGATGGCGGGACCGGAGCCGGCGCAGTGCTGGCTTTGTGCGGGTTGATGCGTCCGTCCGCCGAGTCACGCGCGCAATCAATTAGACGCCGCTATATCACAACTTTTCCATTTCGCCTTTCAGCGGCCCCAAATAAAACAGAAACCCGCGGGCAACGCATCGCCCGCGGGTCCTGTCGGCTCGTCGCACGCTACCCCAAACGTGCTGGCCAAAAGTGTGGCCCCGTCGCTTACTTGTCGGCTGGGCGAACCAGCGGGCGGTAAAACCACCCGACGACGCGAGTCGTCCCAACCCCGCCCTTTGTGCGTTCAAAGTCCCCCTTCTTGACGAGTTTATTGGCCCGATAGGCGGTCGTCGTAATGCTGACGTTCCATAGCGCTGACAAAGTCGACGTAGACCTGTACCCCTCCGCCTCCAGTGATTCGGACGTCCGCATCGGCTCGCCGATGTACTTTTCCCACACGGCGTCCCAAGGCTTCCGCCCACGACTAACGCGCACCGTCTTCTGGTCCTCAGAGAGTGATGGCCTTGGCTTGCGGGGCTTCATATATGCGCCGATGGATGCGCGGTAGTTGGCCGTACTCGACGCCGCGCCAGTCGAGAACGTAGATGCCCGGCTTACATTTCGCCGACGGCACGACCTTGTGACCGTGACGCGTCAACGCCTGCCACGCCGGGGTAACGATGCAGATACCCTCGTTCGTCGCGACGTGGCAACCTACATGCCGATGCGCAACCGCCAGGACCTGCGTCATCCGTTCTCGGTTTCGGACGGTATTAAGCTGCTCGGCCGCCAACTCCATGCCGGGGCCGTTCGTCTCCAACCACGGCCTGGACGTTGTGCCGATGTGATGCCGCGCGACAAAGCGCACGCCGCACACGTCGAGCACCAATCTATCGAATACGCTCCGGCCGGTTTCCGGATTCTTTTCGGCGTGCAATGCTACACCCAGCGAAGCCTCCGTGTCGCCGGTATGGCACTCGGTACCCTTTGTGAGGAACACGCGCTCGGCGCGAGTTGACAACGGCTCAAGAATGGTCCGCGCACACTCGACGTGATCGCCAAGCCGCTTGCTTATTATTTGGTCGGTGTGGTGATGGTCCCCCTCGACAAGGTCGCCGTTGAGGACAAGTGCGAAATCGTCCGTTCCTACTATGCCAGACAGCCACGTGTTCGCATGCATCCAGCATTCCCAAAACCAGCGTTGAACGGCATTCGCCTCGACGACGTTGCCGTCGCTCATTTCGAACCTAGGCGGCATGATCGCAACCGTGCTGCCGGCGTGAATATCCGAGATAATTGCGATGAGCTCGATGCCGCGTTTCTTGCGCAATGTGCCACGCATCATGGCTGATGTCGGCGTTCCAATTCGCGGCGAATCCACTGAACATCGTTTCGCATAACTGCTATATCGGTCTGCGCGGCCTCAAGCACCCGGAGGCGTGCATCGACCGCCTTGATGGCCGTTTCATGCGTGGCGACGTCGCTTTTGGTCGCGGCTACATCGGCGCGAACCCACGTCCACGCCGCAGCGCCCGCGGCCGCCGTGATGACGAGCGCGACCAGCGCGCCAAGCGATATTCTCCAGCGCGAAGCGCTATCTATGAGCGGTGACCGCGTGTCATTCACTTCGTCGCAGTGGCCGACTTCAGCGCAGCGCCGATAAGCGCTCCGGTTGCCTCGGCATGGCTGTTGCTGTAGCTGCCTATCGTGAGCGTCTTGTCGCCAGCTTTCATCGACACGTCGCCGAACTGCTGATTGGTCAAGAGCGTCGTGCGCGAGAACTTGGCACCAGTGGGGTCCGTGTACGTGGTGGACGTGCATCCGGCGAGCGCCAGCGAGATAGCGAGTGCGGTCAGCGTTTTCATGTTTCGGCGAGCTGCCGTTCCTTCTGGTTTTTGTTCCACGCGATCCACCCGCCCATGCGGACGGCCTTGTGCAAAATGTGCCGGCGGTGCCACGGAATACCGAGCGCCTCCATCGCCTCAAGGAACACGCGATCGGCCTCCGCGCGCGTGCACGGCTGGTACCAGTAAAGGTAGTCGTGAACTACAGCGGCCTCGGTATAATCGCCGTCAGGCGGATAAATGGACCAGAACACGCGCGGGATCGACGCGTAATCTGTTTCGAAGCCAGACGAGACAGTGACCTCGCCCTGTGTTGGCGATACAAACGCAAAGTCGCCAAGCAGCCGTCCGCGGCGCGGTGCCGTACGTCTAATATCCACCCTACCGAGGGGAAAGGCGCGCGGGTTGATCATGGTCACGGGTTGTCTCCGATTACGGACGATGACACGAGCACTCGGTCGTAATAGGCGGCGATGTTCAGGCCCGATAGTCCGTTGATGTATGCACGCTCAGCGTCTGTCGTGGCGTTGCCGTTCGTGAGGCTCGCGTAATTGTTGCCGCTGGTGGGCCGCACGCCATTGGTCGAAAACCCAACAGATGCCTGGGCATTCGCGCCGGTGCCCTTCGTATACGAAACCCACACGTGGTAGTTCGTATTATCGCTCAGCGTGCCGACGGTAGTAGAGCCTGGCGCGCCAGCACCACGCACGCTCAACGTGCCGTCTGTGTTCAGGACTATGCTGACGACGGCGGCGTCGGAAGAATTGCGCAGCTGCGCGATGAATTGTGCAGAACTCGGAGTCCCGTCAGCCGTCTGGAACAGGAAATAATAATAGCACGTCGACTGAGCCGTGAAGGCTTTCCAAGCTGTGAGCGTTCCGAAGCCTTGGCTTCGCCCGCAGAACGAACCTTGCAACGTCGGGCTGCTGATGTTCCACGTCCACCCGCTCGACACGGTCCAACCGGACGGAGCGGAGCCGGTCTCAAAATTGTCCTCAAGCAGATACGCGGATGCGGCAGGCGGACTGCCTCCGAGAAGAGCCGCGATATTCGCCGCGCCGCACGGCGGCACCATCAGAGTGAACGCGAGCAGGATGGATAGCGGCGTCTTCATTACGATCCCTGGGCCAGCGTACCCTTGTAACCGAGCGTGATCCAACGCGACCCGTCGAAGTACATAGCGACGTAGTTGCCCGCGCCGCTTGACAGCGTAATGCTCACCCCGCCGCTCTGAGCTGTGCCGTCGCGCACGATGATTTCAGTGCCGTTCGGGTCGATAGTGATGGTGAAGGCGCCGGTGTTGTATATCACAACGTTCATCCCCGCCGCGCCGGCCGGCAGGTCTATTTCGCCAGTCGCACCGTAGTGCAGGATAGTCCCGTACGCATCGGCTGCGGCGAGCGAGTATGGGTTCGTCGTCGTCGGGCTAGCGAAAGTGCCAACGATTTGGGCGGCGTCGTAATCGCTGCGCGCTGCTGCCGTGAACGCGCTCGTGCCGTTGCCCTTCAAGATGCCGGTCAACGTCGTCGCGCCGGTTCCGCCCTGCCCGACTGCAACGGTGTTGAGCGCGGCCGACAGAATCTTGCCCGACGCGTCGGTCAGCGTTGTCGGCCCGCTGCCGGCAGCAATAGTCCCGGTAGTAGTCAGGTTGCCGTCGACATCGACTCCCGCTGACGTGAACGTGGCAGAGAGTCCCATCGATCCGTTTGTCGCGGCGCGAATTTCAACGCTGCCATCTTCACTCGTCGACGTCGGATCGACGATGTTGGTTCTGATCGCTCCGTAGGCTTGCGCATTATCGGCCGAATCCCGCCCGCCAAATTCCATCTGGATCGCATCCGCAGCCGTCTTTGCGTTGCTATTGATCGAAAAGACCGTCGCCAATCCGAGCCCGTCGACGCTGCCGCGCGTGACCGCAGAACTGCCGTTGCTGCCAAAGGTCAACGTTCCGGCGATATTACTCACTCCAGTGCCGCCCACCGTGAGCACGCCACTTGTCGTCGTCAGCGCGGTAAACGTGCCGGCAGCCGGCGTTGTGCCGCCAATCGCGCCCGGCGCGGCAAACGTCGCGCCATTTAGCGTCGAGGCGTTCAGGTTCGCGACGTTGGTCGTGCTCGAAACAACAAAGGGAGCCGAGCCCGTCGCGACCGTTGAGGTTATTTGCCCGCTGGCTGAGAGTGTCGTGAAAGCGCCGGTGCTCGGAGTCGTGCCGCCGATGGCGCCCGGTGACGGAAATGATGTAACGTTGGCCGTGCCATCAAAGGAGCTGCCGCCGATCGTGCGTGCGGTTTGCAGCGCCGTCGCGGTGCCCGCGTTTCCGCTCACACTCGTCTGGTCGCCGGTGTTCGTGCCGGAACTCGTGCCGCTAAAGTTGCTCGCGCTAAGCGCACCTGTTGCCGATAGCGTGCCGTCGACCGCGACGCCTGCCGCGGTAAACGTTGCCGACAACCCGACCGATCCCGCCGCTGCTACGCGCACTTCAAGTTCAGCATCCTCGCTGCCGGCCGTCGGGTCGGTGATCGTTGTCCTCAGAAGCGAATAATTCTGCGCGGCGCTCGCGGAGTCTTGGGCCGAAAACTCAAGCTGCAGCGCGTCCGACGCACTCTTGGCGTCGCTCTTGACCGAGAACACCGTATGGATGCCCTGGCCGTTCATGCTCGAACGCGTCACGGCGGCATTCCCGTTGCTGCCAAATGTCAGACTGCCAGCGATACTGCTGGCCAGCGAACTCGATACCGTGAGCGGGCCGCCTATCGTCGCGGCGCCACCTGTAACAAGCACGCCCGCTGTCTTGATGTTTCCGGTGCCGCTGATGCTCGTGTAATCGTCAGTGCCAGCGAGGATGTTGCCGCGCTCGTCAATGCGAACGAAGTTAGGCAATTCGCCGCTTCCGACGGTCAGCTTGCGCTTAACCGTGAGATCGCGGCCGATGAACCCGTCGTGATCCGCCGCGATCGAGTTATCCACCTTCAGCGGAATATACGGGAGATCAAATCCGGGGTTGGCCGAATCCACCGCGGCGAGCGTGGGCGAGTAATAACTGACGGAAATAACGCCGGTCGTGGGCTTGAACCGCAGAATCATCATGTAGTGCGCAGCGACCGCAGAGTCCTGATAATTCACAAACAACTGATGCGTTACGGCGCCGGTCGTCGCTGAAATCTCGCTCGCGCTCGCGGTTTTAGCACCGTCGATGAAGTGGCCGCTCACAATCATCCGAACATTCGAATACGGTTTCGCTAGCGCGTTGTATAGGTCGTCGCCGTTGTAATCGCTTCCCAAACTGTAAGCGTTAGGCCCGTACGAGTCCGCATCCAGAACACGCGTGCCTGTGTTCTTCAGGTGCGAATGCGTCGTGATGATGATATACGCAGTCGGGTTCGCCGCGATGATGCCTTGCGCCCACGAGATCGCCGCCGCCCGTGGATGAAACTCTACCGCGAGAATCAGGAACGTCGTGCCGCCGTTGGTGAACGTGTAATAATAGTTAGCGTGCGAGCCTGTCGGGTAAGTGGTGCCACCGAGACCGGCTTGCCCGGAATGATACGCGGTGCCAAACTTCGAGTCGAAAGTCGTTGTATCACGCGACGATGGCGCCGACGACGCGTAGTCGTGATTGCCCACAACCGGCATCACTATGATTCCTGCCGTCTTCGCTATGTTGTAAGCCGTGACAGCCCGGTCGAACTGCGCGGTTTGCGCATCTCCGGTGATGTCTCCGACGCTGATGACGGCTTTGACGTTCTCTGCGACCTTGTTGTCGGCCGCCCACTGTAGCTGCGCAACGAGAACATCGTCAGACGTGTTGTCGGCCGTGAGAGTTTGCGAATCAGGAATAACGACGATCGCGAAGTCGGCATCCGTGGTCACGGGACCATCCGAAAGGATCGCGCCCTTCAGTAAGCCTGTGTCCGAGAGAGTCAGCGCCGAAGTCTGTAGTAACTTCCCTGTAGTGCCATCGAATCGCGGCAGTCCGTTGTCTGTCGCCGAAGATGGCCCGACGAGGTCGCCAGCTCCTGCTGAGGTCCACGACAGAACACTGCCGTTGTTTGAAAGAATTTTCCCGCTCTGACTGGCGAGCGACGGAATATCTAGCCGGGCCGGAAGCGTAAGCGTAGCCGAAGAAATGTTCAGTGACGCTCCCGACAGAAACGTCATTGTTGCGCCACTAGGCACGGTGGTCGTGCCCTGAAGACGGCCGTCGTTAATGAGCTGCGCCGCATACGCCGTACTGCCAAACTGCATAAGTGCGACAGCCAGCAAGAAAAACGCTCGAATAATCATGGCACAGCAATCCAGTTGAGTTTGTACCCACTCGCGGGAATCGCGCCGCCGAAGCGCGCCGTGAATCCCGACGCCGTCCACGAGGGGTCCACTGTGACGGAAATCACGTAGCCGTCGGTCGGCGCCACCACGACCGCGACCACCGCAGTTGGTGCACTGCTGAATGCTGGGGTGAAGGTGACGGCCTTCGTCGTATCGTTCTCGCTCAGGCTCGTGCTTCCGCGTTGCAGCCCGAGCGCCGCGGCAGTCGGCGACAGGTCTCCGGCATTGTTTACGCCCCGACGCACCGTCGCAGCGATCTGTGTATGCGTCAGTCGCTTCGTGCCAGCGGAGTTCGTCACTTCGACCTCGAAGAACATCGGCGTTGTGCGCTGGCCGGTCCCGATGTTGTCGTCGAAATAGTCCGACAGCTCCTCTGTATTCAGCGAGAACGCCGCAGTCGCTACTTCTCCCGACAGCGAATGAGTCGTCGAACTCGCCAGCAGCGACGAGCCTGGAAACGCCTTGAGACCGCATCGCATGACTGCGGCCGAGGCGAGAATAGTCGACGTTACTAGCGCCCCGCTGGTGACGAACCGAATCGCAAGGTCGGGAATGTCGCCTTGCGTAAGCACCAGCGATGTCAGCTTCGGACCGGTCAGGGTTCGGCTGATTTCGCCCGTCGCCGTGTCGATGAATAGATCGATTGTCACTCGGCAGAGGCGAGATCGAGTTCACGCGCTCGGATGACGGTCGCATTGGGGTTAAACGTTGGCTGTGTCGGTTTGCGAAGCCCGCGCAGCTCGCGCAGTGCAACCTCGGTTGCGGCATACGCTGGGTACGTGACCGGGCTCACGTCATAGAGCCGTGCACACCCGCCCTTTTTCAGCGTTCGCGTGACGATGCCGTTCTCGACTACGAGGCGATCGCCGTCGTCGGTTATGCGGAATGCGAAAGAGCTCTGCGTCACGTCGCCGCGGTCGATCGAAATGCCGAGGTCACGCGCGTAGCTGATTTCCGATGCCTCGCAGTCATAGCCGAGACCGGTCGCGTCCTGGGACACTCGGCACGTCCCCTTGCCCGCCTTGCTGCGGCCAAGTATAAGGTTCTGGTCGTGGTTGAACAGACAGCGGATGTCGTCGTTAAGCACGTTGTCGAAAAATCCGGCATCGATAACCTCGAAGTACGGATAATCATCAGAGCCGAAGTTCTCCGATTTGCTGTTGAACACGGCGGCATAGCCACGAAACCCACCTGGCTTCCCATCGGCGGCGGCCCGCCGCTCCACCATGCCAGGCGTGAATCGCCGCTCAACCCCGTCGGTCGCCGAGCTACGAAGGTGCGCGCGAACCTTGGCGATGAGGTCGGCGTCGGAAGTGGGAACGATGATGTTCATGCGGCGAGAAGCGCGAGCGCGCGGTTGCTGAGTTGTGCGCCACGCGTGGTGTCCCACGCTGCGGCGAGTGCGTTGAATGTTTCGGGCGCGTTGCGCGTGCCCTCGACGATGCGCTGATGCTCGGCGCAAATCTCGTCGGCGAATGCGCGCACCACCTCGCGCCGGCCGAGTCCTTCGAATATTGGACCAACGTTTTCAGCAATGTACTCGCGGTGCTCGACGTAGAATTGCGCTAGATCGCTGACCGGCAGACCGCGTTTATGTAGCGTTGCCAGGGCCTTTGATTCCTTGCGCACGGTGCGCAGGCAAGCTGCCGTCAACGCAGGAATCAATGCAGCGCGGACGCCTTCCTGTTTCTGCTCCTGCGATGGCGGCTTGACGTTCTTGCCGAGCATGTCGAGCGGCACGAAACTCGACTGCATGGTGTAAATGTCGCCCCCCTTGCCTTCGGGCAAAGGGTTCGTGTTCTCCATCGCGCGAATCTCGTCGACAGACAGCCACCCGTTTTGGCGTGCGATCTGGAACGCTTCGTACCTGCTTTTGATGTCGCCGCGCAGCAGCGCGTCTATATTAAGCTCAAAGAAATATTCTCGCCGCTCATCGGGCAACAGCAGCGCCCGATTGTACCGTTGCTCATGGCGAGCCAGCCACGGAAGCATGGTGTGAATCACGAATTCAAGCGACTGCTGCTCGATGTTGCTGAAGGTCGCTTTTTCCAGGTCCGCGATCATATGCGGCGGCATGCGAAACAGCCGCGCGATCTCATTTGTCTGGAACTTGCGCGTCTCAAGGAACTGCGCGTTCTCGTGGTTGATCCCAATCGACTGCCAAGTGCCACCGTCCTCCAGCAGGATCGGTTTGTGCGAATTGTCTACGCCTTGGTACTTCTCAGCGAAGGAGTCGCGAAGCCGTTTGAACTGGTCGTCCTTGAAATTAACCCCCTGCGGAAACTGAATGAAGCCGCTAGGTGTCGTGCCGTTCGCGAAGAACTTAGCCCCGTGCGTCTCAGTCGCGACAGCCAGCCCCATCGCCTCACGTGCGAGCGTAATCGGATCGTAGCCGCAAATACCGTTGGTGCCCAACCCGCGAACATGCAGTATTTCGTCGGCCCTGAATGTGCGTGCCGGCCGGCCATCCGTCGGCGAGTAGACGTAAACGAGCTCGTCGGTCTTTGGCAGTCGCTCCGGCTTCGTGCGGTCCGGATGCAGCGGATTGATTTCCTTCACCCGACCGTCGCCGCCGAATGTCAGTTGGGCGTATGAATTGCCGCGGAGCGCATTGTGCCCCATGCTTGTCTCGCGCAGCTCCATCGAAGTCATTTCGATGTTAGGCGAGTCATGCATTAGCCAGTACAGCGGATGGCTGGTGGCCCGCTCCTTGCCGCCGTTCGGCAACCGCCGGTACAGGTGCAACGGCAGAGACCCCAGCGTCTCGGCAAGAATGCGGACACACGCGTACACCGCGATGATGCGGATCGCGCGATCGGCGTTCACGCGTATGCCCGTGGCCGATGGTCCGCCGCCGAACATGTCGAGCAGCCAGGCGCGCGGATTCGAGACGAACGTCTCTTCGCTGGCGCGGCGCTGAATAAGACGCGAAGCGAGGCTCATTTCGCGGTCGTGTCCTGCGGCGGCATCGTGACCGGCTCTGGCCTGATCGAGTCCAGAAACAGAAGCGCGCCTGTAACCACGAACGCCGACGGAAGATGCAGCGCCGCGAGCCCGCCGAATATCATCGTGAGGCCGGCAAAGCCCTGCAACGCGCTTACGTCGAGCGCGGCAACCGCCATCGCGGCAGTGCGTGCGAAACTGAGAAGGCGCGAAAGCCATCGGCGGAACATGGGCAGGTTGCGTCTGCCCGATGGCATGCGTGCGCGCCTACGCGCCGGTCAAGGCATCGGTCGCCGCCGTATCACAACTTTTCTATTTCGGGTCCAATCCACCGGTAGTGGGTCCGTTTGAGCAGAGCCTCGGTGGGAAAGCCCGCAAGAAGCCCGATGGACGCCCGACCGTTAGAAGAAGCCGCCGAGGAAGCCGTTGAAGTCACCGGCGACGTTCCAGTCGCTGAGCATCGCGGGTTTCTAACCGTGGCCGAACCCCCGGTGCCTTGCTACGTTCTGAGCACGGGCATTCGTGTGATTGGCCGAACTTCTGCGACCGAAATGCTGACCGGGATTAAGGGGGGCGGCGCGCTCGAGAAATACATAGACGTTGCCTCACTTAAACCGTTCATAAACAAGGACAGAGTACTCGAGGAAATGGTTGCATTTCGCCTGCCGGAAGTAGAGGGCTTGGGGAAAGGCGGTGAAAGGCCTTCGGTCCGACGCGTTCATTGAGATGTGCCAAGGCTTCGTTTCTGCAATGAACGCCCATTTGTCGGGCCGGACATCGTCGCGTTGCTCGATTCTGCGCAGGAAAAAGCGGCCTGATTCAAACGGACCCACTACCAATCCACCCACCCGCCCCTATAGCGCCCGCACACCGCGGCGATCATACGCGCGCTCGACACCAGCCCCTAGCTTTGCCTGCCGGATGCCCATGATCAGCGCGACTATCCCGTCGATCTTGTTCTGGTCCCTCGCCTTCGTCGGATAGTAGTACTTAACCGATCCACCACCACGGGCCTCCTTCTTGATTACGTTCGACGCCATCCACGTCAGGACCGAATCGCCGGTGTGGCGCAACGTCGCAGCGGCGACCTGGGCCTCTAGCTCCTTCATCGGCTCGCTGAGAAACTCGGGGCTTTGCCGAATCTCGACGCGAGCAAAAGACGCCCATACGCCAACGCGGTTGATGAAGTCGGTGAGTTCCTTTGGGTCGTACGCCAGTTGCTTGACGTTGAATCGATCGGCCCAGGCGCGGAGATCATTTTCGACTATGGCAAAGTCGGTTCTCGCGCCCGGCGTCGCCACGAGCTCGCCGGCCGCGCGCCAGTTCCGGTAGTGCTGGTTTTGCGGCAGCGAGATCGTGTCTTCGGGCAAATAGTGCCGCGCAAACACCGCGAACCCGCCGTCGTCCTCGGGAAATACCGCAACGAGTGACGTCATGTCTATCTTCGCCGCGGCATCGATCGCGACCCAACACTCGGCATCCTCGAAATCCTCAATCTTCAGCGTCGCTTCGTGGCAGCGGCGCCATTGCTCCATGTTCAGCCAGCCATTCGCCGCGGCGACCCATAGGTTGAGATGCTTCGTCTTGAACGTTGCCTGCTTCGCGACATCCCGCACCGCGGCGCGCTGGTCCGGCAGAATGATCTCGGGGTTAACCGACACCCCCCAATTAGGATTCGCCATCCGCAGCGCCTTCTCGTCGGTCCACTTCTTCGGGTCGTCCACCGTCCAGATTATCGCGAAGTGCGTGTCGTCTTCTATTATGCCGTCGAGCAGCTTCTCGCACTCCGTCCAGTCGTCGAAGCACGGGCCGGCGATGTTGTCCCCGGCAGTCGAAATGACCAGTAGAAGCGGCTGCTCGCGCGCACCCATGCCGGTCTTCATGGTGTCGTAGTGCGTCGAGTCCATGTGCTCGTGGTACTCGTCGACGATCGCCAAGTGTGGCGACGCGCCATCGCCTGGCTTGCCGATGATGGGCTCGAACTTCGCGTTGTCCTTCTCGCGCACTAGCGACCGCGCGTTTATGGTCGCCCCGACGCCCTCCGGTAGCGCCGGCTCGTCGATCGCCATGCGGCGTGCCGGCCCAAACACCTCCCACGCCTGTTTTTCAGACGTGGCGCCGCAGTATATTTCGGCGCCAGGTTCATCGTCCTTCGCGAACATCCACCAGCCGATGATGCATGCCGTAGTCGATTTCGCGTTTTTCCGAGGGATGTATATCGACGCCCGACGAAAGCGACGCATCCCGTTCGCTTTCTTCACCCACCCGAAGATCATCGACAGCACGAAGCATTGCCATGGTTCAAGCGTGATGCGCGCCGCTTTGCCTGTCTTCTCGTCGCGCCGCGCCCACTTGCCCTTCACGTGCGGGAGCTTCTCGCCAAACGCGCACACGCGCTCGGCCTTCGCCGCGTCGAACCGGAACGGCCAGTCGCCCTCGGCACGCTTCAAGTCGGAGAGATGTCGCTGGCACGCCTTCCGCACCCACTTGCACGCGGGAATCTTTTTCGCGACGACGTCGCGTGCGTAGGCATTGGCCTTGTCGACGTGGGGTGTCATTGGGCGACTACACGGCTGCGAACTCGTTGGTCGGCTTATCTTCTTTTCTCGGCTCAGCCTTAACTTTTGATCGGGACGCCGGTGTCATGCCGAACTCGGCCGCGAGCGCGCGAATGATCGCCATGGCGTCCTTCGCAATCCCAACGGACGGATGCTTCACTAGCCCGCGTTCGGTCATCATCGTGATGCCGTCGCGGAAGATTTCGGCCTCTGCCTTTCGAAGTCGCGACACGGCCTGGCAGTAGGCGGCGAGGGCGGTCGACTCCACGCGCGACGTCACGCCGGCCGACTCAAGGTCGGGAACGACGCGGCGCCATTCCTCCAGTGCAAACGCGTCCAGCCAGTCCGGCGGATCGCCGATTCCCTTTGGCAATTGCGGCTCAAGCGCGCGCTCACGCAATCGCTGCGGGTTTTTTTTGAATGCTCCTGCGAGGTGCAGAATATTCGTCGGTTTTCGTACGCGTGGCATTGTTAATGGCAATTTTGTTATCGACTAACTAGCCCAAAACCCTCCAACACCCGATAGGGTGTGCCCGAAACCTTCGGGAAATGGGGACGTGAAAAAAAGGG
>Ga0196964_10001220_pt1 | contig 13304 bp, 12 predicted proteins | sample S1_10metaG_FD_148615 | JGI IMG/M metagenome (GOLD analysis project Ga0196964, IMG submission 148615) | Soil microbial communities from Anza Borrego desert, Southern California, United States - S1_10 | ecosystem: Environmental > Terrestrial > Soil > Desert | place: USA: California | collected...
CTACGAAATGGTAGCCAAGGCTCTAACAGAATGCCATTCCGGTGGTGGGGTGTTAGTGGATGTTGGTTGTGGCACGGGCAACCTCTGGTCATTTGTGTGCGGTAAGCAAAGCCATGCCGAAGCCTATAGCACAGATCGCTATATCGGCGTAGATGCTGTACGCTATGATGGCTTTCCTGAGGCGGCAGAATTTATTTTATACAATCTGGATGCTGGCAAAATACCTTTAGCAGATGGGTTTGCCGATGTGGTATGTGCGGTTGAGACAATTGAACACGTAGAAAACCCACGGGCTTTTATGCGAGAACTCGTGAGATTAACGAAGCCAGGTGGGTTAGCGATCGTGACGACGCCGAATCAACTCAGCTTGCTGAGTAAAATAACTTTGGTGCTAAAAAACCAGTTCAATGCCTTTCAGGAAAGTCCTGGTCTTTATCCAGCCCACATCAGTGCGTTGTTAGAGATAGATCTGATCCGGATTGCCACAGAATGTGGTCTGACCGATATTAAAATCCATTACAGTAACTATGGTCGTATGCCGTTTACACCGTTGCACTGGCCTCAAAGTCTTGGTTTTCGTGGGCGGACTTTTAGCGACAATATCCTTTGCGTAGGACTTAAACCAAAAGTTTGATCTTAACCACTATGGCTTGAGAAACTACATATCTGAAACTATCAATAAGGCACATAGGTGGATTTGGGTTGATTAAAGCCTCGTGATATTGAGCTGGAGACTTATGCGATGATGCTTGCTGAGATATTGAAACCAGAATACTTTTATCAGCCACGAGTTGCACTACGGCGATTGTTGCCGTTCAGACGCCTATCGACCGTTGAATTTGTTGATGAGCAGCTGCCTTGGGGTATGTCTATCCGTGTTCGCCCACTTGAAGAGCATGGACGTATTCTTTCAACACTCGGAGTTATCGATCTAATCGTTACAGAGACACTATGGCGTTTGGCTGAACCGGGGGACATGGCGGTTGATGTTGGTGCCAACATTGGTTATATGACTGCCCTTCTAGCTGCCCGCATCGGCTCTGTTTCTGGTGCTTCCGTGCAGGCATTTGAAGCTCATCCAGAGATATTCCAAGAGCTGAAATACAATGCCGAAGAATGGCGAAAGCAACTGAGGCATACAAAAATAGACATTCACCACATGGCCATCTCTGATCACCGAGGAACGGTAACACTTACTATACCAGACTCTTTTTCAACTAATCGAGGCCTCGCTTATGTTGTGGATGCAAATGACGATGTGGCTCAACATGAATCCAATCGTTTGCATAATGTAATGGTAAAAGCAGTTCCTTTAGACGAATTATTTCCAGCTCCTAAACAAATTGGTGTTCTCAAGTTAGATGTAGAAGGTCATGAATTCCACGTCCTCCAAGGAGCAGTTAACTTAGTGCAAGAACAGAGGGTTCGTGATTGTGTTTTTGAAGAGCGTCGTCATTACCCTACAAATGTAACTAATTTTTTTGAAAAAATGGGTTATAAAGTCTTTCGTCTACAACGGCATTTTTTTGGACTATTACTCTTAGCCCCTGACTCTAATGTTGCACTTAGTAAATGGCTACCGACAAGTTTTCTCGCTACGCAGCAGCCAGACCGTGCAATCAACCGTTTCAAAGAACGAGGATGGCAAGTTCTGAAGCGGAAGCAAATAAATGCCTCTGATGCTGTTAGCACAAGTTCATAGCAGAAGCCATAAAGCAGGAGAATGATGCTAAAAACAACGCAGCAATTTCCACATTCATCTCGTCGTAACACACTCCCCGCATGGGGATGGGTTCATGGCTTCATCCTGGTGCAGTTTGCTTGCCAGCTATTGCTGTTGTTTCCTCAATTCGGTGTCCTACGGGTGCCAATGCGTATTGCTTCTTTCGCCATCAGTCTTTTGTTGTTGGTATTGCTGCCTGGTGATGGGCCTAGACATCCCGCCACTTGGCCAGCGATAGGGGTGCTAGTAATCATGGCAGTATCGTTCTGTTTTCACCCCTTCATGAATAGCTTTATGGCGGGCGCAGCACAATGCGGTATGTACGCAGCAATCCTGGGTCCCCTCTTCTGGGTGACACGTTTAAAAATTACACCTAATGGTTTTAAGTGGCTAATTTTTCTGCTGTGGGGGTTCCACACCCTGAGTGCCATTTTTGGCGTGTTGCAGGTGTACTTTCCGGGTCAGTATCAACCTTTTCTTTCAACAGCAATTCAAAACAGTACTTTTGGGGGAGATCAACTTTTAATCACTTTAGCTAATGGTGAACAAACGTACAGACCAATGGGCTTAACTGACACACCAGGCGGAGCAGCAAGCGCTGGTTTTTATGCGCTCTTGTTGGGTGTTGGGATTGCACTTCAGCAAAAAAAAACAATTTTACGTGTTGCCTGCATATTTAGCTCTGGAATAGGTCTTTTCTGCATCTACCTCTCCCAAGTCCGCTCTGTGTTAGTAATGGCTGGCGTTTGCCTGCTCTGTTTGGCAGTATTATTGGCCAAAAAAGGCGAATTTGGGCGAATGACAGCGATAATTGGCGGCGGTAGTGCCTTGTTTATGGCAACTTTCGCCTGGGCAGTAGCTAAGGGAGGTGAATCAACAGTTGCCCGATTCTCTTCTTTATTCGCTGAACGCGCCGATGCTGTGTACTACCAAAGCCGTGGTCATTTTTTGGAGGATACCTTTAACTTCCTACTGCCTCAATATCCGCTAGGGGCTGGGCTGGGTCGCTGGGGTCAGATAAACGGCTATTTTGGAGATTTACATAATCCCTTAAGTTACCCTCTCTGGGCAGAAATCCAATGGACTGGATGGCTCTATGACGGCGGTCTACCGCTGATTATTGCTTACGTGCTGGCGCTACTACTAGCCTGCCAAACTGCATGGAAAATTGCTATGAATCGGCAATTGAAGGATCTAAACCTATGGGGCGGGTTGATGTTTGCCTACAACATCGGTGCTTTGGCGCTTACATTCAATTACCCACTGTTCATCAGTCAAGGCGGAATGGAGTTCTGGCTACTAAATACCGCACTGTTTGTTGCTGCCTACAATGAGTGGATGCAGGATAATCAACGTGCTAGAAGGATTCGAGCATGAAATCTTACTTACTTGTAAGTGGTGATTTTGTCAGGACAGGAGGGATGGATAGACCCAATTTGGCTGTGGCTGATTACCTAGCAAGGCAAGGAGCGCACGTGCATCTGGTTGCCTATCGTGTCGCCCCAGAGTTGCTGGCTTTTCCGAATGTGACTTTTCATAGGGTGCCCAAGGTGGCAAATTCTGATTTGCTCAGTAGTCCTTTACTGGATCAGGCAGGACGCTTCCAGGCGCAGCGCCTAAGTGCTGCTGGCGGACGTGTGCTGGTTAATGGTGGCAATTGTCTTTGGGGAGATGCCAATTGGGTACATTATGTTCATGCAGCCTATAAACCCGATCCTCCGGCGGGGCTAGTGCGTCAGATCAAGGGGTTAGTTTCCCATAAAATATTTCTGGCGGGAGAGCGACGAGCATTGCAATCTGCGCGGGTAATTATTGTCAACTCGAATATTACAAAACAGGATCTTATTGAGAAATTGGGGATTTCTGGGTCAAGCTACGCTAACGCAGCTCAGCAGATTCACACGGTTTACTATGGCATTGATCCGCAAATCTTCTACCCAGCAACCCCTCAAGAGCGTACTGAACTTCGTCGCCAAATAGGATGGTCTCAAGAAAAACCGATTGTGGCTTTTATTGGTGCTTTGGGCGATCGCCGCAAGGGGTTTGATACCCTCTTTTCTGCTTGGCAGCAGTTGTGTGCTACCCCACAGTGGGATGCCGACTTGGTAGTAATTGGTTCTGGTGCTGAACTACCTCAGTGGCAACGCCGTACTACTGAGGCTGGGATATCTTCCCGCATTCACTTCCTGGGCTTTCGTTCAGATGTGCCGAATCTGTTGCGATCGGCAGACTGTTTGGTTGCCCCTACTCGTTATGAAGCTTATGGTCTGGGGGTACATGAAGCTCTTTGCTGTGGCTTGCCAGCCTTAGTCAGCGCTACAGCTGGGGTTGCTGAACGCTATCCGCCTTATCTAAGTGACTTATTACTCCCTAACCCCGAAGATGCAGCAGACCTAGCAGCGAGACTTCGCCGTTGGCGGGAGGCTACCCACCAGTACAGCAAGTTAGTAACTTCCCTTTCGGAAGAGTTGCGAGGCTATACTTGGGACAACATGGCGCAAAGCATTTTACAAAAAATTGAACAGAGTGCATGAAATCGCTGCGGATTTCCATTTTTTCTTGGCTTGTAGCAAAAAATTTGTTCCTTTGCTGAGGCTGTAAAACTATGACAAATTCTCGTTTTGCACATATACCTCCTTATCTGGGAATGTACTATTTCCCAGAAAACACACAAAGCATCCTTGATGTAGGGTGTAATGTAGGGCTTGGTCTTAAGCGTGCCAGCGAGTTAGGAGTGAAGAAACTCTATGGAATTGATATCAATTCGCAAGCAATGGAGCAAGCTAGAGATATTCTCAAAAAAATTGACCAAGTTGAGCTATATAACGCTTCAGCAGATGAACTGCCTCTCCCAGATGAAAGCGTTGATGTAGTTACCTGTAGCGAAGTACTGGAACACGTTCCCTTTGAGCTACGTCCCAGTGTTATCAAAGAAATACATAGAGTACTTGCGAAGAATGGGAAGCTGATCGTAACTGTCCCAGCACGGGGACTTTTTCATTTTTTCGGTCCGGCAAATTTTCGTTTGATGTTTCCGTTGGCGTTCGCCATTGCAAGCAAACTCCTTGGAGGAAGTGGCAGAGAGGCAGGATCTCTCGATACTGCTCATCTGACTGAAATATAGAAACAATACGCTTTGGCAATGACTGGGGTAAGCTAAACAGCCCTGACCAGAGCTAATCATCGGCTATTCTTATCAGAGCCAGGAAGAAATATAAATGAGTAATGTGGATAAATTAGTTGCACCCTTAACAAACTTAAATACATCGTTTCGGGAAGTTTTTATAGAAGTTTGCAGTCAAGGATACTCGGTACTAGGTCGTACTCCGGCTTTAAATGCAGAGAATTTTAACCCTTGGCAGTATAGTTCGGGTCATCCGCCAAGCTATTTGGCTCAAGGCAGATACCGTTTTTTAAAAACTTTAGAAATTGCTCAAAGCTTACAACCTAAAAGTATTCTAGAGGTAGCCGCAGGAGGAGGCTTTAATGCAGCCTGTCTTTACGAGGCTGACAGAAGAATTGTAATTAATGATATGAGGCTTTTAGAAGATGAAATACAAAAATTGATTCCAGGGAATACAATTGAAACATTTACGTGTAATTTATTTGATCTGAAACCAGAGTCTATAGGACAGTTTGATTTAGTGATGGCTTGTGAGGTACTAGAACACGTAGCTTATGGCGCTCAATTGATTAATCACTTAAAGCAATTTTTATCTCCAGGAGGTTCTCTCCTTCTAACGACGCCCAATGGTTCTTACTTTCGTTCCCAGCTACCAACATATTCCCAAATTACAGACTTTAGTGTATTTGAAAACGAACAATTTAAGCCGGATGCAGATGGGCATTTGTACTTGTATACACCAGAAGAGATACACGGTCTACTCAATAGCGCAGGCTTTAAAAGTATTTCTATTGACTTATCGACAACACCACTTCTATCTGGTCACATGGGTCTTCGATTATTGCCTTCTTCTCGATTACTAACTTCTATGTATTATAGGCTAGATAGCTGGACTAAAAACTTAGGTATAAAGGCAAGAACCAAGCTTTGTACACAAATGATTATTACAGCAAAAATTGAGAAAAATTAGAGTTAAGTTCATAAAATTTTTGTAAAGGTGGTATCGAAACCCATGCGAATAGGGCATTATATGCAAGGAATTTGGGATCGTGGTGGCATAGCTACTTACATCCGTCGCATTAGCATGGCTCAGCGTGCTGAAGGCCATACTGTCAAGTATTTGGATACTTTGCCTTTTACGGGTGCCCAAGATGAAGCGGTAGATGTGCCGATTGTTGTAGGCGATCGCAATGACTTATTTATTCAGGCAAAGGCATTGAAGCTGGACATTCTCCATCTGCACACAAATGTCAGCGTACTTCCACTTGATCGGACTCCAGTTATTCGTACCATCCACGCCAACAACCCTTACTGTCCTAGTGGTAGCAGACATTTACAGCGCTGGGGTCAGCCTTGCGATCGCGCCTATAATCTTGGAGGATGCCTCTGGGGGCATTTAGTAGATAATTGTGGCAGCATTCGACCGCAGCGTTTTTATCCAGGCTTTCAAATTACTTGGCAGGATATGCACACACTTAAGGAAGTGCCAGTAATTGCCAATAGTCAGTTTGTAAAAGACCAGATGATCCGCTCAGATTACAGGGAGGACGCTATTCATGTATTACATTACCCTGCACCTAATGTAAGAGAATATTTCCCTCCACACCAGGGAGATGTACCCCACTTTGTTTTTCTAGGACGAATCGCTCCAGAAAAGGGTCTTACCTGGCTATTAAAAGCCTTAGCAGAAGTCAAAGTGCCCCTACACATGGACATTGCCGGAGCGGGAAATCAGCAGCGCGAGCAGGCTATCCGTAGCCTAGCAGAGCGCCTGGGACTGATGGATAAAATTACATTTCATGGATGGGTTAATGAAGCACAGGCTATCCAACTGCTTCAATCAGCAAGAGCCTTAGTATTTCCTTCAGTGTGGCATGAGCCTGCTGGAATTGTCAGTTTAGAAGCTGCGGCGGCTGGTAGACCAATTATTGCCAGTAAAGTAGGAGGAATTCCTGAATATGTAGGTCGCTTACAGAATGCCGTACTTGTAGAACCCAATGACATTCAGGGACTGGCTAAGAGTATCGAGCAGCTTGCTTGTGACTGGACTCTAGCACAACAGATGGGAGTCGAGGGGAGACAGTTGGCAAAAGAACATTTTTCTTTAGAAAAGCATATGCAGGAACTGATGCGTCTATACGAGCTAGCTTTAGAGAGTGGAAGCTAAGATGCTCTTTACTTAAAAATTTACTCGGCTACTGCTGATATAACTCTAAATGTTTCTGGACGACAGTTTTCCAGCTTAGAGGCTCAACCCACTCCCGACAACGCATTTGGTACTCGATACTTTCTGTCGGAGATAAGTTGATGAGTTGGCGCATAGCAGTAGCGATCGCCTCCCCAGAGTTTTGTTGCACCACATATCCAGTCTGTCCCTGCTCGACAAATTCAGGCATAGCTCCTGCATCGGTGCAAATCACAGGAGTTCCACAAGCTTGGGACTCTAATAATGTAAACCCCATCAATTCTGGCACAGGCGTATAATCACCGTAACAGGTTGTATGTACGGAAGGTAAAACTGTTACTCGTGCAGTCCTATACTCATGCAAAACTCTGCGATCGTCAGCATCGTGGATAAACTCCACAGATAGACCCTCTGCTAACTCCTTGAGGTCTTGGTAAAACCTATCGCTGTATACTCTACCGACAAGTTTAAGTTTGTATTCTGGTCGATTTAAAATGCGGAAAGCTTCCACCAAATAATTAATCCCTTTGTGTGGCAAAATCCGACCCACATACAGCACTGTATTCTCTTTCTGTATAGATGGCTCTGGATAGAAGCGATCCGTATCGATACCGCCTTTAATTAAAACTGCTTTTTTTTGTAGTTCAGCAGGAAGATAATCCATACCAAAGCGACCATGTACAATTGCATTACGATAGCATCTTAACGTAGGGAGATACTGATTTAGTTTCCAACCCAATCCGCTACCACCACCGTGATCTGTGACAAATATACGCTTACCTAATAGAGAAGCACTTAAAGTTCCTATAGCTGAAGCCAAGGCATTTAAACAGTGAATATGAACGACATCAGCACTAAAAATTGAACTCAAATATTGAATATTAAATGAATCAACTTTATTATTTTGATAGAAATATTTAACGGGATAGACTTCGCTTCTAAAATTACCCTGTATATAAGATTTGCGCTCTGACGAAAAACTCACTAAGGTAGTATCTACATCCTTAGCCATCCAAGAGGCTAGTTCTGTCGGGTAGCGTTCGCCACCGCCGATAATAGATGTATCATCAAAGTATGTGGGAGTGATATGAACAACTTTCATAAGCTTGACGTTAAAATTATTAAATTCACGATTGCACTAAATTTCCGTAATTTTCTTGAAAATCATTAATCACCTTTGGACTCACAAATAGATAGTTAGCAAACGTGTTATTTTCAACTTTATTTATATCAACCAAAAGCCTTAATTCTTCATCAATTAACCAACCCTTGTATGTCATCGACAAAAGTATTTCTTGCGATTCATTGCCAGCAAGCTGTTCAAGAATAATGTAATCTATCTGTTGCTCTTTTAGCAGGTCATTCATTCCCTGCAAAACTTCCAGCTCCGCTCTTTCTACATCTATTTTTACAAGCTTACATTTTTCTATACGCGTTTCTTTGAAATAATCAGTGAGAGTTACTGTTTCAATCACTATATGGTTTTCCTCCCGCACAAAAACCCCATGATTGATAAGCGAAGAGGTTCCTGAATTACTTGGGTTATCTGATAGATAAAATTTGAGTCTTTCTCCAGATTTACTATACATTGCTCTACAATCTATAGAAATAAAGCTGCTAGCTTCATTCATCTTGACTGAATCTAGCAGCAGCTTATATAAATTTTGTTGAGGCTCGAAAGCAAATACTTTACCATTAGAGCCTGTCTTACTAGCCATGAGGAATGTATAGCTACCTACATTAGCGCCGATATCTATACAAATATCGCCTTGATTAATTAATTGAGACACCAGCCATGCAGAAAAGGCTTCATTATGTTCACCAAAAAAGTATAAACTTACACCTGAATATTCAGCAATATTAACGTAAAACCTATAGCCTCCAACTTTCGCTATTCTAATCTCTGGTTTATCTAAAATATATGTATAGGCAATTGGCAGGGCACTTATATGAAAAAAATTTCTTAAAAAAATATGTCTTGATAAATAACATAATAATCTTTCAAAAATATTTTTGTCCAGAATAGTTAGAGCTAGTGTTCTAAGAAGTTTAACCTTAATATCTTTCATTTTTTATCCTCAAAAAAACAAAAATTAGGACTTTTAAGTAGTTATAACCATACAAATAAAACAGGTAATTTTATTTTATAACTTTTAATTCAAAATAAAGAAACCAAGCTGGAAATATCCAAGCCCACCTTTGTTCATAAGTTCTAGGAAATTTATTAGCAAGTTTACCGACGAGACCTGTATCAAATTTACTTCCTTTAAATTGAATATAGCGATGGACAATATTATATCTAGCAGAAGAATAATATGATAAATTATGGGTTTGGCAAAAATAGTCAAATGAAAAATAGCTTAAATGCCATTTGTGAGTTGGATCTACAAATGAATTTGCACATGAAAAATGAGGCGTTGTGATTTTAATAAGACCATTGGGTTCCAATATTCGATGAAATTCCTCTAGAGCCTTTGGAATGCTCTGGAGATGTTCTATGACATCAAAACACTCAATTTCAGAAAAACTAGATGTTTCAAATGGGTAGGGAAATTTATCTAAATCCCACACCACATCAGGATTTACTAAAGAAGATATATCTAGCCTAACTAAATCTGGTTTAGGCTCTTGCTGACCACAACCTACGGATAATGTAACCATTATAAATCCTCACAAATTATTCAAGATACTACACCGTGCTTTGCTCAAATGTCCTAAAACCTCTATAGGTTAACAAGGTATTAACTAAAAATGGAGGAATGCTAGATAGGATACTAAAAAGTAAGACTCCTTTCACACTCGATACATCTAGTGTGATTAGGAGAATTATTTGGGTAATAATCCTCATTGGAATTTCAACCCAAGCATATTGCACCCATGCTTTGGCCGCATTTAGCGACCACATTGCACCAATAATCGAACTAAATACTGTATATATCATCATTAATAATAACTCATTTTGAAGATGAGAATACTTATTTCCAAGTATCCAAAGAAGCTGTCTAGGAAACAAAGCAGTAATTGCAATCAGCATTATTCCAAAAATCAGAAAGCACCCTAAAATTTGAAAATAGCGACGCTGTAGCATTTTTGCTGATTGGCATCGGATAAAACTAGGAATAATAATGTTTCCCATCACAGAACTTATAAGTAAGAAAATGATCCCTATACGACCTAATGCTCCAGCTTCCGCAACATCTTTGGTACTACCAAAAAGGCTAATCAACCATATACTTATTTGATTTTGCAAACAAAAAAAAATTCCATTTGGTGCTAATTTTATAACTTGAGCTAAAAGAAACTTTCGGTCTTCTTGATTAATAGATGCTTTAGTATCAACACTATCAGCAATCCAGTACCCTAAAAGATAACGTTGTAACCCTGTTGCTATTGATGCTGCTGCAATAGCCATAACAGTATTTAAATATATCAGATAAGCAATCCCTAATAATATCACGCGGGAAACGCCAAACAGCAGATCCAGTTTTTGCAGACGGCTAATCTGTGAGTGCAGTTGGGGAATTACATTCAAAACTATAGTGGTTAACTGAAAGTGAAGCCCTACTAGCACGACTATCACAATTAAACCTGTGTTAATGGGGGATGCTCCATTTTTCATTAGCATCCATACCATAATTGGCGTGATAACAATTATAGAGCCTCCTGCTAGGTAAGTTCGCAACTGTAAGGCTGTATTAATAAGTTGACCAAAGCGATACTTATCCTGCCATACTTTACCCCCGATCGCGGAAATTCCAACACCAACTCCCATGTCAGCTAACAAAAGCATCGTTGTTTGCATTGTGATGGCAATTGTGTAATAAGCATACTCTTTTTGGTCGAGAGTGCGAACTAAAAAAATGCCATTAATAAATCCCAGAGCTTGCACGATTAGCTGGACAGAAATATATTTGCTCAGTATCTTAATCCAGTAGAGCAATTTAGGGGAAAAAAGGGTCACTACTATCTCACAATGAAATTATACAAGTTAAAATCAGTGATTAATTACCAAAGGAAGGCAGAGGTAACAAGGCTTTTAGGCAGAGGCAAAAAATATATTTTTTGCTGTATGTTACAGGGACTAACTCTCTAGATTTATTTATGGGGTTTTCATCCAAGCCTTCCGCTTTATCATAATTTTCTACTTAGTCTTCAGTAAATTAACAAAAGTACGAGCATGGACTGATAAATTGTGCTTTTGATACCAAGCATAGGCATGGTCTGCAACTACCTGTCCTGCTGACAAGCTCATGGTACCCTGATGCCGATCGCCTAGCCAGTAGTGTTTCTCTGCTTCCAGTCCATCCACATTTTTCCCTTCATAGAATACCCCTACTGGGAGCAACTTATGAGCGCAGTAAGCCGCAAAGATTGTTGATTTTGCTAGATACTCAGTAGGGTAGTCAAAAAAACCTGCGACTGAATTTGATAGCAGGTAGCTGATTTCCTCAGCAGGTTTGATCCCCATACTGATAACCGAGGTTCCATTCACAGGCTGTATTTCATAAGCTAGTGGAGAGCCAATATCGACAACTTCCTCTATCTCTAGATCGCGACAGGTTCGATCCAAAGCCAAGCGAGATTTTTGATAGACGCGGGAACGCCAACCAGCGCTACCAAATACCACTAGCCGTCTAGAACGCTCAACTAGAGGCAGCATATGCTCTGGCTCACCTACATTGGAAAAAACTGGTAATGCAGGAATTTTAAGATGTTTTCCTTGGCTGAGGCGATCGATTATCTCAGCATAACCCTGTTTACTGGTAAAACAGCGATCGCTCAGACGAGCTAGACGTGTAGCCAGATTTTTTTGCAGTGGTGATGTCCAAAACGCACTTGTCCAAATAGGGCCATTAGCATATATTTCGTGAAACATCGTCACCAGTAGCCTGTTATCCGCAGCTTTCCTCCAACGCTCTAAACCTTCCACTAACCAAACCGGACTTCCTCGCCTAGCATAGCCATAGCCGACATAATGCAAAAAAATGGTTACTTTTGACTGTGACTCAGTAGGCAGCAATTCTAGCAGAGCCGCAGTAGAACGCCCTACAACTTGCTTGACTCTAAACTCTTCTACAAAAGTTCCCCCACTCCAAGCTGGATCTCCAACAACAAATTCCGTCACCAAGCCAAAATCCTTACGCAATTGCAGAGCTACATTAAGGCCATAATCTCCTAATCCATCAACAGCAGGGGGTAGACGAGGGACAATACAAATAATCTTATTTAGATTAGTCATTCTAGAATACTCTCAGCTTATCTACGGCTTTTGCCAAATTGTTGTTTGGGTCATCACATTACTACTTTGATGAACTACCGGCCAATTATCGGGAACTCCCCATTTTTCTATTGGCAGCCAGTTTGTATTATCGACTAAAAGCAAGCCTCCTGATTTAATTTTTTTTAATACTGCTAATATACAAGCTTGACGATAATGACCGTCTACTACTACAAAATCAAGTGATTTGTCTTCAAATTCTTCTGCAATCCTTACATACGCGGGTGGATTTTCGTACTCCGATTTAGTCGGTTCATCAATACTATGTTCCAGGAAAATATACCGACATTCAACATTTTTAAGACCTTGATTTTGTAGAACTGTAACAACTCTAGAATGCCATGCCTCATCAAATTCAATACTTAATAGTGATTTAAGACGCGCACCAAACCAAGCAGTACTCCTGCCACTTCCCCACTCAAGACCGATTTGTTCTTTATTTAGATGCCGAGCGCAAAAGGTAACTGCCTTTGGAGAAATCCAAGGTTCATCAGGATGAGTAATTTCATATAATTTATATAAAATTCTTCGGAAAACATAAATAGGTTGCCTAACAATCTCGCTTAATTCCATTCCCAATCCTGCCAATGCTTGAAAATTGCGCTTATATTATGCAGTACAATAGCTTTGAAAAGCAAATTTACTCATTTTTAAATTAAAATTAAAAATGTATCAATGGCTACATGGGTTTCCTGTTAGCCAAGCCAAGCAGATCCAAAGAGACCTTGGCAACTCTCAGCCAAGACATAAATTATTAGGTTTGGCGATCGCACCAATCCAGAAGCCCATAGAATTTTATCGATGCCTACTCCTCGAAAACTTCTCTCTATAGCCCATTCCTATGGAGTTGCCCTAAACCGTCGCCTAGTTAACGAGATAGCCCGTATAGGTAAGGGCGAGTGGGAAGTAACGGCTGTAGCACCAGCGTTTCTTGTCGGTGACTTGCGACCGATACCTTTGGAAACTGACCCCAACGAAATCTGCCGACTCGAAG
>Ga0196964_10001221_pt1 | contig 13288 bp, 8 predicted proteins | sample S1_10metaG_FD_148615 | JGI IMG/M metagenome (GOLD analysis project Ga0196964, IMG submission 148615) | Soil microbial communities from Anza Borrego desert, Southern California, United States - S1_10 | ecosystem: Environmental > Terrestrial > Soil > Desert | place: USA: California | collected...
GTACTCAATCACTTCCGCATCGGCCTCAATTCCTAATTCTTCGTTTGAATTCTGCTTGAGAATACCTGTCACATATGGATTATTTTTAAAAATCCACTCAGCACGCTCATCGCCCGAAATATAAATTTCCTTTTGGGGAAACTGGGCTTTTAAAGAACGAACGACAGATGAGAGTATAAGCGCATCGCCCACGGCAGGTGTTATACGTAGCAGGATATTTTTAAATGCATCATAATTCCGCTGCCAGAAAACCGGATCAAAACTTGTCATCTGCTGTGGGTTTGGCGAGAGCTTCTGCTGCTCTATACTTTTTACATAGGCTATGCTTTGCGGAATTACCGTCGGCACGCCGCCGTTTTTAAAACGGCATGCCTGATCAAATGCTTTTAAAAATTCTTCCATATCGCCTACGTGCGCGATATTTTCCCATGGATGTATAAAGACAAAATCAGAATTATCTACCCAGCGCGCAAGATCATAACCGTACATCGGTTTAAAAACAATCGTTGGTAGACCGCACATTGCAGCAAAAGTCTTGGACCAGGAATCCGCGCCAATAAAAATATCGCCGGAAGCAATAATTTCCATTTGCTCCTTGAAGGAATAACTGCGCCGGCCAATGCAATTTTCATCTAGAGGATAGGCAGCAGCTTCATCCGGCGTTCCGATTACAACAGGCCGGATGCCATTTGCTTTTAAAAACTCCAGAAGCGGCTGCCAGTATTTCGGGTTCAGCGTATTTCGTTTGCTGCGGAAGGTACCGTACACGCTGCCTTTTGGCGCCAATACCACCTGTAGTGGCTGGAGCTTTTCCTTTATAAAAGTTTGTGTCCAGCTTGGACTTTTTATAATATTATATGGATGTTTAAAGATATTTATCTGTGGCGTCCATACTTCTTCATATTTATGAGGTGGCGTAATACCCATGCTCAGGCAATTCTTCATCCGTGAAACCAGCGTCCTTAATATCATTCCAACGGTATAGTTTGCCACCGGTGGTAGCACATATACCTTGTTCAGCTTTGGAAATGCCGAGAAAAATGCTTTAGCTGCTGCAGGTGAATTACTCATACTGAGAATCACACTTTCGGGATGCCTGTCATAAAATGATGACATAAGCATAAGCGCATCTCCAATACCGCCAAAATGAAAGTAGAAAGGAGGCAGCGCTTTTAAAAGCAAGTCAAATCCAAGGATAGTTTCCTCTGAAAATATGCCATTAGACAATGCTTTCGGCCAGATGTCCTCATTCAGAAAGATAAACGTGCCTTCTTTTTTATCAATAAAAGGGCGCAAGGCAATTTCAGCAATTTCAGCTTTCCAGCGTGTATAGAAGATCTTGCTTGCAATTACATTTTTCTTGTGCGCTACTTCTGAGGTTGGGCTTGATTTTGCTTCATGATGGATTACCACACTGGCTGGTTCGTAGAGGACACGCTTACCCGCTTTACGAACTTTAAAACACAGATCCGTGTCTTCAAAATACATCCCGTAATCATCAGCAAAAGCGCCGATTTCGAAGAAGAACTCTCGTTTTAAAAAGATACAGGCGCCCGTAACGACTTCTACATCCTCACGGCGATTCACACGGGGATCATTCTCGGGGGCGTGCCGAAAGCGATGATCCGGCCAGATGTAGTGCCCTGAGCCGAAGTTTTTAAAGAACTCAACGCCCGCATGCTGAATTGTGCGGTCAGGATACAAAAGTTTTATACCAACGATACCGATTTCCTGGTCTTCTAGGTCCTTTAAAGGTGCGTCCAGCCAGCCCGGCTCGACTTCTGTATCATTATTTAAAAAGACAAGCGCTTCGCCCTTTGCCTCCCGTGCTCCACGATTACATGCTTTTGCAAAAAATTCATTCTCATTATTGCGTATGTAGCGGAGATGCGGATAGAGTGTTACAGCCCTTTGAAAAAACTCGTGCGTTCCGTCACTCGATGCATTATCGACGACAATTACTTCAAAATTCCTATCTTGTGGTGTATTCCTGTAGAGTGTTTCCAGGCATTGTTGCGTAAAGTGAAGTTGGTTGAAAACAGGAATAATGACAGAAACTTTAAAAAGATCCTTATCTGTCAAAATACGCTTTTCAGCATTGGTTTGTACAATTCTCTGCGGTAGAACAGGAATATCGGAGATTGCCTGTTGCGGAAAATCCTTCTGCGAGGTTTTCAAGGCCTGAATTTCTTTTTGCAGCATCTGGATGGCACTCCCGGCTTTTACAAGCTGCTCGCTCAGGTCACGTTCGGTCTGTCTCAGTTTTAAAAATTCTTTAAAAAGATCATCCGAACTATACGTAAAAAGTGATGCTGTTTCAGGGAAATCAATTGCCTTTGCAGAACAAATTGCAAGAAAATAAACCGGCTCGAATGGCGCCTGCGCAATATGCGGAGCATTATCGGGATTTTCCTTGTAATGTTTAAACATCGAAGGAATTGCCGGGCAGGCCATATTCCACACGTGCGATGAAACAGTATTGCGCTGCCCCAGCAATATAGTATGTGCGAAATGTTTCTTTAAAAGAATTTCAAGGTCTTCACGGTAGAGTTCGTGCAGGTGATAAGGATTGTGATGATCCGGCTCATCCGTATAGGTGAGTTTATTCGGCGAGGACAGGATCACAATTCCATCCGGACGTAAAACACGTTTAATCTCACGCATAAAGAGGTCGTGATCGGTAATATGCTCGATTGTTTCAAAAGAAACAAGCACGTCGATAGAATTGTCTTCGCAGGGAATATCCTCACAGCTTCCGATACGATATTCTACATTGCGCGCGTATGCGTAACGCCTTTTGGCATATGCCACACTTTCTTCAGAAATATCTACTCCAATGACGTGTGCTGCTTTCTCTGCGAGGAATGCTGAACCGTAGCCTTCACCGCTTGCAATGTCGAGCACTGTTTTTCCTTCGACCAGCTCGTTTGCGATCTTATACCTGTGAATATGCTCATACGCGATATCCCCTTTTTGCTCCGGCAGAAAACGCTCACCAGTGAAAGCGAGCTTGATATTTTCAGAAACAAATATTTTTACATTGCCGGAATTTACTCTCTGTGTAGCAAACCCCATTTTTTGTAATTCAAAGAGAAAGTTGTTTTTAAAAGCAGCAGGAGCGCCATAGTACTCAATCTCAAACGGAAGAGTAAAGAGGTGGACGGCATTTGATTTTGAAACGCGGCGAATTTCAGCCAGAAATTTCAAAGGCTCAGTGAACGTATGAAGAATATCAGCCGTAATCACGATATCAAATGCGTGCTCCCGGATACCGATTGCATACGGATTTTCAAAACGTACGCCATTGTGCAATACGGCACCCTTTACTTCTTCAGAGAATTCCACCGGGACGTAATGAGGGAGTTGTTTGAGAATTTCATGCAGAGGCCCGCGCACTCCAGCATAGAGTATCGTCAAGGGTTGCAGTGCAGGAAGTATGTCTTTTAAAAGTGCCCCGGGCTTACTGACAAGCCGTGCCAGCACCTGTACAATGCTGGTATCCACAACCGTAGCGCCACAGACGCCGCAGGGTGTATTACGTGTGGTGAATTCAAATGTATTGCCGCAAACTGAACAGCTCTGGCTCAGCATAATATCTCCCTTTTAAAAGTCAATGGTGTACGTGGTAAATCTCCCGGTGGGCACAGTTATCCCAAAAAATACGAAGCAAAAACTGTTCCAAAAATGTAACAGATATACAAAAATTAATGGCGGGAAAGAAATTCAAGAGCTTTTTGGTTGGAAGGATTGATCTTTAAAACAGTCGAATAAAAAATATTTGCCTCATTAACAAGACCTGCCACATGAGATATGTGTCCCAAAGCACAAAGCGCATCTTCATTTTGTGGCTCGGTAGAGAGCACGTCCTGATATAGTGCAAATGCCTGTGAAATATTTCCTTTTGCCATAGCTTCATCAGCGTCTCGAAGTTTTGCTGTGGCGATGTGTACAGTTTCAGGGCCTTTTAACAATGGCTCTGGAAAGCTTGCATATGTGCTTTTAAAAGCACTTTTTTCCCTGATGTCCAGTCCAAGATAATTCGCCACCCAGTTGCAGATATTCCGGCTTTTTTCCACTGCTGTATGCTCGTTAATATGGAGCTCTCTCCGGATATTTTCCGCCGTGCTTTTAAAATGACGGATATTTTCTTCACGCGAGAAAAACCGTAAGGCTTCAGCTACTTCCTTTGCCTGTGTTGTAAAGCGGATACAATCCTTTTCATACAGGAGATTGCCCTGCTGTACCTTATCCTGCTGAATATTCCGGCCAGACCACGAATTCGGGCTAATATAAAGCACCGCCGGCAGCAGCGCCATAAAACCTTCCCACAATACGGATGAGAACGCCGTCGAAATAAGAATATCCGACGCGCTAAGGACCGCATTGAGATTTGTGCTCATAATTTTTAAAAAGTGTATTCCGTAGTTTTTCGCCTCAGCCATGAGGAATTCAGTTATTTCAGCGGCAATATCCGGTGTGGCGTGTGCGGGATGAATTTTCACAACAACCTGCACTTTTCTGTTAGAGAATTCTTCTCCAATTGTACGCAATACCAACAGCATGGCTTCTACATCTTCAAAAAGGTCACGGAGCGGACTTAAGGGATTATTCATATCATGCCACGTCCCTGCGATACAGATTGTCAGGGCGTCCTGCTGTAACCCAAGCTGTAGACGCGCCCTTTCCTTTGTGAGGGAGAGATCGTAGCTCACGTCACTCGGCGTACCATTGACGATAAATTGCATTGTTCCGCCTCTCTGCGTCTGTGCATAGTATTCCTGCCAGAGCTGCTGCTCAAGGATATTATCAAGATTAACAAAGTCGGAAATAAATGGAACGATGCGTTGAGTGCCTTTGATAAACGTATGATGCCGTAGGAACGCTCCGCTATAGCCATGTTCAATATCCAGCGTCGGGATACCGAGCTTTTTTGCTTCAATCACAATCGGTGTACGCTCAGGCGTAAGATCACAGGAAACGATGACCATATCGATTTTTTCCTGTGTGGCTATTTGTTTAAAGGCCTCGGCGAGTTCAACGGAAGTACGCGCTGTTTCATACATTGCCAGCATCTCATCTTTATGAACAGGATGATGTGCAGCCTGCGGCAGAATGCGCTTTCCCGTTTCTTCGACAAAGGCAAGATAAGTATACATTTCGTAGGTAAAATCTTTGTCGCTCAGTGTGATCTGCGGTTTTTCTACGAATATAAGATTAGCGCTCTGTACAGTTTGGCACCAGTATTCATCAGGAAACATCAGAACGCGAAAATATTCACACAGTGTACGAAGCAGTGTGACATCACGGTCCCTGAAAAATCCGGCGACAAAGATTGTCTTCATGATGTTTTTAAAGAGTACTGCATATTTCTCAGCAAGTACTGCGTCTGCGTATAAAAATAGTCCACATTGAGGTAGCGGCACAAAAGCGGGATCCCGCTGTTCATATCCGCGCCAGCAAAAACGTTTTCACGGAGCCGGAACATGCTGTCGTCAAGCTGCTTCATTACTTCCGGCGAGTACGAGGCAAACGCGCTTTGAACAGCGCTTTTAATACCATAGTAGTCGATAAAACAAAGTGCAAGACAGTGCGGGCAGAAGAGTGTGCGGCGTATCATTGGCGTTTTAAAAATTTTTACCGTGTGATTCCGCTCGCAGGATGTGCAGTTTGTATACATTTCATATACTGGCGCCTGGTGCTTTTCCCTGATCGTAACAGTAATGATATTCAGGGGGAGCGGTCTTTCACCATTATTTTTTAAAAACGTATTCAGCCAGTGCGAATCCTGTATTCTTTTTAAAAACTGCCCAGAGGAAAAACTTTCCTGCGGAAATGCGATTATCATGCGCGCCATAATTGCATCATACAGATCGCCAAGGATTTCCCGTGTGAAAGATTGCGGCGCATTTTTGAAAATCTGCAACACCTGGTCAAAATACTTATTGAGAATAAAATTCCTGATCAGTTCCGTAAATACAACCGGTTCCTGCGGCTGCTCGCGGATAAGCTCAACTGCAGCAGCTAGTGCCTTAGCAGATTCACCGTTATTTCGCAGCTGTACAATCGCATAGAGTCTGTCAGAAGTTTGCTTATTCATCTGTTTTTAGAGCTATTTTCTAAATTATGCTTTTCGCGCCGACATATGGCACCAAGGTTGGTAGAGCGCTCCACGAAAGAGGAGACGTTCCCCTCCTTCAGTTTTTTTCGTGTAACTCAGCAGATCATCAAAACCATCACTTTCGTCATTTGCCGGAATAAATGGCAGATCAATCGGGATGTCAAAGTTTTTAAAAGAAATTTCTTTAAAGGTATTGTCTTTTAAAATCTCCTCTACCCTTGCATACGGTCGAAAATATAAGGTAACACCTTTTGTGTGCGTGCGCGTTGTTTCCGTAATCTGAATATCCTGATGTTTAAAAGGATGCATCAGGTCAAAAGAAATATATATTCCGCCTGATTTTAAAGCTTTTGCCACCGATGCCATTGCTCCGTTATACTCTTCCCATGAAAAGAAAAATGAAGCCGCATTTGCGATAATAATGTCATACTCACCCTCAATAGCCAGAAAGTCCATTTTTTTAAAAACTATTCCCTGCAAACGCTCCGAGCTTTTACATGCGTCAATTGCATCCTGCGAAAGATCGCCGCCCGTTAGTTTTAAGTCAGGAAAGATATTCTTCAGGTGAAACAGCAGATTGCCTGTCGAGCAGCCAATATCCAGCACAGCAAGGTCATTTCGCTTTTGGCGTTCCATTTCAGCGGCAATCATAGCTACAATTACCCGGTCACTTTCACGCATATTCGCCACATATTTTTCCTGATACTGTCCGTAGCGTTTCATGAGCGAGGTTTCAGAATCCTGCTCGACGTAATTTTTAACATAATCCTGATACCCTGTTTTCTCTGGCATTTTTCACGATGTATAAAGTTTTTAAAAGCTACTTTTCAAGTAACCGAGCCGCACACCACATATGTGCAGAAAGCCCGTTTTCTGCCAGGAACTGCTGGAAATTCCATCCAAGCGTTTCCCACTCATCAAGTAATACTGTTTTTAAAAACGCCTGCTGAGAAACATCATAGCGGTTTTCAAGAATCGCTGTGCGCACGAATTCCGCATCAAGACGTCCGGGCGTTGTTGTACTGAGCACCTCAAACCCGCAGCTTTTTAAAAGAATGGAAAGCGATTGAGGATTGAACAAATTCACGTGTTCAGGGTCAACAGCAAGCGATTCTGCGCCAAGCGTTGCTATATCAAATCCCAACCCGTTCGGACAGGAAATTACAAGCAGACCGCCCGGACGCAAAATCCTTTTACACTGCTGTAAGAATTCCTCCGGTTTAAAAAGATGCTCAATTACTTCAAATGAAACGGCAACATCAGCCTGCGGCATTTCATTCGTGATTCTTTCGACCGGGAGATTTACCACGTGCACACCGCGCTCTCGGCACGCCTGCGCTAAACCTGGATTAGGCTCAATAGCAAAAACATTTTTAAAAGCACCGGACTCCTGCGCTACCGCCGAAAATGTGCCGAAACCCGCACCGATTTCTACGAGTGTATTCTGCGGAATTCCGAAACGTTTGCAGTAGCTGACAATTCTTTCAAGCCAGGGCTTATGAATTTTTTCCTTCCGCGACGCTTCTGATGCAGGAAAAATGTGCTTTGCCCAATATTCATAATTTTCAGAATTCTGGTAAAACCATTCCATCACTTTAGGTGACGGCCGTGGATTCATATAGATTGTGCGGCAGTTTTCACATTCATCATAATTGAACGTATGCTTTTCAAATTTTTTAAAAGCCGAGTTAGAACCACATGCAGGACAGTGAACTTTTAAAAATTCACCGGTACGTTGTTGCAATCGTGCTATATCGCGTGCAAATGCTTCTTCCTGGCCTTGTAAAAGATCATCAGGACATAGCTCTTTTTCGCTGAGTTTTTCACCGATATTATCGTTCTTTTTTAAAACTTCCGTTTTTAAACCGTCCATTGTTTAGTCCCAGATATTATCTTTCACCCACTTGCCATCTTCACGCCGCCACACACGCGGATCCCGGAAGGTATCAGCGATACGGTCAAATTCGTCTTCGGTCATGCCGACGTATTCCAGCCAGCGGTAGAGGTCGCGAGGTTTTACGTGGTCATATTTTTTTATCAGCTCAATTCCTTCATCGCGGCTCATAAGTCCTGCGCGAATATCCTTGCACACATGATCGGTACAGCGCCCGTAACCGAATTTGATAAATTTCAAATAATCATGAATGCCATTTTCATGCATATCGTCAAGGTTCGACATTGTTCTGTATGTGCGGTCAAACGGCTCATGATTCGTCACAAAACCATATTTTTCAATGACAAGCTTTGTGTGCTCGTTGGCCTCCCAGTAGAGGTAATTTCCAATGTAAATGCCGCGCATATCAAGGTCGAAAAGCCTTTGGTCATTAGGATATTTATACGGCAGCATATCTTGCGAAGTAATGCCTTCCAGTCCAATAAAATAATTCCATTCATAGCCACGCGCGAAATGCTCCAGCCGGTCGCGATAGCTCATTTCAGGAAAATCGTTCATCGAAAACTGTCCGCCAAGATCCATGTATCCGTGTTCACCCCAAATGAGCAGCGGAATATCATATTGCGCAGCCACCTGCACGGGAAGCGTTGTAATGCCAACATGCGCATGCCAGTTCATATCACCCATAATGATGAACGCCAGCCGGTTCAGCTTCTTTAAAAGGTCTACACCCGGCGAATAAAAAATATGCGCTGTATTAAAGACCTCCTTCATGCGGTGTACGTTTTGCCAACCCGCATCGAGGTAGTTATTTCCATTGTAAGTCACTAGCAGGGGTTTTAAACCAAACTCGTGCATGATGACGTGTGCCTGATAATAGCTGTCCTTGCCGCCGCTTACAGGGATCACACAATCATAACGACTTCCATCGCGGCTTCTACGTTCTTCCAGGATATCTTTTAAAAGCTCTTTCCGGCGTGCCCATTCCGACGGCGGTATGGCCTGCTTTGCATCACTTACGCGACAACCTGTACACACGCCAGACTCATCAAATTCCAGCGGGGCAGCGCTTATAGATGGGTATGCGCACCGCTTGCACCAGATAATAGTATTACCGCCTTTATACTTTTCATCATTGATTGGTTGGCGGGAAACTTCAAGCCGGCCTGCAATTCGCTGTTCTGCTTCACCTTTTTCATAGATGGGTTCGCGGCGAAACCAAGAACTATTCAGTACTACTTCGCGCATGGGAACACCCGCGTCAATGCAGGCCTGTTTTGCAAGCGGGTAGCTTAATTCAAAAAAGTGAAAGATATTTGCAGCTGAAACTGCGCTCGCACCCCCTTTTACAATCCCTTCTGGAAGATCCTCATATCTCCCAACGCCGCCGCAAGCGATCACGGGGATTTTTACAATCGAGGTTACGCTTTTTAAAAGCTCAATATCATATCCAAGCGCTGAACCATCACGGTCAATTGAATTTAAAAATATCTCGCCCGCGCCATATTTTTCGGCTTGTAAAGCCCATCTTGCTGGTGTCAGCCCTGTTGAGGTTTTTCCGGAATGGCTGTACACTTCGTACGTTCCATCCTCATGCTGTTTTGCATCAATGCTTACAACTATACACTGCGAGCCAAACCGGTCAGCCGCCTCACGTATAAATTCCGGGTTTTCAATCGCAGCAGTATTAATAATGCATTTATCTGCACCAGCGCTCAGCCGCACCTGAATATCCTCAAGCGTTCTGATGCGTCCCCCAACGGCAAGCGGCATAAAGCACACATGGGAAATTTCTTTTAAAAGGTCAATCACTGATGTGCCTTTGTAGCGAATCTGGAGATCGTCGCGCCGCAGATCATGAAAATCACTTTCACTGATATCAAGTATGACAAGCTCATCTACGTTCCAGTCAGAAAAGCGCATGATTGTGCTGATCGGGTTGCCGATCGATTGATGCGTTTTAAAAAGCTGGCTACGTACGAGCAGGCCGTGTTTTAAAAGCAGGCAGGGTATGAAGCGCGGGCGAACCATCTATGCATTATACCTTTTTGAAAAATCCACGAAATTCTGCAGCAGCTGCAAACCCGCTTCTTGGCTTTTTTCGGGGTGAAACTGTACGCCAAAAATATTCTTTTTCTGTACTGAAGTCGTAATATTCCGGCCACCGAATTCGATCCACGATACAGAATCACCACTTTGAACCGCGTCAAACCAGTAGCTGTGAACGTAGTAAAATGGCGTCCCACCCTGGATTCTTAAAAATAGAACAGACTCTTTTAAAAACTCAGTATCGCACCAGCCGATATTTGGGACGTGCTCGTTATCAGTGGGTTTTAGTTCGCGAACAGCTCCCCGAATGATTCCTAAACCGTCGTGAATTCCATGCTCATAGCTTTTGTCCGCCAGCAGCTGCATTCCCAGGCAAATACCAAGAAGAGGCTGTTCTTTCGTAAGTGCATGCTCCCGGATGCTCTCAGTCAAACCCTTTTCTTGTAAAAATTCCATCGCATTTTTAAAAGCACCGACTCCGGGTAAAACTAAGGTCTCTGCATTCTGAATTTCTCCAGGTGTTTCTGCAAGGGTAATCTCAGCGCCAAGCTTTTTAAAAGAATTGATGACAGACGCCATATTACTGCTGTTCATATTTACGATCGTAATCATGCGAAAACATCCTTGTGAATTTCTGAGATTGGCACTCGCTCAATAATAACCGGTTTTAAAATAATCAGTCCTTTTTCTTCATACTTTTTCAAATAATGGAATAGTCTTTTAAAAGGAAGATCATGCTTTTCTGCAATATCGAGGATTGTAATTTCACCATCAAAATAGCGTAAAAGTGAATCTAACAGGTGTCCCCATTTTTCCGAATCTTCCGGCAAGTCTTTATGAACAGCAGGATCGGGGCGCTCCATATAAAGGTCATACTTCGGGTTTGAAAGACAAATAAGGCCGGAGAATTTTCTGTGCATTGTGCAGTTATTTTCAAGCACAAAGATCATATTTTGCAATGCTGTGAAAAATTCCCCTACCTGCTCCCAATCAAGCGAACCCGGTGTGTCAAGGTCTGTGTGATATTCGCGGAAGGGCGCAAACTGGTCAATGCAGCGCGTCATCTCAACAAATGGAACTTCATACCCGGGAGCTTCCCACACTGTTTCGTCATTTCCTGCACCTTTACGCCAGCCAACCACTTCTGACTTTTTGCTGTAGTGTTTTAAAACATGCTGAAAAGCTCTGTCAATTGGCTGCCCGCCTAGAAATGTGGATGTCACTTTTATAGCACCCGATGTTCCGGGCATTTCAGCAAAAACCCCTGAAATATAGTTGTAAAGCTCTTCGCAGGTTTTGTCTTTTAAAAAGAACACTGTACCAAGATGCTCCGGCCCAAATAGGAATTTATATGAGTAGCGGCGAGAGGGGAGGCTCCGAAGCCATTGTGCAATTTCCATCAAGACCGCCACTCCTGCAAAACCGTCATTCGCCATATGCGGGTGGCAGGTGTGAGCATTAAAGATAATCGTCTTATCGAGTTCACCCTGCAAATGATATTCAGCAACGACCATTTCGCCTTCAGAATACTCCGTTTCCAGTTCAATCGAATAATTACCTTCCCCAAAGTTTTTAAAAGTATCATATGGAATAGAAAGCGCCCAGTCTGCGTGCCATGGCCGGTATTGCCACATACAGTGAAAAATATGAGCTTCCGGAACATCAGAATTCGTCACCACGTAGTTTTTAAAAAACTCATATGGCAACTTTCCTGAAAATGAGCGCGAATAATATGCCACACCGAGCGCGCTATCCTTTCCGTCGAAAACCTTTTCACCGTTTTTAAAAACTTCTGCTTTCTTGACGCGCCATGCCTGCGGCACCGTCCAGCCGTTACTTTCCAGCCCCGACGGATAGCGGTGGAGTTCAAAAGGCAGTTCCTCGCACATCTTTTCAAAGAGCTGCTTATTTTCATCACTTACTACACCGGTTTTAAAGGTACACAATTCACGTGTGCGCCGCTCGATATTCTGAAGCTGGTGATTCATTCTGCGCGTTTCCACGAAAAGTACATCTCGCCTATGCGGCCGCCGTCCACAGCAATCTCAGATTTCGCTAATTGCTTTCCGATTACAGCTATAAATTTCAATGTTACATGCTGAAAGGATTCCGGTATAGTATCAAGAACAAGACGCGTAAAAAACCATTGTCCTGGTTGTTCCGGTTGAATGCAGTTTTTTAAAAGTTTTTTGTGAATTGGAATTATCGTGGCGATAAAACTATATGGCGATATACCTGAAAAAACTGCTTCTTTTTCACTGATTATTACCTGTTTATCAATGGACTGTTCATCATATTCCTGCCGTTGAATTTCCTTGGACGCTAACTGGGCATAAATGCTTATCCGCCCTTCATTTGTAGCGGACTTCCAATACAACACTGCATTGGGGCGAACATCTTTTTCACTATCGGTTATTTCTACGCAGTCAGACTCAATCATCTCTGAAATTTTAAAATGTACTGATGCGCCCTTAGGAACAAGCGTTCGTAAAGAATCAAACAGGGTCGTGCCATGCAGGTATTGTCTATTGCCGAGAAACGGGAACTGGTAAATCTTATTCATGGGAAATTTTGTCGTAATGTACCTGTAAGTCCCCGGTCGCTCCATCCATTGGTATTTCACCTGCACGGAAGTTAGGCGGCTGCTCCAGAAGGTAATACCGGTCTCTGCCAAGCTCTTCCATTCCAGTTTTCAAAGCATCATGCGCGCGAGTGCTCCATACTTCGGCCATTCCGAGCTTTTGTACGACGGCTTCACCTTTTTCAAGCAATCTATTTTTCAAGCGGACCGGTGTATTTACAATGCCGAAATCAAGATAACGAACTGATAAGGTAAATAAACCACGGACTAGCTTTCCGCCCGAGAATACTTGCGCAGTATATGCCTTTGTGTATTTATATGGCACGGAATACATGCTTTCAATATAATGGAAAAATGTTGTTCCACCTTGGTTTGCTCCTAGCCCAAGTGTCATGATATGTGCGTTGGTACGATGCAGTCTACCCCATGGCGAATCGTAGCCGAGGCCTTCAAAATGTGCTCCGCCACAAATTTCCTCTGAACGAGCGCCCAGTGCTGTAACAGACAAAATCGGGTGCATAGAGCGAACAGCTCCGGGGCGCGTCCGCAAATACTCACTAAAAGTATCGGTCAGAGATGGTGACTCCTCGCGAATAAACGGCGTGCCATAGCGCCCGTAATCTTCAAAAGCTGTACAGGCGGTGAT
>Ga0196964_10001222_pt1 | contig 13285 bp, 6 predicted proteins | sample S1_10metaG_FD_148615 | JGI IMG/M metagenome (GOLD analysis project Ga0196964, IMG submission 148615) | Soil microbial communities from Anza Borrego desert, Southern California, United States - S1_10 | ecosystem: Environmental > Terrestrial > Soil > Desert | place: USA: California | collected...
GGAAGCTGACGACGAACTTTATGAAAGAGCCGATTGACGGTGTACAGCTTGATCCGCCACGTGGCGAGGAGCTTCCGAAGAAAGGATTCATCCGCGACGAAGCGGGTTTTGTTGCTCCTGCAGAACCGGGTAATGATGTTGCGATTGCTGTTTCCCCGACATCTGACCGCTTGCAGTTGTTGCAGCCTTTCTCTGCGCCAATTCCTGAAGATTATCAGAATATGCCGGTGCTGATCAAAGCAAAAGGCAAATGTACAACTGACCATATTTCACCAGCCGGCCCGTGGTTGAAATATCGTGGCCACCTTGACAATATCTCAAACAACATGCTCATAGGCGCGATCAACTATTTCAACGGTGAAGCAAACAAGGTGAAAAACCAGATCACCGGCGAATATGATGAAGTGCCAAAAGTAGCGCGCGCATACAAAGCACGCGATATGGAATGGGTTGTTATTGGCGATGAGAATTACGGCGAAGGCTCGTCACGCGAGCACGCTGCAATGGAGCCGCGTCACCTTAACGGCCGCGCTATCATCGTAAAGTCATTTGCCCGCATCCACGAAACGAATTTGAAAAAGCAGGGAATGCTTCCGCTGACATTTGTGGATCCAACGGACTACGACAAAATCCAGGAGGACGACCGCATCTCGCTCCAGATTGAAGCTCTCCAGCCGGGACAGTTCATGCCAGCGGTGCTTACTCACAAGGACGGTACGATTGAAACCATCCAGCTTCGCCACACATTCAACGAAGGGCAAATCGGTTGGTTTAAAGCAGGGAGCGCGCTAAACCTGATTTCCTCGCAAATCCGCGAAACAGCAGCAGAAGATGCTAAGGCATAGTTTTAAAAGAATCTCTTTTAAAAACAAGAGAAGGCAGGGAGTTTTAAACTTTCCTGCCTTTTTTGTTTTTAAATTCATCTTAATATCTACTTCAAGTACCTGGCCTTAATAAACGTGACAAGTTTATCTTTATAGAGATGCGATTAAACCCATTCTACTTCGGAAGGTTGCGGAGTATGACAGTCTAAGAAAAAGGTGGGTCTCAACGCAGCGCTTACAAAGCCTTTGATTCCAGTGATTTGTGTCATTACTTATAGCCTTCCAGTCTCTGCTAAAATAACGGTCTTTTAAAAAGAAGGTATAAAAGAGAGTTTAAAAATGGATTTTACAAATAAAAAGGCGCTTCAAAAATGAAGCGCCTTTTAGAGGATTTACTGTAAAAAAGTTATTCGATAGGTGTCTGGATGTTGATCTGTACTGTACGGTTGTAGAAACGGCCTTCAGGAAGATCATTTGTATAGATTGGTTCGTCCTCACCGGTACCACGGGATGTAAGGGAATTGTATTTACCTTTTGTAAAGGCATTTACCCCATCACGAACCGTTTTAGCACGGTTATCTGAAAGGCGCTTGTTATGCTCATACATACCAACAACATCTGTATGCCCTTCAATCTGGATGTCAGAATTCGCTTTTGCGCGACTAAATACATACTCATCCAAAATACGTTGATTTAAAGGGCCGGCTTCATAGCTATCAAAAGGAAATAAAATTAAGTTGTAACGTTCTAATGTTTTAACATCTGTTCGGTCGCCGCCAGGTTGAGTTAATGAAATTTGTTTTACTTTGATTGTTACTGGATCAGAAATACACTCTGAGCCATTTTTATTGGTAACGATAAGTCGTGCTCGGAATGGAGATTCATCACCTTTTGCCGGATATTCCAGGTCTGTATTCTGCCAGTCCCAGCCGGTGGATGTATTTGTAATTGCACCAAGATCGCTTAAAGTATTCCATTTTCCTGTGCCATGCTCAATTTCGATACGACGGCTTGCGATTAATTCATCTTCAATGCCGTTTGTCATTGTATAGGTCATTGTAACAGGATCAGGGAAACGCTTCGGATCAACTTCAAGAATTGGTTTAATTATATCCCAATTAAAAGGTTCAGTAATAATCTCTACACGACGATTCTCAACAATACCAAAGGTATCATTTGGATTTGATCTCGTTGCTGGCCAGCCACGTGATTCAATTTTCATACGGCTCGGATCAATTCCCCATACATCTTTAAAATAATTAAATACAGTCTGGGCACGGTTCTGAGCGAGTCCTGGAGCTTTTTCACCAGGCTGTGATTCAGCAAGTGTACCTACTAGGCGGATAGTAGCATTAGGGAATTTGCGAAGGCGATAGCCGTAGATATTTAAAACATTGTGATATTTGTCAATGGTACCGCCTGGTACTTTTTCATCGTTAAATGCAGCTACCTGACTTGGATTGAGTTTTACATAGCGCACGGGAAGCGTTGAAGAACCCTCATCAAAGAACACATAGTTTAGAAGCGGGAAGAGTTCACGTGTTGCCACCTCAGTCAGGAGCAAACCTTTAAAATCAGCCGGAACACCTGGCGTTTTTTTCGGAAGTGCCATATTTGCCTCCAGGCGCGGGCGCTGACCCATAGAAAGATCAATGCGGATCTCGTCTTTCTGTGCTGCTTCAGTTTCGTTTTGTACCTTTTGAGGTTTTAAAACCTGCTGGACTTTACGAACTTCCCCATAGCGTGCATTGGAAGCCGTGACTTCAAGATCCATTACATTGATAGAATCTTCAGGGCGGCCAAAGTCGGTTGCGTTAACAATAAGCTGTATATCAGTTTTGTAAGAGTTTACACTGTCGCGATATACTTTGCCTGTGATAGGGTTCTTGATTGTGACAAGTGCCGGAATATTCGCGCCGCTACATTCGTCTTTTACGGTTGCGATAATGTTTACAGCTTTGAAGAAGGATGGTACAAAAGCCATAAAGATATCGTAATTGCCTTGGAAGCTGGCAATATCACGTCGTGTAGAGGCAAAATAAAGTACATCGCCGGAAGCCGGAACAGTTATAAATGCTTCATCGGCATTCGTATTGATTGGCTGGCCAAGATTCTCTGGGCGGCTCCAATTATCACGGTCGTCGCGTCGTGCAATATAGAAATCCGTTCCGCCAAAGTTTGGCTTATGGCCGCCTGAAGCAAAGAAGAGCGTCTGATTGTCGGCCGCAATGAACGGTGACATATCTTTTTCATTGGTATTAAGCGCTTTCAGATTTATGGCTGGCTTCCATTCTTCAAGTTCGAAATCGTAGTCGGAGTACCAGATGTCACGATGCTCCTGATCACCAGCTTCTCCGAACTCAGAACCGCGATTAGAAGCAAAATAGATGCGGCTTTTATCCGGGGAAATTGTTGGTTGTGATTCCCAGTACTGAGAATTGATATTACGGCCCATATTTCGCGGACGTCCCCACTGATCGCCTTCGATTTCGGCAATATAGAGGTCGCAGTCACCAAGGCCGTCAGGACGGTCACAGCCTGTGAAGATCAGCGTCTGACGATCTGCTGCAATTGTCGCAACACCTTCATTGAGTGGTGTATTTACACCAAGATTGCCAAGCGCCGTCGAAGTATCAATATTCACCGGCACAAAAAATGTTGTGTCGAGGTTATTCTGCTTTTTCGCCATCCAAAAGTCATGGGAAAAGCCACCTTTGCCAAGTTTGCTACCTGAGCGGTTGGAAACAAAATAAAGCGTTTTACCATCAGCGCTCACCGCAGGGGCATAATCCAGCCCGGAGTGGTTTACCACAGGGCCAAGGTTAATAATGCGGATGTTTTTTGAGCCAAGCAGGCCGCCATCATCCTGCTGTGGAGCAGAAACAATTTCCAGCCCATACAGATATGTTGTTGGCGATACCGGGGCTGACGCAGAATTGCTTTTAAAAGGGGTACGTGAAAAAGCCGTGCTAATGCCGACTGAAGAAAGACAAATTGCAGTACAAAAAGCTGCAATTACCAAAGAAGTAAACCTTCGCATATGTTGCCACCTGTGCAAAAACTATAGGAAGAAAGTGATTATCGTATTTTTTAAAAGCTATGTGGTATTAAAACAGCTTTTGAAGGATGCAATATACAATCAGAAACGGAAATTACTGTAATTCGACAAGAAACACAAGTATTTTTATATAAAAGCCGAAAAAAAATAAATTTACGCTATTTTTAAGCTGTAATCAGGTGCTTTTTTAAAAGATATAGCGGATTTCCCCAGTAATCTGCCACGCAGAAAGTTTGAAATTATTCCCATTTTCAGAAATAATAGTAAGTGGCAAGGAGTATTGAAAGACGGGAGCGAGGTACCATGAGGATTTCCCAAGTTTAATATCTACTCCTATAGCAGGCTCCAGCGAGAGCTGAAAAGCGTTGAGTGCCGGAAATTCATTGTCCTCAATTATTGCAAGATTTTCCCTTGGTTGCCCGTTTTCATCTACCATTGATACCGTTTCCAGGCGTCCCTCCGGAGACCGTACGGTCTTTGTCAGCAGTTCTTTTGAGTGCAAGAGGTTGCCTGATACGATTGTTGTCAACCCGATACCTCCACGGAGGAAGAGTGGTTGGAACTGGATATATTTAATAAAAGGCATTAGAGTCAGGTATGAAAATCTGGCACTTGCAGTATTGCGGAAATCCAGTGGAGCTTCATAATTACGTTCAGTCTCAGCAGATCGTACAGGTACAAGTTCTGTTTCACGATATAAAGCTTCAAAAGGTCGGTGCTGATATAGAAGTGCTGCGCCCCATGCGACTTGCCGAAAGAGATCTCTTTCGTATATCGCACCGATTAGAAACCCTGTCCCGCGGCCTCCGTCAAAAGCAGGGCAATCACATGTCACATTAAATTCCCCGGTTTGCGTCAGAATTCCTACTCCTCCTATCAACCCTGCCTGCTCAGGATACAAAACTCTGCCCGGATTCAGAGGATCGGCGCTCTGAGCAAAGAGGGAAGTCGCCGATATAAATATTACCGCAAGTAAAAGATATTTCATATCTACAACGCAACTATTGGGAAAAGGATGGAATAAATGAGCTTATATAGAACTCATCTTGTTGAATTTCAATCGTTTAATTCTTTCGTAAGGAACTATTCTACGTAAAAAACATTTTAAAAACAGTAGCAATATAATAGTTTTTTATTGAAATTCATTATGCCAGAAGATATTCACACTTCTACAGCAGGAATAGCAGACTCGGTTTCTGGTAATTTGGGTAACGAAAGACTGCCTGAAATATCATGCCAGGAGCTTTATAGCGGCGTGCGCGGTGCAGCTATCCGTATCCTTAGTCGTGTGGACAGGAGCGATTCGTATCTGGATAAGTTACTTGAATATGAGCTATCCCAAGGCGGTCTTACAGCCGTAGATAAAGCGCTCTTGATCGAGATTACCAACGGCGTGATGCGCTGGCAGGCAAAACTTGACTGGATCCTCACGGGCTTTTATCACGGCGAATATGTAAAATGCATTACCCCTGTGCGCAATGCCATGCGAACAGCGCTCTACCAGCTGCTTTTCATACCGAAAATTCCGCCTCATGCAGCTATTCAGGAAAGCATAGAGATAATCCATCGTATCAAAGGTGAACGCTCAGCAGGCATTGTAGCAGGAGTTTTAAAAAATATACTCCGCCACATAAATGATATTCGCTACCCTGACCAGTACGAAAACCCGGTTTTTTACACCTCAGTTGTACTTTCACATCCACAGTGGCTGGTAAAGCGCTGGACGGAACGCTTCGGTCAGGCGGAAACAGAAAAATTACTTGCAGTAAACAATCAACGGCCGCGCACAACACTTCGTATCAATCCATTGAAAACCTCCCTTGAAGAGGTAAGCACTTGGTTGGATGAAAACAAAATTGCCAATGCCCCTGTAGAACGTTTGAAAGAAAGCCATGTGCATGTAAGTTCTCTTGCCCATATAACGTCCACAGAACTTTTTAAAAATGGCTTGGTGCTGCTGGAAGACGCCGGAACGGCACTTGCTTTAGGGCTCACAGCTGTAAAGCCCGGAATGTCTGTGATTGATCTCTGCTCCTCACCCGGCACACGCGCATTTCATCTTGCAGAAAAAGCTGGAAGCGCAGAGAAACTCATTGCCATAGATAAATACGAATCGCGGGTGAGAATTATTGAAAACGAAAAGAAACGGCTGGGTTCTCATATGATAGAACTGCGCATCGGCGATGCGACAAAATACACGCAGGAAGAAAAAGCCGACATTGTAATAGCCGGTGCCCCATCCAGCAACCTTGGCTGCCTTGCGCAAAGGCCCGATATCAAGTGGAAACGCGAACCCGAGCAGCTCGCGCACTTTGCCCAGCTGCAAAAGGACATTTTAAAAAATGCTGCAAAACTCGTCAAAGACGGTGGCGCACTGCTCTACACCGTTCGTTCCTTTGAGCCGGAAGAGACAACGCAGATCGGAGAATGGTTTTTAAAAGAACATCCTGATTTCATACTTGACCCCGCCGAGAAATATTTGCCTGAGGAACTTTGCAAAGATGGGTTTATGCAACTCTTCCCACATATCCATAATACTGATGGCGCCTTCGCTGCACGGTTTTTAAAAGCGTCGTAAATCTTTTTAAAAACTCCGTCATTCCGGCTCGCCCGGTGCGAAGCCAGCGGTCTTCCGCTCATCTTTCTTTTAAAACGGCAGAAGTGGTTTTAAAACAAAAACGCCGTAGAGCATTATGTTCTGCGGCGTTTATTCCTCTTCATTAAATTCTTTTAAATCATCATAACGGTCAATCGAAATTTTCTTCATGATTCTAACTAATTCAGCATTCTCTTTTTTCTCTAAATAATAAAAGATGTTCTCATCTTGAAACTCCCAAATTACAATATATCCATTGAAATCAGGATTCTCTTTTGCCGATTCATTTAAAGCTACAAATACATCAATCGACGTTGTATCTTTATCTGAAAAATCACAGCCAATTCTTATGTATTGTTGCTCATCATAAAAAGGTTTTGTCATCAGATATTCTGCTTTTGAAATTTTTGCTTTACTAAGGATATCAAGAAAAGTAGTAAAATCTTTCTTTAAATTTAAAGCAGAAAATTTCTTTAGAGTATCAATTACATTTAAGCTTTTAAGCCTTTTATTGCTATCAGCGGGGTTATCATAACCACTAAAGCCAATTAGAATTGTATTGATTTCATCTGCATTAAATTTTAAAACTTTACGGAATGGTTTTCCCTCTTTTTTAGGGCGTCCTTCCGCAGCTTCAAGCTTTTTAAAAACTTCTTTTAACAAATCCTCATTCATAATTGTCATGGAAGAAATCCATTTTGGATTCCCACCAAAAAACATGAAAGAAATATATTGACTTGATTTTTCATGTCCAGCAGGAAATGGAAATAAATAACTACTTCCACTTATTGTTCGCATTTTTTCAACGCCTTCTGACGGATTGAAAACAGGAAGTTCGCCAATCTGCTTTGTAATATTCTTTTCATCAGGTATTCCATATGCGCGAATCATTTCCGCACCGGCATCCACCTGATAGCGGAAAACACTATCATTCAATCGCTGTGAAACTTCATCAGGAAACAGATTTTTTAAGCTGCTGTAATCCTTTTCAGCAATATATTTTAAAGCTTTTTTGCATGTAGCCAATTCAATTTCGTGGGTGTCCTGCGAAGAACTGCAACCGATATTAGCAATAAGGCAAATTAGTATTAAAGCGAAAATTTTCATTGGTGAGATTTTAAAAGGTTTTAAAAGAATCCATAAATATAACCAAATTGAAGTTTGTAAAGATTTTTAAAGCAAAAAACGCCGCAAAGCATCAAGCTCCACGGCGTTTTCTTCTAAAAACTTCTTACTTTTTCCTTTCAAAAACTTTTTCCTTTCAAAAACTTTTTGCTTTCAAAAACTTTTTCCTTTTTACTTCAATTCCCCTCCACCCCATGCCACTTCAAAAAACTCCCATTATGCCGCTTCACCACTTCCAGCTTCACGGGAACGCGCTCTTTTAAGCCCTCCACGTGCGAGATGATGCCCACGAGCCGCCCGCCTTCCTGCAAATCCATGAGCGTCTGTATCGCCAGGTCGAGCGTATTGGCGTCGAGCGTGCCAAAACCCTCGTCAATGAACATGCTTTCCAGCCGCCGTCCGCCCGCGTGTGCCGTTGCCACGTCCGCCAAACCAAGCGCCAGTGCCAGCGACGTGTAAAATTTCTCGCCGCCCGAGAGCGTGTCCACCGGCCGCTGCTCGCCTGTATTATTGTCAAAAATATTCAGGTCCAGCCCGGTTTTGCGCCGCTTGTCCACGATTTCCTCCGAGCGCACCAGCGTGTAGCGCCCCTGCGACATCAGCTTCAGCCGCTGATTGGCGTGCTGCAAAATCTCATCCAGAAAGCTCGACACCACAAACGTCTGGAATTTCTGCTTCAGCGCATTATTGCCCTTCGCCATCTCCGCCAGGTCAAAAAGCGCGCTGGCTTTCTTTAGGAGCGCATCCTGCCGCACGTACATCTGCTGGATTTCCCGCCTTGCCCCCTCCAGCATTTCAATCGTCATGCGGCGTTCCTTTGCTGCATCACGCACTCGCTGCAAGGCAGTCTCGCGCTCTTTTTCCTCTTTAAAAATTATCTCCATTTCAGGCTTAAGCAACCCGTCAACAGCTTTTTCCGTACGCTCCAGTTCCGTTTGAAAACGTATTAAATTCTCATCCCACTGTTGAATTCTTCCTTTTAAAAAGTCGCGTTCACTCTGTGGCAAAAGTGCCGACTGCACTTCATCTGTACTTTTAAAACCCCGTTCCAACGCCGCGCCGCGAAGTTCATCCAGCAGCTTTTCCATTTCCGCATTCATGCTGCGAAGCGATTCCTCTCCCGCTTTAAAACCCGCTTCCAGCTGAGTAAGAATTGTTTTTTGTTTGAGGAAGTTTTCTTCTGTCTGCTTAATTTTTTCTTCTTTTAAAACTATCTCTTTTGCAATTTTTAAAAGCTCAGCTTCAACATCATCGAGAGAAGTTATCGTTTCTGGAATTTCAATCGAGGAAATCTTCACGCTCACTTCCTGCTCTTGCAATTTCACTTCCTGTAATTCATCTTCTTCACTTTTTAAAACCGCTTCAACATCCGTTTTAAGCACATTTTTCTGCTGACGCTCACGGCGCAATTCTTCCAATTTATTCGTCGCAGCAAGAGCTTCCTTATGCTCATGTTCCAGTTGCCGCGTGCGTTTTAAAAACTCCTCTTCGCTCACATCAGCCAGCTCTTTCAGCAGCTTTTTAAAACCCGCAATATCCTGCTCGGTCTCATCCTTTTCGGCTTTGTGCTGCTCAAATTTCCGCTTTGCACGCTCGTAAAAATCACCCGCATTTTCGCGCTCTGCCTTTGCTCTTTCAAGCTGCTCTGTGGAAATATAATCGTTCGTTTTTTCCGCCGGCGCCGGGTGGTGGTGCGAACCACACACGGGACACGGCTCGTCATCCACAAGATTCTCCGCGAGCAACGCTGCCTGATTCCTCCGCCAGCGTTTATCAAGGGCGTTGAAAATCCTGTCCGCCGCATCACGTTCGCGCGCTGCTTTTTCCAAATCTTCGTAGCTTTTGAAAAGCAACGCCGTCCGCTCCTGCTGAACGATTTCCGTTTCGCGAAGCTGCGTACGGAGGCGCGAGCTTTCACGCCACGCATCGAGGATTTGCGTCACGCCCATGAGCTGCGCGGCAATTCCTTCCGTTTGCGGCAGAATCGCATCAATTTCCGCAAGCCGCCGTGTCAGAGTTTCCAGCTCAACGCCTCGCGCTTTCACCGTTTTTTCTTTTAAAAACCGTTTGTCGGAATGCGTTTTTAAAAGCGCTTGCAGCGCAGATCTTTCCTCTAATTTCGGTTTAATTTCCTCCAGTTTCGCCGTTTTAAAACGCAGCGCCTCAATCTCATTCCGCAGCGCAGGAATTCCGTTATAATCGCGCTCCGCAGTTTTTAAAAGCTCCTCATTTTTAGCAATATCCAGCTTCGCTATCTTCTGCAATTCCACCTTTTCCGCAATCGAATTCCGCTGTTTTAAAACCTGCTGCAAACTGCCATTCAGCGGTTCGGCAAGTTCCGCCAATTTTAGTTTTTCACGTTCTTTTAAAAGACTTTCACCACTCGCTTCATGGTTTTTAAAAGCAGTTTGCGCCGCTTCAAATTCTTTAAAACTTCTCTCCGTTCGCTCGGCAATTTCACGCTGTTCACGCGCTTTTTTAAAAAGATTTTCCGCCTCAGAAATATCCTTTTTTAAAAGTTCTTCAGCGAGAATTTCGTCGCCGATTTTATTCTCAATTTCCTCCACCGATTCCAGCCCGAGCGTTTCCAGCCGCGCCTTCACGCGCATGTCAAAGGCAGCGAGTTCCTTCTTTTTCGCATCAGCTTTTTCGGCAAGTTTTAAAGAAATCTTCGAGTAAATATCCGCGTCAAAAAGCTTCGTCAAAATCTTCTCGCGCTCGCCGGTTTCCGCCACGAGCAGCTTTTCAAACTCGCCCTGCGGCAGCATTATCACCTTCTGAAACTGGTCAGCCGTGAAGCCGAGGATTTCCTCGACGCGTGTGCGGATTTCGAGGATTTTCGTGAGCGGCGCGGCTATCGGCAACATATCCTTATCAAACATTTCAAAGCTCACTTTGTCGGGCTTGTCTGTCTGGATGGAGCGGTTCGCGCGGTAAAACTTCTCGCCCAGCCCAAAGGTGAAGCTCACGCTCGTTTTCTGCCCGGCGCGGTCGTAATCGCTCACCATGTCCTTCGACTTGCGGCGGCCCGACGTCTCGCCATAGAGCGCATAGCTCACCGCATCAAAAAGCGTCGTCTTGCCCGCGCCCGTCGGCCCGTACACCAGAAAAAGCGAGGTGTTATCGAGCCGCGTAAAATCAACAACTGTATGTTCGACGAAAGGGCCGAAGCCGCTCACCTCGAGGAGAATTGGTTTCATGTATTTTTAAAAAAGGGAGATTTTTTGCGTTGTAAAATGGAAGTGTAAAATTACGGGAGTTTGGTTTTAAAAGCTATTGGAAAGTTTAAATATTTAGGTATATTAAAGAAAATCAAAAAACAAAAATACATCTCCTGAGAATCTGATGAAAAAAGTTTACTATGTAATTTCATTTTTAGTTTTAAGTTTTTCTACTGCATTGTTTGCGCAGGAAATTGACAATAATCAACTTCTTTGGGTAAACGCTACTACAAACGATAGCTTGATTGGATGGCCTCTTTCGATGACTTCTGATGCTAATGCAAATGTATTCGTTTGTGGGCATTTTGAAGGCCAAAAAGGTTTTGGCGATTTTACTTTAACCACTAAATCTATTGATGGTTTTATAGTAAAATATGCTCCTGATGGTAGAGTACTATGGGCACGTCAAACGCACACTCCAAATGATAATGTAGATGGAACAATTCGCAATGGACATATGGGAATTCTCGCTTGCGATGCAAATGGCAATGTATATGTAATGGGTGGAGCCAATACTGTTGACTTTGGTAACGGTGTTTCATTAGAAGCGCCTCCAAATATTCCCTTTAGTAATTCCGGATTTATAGTGAAGTATAGCCCAGAGGGGCAACCATTATGGGCTAAGAGATTTCAGTCGTACAATGGCGGAATAACTTCCTTTAAGGTGAATCCAAATGGAGAAATGTACGTCGGCGGCAGTTACGGGTATATAGCAAAATACAATAGTGATGGAAATTATGAGTGGAGTTCTTATATAAAGTCTGGCGTAATGACTGAAAATAGGATAATCACTAACGCTGATAATATTTTCTCGGTAGGTAAACTCATTGGGAAAGTCGAGCAATATGATGGAACCAAATCGGCGTCTAAGGGAAGAGCAGATGTACACATTACCAAGTATAATTATTCTGGTGAAATAGATTGGATTCTGAATTATGGCGCGGATTCATCCGTTTGTACTCCACAAGCTGTTGCGATTGATAAAAAGAAAAATATTTATATTCTTGGAAATTTTGATAGAGCCATTGATTTTGGAAATGGAATTAAACTAATTAATGAAAGCTATACGGACTATTACAGTCCAAATAATTACTTCCTTGCTAAATTCCAACCTAATGGAGACATTGTTTGGGCAAAAGAAATCATCAACTCAACAAATTTAAGTGGATTAAATCCCTTTTCGAACATCGCTACTGATTCGGATGGCAATACTCATTTAAACCTTGAAGTGAAAGGTACTTTAAACTTAGATGACGGTAATGTAATAGTTTCAAGCGAACAGGCTAATTTTATAGTCACCTATAATGCACAGGGCAAAATTGTGGATATGAGAAAGTCTGTAAGTAAAACTGATGCTATTTTGAATCAACAATTAATAATGGTTGATAAAAATAATAATATTTATACATCTGGTAATTTTTCAGGCCAGGTTCAGTTCGGGAAAGATAATACATTAAATGGAAATTTTGCTGGCAGCATTTTTATTGCTAAATACGCATCATTTAACCCTGTAAGTGTAGCAGATAACGAACTTTTAAAAACAACCGACATTCTCTCCATCCACCCAAACCCTGCACACTCTACATCTCGCATATCGTTTACAACAACAGCGCCATCGCGCGCGCGCCTAACGCTCACCGACGTTCTCGGACGGCAGACACTTTTAAAAGAAGAAACCCTCGACGCAGGCGAGCACAGCGCAGAAATCAATACGGCGAATTTCCCCGCAGGCATCTACGTCCTCACGCTGGAAGCCGGAGGGCAGGTGTTTTCGCAGAATGTGGTGATAGAGCGATAGGTGTTTTTTTAAAGTGAAGTTTTTAAGCCGGGGTAGTTTTTAAAAAGCTGCTCCGGCTTTTTTGTTTTAAAATAAGTTTTTTAAGAATTATTACCAGGAAATCCTTATTTTGAATGAAGCTTATCCTGAACTTCACTCTCTTTTAAAGGGGCAAACATGTGGTACATCCTCCTCCTCGCCTTTTACCTCAGTATGCAATGTACGGCAGTGGCGCAAAATGCACGGTTAGAAGTTTTTAAAATTGACAGTTCACAATTCCCTTTAATGAAAGCGAAGTTTTATGCGTTAGATAATAAGGGGAAACTGTCTAATGGATTTTCTCAGGCGGATTTTATAATCAGTGAAAATGATACAAAATCCATCGTAAAAAACGTAACCTGGGCGCCGCCGAAGCCAAAGGAAGATTTATCCGTTATTATCTCCTTGTGTACATCATATTCAATGGGATACAGTGATAAAGGTTTTGCCCCGCCGCTTGAAATAGGAAAGGCATTTACAACGAAGTTTAGCCAGACAACTGCGTCACCGCTTGATCAACTGGCACTTCAGACAATTAATGATAAGGCAATGCTCAACGTTGATTTTACAACTGACCGCAATCGAATCCTCCGTGCACTGCCTCCCCTGGAAGCATCAGGAGACTTTAATTCGGGGTATCAATTT
>Ga0196964_10001223_pt1 | contig 13279 bp, 10 predicted proteins | sample S1_10metaG_FD_148615 | JGI IMG/M metagenome (GOLD analysis project Ga0196964, IMG submission 148615) | Soil microbial communities from Anza Borrego desert, Southern California, United States - S1_10 | ecosystem: Environmental > Terrestrial > Soil > Desert | place: USA: California | collected...
AAGATGGACGATCGCGCCGACCAGAACGGGCCGGGAGACGATCTGGGCGGGGCCTTCCGCGCGGACCTTCTACACCGCAAGGCGCTGCGGCTCCACGCGGCGCGGCGCGCGCTGATCGCCGCGGGCGTGGCCTTAGGCATGCTGGCGACGGTGGGCGCGCTGCACGCCTGGCGGTGGTACCTGGGCGATCTGCCGAAGCCTCCGCCGAAGGAACAGCTGGCTTCGCTCGGTCGCGCGCCGGGCATGACCTTCCTCGACCGGCACGGCCGCATCGTGGCGACGCGCGGACCCAAGTACGGCCGCCAGGTCTCGATCGACGAGCTGCCGGTCTACGTGCCGCTGGCCTTCCTGGCGGCGGAGGACCGGCGCTTCCGCGACCACGGCGGGGTGGATTTGCAGGGCGTGGTGCGGGCCTCCTCCGTCAACACCCGCTCCGGGCGGACGGTGGAGGGCGGCTCGACGCTCACCCAGCAGCTGGCGCGCGACCTGTTCCTGACCGGCGAGCGGACGTTCAAGCGCAAGCTGCAGGAAGCCCTGCTGGCGACCGGGCTGGAACGGCGGATGAGCAAGGACGAGATCCTGCAGCTCTACCTGAACCGCGTCTTCCTCGGCGAAAACGCCTACGGCGTCGACGCGGCGGCGCGCACCTACTTCGGCAAGCCGGCGGCGGGCCTGACGCTGGCCGAGGCCGCGGTGCTGGCCGGCCTGCCCAAGGCGCCTTCGGTCCTGAACCCGAACGACAACCCGAAAGGCGCGCTGGCGCGCGGGCGGGTGGTGCTGGAGCGGATGCGGCGCGAGGGCTGGATATCCCGCGCCCAGATGCGCGAGGCCCAGCGCCAGCCGCTGATGCTGGCTCCGCACCAGCGCGAGGGCGACTTCGCCTGGGTGATCGATCTCGCCGCCGCCGAGGCCAAACGACGGGCCGGCGGCCGGGCCGAGGACCTGATCGTGCGCCTCAGCGTCGATCCGCAGATGCAGGCGACCGCCCAGGACGTCGTGCGCCGCGTGCTGGACGAGCAGGGAAAAGCCGCCGGCGCGACCCAGGCGGCGATGGTGGCGCTCGGGCCTGACGGCGCGATCCGCGCCTTGGTAGGCGGCTACGACCACGGCCAGAGCCCCTTCAACCGCGCAATCCAGGCCAAGCGCCAGCCGGGCTCAGCGTTCAAGCCGTTCGTCTGGGCCGCGGCGCTGGAGACCGGCCTCGGCGAAACCGACGTGCGCTCCTCGGCGCCGATCGCCATGGGCCCCTGGCGGCCGGGCGAGGGGTCGCGCGAGCCCGTGGGCGAACTGACCCTGACCGACGCCCTGGTCCGCTCCAGCAACACCGTGGCCGTGCGGCTGGTCGACGAGGTCGGCCCCGACCGCGCCGCCGCCCTGGCACGCCGGTTCGGCGTCGCCTCGGTCCCGGTCGACCCGGAACGCTCGCTGGCGCTGGGCGCCTACGAGGTGACGCTGCTGGAGCTGACCGGCGCCTACCAGGTGTTCCAGCAGGGCGGCCGGCTGACCAGGCCCTATCTGGTCGAGGAGGTGGCGCGTTCGGACGGCCGGGTGCTGTGGCGCCACCCCCTGCCCGACCCGACACCCGTCTACGACCCGGCCCGCGCGGGCGCGATGGTGCGGATGATGACCGGCGTGGTCGAGCGCGGCACCGGCCGCAAGGCCGCGTTCGGCGGCGCGGCGGCGGGCAAGACCGGCACCACCCAGAACCACCGCGACGCCTGGTTCGTGGGCTTCACTCCCGACTGGGTCGCGGGCGTGTGGGTCGGCAACGACGACGGCCGCCCGATGAAGGCGGTTTCCGGCGGCGACCTGCCGGCCGACGTCTGGCGCCGGTTCATGACCGCCGCCCACCGCGGCCTGCCCGCCCGCGACTTCGACGCCCGCCGCGCGGCGGAAGCCGACGGCGGCTCGCGCCAGGCGTTCTACGCCACCCTCGCGGCCGAGTTCGCCCGCACGGCGGCGGCGCGCTAGCTCTCCAGCAGCTTTAGACCGAAGATGCCGACCACGATCAGCGCCAGGCACGCCAGCCGCGCGGGCGAAGCGGACTCGCCTAAGAAGGTGATCCCCATCAGCACCGTGCCGACCGCGCCGATGCCGGTCCACACCGCGTAAGCCGTGCCGATCGGCAGGTCCTTCGCCGCCAGCCCAAGCAGGCCCATGCTGGCGATCATGGCCAGCACCGTCAGCACCGACGGCACCGGCTTGGTGAAGCCGTCCGCGTACTTCAGCCCGACCGCCCAGGCGATCTCCAGCAGTCCGGCGACGAGCAACATGATCCAGGCCATGGCCGGGGTTTAGCGGCTTGGCGCGGACGGTGCGAGCCGATCCTCCCCCGTCGCGCAGCGAAACGGGCGAGGGGGACCGCCCGCAGGGTGGTGGAGGGGGCGTCCGCCGCACTACATGGGCGTGCTAAGTCCCGCCGCGCATGACCTCCGGATCCCGAGTGCCCGCCCACGCCCCCTCCACCGCCTTCGGCGGTCCCCCTCCCCCGCTCCGCTCCGCTCCGCAGGGGAGGATCCGTTGAGCCGCGCCCCGCTGATCGCCCTGAAGGACGTGCGGCTGCAGGACGGGCCCGCGCCTTTGTTCGACGGGGTGGACCTGGCGCTGGAGCCGGGCGTGCGCGCCTGCCTGGTCGGCCGCAACGGCGCCGGCAAGTCGACCCTGCTGCGGGTGCTCACCGGCCAGGTGGAGCCCGACGCCGGCGACCGCACCGTAAGCCCGGCCGCGCGCATCGCCTTCGTGCCGCAGGAGCCGGTGGCGACCGGCGCGACCCTGCGCGACTACGCCTCCAGCGGCGGCGCGCCCGAGTACGCGGCCGACGCGGCGCTCCAGACCTTCGGCCTCGACCCGGACAAGCCGACCCTGCGCTTGTCGGGCGGAGAGCTCCGCCGCGCCGCGCTCGCCAAGGCGTTCGCCGAGGAGCCGGACCTGATCCTGCTGGACGAGCCGACCAACCACCTCGACATCTTCGCCATCGAGACCTTGGAGGAAGAGCTGCGCGCCACCCGCGCGGCCGCCCTGGTCGTCAGCCACGACCGGGCCTTTCTGGAGCGCGTCACCCGCCGCTGCTTCTGGCTGGCCCACCGCAAGGTCCGCACCCTGGACGAGGGCTTCGCCGCCTTCGAGGCCTGGGCCGAAAAGGTCGAGGCGGAGGAGGCCGACTCGCTGCGCCGCCTGACCAAGGCGATCGAGCGCGAGACCTACACCTTCTACCGCTCCATCACCGCCCAGCGCACCCGCAACGAAGGCCGCGCCCGCAACCTGGAGAAGATGCGCCAGGAACGCGCGCGCCTGGTCAAGGACCTGCCCAAGACCCTCGACCTCGCCATCGACGCCGGCGGCGTGTCGGGCAAGCTGGTGGCGGAGCTGAAGGGGGTGGGCAAAGGCTTCGGCGAGCGCACCCTGCTCAAGTCCTTCTCCACCCGGATCATCCGCGGCGACCGCATCGCCGTCGTCGGCCCCAACGGGGCGGGCAAGACGACCCTGGTGAAGATAATGCTGGGCGAGCTCGCGCCCGACGCCGGGACGGTGCGGCTGGGGGCCGGACTGCAGGTCGTCTACCTCGACCAGACCCGCGACGACCTGAAGAGCGACATGACGCTGTGGGACGCGCTGACGCCGGGCGGCGGCGACCAGGTGATGGTGCGCGGCTCCCCGAAGCACGTCGCCGCCTACGCCAAGGACTTCCTGTTCCGCGAGGGCCAGCTGCGCCAGCCGGTCTCGACGCTGTCGGGCGGCGAGCGCAACCGCCTGCTGCTGGCCCGCGCGCTGGCCAAGCCCGCCAACCTGCTGGTGCTGGACGAGCCGACGAACGACCTGGACATCGACACGCTCGATCTGCTCGAGGACCTGCTGGCCGACTACGACGGGACGTTGATCCTGGTCAGCCACGACCGCGATTTCATCGACCGGCTGGCGACCTCGACCATAGCCCTGGACGGGCGCGGGAACGCGGTGGAGACGCCGGGCGGCTGGACCGACTTCGTGAGGCAGAACCCCGACTTCTTCGAGCACCCGAAGATCGTGGTCCCGGTGAAGCCCGCGCCCTCGCCGGAACGGGCGGAGCCGCGACGGGCGAACAAGCTCTCCTACAAGGACCAGCGCCGGCTGGAGGAGCTGGAGGCGCTCACCCCCAGGCTCGCGGGCGAGATCGCCGCCCACGAGAAGACGCTGGAGGACGCGACCCTCTACGCCCGCGATCCGAAACGCTTCGCCCAGGTGATGCAGGCGCTCGACAAGGCCCGCGCGACCCTGGCCGCGGCCGAGGACGAGTGGCTGGCGCTCGAGGAAAAACGCGAGTCTTTGGGCGCCTGAGGCGCGAACGGCGACGCTTCGACGCGGGCGCGTTGCATTGCGGACGCGCGCGACATAGCTTCCGCGCCTGATTTTCGGCCGCGCACCTTCGCGCCCGACCACCACGGAGATCCCATGTTCGCGACCCCGGCCTACGCGCAAGACGCGGCCGCCGCCGCATCCGACGCCGGCCCCATGGCCTTCCTGATCCAGTTCGCCCCCATCATCGCGATGGTGGTGCTGGCCTACTTCCTGCTGATCCGGCCCCAGCAGCGCCGCCTCAAGGCGCACCAGGAGATGGTGACCAAGCTGAAGCGCGGCGACACGGTGGTGCTGTCCAGCGGCATGATCGGCAAGGTCACCCGCGTGGAAGAGGCCGAGGCCATGGTCGAGGTCGCCACCGGCGTGAACGTGCGGGTGGTCAAGGCGATGGTGTCGGAGGTCCGCACCCGCGGCGAACCGGCCGCCGCCAACGACGCCAAGTCCTGAGCGCGTAAGGCTCTCCTCCCATGATGCAGTTGTCGCGCTGGAAGGTCGTGCTCGTCGTCTTGGCGACGCTGCTTTCGATCGTCTTCGCCCTTCCGAACATCCTGCCCGCAGGCGTGCGCGACAGCCTGCCGGGGTTCGTGCCCAAGCAGACCGTGAACCTGGGCCTCGACCTGCAGGGCGGGTCGTACCTGCTGATGGAGGTGGACACCGCCGCGCTGCGCCGCGAGCGGATGAACAACCTGATGGAGGACGTGCGCCGGGCGCTGCGCGAGGAGAAGATCGTGTTCACCGGCCTGGGCCAGGCCGACGGCCAGGTGCGGGTCCGCATCACCGATCCGGCCCAGGTGCAGACCGCGGTCACGGCGCTGAACCGCCTGTCCACCGCCGACCCCAACACCGGGCAGCGGTCGCTGGCCGTCTCCACCGCCGCCGACCAGCAGATCACCCTGGGCTTCACGCCCGAGGCGCTGCGGGCGGAGGAAGACAACGCGGTGCGCGAGTCGATCGAGGTGGTCCGACGCCGCGTCGACGAATCCGGCACCAAGGAGATCAACCCCGTCCGCCAGGGCCGCAACCGCATCGTCATCCAGGCGCCGGGCGTCAGCGACCCGGAGAAGCTGAAGAGCCTGATCGGCAAGACCGCCAAGCTCACCTTCCACGCGGTGGACGACTCCGCCTCGCCCGAGGAGGCCGCCGGCGGGCGCGTGCCGCCGGGTTCGATGCTGGTGCGCGACGACACCGGCCAGCCGATCGTGGTCAAGCGCCGCGCCATCGTCTCCGGCGAGATGCTGACCAACGCCCAGGCGACCTTCGACCAGAATCAGCAGCCGGCGGTGTCGATCAGCTTCGACAGCCAGGGCGCGCGCCGGTTCGGCACCTACACCGCCCAGAACGTCGGCCGCTCGTTCGCCATCGTGCTGGACGAGGAGGCGATCTCGGTCGCCAACATCATCGAGCCGATCCCCGGCGGCAACGGCCAGATCAGCAACATGGGCTCGGTCGAGCGCGCCACCGAACTGGCGGTGCTGCTGCGCGCCGGCGCCCTGCCCGCCCCTCTGAACGTCGAGGAACAGCGCACCGTCACCGCCGAGCTCGGCCAGGACGCGGTCAACAAGGGCCTGACCTCGACCATCATCGCCCTGGTCTCGGCCCTGGTGTTCATGGTTCTGGCCTACGGTTTCCTGTTCGGCGGGGTGGCGGTGATCGCGCTGCTGGTGAACGGCCTGATGATCATCGCCGCCATGTCCTCGATCACGCCGGTGGCCCTGTCGCTTCCGGGGATCGCCGGGCTGATCCTGACCCTGGCGGTGGCGGTGGACGCCAACGTGCTGATCTACGAACGCATGCGCGACGAAATCCGCGCCGGGCGGCCGGTGGTCAGCGCCATGGACGCGGGCTTCTCGCGCGCCATGGAGACCATCCTGGACGCCAACATCACCACCCTCGCCGCCGCCCTGATCATGTTCTTCCTGGGCGCGGGCCCGGTGAAGGGCTTCGCCTGGACGCTCACCATCGGGGTGTTCACCTCGGTGTTCACCGCGGTGATGATCACCCAGGTGCTGCTGGCCTGGTGGTATCGCGCGGCCCGTCCCAAAACCCTTCCGATCGCGTGACCGACCGATGCGCTGGCCTCTGATCAAGTACCTGCCCGAGAAGACCAACCTGCGCTTCGTCGCCTTCGCCCGCGTCGCCGCGGTGCTGTCGGCGATCGCCGTGATCGCGTCCCTGTTCTTCTCGATCTGGCCGGCCACGCCGCCCTGCGGCGGGCTGAACTGCGGCGTGGACTTCCGCGGCGGCACCGTGCTGGAGGTGACGACCGCGCCCAAGCCTGTGGACCTCGCCCAGCTGCGCTCAGTGGTCGGCCGCGCCGGCGTCGGCGACGTGCAGGTGCAGGGCTTCGGCTCCGAGTCCGACGCCCTGGTCCGCTTCGAAAGCCCGGCCGGCCAGAACGCCGCCCAGGTGGTGGAGCGGGTCAAGGCCGATCTGGAGCGCGACGTCTCCGGGATCCGCTTCACCCGCACCGAGGTGGTGGGTCCCAAGGTGTCGGGCGAGCTGTTCACCGGCGGCGTCATGGCGCTGGTGATCGCCATCGGCCTGATGCTGTTCTACATCTGGTTCCGCTTCGGCCTGACCTTCGGCATCGGCGCGGTCGTGGCCCTGTTCCACGACGTGATCCTGACCTTCGGCCTGTTCGCCTTCACCCGGCTGGAATTCACCCTGACCGCGGTGGCCGCGATCCTGACCATCATCGGCTACTCGATGAACGACACGGTGGTGGTGCTGGACCGGGTGCGCGAGAACCTGCGCAAGTACAAGAAGATGCCGCTGGGCGAACTGATCGATCTGTCGGTCAACGAGACCCTGTCGCGCACCCTGATCACCGGGGTCACCGGCCTGATGGCGCTGGGCGGCCTGGCGGTGTTCGGCGGCGAGGCGCTGTTCTCCTTCTCCATCGCCATGATCTTCGGCATCATCATCGGCACCTACTCGTCGATCTTCGTCGCCGCGCCGGTGCTGCTGATGCTGGGCGTCAAGCGTGGCGAGGAGGCCGAGGCGGTCGATCTCAGCGTCGGCACGCGATCCCAACGGCCCTGAACATGCTGGCGTCAGCGGGCGTGCTTCCTTCTCCCCTTGTGGGAGAAGGTGGCCGCGCGAGCGGCCGGATGAGGGGTGTCTGCGCGAGTTCTGACGAGCTTGGCGAGCTTTCCCGACAGCTGAGGCGCGCTTTGCGCGCCAAGATCCCCTTTAAGAAAACTCAGACCGTCGCACCCCTCATCCGGTCGGCTCCGCCGACCACCTTCTCCCGCAAGGGGAGAAGGAAAACGGTGGGTCATCCGCCTCCGCCGCGCGGCGGCGGAAGGCCTCACACCACCCCGACCGTCTTCAGCCGAGCGCGGGGATGGATCTCGTTCTGGCTCATGACCACGGTCTGGCCGCGGAAGCGCTCGATCAGGGAGCGGACGTAGGGGCGTACCCCCGGGCTGGTCAGCAGCACCGCCGCCTCGCCGCCCTGCGCCGCGCGCTCGAAGGCGTCCCGCACCGCGCGGATGAACTCCTGCAGGCGCGAGGGCGCCATGGCCAGCTGCTTGTCTTCGCCGGTTCCGACCAGGCTGTCGGCGAAGGCCTGCTCCCAGTCGGGCGACAGGGTGACGATCGGCAGGGCGCCGTCGTCGGCCTTGTGCTGGAAGCACAGCTGCTTGGCCAGGCGGGTGCGGACGTGCTCGACCAGCTGGGTGACGCTGGCGGTGTGGGGAGCGGCCTCGGCGATCCCCTCCAGTATGGTCCCGAGGTCGCGGATCGACACCCGTTCGCGCAGCAGGCTCTGCAGCACGCGCTGGACGGTGGTGGCGGTGACCACCGCAGGGATCAGCTCGTCGGCCAGCTTCTTCTGCTCGGGCGCCAGCTCCTTCAGGAGCTTCTGCACCTCGGCGTAGGACAGCAGGTCGGCCATGCTGTCCTTAAGGATCTCGGTCAGGTGGGTGGTCAGCACCGTGGCCGGATCGACGATGGTGTAGCCGCGGAAGGTGGCCTCCTCGCGCAGACCCTCGTCGATCCAGGTGGCCGGCAGGCCGAAGGCGGGCTCGCGCATGTGCTCGCCCGGCAGTTCGACCTGGCGGCCGGCCGGGTCCATCGCCATCAGGCAGCCCAGGCGGACCTCGCCGGCGCCCGCCTCCATCTCCTTGATCCTGACCGCGTAGCCCTGGGTCGGCAGGCGCATGTTGTCGAGGATGCGCACCGGCGGCATGACGAAGCCGAAGTCCGCCGCCAGCGTGCGCCGCAGCGCCCGGATCTGGTCGGTGAGCCTGCGCCCCTCCAGGTCGTTGATCAGGCCCAGCAGCCCGTAGCCGAGCTCGATCTTGACGTCGTCGATGGCCAGCGAGGCCGAGATCGGCTCCTCGGCGTCCTCGGCCGGCTTGACGTCGACCACCTCCTCGACCGGGGGCTTCTTGTGGCCCATGCGCCAGGCCAGCACGCCCGCGCCCAGCGCGATGCCCGCGAACGGCAGCAGCGGCATGCCGGGAATGAAACCGATCACGCCCGCGGCGGCGGAGACCATGCCGAGACTCACCGGATTGGTCGCCAGCTGCGCCACCAGCGCCTTGTCGGCCGAGCCCTCGACCCCCGACTTCGACACCAGGAAGCCCGCCGCGATCGACACGATCAGGGCCGGCACCTGGGTCACCAGGCCGTCGCCGACCGTCAGCAGGGTGTAGACGTTGGCGGCCTCGCCCACCGGCATGCCGTGCTGGAGCGTGCCGATCAGTATGCCGCCGATGACGTTGATGAAGGTGATGATCAGCCCGGCCATGGCGTCGCCGCGCACGAACTTGGAGGCGCCGTCCATCGCCCCGAAGAAGGTCGACTCCTGCTCCAGCTCCTTGCGCCGCAGCCGCGCCTGGGTCTCGTCGATCAGGCCGGCGGACAGGTCGGCGTCGATCGCCATCTGCTTGCCGGGCATGGAGTCCAGGGTGAACCGGGCCGACACCTCGGCGATGCGGGTCGAGCCCTTGGTGATGACCACGAAGTTCACCAGCACCAGGATGGCGAAGACGATCACCCCGATGATGAAGTTGCCCTGCATCATCAGCGCGCCGAACGCCTCGATCACCTGACCGGCGCTGGCGGTGCCCTCGTGCCCGTGGCCGAGGATCAGCCGGGTCGACGCCAGATTCAGGCCCAGCCGGAACAGGGTTGCGACCAGCAAGACCGTCGGGAAGACCGCAAACTCCAGCGGCTTCTTGATCAGCAGCGCCGTCATCAGGATCAGCACCGACGAGGTGATCGAGATCGCCAGCAGAAGGTCGAGGACGACCTTGGGCATGGGCACGATCAGCAGCACGACGATCAGGATGACGCCCAGCGCCAGCGCCACCTCGCCGCGCGCGATCCAGCCCCAGAGCTCCCGGGCGCTGGGGCGTTCGGCGTTGAAGCGGGACAGGGCGGTGTCGGTCATGCGTCGAAGCCCAGCGATTCGGTCGCCGTCCAGGCGGCGGCGGCCAGCGCCGCCTCGCGCTCGACGCGCGGCCGGGTGGAGCCCAGCAGGTAGGCGGTCATCACCACAGGTCCGCCCTTGGTCGGCCAGATCACCGCCACGTCGTTGGTCGAGCCGCGCCCGCCGGTGCCGGTCTTGTCCGCCACTCGCCAGTCTTTCGGCACCCCGGCGCGGATGCGGTGCAGACCCGTCGTGCTCTCCGCCATCCAGCGGGTCAGCCGCTCGCGCGAGGCAGCGGAAAGGACGGTTCCCAGCACCAGCTTCTCCAGCGTGCCGGCGGCGGCCTCGGGCGTGGTGGTGTCGCGCGGATCGCCGGGCGCCGCTTCGTTCATAGCCAGCTCGTACCGGTCCAGCCGCGTGGACCGGTCGCCGAGCGCGCGCAGCTCGCGGGTCAGGCCGGCCGGGCCGCCGATCGTGTCGAGCAGAAGGTTGGCGCCGGTGTTGTCGCTGACGGTCACGATCGCGGCGCACAACGCCTCCACGCTCATGCGTCCGCCGGCGTTCGCCTGGGTGCGCGGCGAGTTGCTGAGCGTCTCGACCGGGATCGCCAGGGTGCGGTCCAGGCGCTCGAGCCCCGCGTCGACGCGCTTCAGAACCACGCCGGCGAGAAACGCCTTGAAGGTGCTGGCCATCGGGAACCGCTCCCTGGCCCGCCAGCGCACGACCTTCCCGCTGGCGACATCACGGGCGTAGAGGCCCAGGGTGGCGCCGAGGGAGGTCTCGATCTCCTTGAAGTCGCGCCCGCGCCGCGCCGCCGACGCGCAGCCGGGCAGGGCGGCCAGCGCCGCCGCGCCGCCGAGGATCAGGCCGCGACGGGTCGCGGGGAGACTCACGCCGCGCTCAACCCGCTCTGGGGCGCGGGCACGGGGACGCCGGCGGAGGAGTACTCGTTCAGCTTGTTGCGGAGCGTGCGGATGGAGATGCCCAGGATGTTGGCCGCGTGGGTGCGGTTGCCCAGGCAGTGGGTCAGGGTGTCCAGGATCAGGGCCTGCTCCATCTGGGCCACGGTCTGGCCGACGAAGGAGCGCGACGCCGCGTCGGCCGCCTGCGCGGCCTGGGCCGCATAGCCGCCGCCCGCGCCCAGCAGCTGGCCGTCCGGCAGACGCACGGCGGTCTCGTCGATCTCGGGCCCGACCGCCAGCAGCACCGCCCGGTGCATGGCGTTTTCCAGCTCGCGCACGTTGCCGCGCCAGGCGTGACCCTGGAGGCGGCGGCGGGCCTCGGCCGACAGCGGGCGCACCGGCACGCCGTTGGCGGCGGCGTACTTCTTCACGAAGTGCTCGGCCAGGACGACGATGTCGGCCGGGCGCTCGCGCAGAGCCGGCAGGCGCAGGTTCACCACGTTCAGCCGGTACAGCAGGTCCTCGCGGAAGGTCCCCTCGCGCACGGCCACGCCCAAGTCCCGGTTGGAGGTGGCGATCACCCGGATGTCGACCTTGACCGGCTTGGAGCCGCCGACGCGGTCGATCACACGCTCCTGCAGGGCGCGCAGCAGCTTGGCCTGAAGCCGGGCGTCCATCTCGCTGATTTCGTCCAGCAGCAGGGTGCCGCCGTCGGCCTCCTCGAACTTGCCGATGCGGCGGGCGACCGCGCCGGTGAAGGCGCCCTTCTCGTGTCCGAACAGCTCGCTTTCCAGCAGGTTCTCGGGGATGGCGGCGCAGTTGACGCTGATGAACGGCCGGTCCTTGCGGCGCGACTTGGCGTGGACGTAGCGGGCCATCACCTCCTTGCCGACGCCGCTCTCGCCGGTGATCAGGATCGAGGCTTCGGAGGGCGCCACCTGGTCGGCCAGGGCCAGCACCGTCTTCATCGACGGGTCTTGCGTCACCAGCGGCCGCTCGTCGTCTGCCACCGCGGCCAGGACGGCCGCGATCAGGTCGGCCTCGGGCGGCAGGGGGATGAACTCCTTAGCCCCGGCGCGGATCGCGTCGGCGGCCTTCTGCGGGTCGGCGCCGACGCCGCAGGCCACCACCGGCACGTGGATGCGCTCGGCCTCGTTTGCCTGGATCAGACCGCGGATGTCGAGGTCGTAGTCGACCATCATCAGGTCCGCGCCCTGGCCCCGCCGCAGGCTGTCGGTGGCCTGAGCGCAGGTCTCCACGTGAGCGACGCGGGCGCCTTGCGCCATCGCCATCTTCACGGCCGCGGCGAGCTGTCCGCTCAATCGTCCGACCACCAGAAGCCGCATGGGGATTCTCCTCTCGCGACGACCCTCAGGCCGCCGAGTCCTCGGTCTTGATGATTTCGGTCATGGTCACGCCCAGGCGCTCGTCGACGACGACGACCTCGCCGCGCGCGACCAGCCGGTTGTTCACGTAGATGTCGATCGCCTCGCCGACCTTGCGGTCCAGCTCCAGCACGCTGCCCTGGCCCAGCTTCAGCAGCTGGGCCACCGACATGTGCGCCTTGCCGAGCACGGCGGAGATGTTCACCGGCACGTCGAAGACGGTGGCCAGGTCGGCGGCCGACTTCTCCGCCTCGACGTCCATCGAGGCGAGCGCGGTGCTCTCGGGGAATTCCTCCAGGGCGAGGTCGCGGTCGGACATCTCAGGTCGCTCCGTAGGGGCTCAGGTCCAGGGGTTCGGCGTGCAGTCCCTCGCCGGCCAGGGCGTCGTGCAGGGCGGCGGCGATCCGCTCGGTGGAGGCGGCGGGGTCGAAGGCGGCCTTGCCGTCCCCCCACTCCAGCACGAAGGCCGCGTGGGTCGGGCCGGGCTCGGGGCGCACCACGATCTGGCCGGCGAAGCCCGCGGCGCGCGCGGCCTCCTCCAGCTCTTCGCCCAGCGCAGGGTCGGACGATCCGGTGCGCACGACCAAGCGCGGCGCCGTCTCGATCTCGCGCGCCAGGGTCTCAAGGGCGGCCGTGACCGGCGCGTGGGGAAAGCGGTCCAGCGCGGCGTCGGCGATTCGGCGCGCGGCGGTCAGCGCCAGCTCGGCCGAGCCGGTGCGGTGATCGTGGGCGGCCTGGGCCAGCGCCGAAAGCCCGACCTTCATGGCCAGGGCGATTTCGGCCAGGGCGTTGGCGCGCTGCGTTTCGGCCGCCGCCAGCGCCGCCGCCTCTCCGTCGCGGAACGCCTGGCCGCGCAGGGCCTCCACCTCGTCGGCCGTGTAGGTCCGGCGCGGACGCAGGGGCGCTGCGACCAGCACCTCGCCGTCGCCGTCGAAAACCGTATCGAAGGTGAAGGGGCGGGCGGTCATGTCAGTAGATCAGCTCGTCTTCGCCGCCCTGGCCGGCCAGCATGATCTCGCCCTTGGCGGCCAGGTCCTTGGCGACCTGGACCATGGCCATCTGCGCCTGGTCGACGTCCTTCAGGCGGACCGGCCCCATGCTCTCCATGTCTTCGCGCATGATCTTGGCCGCGCGCTCGGACATGTTGGAAAAGAACATCTCCCGAAGTGAGTCCGAGGCGCCCTTCAGCGCCAGGGCCAGCTGGTCCTTCTCCACCGCGCGCAGCAGGGTCTGGACCCCGCCGGGGTCCAGCTTGGACAGGTCCTCGAACACGAACA
>Ga0196964_10001224_pt1 | contig 13270 bp, 13 predicted proteins | sample S1_10metaG_FD_148615 | JGI IMG/M metagenome (GOLD analysis project Ga0196964, IMG submission 148615) | Soil microbial communities from Anza Borrego desert, Southern California, United States - S1_10 | ecosystem: Environmental > Terrestrial > Soil > Desert | place: USA: California | collected...
CACGGGTGACATCAACGCCGACGACATCGCCCGCATCAACGAGGCGCGCATCGGCCAGGAAGACCCGCTGGAGGAAACCACCTCCCGGCTGGCGCTGCCCAACGCGCAGGAGGCCTGATGAGCGATCGCAAGCCATTGCCGCAAGGCCTGCACCTGGACACGCTCGCGGTGCGGGCGGCGGTCGACAAGAGCCAGTACGGCGAGAACTCCGAGGCTCTGTACCTCACCTCCAGCTTCACGCAGCCGGACAGCGAAACGGCGGCTCGCCGTTTCGCCGGCGAGGAGGAAGGTTTCATCTACTCGCGCTTCACCAACCCCACCGTGGCCAGCATGGAGCAGCGGCTGGCCGCGCTGGAGGGCATGGAGGCCTGCATCGCCGCAGCCAGCGGCATGGGCGCGGTCCTGCTGCTGTGCATGGGGCTGCTCAAGGCCGGCGACCACGTGGTGTGCTCGCAGTCGGTGTTCGGCTCCACGCTCAAGCTGATCGGCAGCGAGTTCGGCAAGTTCGGCGTCGAGAGCACCTTCGTGTCGCAGACCGACGTGGACGAGTGGAAGCGCGCGATGCGGCCGAACACCAGGCTGCTGTTCGCCGAAACCCCGACCAACCCGCTGACCGACGTCTGCGACATCCGCGCGCTGGCCGACATCGCGCATGGCGGCGGCGCCCTGCTGGCCGTGGACAACTGCTTCTGCACGCCCGCGCTGCAGCAGCCGGTGAAGTTCGGCGCCGACATCGTCGTGCACTCGGGCACCAAGTACCTGGACGGCCAGGGCCGCGTGATCGCGGGCGCGCTGTGCGCCAGCAAGCAGCTGGTCAAGGAGAGGTTCACGCCTGTCATGCGCAGCGCCGGCATCACGCTGTCGCCGTTCAACGCCTGGGTGGTGCTCAAGGGGCTGGAGACGCTGGGCATCCGCATGGAGGCGCAGTCGCAGCGGGCGCTGGAATTGGCGCGCTGGCTGGAGGCGCATCCCAAGGTGGAGCGCGTCTACTACCCGGGGCTGCCCAGCCATGGCCAGCATGAACTCGCGATGCGCCAGCAGTCCGGCTGCGGCGGCGCGGTGGTGTCGTTCGACGTCGTCGGCAAGGATCCGGAACAGGCGCGCCGCAACGCGTTCCGCGTCGTCGATGCCACGCAGCTGATGTCCATCACGGCCAACCTGGGCGACGTCAAGACCATCATCACGCAGCCGGCCAGCACCTCGCATGGCCGGCTCACCGAGGAGCAGCGCCTGGCTGCCGGCATCCGCCAGAACCTGCTGCGGGTCGCGGTGGGCCTCGAACATCTCGATGACCTGAAGGCCGACCTGTCGCGCGGCTTGGACTTGTTGTGACCACCAGAACCCGCTTCGCCCCGTCGCCGACGGGCTTCATCCACCTCGGCAACATCCGCTCGGCGCTGTACCCCTGGGCCTTCGCGCGCTCGACCGGCGGCGTCTTCATCCTGCGCATCGAGGACACCGACCTGGAGCGCTCCTCGCAGGAGGCGGTCGACGTCATCCTGCAAGGCATGGCCTGGCTCGGGCTCGACCACGACGAGGGGCCCTACTACCAGATGCAGCGGATGGACCGCTACAAGGAGGTGGTGCGGCAGATGCAGGAGCAGGGCCTCGCTTATCCCTGCTACATGAGCGTCGAGGAGCTCGACAAGCTGCGCGAGCGGCAGATGGCCAACAAGGAGAAGCCGCGCTACGACGGCACCTGGCGGCCCGAGCCCGGCAAGACGCTGCCGCCGGTGCCCGAGGGCATGCAGCCGGTGCTGCGCTTTCGCAACCCGCTGGGCGGCGTCGTCGCGTGGGACGACAAGGTCAAGGGCCGCATCGAGATCCGCAACGAGGAGCTGGACGACCTGGTGATCGCGCGGCCGGACGGCACCCCCACGTACAACTTCTGCGTGGTGGTGGACGACATCGACATGGGCATCACGCACGTGATCCGCGGCGACGACCACGTCAACAACACGCCGCGGCAGATCAACATCTTCCGCGCGCTCGGCAAGGAGCCGCCGGTGTACGCGCACCTGCCCACCGTCCTGAACGAGCGCGGCGAGAAGATGAGCAAGCGCAACGGCGCCAAGCCGGTGACGCAGTTCCGTGACGAGGGCTTCCTCGCGGATGCAGTGGTCAACTACCTCGCCCGCCTGGGCTGGAGCCACGGCGACGACGAGATCTTCAGCCGCGAGCAGTTCCTGCAGTGGTTCGACCTGGACCACCTGGGCAAGAGCGCCGCGCAGTTCGACGAAGCCAAGCTGCGCTGGGTCAATGCCCAGCACATGAAGGCCATGGCCGATGCGCAGCTCGCCCCGCTGGTGGAAGAGCAGCTGCGCAAGCGCGGCATCACCGCCGACGCCCGGCTGCCCCGGATCTGCGGCGTGTTCAAGGACCGGTGCGACACGACCGCCGTGCTGGCCGACTGGGCCGCGCGCTTCTACCAGCCCGTCGAGCCCAGCGCGGAAGACCTGGCCAAGCACATCACCGACGGCGTGCGCCCCGCGATCAGCATGCTCGCGCGGATGCTTGAGGGCGTGGCCTGGGACCGGGCCGCCATCGCCGAGAGCCTGAAGGAGGTGCTGCGCGCGACGGGGCTGAAGATGCCGCAGCTGGCCATGCCGGTGCGCGTGCTGGTGATGGGCACGGCGCAGACGCCGTCGCTCGATGCGGTGCTCGAGCTCGTTCCGCGCGACGTGGTGCTGGAGCGATTGAAGAGCGCCTGATTTTTCGGTGTAGAATGCGCGGCTCGACACCAAGCGGGGGTATAGCTCAGCTGGGAGAGCGCTTGCATGGCATGCAAGAGGTCAGCGGTTCGATCCCGCTTACCTCCACCAAGCAAGGTGTCGACGGACAGGTTCCAAGGTTTCGACCCTATCGTCTAGAGGCCTAGGACATCACCCTTTCACGGTGAGTACCGGGGTTCGAATCCCCGTAGGGTCGCCAGGATTCACGCCAGTGAAGACAGGCAACAAGTAGCAGGCACTTGGCCCCGCAAGGGGCGAACGCCGCACCGACGCGGAGTGGTAGTTCAGTCGGTTAGAATACCGGCCTGTCACGCCGGGGGTCGCGGGTTCGAGTCCCGTCCACTCCGCCACCAACACAAAGCGCCATGAGGGTCACCCCCCATGGCGCTTTTTCATTGGCGGCTGCGTCGGTTCACTTTCCGGTGAGCAGCTGCTGCCACCTCGCCACCTCGGTGTTGATGAAGGCTCCGAAGCCGCGCCGGGTCATGTGCTGGGCGGCCGGCAGCTCGCTGAGGAAGTCGGTCTCCAGGGCGGCGCGATACGCCGGGTCCTTCGTTGCCTCCACCACCGCCGCCTCGAAGGCGGCGAGCACCGGCTCCGGCACGTTCCTGGGCAGCAGCACGCCGAACCAGGTGCTGGCGTCGAACTCCGGCAGGCCGGCCTCGGCCATGGTCGGCACGTCCGGGAGCGCCGCCAGCCGGGTGCGGGACGACACGGCGAGGATGCGTGCCCGGCCGGCCTTGTGGAACGGCACGTCCGTGGAAGACAGGCCGAGGTGCACATCCACCTGCCCCGCCGCCAGCGCGGTGAGGATGGGGCTGGCCCCCTGGTATGGCACATACGTGGGCGACAGTTGCGCCAGCGAGTTGAAGAGCACGCTGTTGAGGTGTCCGCCCGAGCCGGTGCCCGAGTGCGCCATGTTCAGGGCGCTGGCCTGGGCACGGGAATACTTCAGGAACTCCGCGAGGCTGTTGACCGGCAGCGTGCTGCGCACGGTCAGCGTCACCGGCGTGGAGCCGAACATGCCCACCGGCTCGAGCCGTCCTCTCGGATCCAGGTCGGGTCGCGACAGCACGGTGGGGGCCGACGTCAGCCCGTTGTTGGCGATCAGTGCCGTGTAGCCATCCGCCGGCGCATCCATGACCCGCTTGCTGCCGATGGCGCCGCCGGCGCCCGGCACGTTGGTCACCACCACCGGCACCTTCAGTGCTGCCGACATCGGAATCGCGAATCGCCGGGCCAGGATGTCCGTGGGTCCGCCGGCGGCCAGCGGCACCACCAGCGTGACCGGACGCGACGGGAATTTGTCCTGCGCCTGGACTTCGCGGGGCAGCGCGGCGAGGAGCGCCGCGGCCACCAGGGTCGACGCGGCTGTGAACACCGCGGCGCGCCGCGGCAAGAAACGGGAGGAGGACTCGGGTTGCATGTCTCTGTCAATCCGGCGTGATGTTGAGATCCCGGACCACCGCCGCGTAGGCCCTGTAGTCCGCGGCGATCTGGGTCGCCAGCGCCTGCGGGTCGCGCGCCGGCCACAGGGGAATGCGCAGGTCTTCCAGCTGCTTGGCGACGGCGGGCTGGTTCATCACGTCCAGCAACTCCTTGCTCAGGCGATCGGCGACCGCGGGGGGCGTGGCCGCAGGCACGAAGAAGCCGGTCCAGCCGTTCATCAGCAGCCCCGGGAAGCTCTCGGCCATCGTGGGGATGTTCGGATAGGCAGCCACCCGCGCGGCTTCGCCGACCGCGATGATCCGGATCTTGCCGGCGTTGGCCAGTGACTCCGCGCTGTTCAGGCCCGTGATGCCGATCCTGATCTGGCCGCCTGCAAGATCGGCCAGCATGGGCGCCCCGCCCCGATAGGCCACGTGCTTCATCGGCAGGCCGGCGCGGCGGCCCAGTTCCATGCCGCCCATGTGGTGCGGCGTTCCGGCCCCCGCGGTGCCGAAGAACAGCTCACCGGGGTTGGCCTTTCCCCATGCGATCAGTTCCGCGATGTTGCGCACCGGCAGCGAGGGATGCACGGCGACCACGTTGATGGTGTTGATCCCGTTGGCGACGGGCCGCAGGTCCTTCAAGGGATCGAAGCCCATCTCCTTGAAGACATGCGGGTTCACGGTGATCATGGGGTGCGTGGCCACGAGGATGCGATGGCCGTCCGCCGGGCCGCGTGCGACGTACTGGCCCGCGACGTTGCCGCTCGCCCCCGGGCGGTTCTCAACCACGACCTGCTGGCCGAGGTTCGCGGACAGCCGCGAAGCGATCAGCCGCGCGAAGGCATCGGTGGACGCGCCCGCCGGAAATGGCGCGACCAGCGTCAGCTGGCGCTCGGGAAAGCGGCCCTGCGCCCAGGCGTGAAGTGCGAATGCGGCCAGCACCGCGAAGGCGAGGGTGCGAATGGTTCGTTTCATGGGGCCTGCTTGTCAGGGGTTCGATGCCGGGACCAGGGCGGCGGTCAGCTCGCGGATGTCGTTCATCTCCGGCAGGCGGCGGGCGGCAGCCAACGCTTGCCGGGCGGCGGGTTCAGGCAGCGCCTGGGTGGCGCACTGCATGAACTTGGCGTCGAGTTCCTTGTCGGTGAGCGGGTTGTCCGGCCCGCCCTTGTACGCGCCTGCCGCCTTCTCGACCGCGCGGCCGTTCTTCGTCTGCACGCGGATACGGCTGTACATGGTGTCCAGGCGCGCCACGCCGTCGTCTTCCGCGGGCAGCAGCTCGATCCTGTGCATCATCGCCAGCGCCTCGGGGCTTCGCACATGGTCGTCGGTGAAGTCGGCGATCCGCGCGCCGCGCTTGAGCGCGATCAGGGCCAGGCAGAACACCAGGCTGAACTTGCCCTGGGTGCCGGTCTCGGGAATGCGGTACATGATGTTGAGCACCGTGGAGCCGGCATGCACCACGATCTTCTCGATCTCCGAAGCCGCGATGTCGTTCGTCTCGAGCAGGTCCAGCAGCGCGAACATCGACGGGTGCGACAGCACCACGCTCGGGAACGGCTTGACGGACAGCCCCGGCGATTCGATGTACCAGTCGCGCCCCAGGCGGCCCGCGATGCGTTGCGGCTCGAAGCCCGGCGTGCCGGTCTCCAGGTAGCCCCACAACGGATTGCCGACCAGGACGGGATCCTGCGGGTCGAGGCTGCCGGCGAACGTCTTGAAGAAGCCGCCGGGGTCCTCCAGGGCGTTCAGCCTCGCGGTCATGCCGCGCTTGGCCAGCTGCGCCGCGACGACGCCGCTTTCGGCCGCCCGACCCGCGTGCAGCGGTTTGGCCATGGTGCCGAAGTTGATGCGGATGCCAGCGGCCATGCTGGTCGCCAGGCCCAGCGCGCACTGCGTCTGCGCCACGCTCAGCTTCAGCAGCCTGCACGCGGCCGCCGTGGCACCGAAGACGGCAATGGTCTGTGTGGTGTGGAAGCCGCGCACGTAGTGGAACGACGTGATCGCATCGCAGATGCGGCAGGCGACCTCGATGCCCGCCAGGTAGGCGAGCAGCGTGTCTTCGCCCGACGCGTGCGCCGGCTCCGCCACCGCGAGTGCGGCTGCCCAGATCGAAGCGGTCGGATGCGTCATGAGCCCGTACACGTGGTCCGGTGAAGCCGAGATCTGCGTGTCGTCGAAGTCATGCGCATGCGCGCTGGTGCCGTTGACCAGCGCCGCCGCGGCAGGGTGCGTCTTCAGGTGGCTGCCCGCCACGGACGACGCGCCTGCCGTGCCCAGGGCTTCCACGTACTCGTGCACGATGCGCGTCGCTTCCTCGCTGCGCCCGGCCAGCATCACGGCGGTGCCGTCCAGCGCGCCGAGCGCCGCCAGTTCGAAGGCGCGGGCCGGAACGTTCTCGCGGCTCATGCCGACCACGAACCGGGCGATCTCCTGGGTCAGCTGCGGGGCGGTACTACCTGCGTTCGTCATGTGTTGCTTGATTCCGAATATCGGAATATCATTCTGCTGTCAGGAATGAGGCGCCAGCATAGCAGCCTCGGAACCGCTGTCAACCGCGGCCGGCCGGCCTGCGTGTGCGGCGTAACGCCTGCCAGGAGACCATCGGATGAACTTGAATCGACGACAAGCGCTGCTCGCGACGTGCGCAGCCGCCCTTCCGGCTTCCGCGTTCCCGCAGGAGTCCTTTCCTTCGCGGCCAGTGCGCGTCATCGTGCCGCTGCCTGCGGGCGCCACGTCGGACGTCGGCATGCGCGTGCTCGCGAAGGAGCTGTCGCAGTTGGCCGGCCAGCCCTTCATCGTCGAGAACCGGCCCGGCGGCAACAACGCCATCGGTGCCCAGGCCGTCCTCTCGGCGCCGCCCGACGGCTACACGCTGCTCGTCGGCAGCAACGCTTCCATGGCCGCGAACATGGCGATGTTGCGCAGGCCGGGCTACGACGCCATCAACGATTTCACGCCCGTCGGCCTGATGGTGAACGCGCGCTGGGTCATGGTGGTACCCGCGAGTTCTCCCCACGCGACCATGGAGCAGCTCGTCGCCGCCGCGAAACGCGAGCCGAAGTCCATGAATGCCGCCGCGTCCTCCAGCGGGTACCACCTGGCCACCGCGCTGTTCGCGCGGGCTGCCGGCGTCACCCTGAACGTGGTTCCCTACAAGGGCACGCCGCCCGCGTTCCAGGACTTGATCGGCGGCCAGGTCGGCATGATGGTCGTGGACCTGTCTTCCGCGCTGCCGCTCGTGGCCAGCGGGCGCTTGCGTGCGCTGGGTGTGGTCAGCGACGAGCGGCTCGCCGTGCTGCCGGAGGTGCCGACGCTGAAGGAGCGCGGGTACGGCTCCACCTCGCTGCACAGCTGGGCCGCACTGTTCGCTCCCGCCAAGACACCTCCCGCCACCGTGCAGCGGCTGGCCGTCCTGCTGGAGCAGGCCATGAAGACGGAAACCTACCGCAGGCATGCGGCGGAGACGCGAAGCGAGGCCACTTTCGTCGGGCCCGCTCCGATGGCTGCGTTCCAGAAAAGCCAGGTCGAGGCTTACCGCGAAGCCATGCTCGTGGCCGGCATCCAGGCGGAATGACGGGGGGCGTCATGAGCGGCACCCTGCGAGGCATCCGTGTGCTCGAACTCGGGCAGGTCATGGCGGCTCCCTGGGCGGGGGCCATCTTCGCCAACCTCGGGGCCGAGGTGACGAAGCTGGAGCGGGTGGACGGCGGCGATGATGCCCGGCGGATGGGACCCGAGTTCCACCACGGCGACTCCCTGCTGTTCCAGATCCTCAACGCGGGCAAGCGATCGGTCGCCGTGGACCTCAAGACCGCCGAGGGGCGCAGGACGTTCGATGCGCTGGTGGAGCAGGCGGACATCCTGCTGCACAACCTGCGCCCGGGGGTGACACAGGCGCTCGGCATCGCTGCGGACCAGGTCCTTGCCCGCTTTCCGCGGCTGGTCTACTGCGAGATCTCCGCCTTCGGCGATGTCGGACCGATGCGCATGCACCCCGGCTACGAGCCGCTGATCCAGGCTTTCAGCGGCCTCTCCAGCGCGAACGGCGGGCCGGACGATCCGCCCATGCGCTCGGCGGCATCGCTGTGCGACCAAGGCTCGGGGATGTGGCTGGTGATCGGCGCCCTGGCCCGGCTGCACGAGAGGCAGGCCACCGGCCGCGGCGGCGTGGTGCGCACCTCCCTGCTGGAGACCGCGTTGTCGTGGACGGCGCAGAAATCCGACGCCTGGGTCAACGAGGGCAGGCTGCCCGAGCGCGATCGCTCGGGGCATCCGACCCTGGTGCCCTACCAGGCCTTCGACACGGCGGACAAGCCGCTCCTGATCTGCTGCGGCAACGACCGGTTGTTCACGAAGGTCTCGCAGGTTCTCGGGCATGCCGAGTGGGGCAGCGACACCCGCTTCGCCAGCAACCGGGACCGGCTCGCGAACAAGGCGACCCTGGTCGGGCTCATGACCGCCACGCTGGCCAAGGAAGGTCGCGATCACTGGATCGAGCGGCTGGTGCAGGCGGGTGTCCCTTGTGCCGCCGTGCACACGATTCCCGAGGCGCTGGAGCACCCGCAAGTGAAGGCCCTCGGCATGGCCAGGACCGTGCCGGGCGAGGCTTTCAGCCTTTCGGGGCTGCCGATCACCTTCGATGGCAAGCGGCCCCACCCACCGCGGGCGGCTCCGAAACTCGGGGAGCACGGCAACCCGGGCTTGCCGGTCAAACCTTCGGAGTGAACAAGCCCTTGTCGGCTGCCCGCCGCGCGGCGATGGCGACCACCGCGTCCAGGGTCGGTGTGGAGACGCTCGCCGCGCGGGCGAAAGCGACTGGGGACAGCAGGATCTCGTCCACTTCCATCCGACGGCCCAGGTCGAAGTCCTGCAGCATCGAGGCCTTGTGGCGCGAGCGGGTCCAAGCCTCGGTGTCCAGCTGACCTGACACGTCGTAGCCGTTCGCTGCGGCCACCCGCGCACACTCCTGGACGACGCGCCGGAACACTTCGCGGACATCCGCGTCGTCGGCGATCGCGGTCGGACTGCCGGTGGCCACCGCAATGGCCGAACCTGCGGCGTTGAGGAGCAGCTTGAGCCAGACGCAGGCGCGGATGTCGGACGCCGCCGGTGACCGGAAGCCCGCTGCTTCGAGCAGCTGGCGTACCTGCAGCACGCGGGCTCCGGAGGCCGGGTCGATCGAGCCGAGCTCGATGGCGTTCCGGGCCGCCGAGGTATTGCGCACGACGCCGGGCGAGACGACCTCGTTGCCGCTGTAGACGACCCCGCCGAGCACCTGCTCCGGCCGCAGGAAGGCCAGGAACGTGTCCGCGAGCTGGAAGACGGGCAGCGAAGGCGGTGCGGGGCGGCCGGCCGGCAGCCCGACCGGATACCACCACGGCATGCCGTTCTGCAGGAAGACGACGGTGGTGTGGTCCTCGACCAGGGGCTCCAGCTGCGTGGCCATCGCCTGCAGGCTCGTGGCCTTGGTCGTCACGAAGACGACATCCTGGGCACCGAGTTCATGCGCTTCATCGGACGCCGCTACTTTCGCGACCGTCCGCGCCTGCGCCTGCTCGAGCACCAACCCCTGGGCTCGGATCGCGGCCAGCTGTGGGCCCCTGGCGATGGCGCTGACCTCGTGCCCAGCCGCGTGCAGTTTCACGGCCAGGTGTCCGCCCACCGCGCCTGCTCCCGCAATGCTGCACTTCATGCATGAAGTATCTCCGGTGCGAACACGGCTTGCGAGGCGGCCACGCCGGGGCCGCGGACGTTGTTTCGACGCGTTACGGATGGGCTGCGATGCCCGCCGTTCGCTACTAGACTGCGCCGCTTTTCACCCTCGAGAGAGATCGCAGATGAACAAGACTGAACTGGTGCAGGCACTGGCCGCCGCGACCGGAGCCCCGCAAGCGGGTGCCGCGCGGAACCTGGAGGCCTTCGTCGAGGTTGTCGCTTCGGAACTGGCGCGGGGCGGCGAGGTCGCGATCCCGGGGTTCGGCACTTTCAAGCGGGCCGAGAGGTCGGAGCGCGCGGGGCGCAACCCCAAGACCGGGGAGGCGATGACCATCGCCGCCAGTACGTCGGTGAAGTTCTCGCCTGCGTCCGCCCTGAAGGCGGCGGTGAACACCGCCGCCGCCTAGTGGAACTGCGTTGGCTCCACGGCCGGCGCGGCCACCTCGCGCCCGATCATGGCGCGGGCGTAGAGGTAGTTGCTCCTGGCCTCGTCGCTCAGGTCGTCCAGGTTCACCTGGCCGAGCTCGTCGCACGGAAATGCGAAGCCGCGGCCTGTGTGGAACAGGGAGCGGAAACAGAGTAGGAATCCAGCCGCTCTGGTCTGCTGAACCATCTCGCCCTTCCTTTTCAGGCCCACGTGGGTTGCGGGCCTGCGGATCTAACGCGCCATGCGCAAGGAAGGGGGACACGCGGTGCAAATTTGCCGTGAAGATCGGCAACCGGCGGTTCCCTCAGATCACACGGGCAGGCCGTAGGTGTTGATGGATGCCGATGCAGCACCAGCCTGCCCGCCGGCCAGGCGCTGCAGGAACTGCGCGTAGCTTCCGGCGGGGCGGCCGAGCAGCATCGACAGGATCCGGGAGTTGCCGGCTGGCAGGCCGTAGCGGTCGAAGTCCACGAACATCGCGCGGATCTGCGCGATCTCGTCGTCGCCGAACCGCTGGAAGAACGGCATCTTGCGGGCGGTGGCGAAATACTCGTCCGGGTCTACCCGGGTCGCCCGCACGGGCCGGCCCAGCGCCCGGGTCATCATGGCCGCGATCTCCGAGCGGCTCAGGAACGCATCGGTGCCGCACAGCTCGTACGTCGCGTATTCGTGGCCCGGCTGCGTCAGCACATTCGCCGCCGCTTCGGCGGCGTCGTCCAGGTCCAGCCAGGTCAGGCGCCGGTCCGGCGAGTAGGGCAGCATCCATTCGCCCCGCTCGACGATGATCGGCCAGGTCCAGCCGACGTTCTGCATGTAGTTCGTCTCCATCAGCACGGTGTAGGGCAGCCCCGAGCGGAACAGGTCGGCGTGCAGCCTCTGCTTGGCGTGATGGAACGGCAGATGGTCCAGGTAGGGTGCCACCACGCCATGCAGCACGAAGTGCCGGACCCCCGCCTGCAGGGCCGCCGCCAGCACGGCCCGGTGCATTTCGTATTCGTCCCGCATCAGCGACGGAGCGATGTGGTAGACGCGCTCCACGCCACCGAACGCGGCCCGCAGCGAATCGGGATCGCGCAGGCTGGCGACGACCGGTTCCGCGCCCAGGGCGGCGACGATGGCCGCCGACTCGGGCCGAACCACCTGCCCGCGTACGCGGCAGCCGCGCCGCACGAGTTCCCGGATGGTCCGGGTGCCGACCTGGCCGGATGCCGAAGTGATCAGGATCATGTGAGTGCCTTGGCCGTGCCGTATCTCTGGCGCATGCGTTTCTTGTCGAACTTGCCGACGCTGGTCTTGTCGATAGCAGGCACGAACTCCACCCGCTCCGGAATGGCGAACCTGGAGATCAGGCCGGCGCTCACGTAGTCGCGATCACGGCCACCTCGGCCACCGACGAATGCCGGGAGATCAGGTCCTCCACCTGCAGCGCCCGGCGGCCGGTGCAGCAGCTGCTTGAGCAGCAATGGATAGTGCTGGTTCATGGAGTCCTCATCCGATCAGGACCAGCGCACGACGACCTTGCCCAGCTTGGCCGGACGTTCGGCGTGCTCCAGGGCCCGGTTCAGGTCGCGCACGGCGTAGACGGCTTCGACCGGCACCTTGAGGTCGCCGGAACGCTGCATCGCCACCAGCCGCCCGAAGAGCGAACTGATGTCCTCGGCCCGGGAGCGGCGCAGCCAGGCCATGTACCAGAAGCCCTTCAAGCTCACGTTGCGGAACAGCACGTCCGCCGGTTCGATCCGGCAGGCGGTGCCGGAGAGCAGCCCGTAGTTCACCACGGTGCCGCCCTCGTCCACGCAGGAGGCGAGGCGGCCTGTCGCCTCGCCCGCGATGGCATCGATGCCGAGCCGGATCCGGCCGTCTCCGATTGCTTCGCGCATGCGGTCCCGAAGGTCCGGGCCATCGACCAGCACCACGTCGGGGCCGAAGACTTGCAACTCCCGGACCAGCTCCGGCCGCCGCACCACGTTCACGGTGCGCAGGCCCTTGGCCCGGGCGATCTGGATCAGGCTCACGCCCACCGAGGAATTGGCCGCGTTCTGGATCACCCAGTCGCCGAGCTGGAGAACGGCGAAGGTCTCCAGCATGAGCAGTGCCGTGGGTGGATTGGCCGCCAGCAGCGCCAGGTCGGCGGGGTCGGCGGCCGGCAGCGGCGCCAGTGCCGCGGCCGGCCATACGAAACGCTCGCGCCACCCAGCACGGTCGGTGTTGACCACGATGACCCGGTCGCCGGCTTTCAGGTGGCTCACGCCGGCTCCGAGTTGCAGGACACGACCCAGGACGCCCGCGCCGGCGAAGCTGGGCAGCGGCAGGGGCTCGCCATACCGGCCCGCGAAATGCAGCAGGTCCGACGGGTTGACGGGAGCGGCCTCGAGCTGGAACAGGATGTCCCCCGGTCCGGGTGGCGCGGGCTCCGGGATGTCCACCAGTTCGGCGACCTCGCAAGCACGTCCGAACGTGCTGAACCGGACGGCCTTCATGCGCTACTGCGGCTTGATGCCGGCCGCCTTCACCACGCGTCCCCAGTGCAGGACTTCCTTCTCGACGTAGGTGCGGAATTCGGCTCGCGGCATGGTGGCGGGCTCCAGGCCGAGGTCGCGGATGCGCGTGCGCACATCGGGGTTGTCCAGCTGCCGCTGGACCTCCGCGTGGATGCGCGTGGCGAACTCCGGTCCCGCCGCTGTCGGCGCGAAGAACGCCAGCCACGCGCTGCACTCGTAGCCGGGCAAGGCATCGGAGACCGACGGGATCGGGTTCTTCGAGCGGCCGATCTTCAGCGTGGTGGTGTAGCCGAGCGCGTTGACCTTGCCTTCGTCCGCGAACGGCAGCGCGGTCACCGGCGGCTCGACCGACAGGTCGAGGTGACCGCCGACGACGTCCTGGATCGGCGGCGTCTTGTACGGCACGTGCGTCAGCGTGATCCCGGAGCGCTGGGTGAAGAGCTCCATGCACAGGTGGGGTCCGCT
>Ga0196964_10001225_pt1 | contig 13267 bp, 9 predicted proteins | sample S1_10metaG_FD_148615 | JGI IMG/M metagenome (GOLD analysis project Ga0196964, IMG submission 148615) | Soil microbial communities from Anza Borrego desert, Southern California, United States - S1_10 | ecosystem: Environmental > Terrestrial > Soil > Desert | place: USA: California | collected...
GGAACATGGTGTCGCAGCGGTCACTTCAATCAGGTAGTCTTCGGTTTCACCGTAAAAATAGGCAAGACAAGGAGTCAGCGTGCTGCCAGCGTATCCTTCAGCAACGGTAATGCGCATAGCAGTCTGGCCCGGAGTCGCCGTTGCCGGCACCAGGAAGCTGCCGGCTACATTGCGGGGCCCCGTCGCGGTGGATGGTTCCACAAAGACCTGCTCACCGGGGTCGGCAAAGGAGCCATTCTGGTTCCAGTCTACCCAAATTGCTGTACCGAAAGCATAATATGTTGCGCCGTCACATTCGTTTTCTTCCACGACAAATGAAGCAGTGGCCCCCTGCATGATCGTTGCCAATGGTCCCAGTGTCATAAAATTGGAGTACCTGCTGAGGATCGATCCCGGACCGGGAGCTGCAACCGAGCAGCCATTTCCCTGTCCCGAAAGCACATTGCTGTTATTACCGTTTAATGTCACGCTATAAATCTCCTCATCACCCGCATACGCAGGCATTGAACTGCAATAGCAATTATAGAACGGAGCAATTGAAACGGTTACGACATTAGAAACGTCCTGTCCGCCGCCATTCGCGCAGGTGGTCACAAAACGAAAATCAGTAGCAGTGCTTACACCGGCGGCGGCTACATAGCTGGCAGTGGTCGCATTAGGGATCGGAGACCAAGTGGAGGAACCGGGATCGTATTGTTCCCACTGGTAGCTGATACCGGAACCTACAGAAAAGCCGGAAGCATTCAGCGTAAAACCGGCACCCGCACAAACGGGTCCGGGGCCGGATGCTGTAACAGCGGCAGGGTTGCCGGAACAGGATACTACAGGGATCACTTCGATAAGGTAATCTTCCGTTTCGCCAAAGCTATAGCTCAGGCAGGGTGTAAGTCCGGAGCCGGAAACATTTTCGGCCACGATCACCCGCATGCCGGTCACACCGACCGTGGCTGTTGCCGGTACTGTGATGGTGCCGGTTATGTTCCGTGGTCCCTGGGATACGGAACTTTCCACAAAAACCTGCTCTCCCGGATCTGAGAACGATCCGTTCTGATCCCAGTCGATGAATATGGTGGCACCGTTAGAATAATAGGTAGCGCCATCGCACTCATTCTGCTCTATCGTGAAGGATACGGTGGACCCCTGCATCAGCTGCGTGAACGTACCTACCGTCTTGAAATTCGAATACCGGTTCAGGATGGAGCCTGGTCCCGGAGCCGCCTGGGTGCAGCCATTACCCTGCCCGGAAAATGTATTGCTGTTGGTACCATTCAGCGTCACGCTGTAGATCTCTTCGTCGGCCGTGCTGGTAGCGGCCGAAGCGCAGTAACAGTTATAGAAGGTCTCGATACCAACAGAAACCGTATTGCTCACATCGGTATTACCACCGTTGGCGCAGGTGATGATCAGGTGATAGTCTGTAGCAGCCGTGATGCCACCCGTAACCTGGTAAGTAGGATCGGTAGCCCCGGAGATGGCCGTCCAGGAACCGGCGCCTGCAGGCGAGGATTCCCACTGGAAGGTGGTACCGGTAGCCTGCGTGTAACCTGTCGCTGCCAGATTAAAGGTGGTGCCTGCGCAGATCATGGCAGGTCCCGAAGCGGTACCGGCAGCGATCGAAGCACCGCAGGGCTGCGGCGCCACAATGGTCACCAGGTAATCTTCCGTTTCCCCGGAACCCATATTGGAGCAGGCATCCGCCGCGCCATTCGCGTTACCGGCGCCGCGGCTGCGGATCCGCATACCTGTGGTACCGAGGGCCGCCGTTGCCGGTATGCTTATGTTGACCGTCGCCGTGGTGCCGCCCGGAATATTGGTTCCGATCTGCTGCCATTCCGAAGCATCGAACACGCCGTTCTGGTCGTAATCAATCCAGATCGAAGCAATGGCGCCTGTATAAGTGCCGGGGGGATCAATGGTAATGCTCAGCGGGGTCTGAAAACCGGCTACGAGGTTGGTCGTTGCCGACTGGAAGGAATAGAACGGCGATGCCGTCGGATTGGTAGCGGCTGTATTGTTATTGATGGTGCCGAACTGCAGCTGATCGATCATAGATCCGGTGCCGCCGCCTGCTACCGGCGAGCAATAGCAGTTATAGAAAGATCCGACGGTAAAAGACTGCACACCGCAACCCACGGCAGGACCATCGGCGTTTTCCGGTACTACCTGCCAGTAATAGGTAGTGTTTGACGACAGCGCGCCCGGAGCGTAGGTTGTGCCCGTCTGGTTGCCTATGAACGGCGGCGGATTGGTGGTGCCGAAATACACATTATAGGAGGTGGGTCCGCCACCTCCGCTTGCCCAGCTCAGGTTGGTAACGCTCGTTGGACAAACGTTCGCCCCGGTCGCAGGCAGCAGGTTAATCGCACAGTTTGGCGGCTGCGGTATATACAGCTGCGCTTCGATGGACAGGCGGAAGGTGAGCGTGGTTGGCGCAGAGCCAAAGTCTACCCAGCTGGTGCTGCCCAGCGGAGCTGCATAATAAAAAGTGCCTGACCTCATCGGATTTTCCGTCTGGTAAGCAAAACCAACGTTTGTGGTACCTGTCTGACGAACGCCCACATAAAAACCACCGGAAACGGACACTGCCGGACTTACCGGAATAAAAGCGGTTCCGACTGCGGTATTCATCGTCGCAGAGGTCCACAGGTTGGTGCCGGGCGCACCGCCGGGACCCGTAGCATCCCAGATACCGATCTGGTAGGGAAGCCCGGTTGTCGTAAAGTCAACTTTCACCTCATTGATGCTGCCGGGAGCATCCGCATTGAACTTAGCCACGAAATCTCCCGTACTGCCATTGAAGCCCACCCCGTTAGTGGCATTTGGCAGCGTAGGCTCTTTGTAGGCATACAGGTTGGTGGTTACCTGCTGGTTCCAGGTCTTGGAGTTATTGGTGTTATTCGCATCAGCAGGAACGGAAACGGTGACTACATTGGTCCCGGTAGCAGTTGGTGAGAATGCCGCGAAGCTGATAGTAGTGGCCCCGCCGGGAGCGAGCGAAGGAATTGTCTGAACATTGGTGAAACTGTTTGCGCCGGTTATATCCAAAGTAACATTGAGCGAGGTCAGTGTCGTGGTGCCTGTATTGACCACCCTTGCGCGTACCACGTGGTTGGCGCCATAGCTGACCGGGATCTTTCCCAATGTGTAAATGTGCGTGACAGAGGCATCCTGGGCCAGCGCCGAGGAGCAGAAAAGACAGAATAGGATCGCCAGTAAGTGATACCGGGTAAAAGTTGACTTCATGGGTAATGAATTTAGTTGTCGCTTACTCTTTGCAGGATTTTCAGCATATCTCCTTTGTTGTATGAAGCATTAGCATAAACAACATACGAAAGAGACGTTAAGGATTTATTTTTTGTTGGTATTGCATTATAAAAATGTTTTCATTATTATAATCTTGCAGAAGTATGACAATTCACTTATGCAGACCAACAACAAGGTTTTGATCCTGATAGTATTATCAGCAGTTCGCAAGGATTCCGCATAAAACCGTGAAATGCACGTTTTCGGCAATTATTTTTTTGCCGGCGGCAGGAAAAGCAGCGGAGCGTTGCGGAAGGCGCGGAGATCAGTATTGATTGTAGTCTTCCTTCCATTTTGCCAGCGGCAGGTTGACGCGATAGGTCAGCTGTGCCTGGAGGAATTTGCCCTGTATACGGACATCGGCAGGTCCGTTGACGCCTTCGGTATGAATTATTGCTGATTCTCTGAACACTTCAAGCGGCGTATAAATAAATCTCAGGTTGAGACCCGAGGAAAGAAATAGCCTGAACTGGTAGTCTATACCTGCGCCACATACCACTGCCCAGCGGTTCGTATTCAGATCGCCGTTATTTTTTACGGACATCGCCCCGCCTTTTGCTTCAGCCGTAAGCGACCAGAAATCAAAAAAGCCGCCCCCCAGCTGAATGAACGGCATCAGATTCGCTTTTTCCAGCGGTATATTCATCCCGCTGCCCACCATTATCAGCGACTGCAGCTGTTCATAGATCAGATGTCCGTCAACACCTTCCGGAACGGGAACATCTATTTTTGTAATGCCGATAGACGCATCAAGGGTAAGATCAAAGTTTTGGAGGGTATGGTACCGCAGCCCCACCACGGCAAGCGGCCCTGACCTCAGCGAAGTTCCCTTGATCCCGGTCAGCTGCGGATCGAACCGGAACCGGTCGAAGCTGATGCCGGCGCCCCCGTAAAAACCGAGGTTCTGTCCTTGCGCAATGGTGGTGGTGAGCAGGGTCATCAAAAGCAAAATGGTCCTGGCGTTTAAGGGAATCATACACAAGTAACGCAATGGGAAAACAAAAAGTATAAAAAAAGGAGCCATAAGGCTCCCGGTTGATTTATGCGCCGTGCTTATCCTTGCTCCGGCTGTTGGGTTTCTTTCCCTGCTTGTTTACCCGTTCCTTGAAATTGCTTTCTGTCCGTTCGCGACTGTCCAGGTTGTCCCTGACCTCCGGACGCGGTATATTGGAAATATATTGTTTACTCTGCCTGTTCGTCTGACTTCTTGATCCTTTCATAACCTGTGTTTTGCTTAAACACCTGTAAAAAGCATACCCGCAAGCTCTTGTATTTCAAAACAAAATCCTAAAAGGAAAAGAAATAAAAAAGCAGCCGGTTTCCCGGCTGCCTCATCCACTGATTCGTCTGTCATTCTTATTTTACTTCTTCGTATTCAGCATCAGCAACGCCACCGTCATTGCTGCCGGCATTTGCCTGTTGCTGACCGTTATCAGCTCCCGCCTGTTGTTGTGCATTATAGATATGCTGGCTGGCGGTCTGCCAGGCTGCATTCAACTCTTCCATTGCCTTGTCTATCGCATCGAGGTCTTCCGCCTTATGCGCTTCGCGCAGGGCGTTTGCAGCCGATTCGATCTTCGCGCGCTCATCGCCCGGGATCTTGTCCCCGTATTCTTTAAGCTGTTTTTCCGTGTTGAAGATAAGGCCATCGGCCATGTTCATCTTCTCTACTTTTTCACGCACTTTTTTATCGGACTCCTCATTAGCCTTCGCTTCATTCTTCATTCTTTCGATCTCGTCCTTGCTTAATCCCGAGCCGGCTTCGATGCGTATATTCTGCTGCTTGCCGGTTCCTTTATCTTTTGCGTTGACATGCAGGATTCCGTTCGCATCAATATCGAAGGTTACTTCGATCTGCGGCACACCGCGTGGCGCCGGCGGAATGCCATCTAGGATAAACCTGCCGAGGGATTTATTATCCTTTGCCATCGGGCGTTCACCCTGCAGGATATTGATCTCCACGCTGGGCTGGTTATCGCTTGCCGTAGAGAACACTTCACTTTTCTTGGTAGGAATCGTCGTGTTGGATTCGATCAGCCGGGTCATCACACCGCCCATAGTTTCGATACCGAGGGAAAGCGGCGTTACATCCAGCAGGAGCACGTCCTTCACATCGCCGGTCAGCACCCCACCCTGGATCGCGGCACCGATGGCTACCACTTCATCCGGGTTCACGCCACGATGCGGTTTCTTGCCGAAGAATTTCTCCACCACTTCCTGCACTTTAGGAATACGCGTAGAACCACCAACGAGGATCACCTCATCGATTTCCGAAGTAGACATGCCGGCATCTTTCAGGGCTTTGCGGCAAGGCTCCAGGGTACGCTCCACGAGGTGGTCGGCAAGCTGCTCGAACTTAGCGCGGGTGAGCTTGCGTACCAGGTGTTTCGGAACCCCGTCTACAGCGGTGATATATGGGAGATTGATCTCTGTTTCCTGCGAGGAAGAGAGCTCGATCTTTGCCTTTTCAGCGGCTTCTTTCAGGCGCTGCCAGGCCATCGGATCCTTGTGCAGGTCTACCGCCTCATCTTTCCTGAACTCGTCGGCAAGCCAGTCCATAATCACCTTATCGAAATCGTCACCACCCAGGTGCGTATCGCCGTTGGTAGATTTCACCTCGAATACGCCGTCTCCCAGCTCAAGGATAGAGATATCGAAAGTTCCGCCGCCAAGGTCGAATACCGCGATCTTGGAATCCTTATGCTGCTTGTCAAGACCATAGGCCAGGGCAGCGGCCGTTGGTTCGTTGATGATCCTGCGTACGTTCAATCCCGCGATCTCGCCTGCTTCCTTAGTCGCCTGACGCTGCGCGTCATTGAAATAAGCAGGTACGGTGATCACCGCTTCCTTTACTTCATGACCCAGAAAGTCCTCGGCGGTTTTCTTCATTTTCTGAAGGATCATGGCAGAGATCTCCTGAGGCGTATACGGGCGTCCCTCGATATCCACACGGGGGGTATTGTTGTCTCCTTTTACGATGCTGTAGGAGTTATGTTTCAGCTCTTCAGTAACCTCATCATAACGACGACCCATGTAACGTTTGATCGACATGATCGTGTTCGTAGGGTTGGTAATAGCCTGACGTTTTGCCGGATCGCCAACCTTGCGTTCTCCGTTCTTCAAGAAAGCTACCACCGATGGTGTGGTCCGGCGACCCTCATCATTTGCGATAACCACCGGCTCGTTACCCTCCATAACGGCGACACACGAGTTGGTTGTTCCTAAGTCAATGCCAATAATCTTTGCCATATTAACTATTTTGATTAAATTAAATTTACCGGGTTTTCCTTCTTAGTGTCAATCAATATGCCAGCCGGAAAAAGTCAGCAATAATGTCAGACAATCTGACAGGAACACAAAAATGCCCGCCATTGCTGACGGGCATTTAAATGCTGACTGTAAAAACTGTCGGGTCAGGCTGACTTAATGGTCTGTGAATCCCCGGACGTTCAGGGGCGAGGTAAGCGGGTTTGCCTGAATGGAATCCAATGTCGTGGAATCTATCGGTATGTTCAGCCTGAACTTGATGGTCCGGGTTGAGAACATACCATATACATCATCACCAAGAATATTTGTAAAGGTTGGCTTGGCCTGGTCCGCAGTGATGCCTGCCTGGATCAGGGAAGTGGCTATATAATTATAGTAATCAACACCCCCGGCATACACAAACAGGTCTACACTGTCCAGATAGCGCTCCACGCCCGCAGGCGCCGGTTTGATCGCATCTCTGAGGAAGGCATAGATGCTGGTATTCTGTACGTCCAGCGACTGCTGGGCGTTCACTTTTTCAACCGGCTCTGTGGCAAACCGGAAGTTCGCCGATTTATCGGTTGAAGAACCGTCGTTCAGGTTCTTCTCCGTCCAGTGGAACCGCAGCATGCTTTCCAGGTACCGGGCATCCGGGCCGGCTTTTGCAACAATCTGGAACTTAGCCAGGTTGGAAGGGCTGGTCCTGTCAAAACGGATCTTGTAGCCAGTGCTGTAGATCTCGCTGATCTCCATATCCGCCGTGTCAATGATGCTGATCTCCGAGCTGTCCACATCCCCGGTGGCCAGGTTGCTGACCACCAGCCTGTATTTATAATTGGCGTTGAGCGGGCGTTTGAACTTGTAGGCGTAGTTTGGTGTCGAAAAGAAAACACCGGAGTCTTTCGGATATCCTTCCTGGTTCATATCTACCCTGGTGAGCAGGTCAGACCAGACGACGTTTGTGCCGGAAAGTTCCTTAATCCTCACTTCCAGGCTGTTATAAAAATTCGAGTCCGCCTCTTTCGCCATATCAATGGCACTTTTGTTTTCGTCAAGGAAGGCTTTCTGGATGCGGATATAATGCGCCGTGTCGCGCATGTCCAGGAATCCGTAAATAAAGGTGATGTCCTTGTAGGGGGCGGTAACCTGGAAATCCTCGGAGCAGCTTATAGCACCTGTTAACAGGCTACAGCTCAATAAAATAAAAAGAAGCTTTCTCATCTCTAAACTGAAGGTGGACAAAGATAGGAGATATAACGGGCAATTGCACATGCACCGGCCCGTCAAATACATTCCGTGACCATATTTTGAAACTTCCATGATAATCGGCCTCGCTTCCGTGGTTTCCCTTTTGTGTATTATTCGGCTATTTTTGCCGCAAAACCGAAACAAACAGAATGACACTTGCCGCCCAGATAAAATGTGCTACTGAAGATGCTTTAAAACACCTGTTTCCGGATACGCAGATCCCCGCATCCACAATTCAGATCAACCAGACCAAACCTGAATTTGAAGGCGACTATACGGTTGTCCTGTTCCCGTTCCTGAAGCTGCTGCGACAGAAGCCGGATGCCCTGGGCAATACATTGGGACAATACCTGCTGGAAAAGACCGGAATTTTCGACAGCTTCCAGATCGTCAGCGGCTTTCTGAACCTTACCCTGAAAGATCAGTGCTGGGTCTCGTTCCTGCTCAACCAGGTCCATAATGCGCATTACGGCGAAAAAATGAAACTGGATCGCAGGGTGATGGTGGAATATTCATCCCCCAACACGAATAAGCCACTGCATTTCGGGCATATGCGCAATATATTCCTCGGGCATGCCGTCTCAGAAATACTGAAGGCAGCGGGCAACCAGGTGATCAAGGCAAACCTGATCAATGACCGGGGCATTCATATCTGTAAATCCATGATCGCCTGGATGCGTTATGCCAATGGCGCTACTCCCGAAACTGCTGGCATTAAAGGAGACCACCTGGTGGGCGATTATTATGTCAGGTTCAACGATGCATATAAGTCAGAAATAAATGAGCTGGTTGCGGGAGGCATGGAGGCGGAAAAAGCGGAAAAGGAAGCACCCATCATGAAGGAAGCCCAGGAACTCCTGCGCAAATGGGAAGCCGGCGACCCGGAGGTGCGCGCGCTCTGGGAAAAAATGAACGGATGGGTGTATGAGGGGTTTCATGTATCGTACGATAAGCTGGGCGTCACCTTCGACAAAATGTATTATGAAAGCGATACTTACCTGCTGGGCAAGACCATAGTGGAGCAAGGACTGAATAAAGGTGTGCTTTATAAAAAAGAGGACGGCTCCGTGTGGGTAGACCTTACCGATGAAGGGCTGGATCATAAGCTCCTGCTGCGTGCAGACGGCACCTCCGTCTACATCACCCAGGACCTGGGCACGGCAAAGCTGAAATTCAATGATTTTAAGCTTGACCAGAGTATTTATGTGATCGGCGATGAGCAGAACTATCATATGCAGGTGCTGAAGCTTATCCTGAAAAAACTGGGAGAGCCCTGTGCCGATGGTATCTTCCACCTGTCCTACGGCATGGTGGAGCTGCCAACCGGCAGGATGAAAAGCCGGGAAGGGACCGTTGTAGACGCAGACGATATGATGGCGGAGATGATCAGCCTGGCGAAGGAGCAGACAGAAGCCGCCGGCAAGACCGAAGGCTTTTCCCCCGAAGAGCTGGACCGGCTGTACGAGATGATCGGTATGGGTGCTCTCAAGTTCTACCTGCTGCGGGTAGACCCTAAGAAAAAGATGATCTTCAATCCGCAGGAATCCATTGACCTGCACGGGTTTACCGCCACTTTTATCCAGTATGCGCACGCCCGTATCTGCTCTATCCTCCGGAAGGAAGGTTGTCCGCTGCAGCCTGACAATACCAGGTTCCAGTCAATGAGCTTTACCCAACCCCTGGCAAAAGGCGAAAAGCAGCTCTCCCTGATGCTGGAGCAATACCCTGCGATCATGGAAGCGGCAGCCGCCGAATACAATCCCGGTGCCTTGTGCAACTACTCTTTCCAGCTGGCACAGCAGTTCAACAGCTTTTATGATGAACACAGCATCAGCCGTGCGGAGAATGAGGAAAAGAAGCAACTCCGCCTCATGCTTATTATCATGACCGCCTCCATCCTGCGGCACAGTATGCACCTGCTGGGTATCAGGTTGCCTGAAAAAATGTAATTCCCCTCTTAATCCCGGACCCTGCAGCAACCTGCAGGGTCTGGCATAATTTCTTAGCCTTCATAGTCATGAGACAGTTTAAAGCCATCCTGAATTTTCCGGAAGGAAGCATAGATGAAGAAATGCTGCTGGCCGTATATCCCGAAGATATGACCGAAGGTTCCCTGGGACACTGCACCGTCACTCCCGAAAGTAACCGCATTGTAGGAAGCTTCGAACTTACCGACAACGTCAACGAGCGGAGCCAGCTCCGTATCATGGGCTATGTAGATGCCTCCAACGGTGTCTTTATCCCTGAGCGGCTCATTATCACCGCCAAGCCGGATGAAGAAGAAGACACCATGCCGATCAGCGCGCTGATACTGGATGATGTGACGGAAGGCTGAGCAGCGCTATCCGGCATTATGCAATAACGCAACAAGTCTCCGACGCGGCTCAGACTGACAAGCCTGCACGTACTCCGCACTGTACAGAACCACCCCAGCTTTAGTCTGCGCTGACGTATGCAGACAACAGCATCCCCCCTTGAAAAAAGGAGGGGAGTTTCCAAAGGTTCAGGCATTCAGAAATAAACTTTGGTTCAATACTACAATCAGATCCAATCGCAAGAGGAGGATGCCCGGTCGCGTCCGGACTCCTTCCCTGCCAAGGGAAGGTAGATCGCCTGAGGTACGACGGCGAGACGGAAGGGTACGTACCAGATGCTGACCTGTACGGGTCCGCACTCCGCACCGCAAATGCTATTTCCCGTTCAGTGACAGATACCAGACCGGCGTCCCGCCGGTTGTCACGGGCCAGGCAATGTCGAACCGGACCGGGTAGCCGGCAAGGATGGTGCGGGCGCCGAAGCCGAGGGCAGACAGGGTGCGCCCTGTTCTACCGTTCCATTGTTCCTTCGCCATGGCAACGTCGGCCAGCAGGAATAGTTGCAGGTTAATAAGTGGAACGCTTTCGCACTTAAATTTCCCACCCCAGGTTATTGCGTAGAATCCCAATGAAAATCGGTGTAAAAAGAACCAAAATCAGGTAGATCGAGATCAGCCAACCATTTCCCCGCTGTCGCGGATGTTCCGAAGGGCATCCGGGACGGGAAATAAAAGCCGTTCTCTGAACGGTATTCAGGGTACTGCAGCCTCATCAAACCGGGATAGGCTGATCAGCCCCCTGGAACCATGGAGGTCCTTTGCGCTGCTGTACTGCCATGCTTCTTCCCTGTCCACAAGTCCTGCCCTAACAGGATTCTTATTCAGTCCATTTTTTGACTGAAAAACTGGCGGCTAATTATCTTCCTGGTCAGAAAAACAAAGGCTCTGCCCATCGTGTGAGAGATAACCGTTGCTCACGTGCTATCGCTATGAGACAAACAAAATAATATGTTGCTCCGGAACTTCAAATACCGTTCGCAGAACGGCTTCTATTGCAATGTCCGGGATGCCCTGCGGAACATCCCGGACAGCTGGGACATCTTTAATTTGACAATACTGGCATTTTGCGGAGTATGCTGAGTTTTATAACTCCGTCCTATCTGCAATACTTCTTTCGCGAATTCACAAAATCGTTGAAAAAGCGATGCACTTTCGCCCTTTCACTCTGTGAAAGCTCATGCATATATTTTCCTTTCCATGTAGGTCCGATGACCGTTTCGTACATTGGATATTTCTGCAATGTTATATCTGTACAATGTTTCCACCATGCTCTGCTTATTGAATCTGTAGCTTCCTTTCCTTCGCGTAAGCACTCGCAGAACGTCAGTCCTGCTTTTTCTCCTTCTGATTTACCGCAACTGGAAACGACTGTACAACACTTTATAAGGACAATGAAAATTCCAAATCTAGCGATTGAGTTCGGGATCATAACCATTTCCAAAAACGTTAGGGATATTACTAAAGTCTAAAGAATTTACATTAAATAACAAGGGAAAATACAGATTCGTAAGCCACGGAGAGGTACCAAAAACATGTTTTCCCCCGTTGGCGTAAGTTTGCAGCTCCGCTCCGCAGCATAGCGAACTTGTGCCCGCCATCTTATTCCCTTATTGCTGACTGCGCAAGAAGTTGGGGACATAGAGTCATCTTCTAAAGATAGAAAATGAAACAGCTAAGCACCACCGTCTTTAAACGGGCACAAGGTCGCCACCGCGCTAATTGCTAAGCGGCAACCTTGCGCCAACATGTGCTACACAAGGTAGACATACTGTCGAAATATCGCAGTCTGTCTCCTCTCTGCTAAGCGCAAAATTAACCTAAAAAACTTTTGGTTTTAATGATAGTACCTCGCGCCAGTGGGGGGCATGGACCTATCGAATTACCTCATGTTTTTCTTCATTTCAGCAGGGAGATTGCTTATTGACACCAGGCTCCTGACCAGGTTACTGATCGATGTAAACCGCGGCAATTGATAACGGATACTAAAATCATATCCCTGCGGGGTATGGGTTTCAATGGCAAAAATCCTGTTACCGAACTTACTGATCTGAGGCTCAAGGTGATTTAATTCGGGCAGCCGCGCCAGTTGTATCTGCGCCTGTATATCTCTGACTATTGAATCTGACAGTACCATCGTGTCATTAACAACGACCTGGTTTGCTTGTCCGGCCGAATCCGGTTGCAACGAATCCGTTACAACATAAATACTCCAGTCCGGCAATTTAAGATTGCGCAGTGCTTTCGTAACCATCACAGTTTTGCCATCGGCATCTGTAAATATCGAGAGACTGAAAACACCATGAAGAACCCCGGATACACGGAGCATAGGTGTTCCCAAATAGTAATTATAGAGAATGGGTTCGCCAAGCTTAAACAGACCATAGGAGAGCATCTCATTAATATCACCGGGAACTGAATATTCAATCCGGGAACACAATTTGCGAGGGTATGGTATTGATTTAAGCGGATAGCGGAGATATTCCTCCCAGTAGGCGGCATCGATTACCCAGCTTATGGCACTGTCATCCTGATAGTCATCGAGTGAGTCAACAAACCTGTCTCGCGGGAAATACATCTCTTTAGCGTAGTGTGCCCGCCCTGCTGAATCGGATATCCAGCGGTCCATTGTATAAGCAATCCGCGTTTTTTCCTTGTCCGGCACATACTGACCAGCCCAGGAAAAAAATAGCCCAACCAAAACGGTGTTCATCCAGCTCATCGGTTAAATTTTAGTTGCGAGGTCGACTGCCCATAATAACTATTTTTGGAATAAATGTAAATAGTTGTTGGGTCAACCACCACGTTTATTTGTTTATAAGACACAGATCGCAAATCTCCGGCAGACGGCCCGGCGGCGATGTCTTTCCCCATCTACCGTTAAATGGAGTCATAAAGTTCACAGCATCTATACTTCCGGGCGCATTGTGGTTGTGAATAAGACCGATAAAATTCGGCTCAAGTTCAGGATTTTCCTCGGGTGCTCCCCGTTGGTGCAAGTTTGCAGCTCCGCTCCGCAGCATAGCGAACTTGTGCCCGCCATCTTATTCCCTTATTGCTGACTGCGCAAGAAGTTGGGGACATAGAGTCATCTTC
>Ga0196964_10001226_pt1 | contig 13260 bp, 11 predicted proteins | sample S1_10metaG_FD_148615 | JGI IMG/M metagenome (GOLD analysis project Ga0196964, IMG submission 148615) | Soil microbial communities from Anza Borrego desert, Southern California, United States - S1_10 | ecosystem: Environmental > Terrestrial > Soil > Desert | place: USA: California | collected...
CGACACGCGAACTAGAGCGGTGACGACTTCTGTACCCGTGCCGATGTGCACTCGTTGCTGCGATAAGAAGTCTGCGAGCCACGCTGCGACCTGCGAATCACGCTCGAACATCAGTTCAGCGGCGTCATCTCGGAATTGGTCGATCGAGAGTATCCTCTGGATGCGCGTGCCGAATCCCACGATCACTGCTTGTTTGTTGTCGACGGACCAAAACGCGTCTGCAATGTGATCGATTCTGGCGCGATCGTGTTCAGCACAAAACCGCGAGAACCTCTTAACAAATGTTAGCCAGTCCCGTGTCGAATGCTTGATGCCGCTGAGCACGTGCGTCTGTAGTTCCTCCTCGAGAGGAGTGTTCCCACAGAGAATGTCTATCGGTTCCATTCGTGCGCGTGTCCTCGCGCGTCCAGGTGTAGCGCCGGGGAAACGCGGTGGACTTCCGCGCTTGTCGGATGGCCGTCCTATCCCCGGCGTTCAAAGGTCTCAGCGTGTCAGCGCGTCACGAGAGCTACGAACTTCTGCCAATGTTTCGTCGACCACGTGCTTGTGAGCCAATCGCGCCAAGCGTCGTAGTCGTGTCCGTTTTGTTCTTGGAGCTCATCAGCGGCGTGATCTTGCCCCCGCCTCCGCAGAAATTCTGGAAGCCAGTCGAGAAACTCGTCGGCCTTCCAATGATCGATTCGTTTGCTGAACAGGTCGCCGCAGATCTTGAAGAACCGATTTTGCTCCGCAGTTGAGTCGGCGATCTGTAGGGCGCAAACAAGGGCATTCATCGCAGCCGAAGCACCGTCCTCGTTGCAGGTGCGTTCGCCTTGGTGGTTCTGCGAAGGGTGTTCTTTTAGAATTTCGTAGCCGCGCTGGTACGTGTCGAGAGCTGCCCGAAGATCTCCCGTGTGTTTGTAGATGTGACCCAAGGTCACGAGGCCAATTCCATAGGGCGGTGACTTCGCCCCGTGATCGCCTTCGACTTCTTCGAGTGCGACGTTCGTCCAGTGGATAAGTGCCTCTGCGTTCTTGGTGAGGCGATCGGCGCTGCCGTCGTCCGGCTTGCGTTCCCACTGGTAAAGAACCGTATCGATTGCCTCGATCAACGTGAGGCCGGTTGAGAGTTGCGTCTCTGTCATGTTTTCCCCTGAACTTTGGGGCCGGGCTGGTCATACTTTGTCCAGCGGCGCGGCCGGTGCATTCGGTTGCGTCGTCAGGGTCGGCGTCGTGTATCAGCACGGCGTCGGCCCGCCTTGTTTCAGCGGTCAAGGTCCGCGGTTGCTCGTCGCCCTCCACGACGAAAAATGAAACGCCCTTCGATCCGGTGTTCAAAAGCTCCAGTCGGGGAGACCAGAGACGCGGGCCTTACGGCTGCCGCACACCGAGCGAAGGACGTTGTTCTTGAATCTGCTGATCGTGCCGCGCGCTTTTGAGTCGCCGGCTGTTCCGATTTTCAAACTACCCTGCATCCCGCAAAAAAATAGGCTTTTCGCAAAAATTTTCGACGCATTCCCACTGCATCGATGGTTTAATCCTCGGCGTATGGCGCGACGAGATCCCAATAAATTCGAGGTGAAGGGCAACCCCTCCGTGTGGGTGCGCATCTACCGTCACGGGCGCGAAGGCGAGTCGAAGGATGCGCTCTGGCATTACGTGTTCTGGCGCGACGGCAAGCGGTACCGCGGCAGTACAGGAAAGCTGGATCACAGCGAAGCGCAAGCTGAAGCGCGGCGAGAAGTTGAGAAGGTCATCAACACAGCGCCTCACACCGCCTCACCGCTCACGCTCTCTCAGGCGGTCGCGCTGTATCTCGCAGCGAAGTGGCCGAACGTCGAGCCGTCGAACCGCTCACACGTGGACGCAAAGAACCGCCTCGAAGCGTTCGCAGAGGACCGCGGCAACGATACGTCCATCAGCGTGCTCGACATGAACGGCGCGCGGGATCTCGTGAGCGCGTATCTCGACAAGCGGAAGGCGAGTGTGAGCGCCGTCACCGTCCACAACGACAGGCGCGCGATTTCGGGTTTGTTCACGTGGTTGATTGAAAAGCGCCGCGTCCCGTTCACAGACAATCCAGCGCGCCGAAAGCTGCTCTCCGGTTTGCCGATCGCCAAGCCAGCCATCCGCCCGACGCTGCCGGACTCAGCCCTGCAGGACTTCATTGAAGCGACCAGGGGGAGCGATGTCTACCCCGCCGTTGTGCTCGGGCTCGCGATCGGCATGCGGCCGCGGGCAGCCGCGCGCCTGAAGTGGCAGGACGTCGACTTCGATAACGCGGTTCTGCAAGTGAAGGACAAGACAGGCAGCCGGCCGCGGCCACTGTCCAAGTGGGCGGTCGCAGAGCTCCAGGCGCTTCACACGAAGCGCAACCCGAAACCGGAAGACGGGCTCCTCGCGATGCACCCCGATACCGTGTTCCACGAGTTCAAGAAGGTTCGAGACGGCAAAGGATTGCCCGCCACAGCGACGCTGCAGGCGCTACGGCGCAAGTTTGTTCAAACACTGTGGCAGAACGGGGTCGAGCCGCAAAAGGTCGCCAGAATCGCAGGAAACAGCGTTGGCGTGATCGCCAAATACTACGCCGAGCTGGACGCGGAGCATTGCCGGAAGGAAGTCGAACTACTCGATTTCAGCCCTACCACCGCCTCACAAACAGCCTCACCAAAGGCAAAAAAGAAGCGCCAGAAAGCCTCGTAAAGCCTTCTGGCGCTTTAAGATGAAGGGGGCGGGAATCGAACCCGCGACCAACGGATTAAAAATCCGTTGCTCTACCGATTGAGCTACCCCTTCGACGACCGCTCGTAGCATATTCAGCCATACCATCCGTTCAAGTGACGCGTCCCTCTGGTTTGCCATCCTTCTCATGATCGCTTACAGTTTGTGCCGTCCTGCGGCGCCCTGTCTCCGTTTCTTCGTTAGCGATCCTGGAGGAGGCATGACAACCCAGACGCAGTCCTTCCTTGATGGGCTTGAAGTGCGTGATGGGCATCCCGTGCTGGTCAATCACGGCATTCGCATCGACCGCATCCTGAAACAGGGCGCTCTCTCCGAATCGTACCTGGCTTATCACCTCGGTCTGCAGCTTCCCGTCATGCTGCGCGTGATGAAGCGCGCTGTCCGCGAGATGATGTCTGAGGAGACGTGGGACGATCTCCTCATGTGCGGCCTGAAGTACGCTCGCGTGCGGCATCACTGCCTGACGGCGTTGTTCGACCGCGGCGTATTTGCCGGCCACCCGTACACCGTCACCGAGTACCTTAGTGGCATCGCACTTGAGGAGCGCACCGCGGAGCGTCCGCTCACCGAAGCGCAAGCGCTTGCGTTCTTCATGCCGATTGCGGATGGGCTTGCGGCCTTGTGGCACAGTGACGTGCTGCACCGCGGAGTCTCGCCATCGCGATGCCTCTTCGGTAGCGGCGGTACTCCGAAACTCGACTGCGTCATCCTGCCGCGCATTCCGCTGGAACCGTTCCTGGTTGAGGCGCACGCGCCGTTTATGGCGGGCTTCTGGCCGCCGGAAGAGGTCAGTGGCGCAGCCGAGATCGATGCGCGTTCCGACATGTTCAGCTTCGCCGCGACAATGTACTACGCGCTGACCTGCTCCACCCCGTTCGGTTCTGGATCACGCGAGCAGCTTTTCGAACGCACCCTTCACCAAGGTGCGATCGACATCGGCGAATTGAAGCCGGGTCTTCATCCGGAGATGCGCAAGTTCCTGATGCGCTGTCTCGCCAGCGATCCGGAGGACCGCTTCGGATCCGTGAATGACTTCGTGGCCGCGCTGCAGGAACTGCGCAGCAGCATCGCCTGTCCCGGACCGTTCCACGTCTCGTTCCGGGGACCGGCCGTGAATGTGCAGCAGGAGACCAGTGTCCATCGCGCGCCGGTGGAAGGCACGACGCTGGGACAGTACGAACTCGGCGAGCGGCTCGGGGCCGGTGCCTACGGCATTGTTTTCAAGGCGCGTCACGCAGTCCTCGATATTCCCGTTGCCATCAAAGTCCTCACGATGGAACTGGCGCTGCGCAACCCCGAGTACGTCGACATGTTCCTGCGCGAGGCGCGCACTGCCATGCGCATCCGGCACAAGCATGTCATCGGACTCTTCGAAGCCGGCCACGATCACGGGCAGCATTACATCGTCATGGAATACGCGCCGCACGGCACGGTGCTTCAACGGATGAACCATTACGAAGGCTGCATGCCCGAGGGCGAGGTCATCCAAGTGCTGCGCGAAGCGGCGCTGGGCTTGAGCGCCGCTGAAGAGATGAACATTGTCCACCGCGACATCAAGCCGGCCAACCTGATGTACGGCGCAAGACGGGAGATCAAGATCGCCGACCTCGGACTGGCCAAGCGCATCCTGAAAGAGGAGACGCCGCTCGAAGCCGCGCCGGCGTCACTGCGCGACGACCAGATCACGCTGCTGCGGGGCGACCACGCGGTGCTGGGCACGCCTGCGTTCATGGCGCCGGAAGCAGTGGTGACACCAGAGAAAGTAGACGTTCGCTCAGATCTCTATTCGCTCGGCATCACCGCGTATCAACTGCTGACCGGGCGTGTTCCCTTCGACGCGCGCGATCCGATTGCAACGATGATGATGCATGCCACCGAGCCAGTTCCGCCGCCGAGCCGTTTGCGCGAGGACCTGTCTCCGGCGCTCGAAGCCGTCGTGCTTAGGCTGTTGCAGAAGAAACCGGAGGACCGTTACGCCTCGGCGCAGGAGTTGGCGGACGTGATGGCCGGCCTTTGACCTGCGGGGCCGAGTCCCGTAACTTGCTGCAATGCGCTATACTCTCATCTTCCACATTCTGATGTGTCTTGCCTTGCTTCCCGGATGCGGCGGCGGGTCCGCGGCGCGTGTTCAGAGCATTGAAGACGCTGAATCCTTCTGCAAGGCGCGCGGCGTCGAACTCACTGGAAAGCAAGAAGGGCAGACGGCGATCATGCGTGCTGCTGTCTATAAGGTGGGGAAGGTGAGCATCGCGATGACTCAGTTCAAATCGAACAAGGATGCGGCGACCTGGAAGAGCAACTTCGAGAAGATGGCCGGCCGCGAGATTGACGGCGTCGTCTGCGGCAGCGTCGGCATGCTGATCACTGGCGGCACTGCGGACGAGCGTCAGCGTATCGTCAAGGCGCTCGAGTAACGCATGAGCGCTCCCGCCATCACCGGAAACGCCGTGGTTAAGCAGTTCGGTGAGACTCGCGCCGTCGACGGCGTGTCTCTGCGCATCGAACGCGGCATCTGCTACGCGCTGCTCGGACCGAATGGCGCGGGCAAATCAACGCTCTCGAAGGTGATCGGCGGGCGTATCCCCGCGGATGGCGGCAACGTCGATGTGCTGGGTCTCGATCCGTGGCGGCAGCAGGTGGAAGTGAAATCGCGGCTGGGTGTGGTGCTCCAGGACGACGCCTTCGATGAAGAGCTCGACGTCATCGGTAATCTCGAAATCTACGGCGTCTTCTATTGGCTGCGCGGAAGCGCGTTTCATGAGAAAGTGCGCGCGTTGCTGAAGTTCATGGAACTGGACGGCCGCGAACGCATGAACATCCAGGAACTCAGCGGCGGCATGCGTCGGCGGTTGATGATCGCTCGCGCCCTGTTAAATGATCCGCGCGTGCTGTTGCTCGACGAGCCCACGACGGGGCTGGATCCGCAGGTGCGGCACACAATCTGGGCGGCGCTGCGCAAACTGAAGGCGCAGGGGCTGACGATCCTGCTCACGACGCATTACATGGAAGAAGCCGCGCAGCTTGCCGAGCGCGTGGGGATTCTGCATAAGGGCAAGCTGATCGCTGAAGACTCGCCGCAGAACCTGATCGAGAAGCACGTGCCACGGTGGGTGCTCGAATTCGACGCCATCGGGCGGGCGGACGCGTTGCAGGCGATTCGCGCGTTACCGCGGCTTTCCGCCGCCGAGCAGCATGGTGATCGCGCGTTCGTGTACGATAATGATCATGACCGTCTGGCGGAACTCGTGACAATGCACAAGCTCGACACGCATGTCCGCCGCGCGTCGCTCGAGGACGTCTTCCTGAAGCTGACAGGGCGCAGCCTGAATGAGTGAACTCGCGACACAGCCCCCTGCCGTCAAAGCACCAGCAGAGCCCGACGCGATGACCGCGATCGAATTCGGCAAGAGCGAGCCGCGAGTGCCGACGTTGACGCAACGCGTGCTCTCTGTCTGGTACAGGCACTACCGCGTTTACTTCAAGAACTTCTTCGCCAACGCGACGCCGGCGGTACTGGAACCGCTCTTCTTCCAGTTCGCGATCGGCTTCGGCATTGGGCGCTATCTCGAGAAGGAGTTTAACGGGCTGCCGTACGCGGAGTTCATGGCGCCCGGAATTCTCGGCATGACCGCGCTGTATACGGCATCGTTCGAAGCCACCCACGCCACATACGTCCGCATGCAATACCAGAAAACGTACGATGCGATGCTGAGCACGCCGCTGACCCGCCGCGACATCTTCATGGGCGAGATCCTGTGGTGCGCGACAAAGGGCCTGATGTACGCCGCGATCGTCGGGGTCGTGCTGGCGTTGTTTGGCACGATCTCGTCACCGTTTGGATTGTTGATTCCGGTCGCCGGGTTCTTCACCGCGCTCGCGTTCGCCGGCTTGAGCTTCTGGGTCACATCCGTCGTAAAGAACATCAACCAGTTCCAGTACTACTTCACGGCCTTCCTGACGCCGCTTGTCTATGTCTCGGGGCTGATGTTCCCGGTACAGGAACTGCCGTGGGGACTGGATTGGATTGCGTATGTGCTGCCGATGTTCCACGTCGTGGAGACGTTCCGGCTGATCGTCTCCGGACCGGCGCACACCTCGGTGGAGTGGGTCTGGGCCTGCCCGCTGATTCTGGTCGTCACGTCGGTTCTGCTTGGCGCGTGGGGCGTGCGCTGCATGGAACGGCGCATCAAGTAACTTACATCCCGTCCTATAGAGCTTTTTGATTCTGAACGTGCATGCAATAGAGAAAACAATACGCTGATTCGTCTGCATGGATTGGCTGAACTATCACCACTTGCTGTATTTTTGGGTGGTCGCGCGGGAAGGCAGCGTCACACGCGCCAGCGAGCAGCTGCATCTCTCGCAGCCGACAGTCTCAGCGCAAATTCGCGAGCTCGAAAACGCGCTCGGTCAGAAGCTTTTCACACGCGTGGGCCGCAGCCTCATCCTGACGGACGCGGGCCGGATGGTCTATCGCTACGCGGACGAGATCTTTCCCCTCGGCCGCGAACTGATGGATGCGGTGAAAGGCATTCCATCCGGACGCGCCGCAGCGAGACTGGTCGCGGGCGTCGCCGATGTCGTCCCGAAACTGATTGCCTATGAACTGCTGAAGCCGGCGCTGGAACTGCCGGAAAAAATTCGCGTCGTCTGCCGCGAGGACAAGCCCGACCGACTGCTCGCGGAACTCTCCGTGCACAGCCTCGATGTCGTCATCAGCGACGCGCCGGTCGCGCCGACAGTAAAGGTGCGCGCCTTCAGCCATCTGCTCGGCGAGTGCTCCGTCAGCCTGTTCGGCGTGAAGCCGCTGGCGACGAAGTATCGGAGGAACTTTCCGCATTCGCTCGATCGCGCGCCGATTTTGATGCCGGGCGAGAACACCATGCTGCGCCGCGCGATGGAGCATTTCTTCAGCACCGCGCAGGTCCAGCCGGAGATCGTCGGCGAATTCGACGACAACGCGCTGCTCAGTGTCTTTGGCGCGGCGAGTGTTGGGGTTTTCGCGGCGCCGACGGTCATTCAAGAGCAGGTCTGCCGCCAGTTCCGCGTCGAACTGATCGGCGAGCTGAAGGGCGTGCGCGAGCGTTTCTACGCGCTCTCTGTCGAACGCAAGGTGAAGCATCCGGCGGTGGCGGCGGTGGTGGAGAGCGCTCGAACGACACTGTTCACCGCGGGCACGCGTGAAGCTGTAAGTGAAGCAAAGTAGTTTCCATCATAAAGGAGAGATCATGGCCAAGGCTGGGAGCAAGAAACTGCGGGTTGGAATTCTGGGCTGCGGCGGAATCGCCAATGCGCACGCGAAAGCGATCCTGCAGATTCCGGATTACGATCTCGCCGCGTTCTGTGATGTTGACAAGACGCGCGCGGAGAACTTCCAGAAGGAGTACGGCAAGGGCCAGGGCGAGGTTTTCAGCGACTACACAAAGATGATCGAGAAGTCCGATCTCTGCATGCTGACGATCTGCCTGCCGCCGTTCGCGCACGAGGACGGAGTGGAACTCGCCGCGAAGAATGGTGTCCACATCATGATCGAAAAGCCCATCGCGCTGACGCTCGAGAAAGCGAAGTCGATGGTTGATGCTGTCAAGAAAGGCAAAGTCCAGAGCCAGGTCGGATTCATGTTCCGCTTCCTGGATGTGATCGAGCGCATCAAGGATCTGACGGCGGCTGGGAAGGGCCCCGGCATCCAGTATGTCGGGCGGTACATGTGTAACTCGCTGCACTCGCCGTGGTGGCGCGAAAAGTCGAAATCCGGCGGGCAGATCGTCGAGCAGATCATCCACCAGTTCGATCTCTGCCGCTACCTGCTCGGCAAGCCGAAGCAGGTCTTCGCGTACACCGGAAATCTCGCGCATCAGAATGTCGAACGCTACACCGTTGAGGACGTCAGCGGCACGGTGATCCGCTTCGACTCCGGCGCGGTCGGCATCATCGCCGGAACGAACTGCGGCATCCCGAACCAGTGGCGCGCGCCGAGCACGTACTGCGCGCGAGCGTTCACCGCGATGTGGGGCGACGGACCGACGCAGGTTGTTCACACCGATCGCGATCCGGTGCTGACCGAGACGATCGAGAGCGGCAAGAACATCACGCTCGCCGAGCACCTCGATCTGCTGAAGGCCATCAAGGAAGGCGGTTCAACGCGCACGCCGATGAGCGAAGGGTACGAGACGCTGCGCCTGGTTCTGGGCGCGTATCAGTCGAGCGAGTCGGGCAAACCGGTGGAGTTGTAATTTTGGAGTGCGGCAGCTCTGCTGCCGCTTTGCTTCGAGAGTGCGGCAGCGCAAGCGGCCGCACTCCCAAATTCACTCCGCGTTGTCAATCTGCGCGCGCTGCAGCTTGCCCGAGTAATCCACGTACACACTCTTCCACTCGCTGAAAATGTCGAGGACGGTCTGGCCCGCCTCGCGGTGGCCATTGCCGGTGTTCTTCACGCCGCCGAACGGCAGATGCACTTCGGCGCCGATGGTGGGGCCATTGACGTACGTAATTCCCGCATCGAAATCGCGGATGCACTTGAACGCGCGGTTGATGTCGCGCGTGTAGATGCTTGATGACAGCCCGTACTTCGTGCCGTTGAGGATGTCGACCGCTTCTTCGAAGTTATCGAACTCAATGACGGCGGTCACCGGCCCGAAGATCTCTTCCTGGGCGATCCGCATCTTCGGATCGACGCCTCCGAACACGGTCGGCTCGAAGAAAAATCCGCGCAACAGGCCGCGGCCAGCAGCAGGCTTTCCGCCGCAGAGCAGCTTCGCGCCTTCCTGAACCCCGATCTGCACGTAGCCGTACACTCGTTCGCGCTGCGCATCATTAACGAGCGGCCCGACCTGCGTCTTTGTGTCCAGTGGATCGCCGAGACGGATCTCGCCCGCGGCTTTGCACAGCTTCTGCGTGAACGTCTTCGCGATTTTCTTATGTAGCAAGATGCGGCTTGTCGCGGTGCAGCGCTGGCCGGCCGTTGCGAATGCGCCCCACAGCGCGCCTTCGAGCGCCAGATCGAGATCCGCGTCGTCCATGACGATCTGTGCGTTCTTGCCGCCCATCTCGAGCGCGCAACGTTTCAAGGTTCCACCGCAACTCGCGGCAATCGCGCTACCGACCTGGCTCGATCCTGTGAAGCTGATCAGCGCCACATCCGGATGCGAGACGAGCGCCGCCCCACATTCTTCGCCGATCCCTTGGACCAGGTTCACGACGCCGTCGGGAACGCCGGCGTCCTGCAGCGCTTTGATGAAACCGGCGCCGCATGCAGGTGCGTCTTCGGCAGGCTTCAGCACCACCGTGTTGCCGCACAGAATTGCCGGAAAAACTTTCCAGCTCGGAATTGCGACGGGAAAGTTCCACGGCGTAATCAGTCCGCATACACCCACGGGACGGCGAATCGTCATTGCAAATTTGTCGCGCAGTTCGCTCGGAACGGTCTGGCCTTCCATGCGGCGGCTTTCGCCAGCATACAGGTTCGCGCAGTCGATGGCCTCCTGGACGTCGCCGCCGGCCTCGACGATCGGTTTGCCCATCTCGCGCGACATGAGATGCGCAAGCTCCTGCTTGCGTTGCGTGAGCACCTCCGCGCAGCGGCGCAGGATGTTGCCGCGCTCTGGGGCGGGCACGACGCGCCACGACGCGAATGCTTTCTGAGCGGCTTTCACTGCCGCATCGACGTCTTCGGAACGCGAGCGCGGATAATTCCCGATGAGTTCATCGGTGTTTGCAGGATTTCTGTCTTCGAACGTTTCTCCGCGGCGCGCGGGCTGCCATTCGCCACCGATGAAATTCATCGCTGGCGCGAGTTCACTGCGGGTGCCGTTCTTGCGGACGGAGCTTGTGCGAACCATGTGCGGGGACCTCGAGCCGATTGCGACAGGCGAGACCGTCAGGGGATAGTGATACTGCGCACTTTGAAAATCGAAAATGTGAAATTCAGGCGAGTGTCACTTTCACACCGCGCGCCGCGATCTGCTGCGCGAGGCTCTGCGGCGCCTTCTTATCGGTGATCAGTTCGGTCAGATCCGAAAAATCAGCGAAGCGGGTCAGTCCGCGCACGCCGAACTTGCTGCTATCGGCCAGCAGGTATCGCTCGTTGGAGATGCTCAGCAGCTTTTGCTTCAGCGCGCCCTGCATTTCGTTGGACTCGGTGATCCCGCGCTCGAGATCCACGCCTTTGCAGGAGAAGAAAAGCTTCTCGACGTGGTAATCGCCCATGATCTTTTCGGCCAGCGGGCCCAGAAACGATAGCGACTCGGGCGTGAACAATCCGCCCGTGCCGATCACGCGGATGTGCGGCCGCGACGCGAGCTCCAGGGCCACTTTCAGTGCATTCGTCAGCACCGTCATGTGAATGTCCGGCAGAGCGCGCGCGAACGCCAGAGCGGTGCTGCTGGCATCGATGAAGATCGTGTCGCCTTCCTTGACTTTCAGCGCCGCAGCCTGGCCGATGGCCTTCTTCTCGGCCTGCTGCCGCATCTCGCGTTCGGTGTAGGGGATGTCGCGGCCGTTGGGATTGACAGGCACGGCGCCGCCGTGGCTGCGGTGCAGGCGTCCCTCGACTTCGAGACGCTCGAGGTCGCGGCGAATCGTCTCTTCGGCGACCTGAAAGTTCTTCGCGAGCTCCGTGACGCGGACGCTGCCGTCGCGCTGCAGGATGTTGAGGATCTCTCGGTGGCGTTCAGCAACCAGCATGATGAGGCATTCTCAACACAAGACGATTTGTTGCAACGTCATGAAGCTGTCGTCGTGGGGCCGTCTCGGCCCCATAATCCCGCTCAATGGGGGCGAGACGCCCCCACGACGAATTTACTTCAGCAGCGCGCACAGTTTTCCGTACGCATCGTTCCACTCGGCGCTCGATTTTGGCTCGTACCGTTTCACGCCGAGCGACCTGCCGATGATCTCGCGCGCTTGCGATAGCGAGCTTACTTCTTTGGCCGCGATCATCTGCATGGCGATATTGCCGAGCGCCGTGGCTTCGACGGGTCCCGCCACGACTGGCCGGCCGCAGGCATCGGCCGCCCACTGGCAGAGCAGTTCGTTCTGAATGCCGCCACCGACCATGTGAAGCTGCGGGACTTTCCGCCCGGTCAGCTCTTCCATGCGTTCGAGCACCCAGCGGTACTTCAACGCAAGGCTCTCGATAATGCATCGCGCGAGCGCTCCGTCACCCTCGGGCACTTTCTGGTTCGTCTCGCGGCAGTACTCGCGGATGCGCGGCGACATGTCGCCAGGCGGCATGAAGCGCGGATCGTCCGGATCGATGATCGCGGTGAACGCGGGCGCTTGCGCAGAGAGCGCCGTGATCTGCGCCCAGGAGAGATTCTTGCCCGAGCGGTCCCACTCGCGCTTGAGCTCCTGAAGCAGCCACAACCCCATGATGTTCTTCAGAAGGCGGTATGTGCCGCAGACGCCGCCCTCGTTCGTGAAGTTCAGGCTCAGCGCCTTGTCGTTGACGATCGGCGTCTTCACTTCGGTGCCGAGAAGCGACCAGGTGCCGCACGAGACGTATGCGAAGTTCTCGGCGCTGCTCGGCGTCGCGGCGACCGCCGAGGCCGTGTCATGTGTGCCGACCGAGACGAACTTCGCGCGTCCGGTCCCCAGCCCTTCAGCCGCGCTCGGCAGAATCGCAGAAACTGTGCCGGGCTGGATGATCGGCGGCAGGATGCGCTTCGGAATCTTCAGCTTTTCAAGCAGGAACTCCGACCAGCCGCCGCCGGGTTCGAGCAGCCCCGTCGTCGTCGCATTCGTGAATTCCGCGACTTTCTCTCCGGTGAAGAAATATCCCAGCAGGTCCGGGATCATCAGCATCGTCTGCGCGCGTTCGAGCTGCTCGTCGCCGCGCTGCTGCATTCCGGCAAGCTGATAGACCGTGTTGAACGGCAGGAACTGCAGCCCGCAATGTTCGAAGATGGTCTTGCGCGTCAGCTTGTCGATGACGCTTTCCATCACGCCGTCGTTACGTCTGTCGCGATAATGATAGGGGTTGCCGAGCAGGCGACCACTGCTGTCCAGCAGCCCGAAATCGACCGCCCACGTGTCAATCCCGATCGAGGCGACGTTCTTGTGCGCGAGACATCCCTTGCGCACGCCGGTCTTGATTTCGTTGTACAGCCGCAGGATGTCCCAGTGCAGAGCGCCGAGCGTCTCGACGGGTTCGTTCTCGAAGCGATGAACATCGCTGACGCTCAGCGTCGATCCATCGAAGCTCGCGGCAATGACTTTGCCGCTTGATGCACCCAGGTCAGCGGCGAGTGCGGTCCACGTTGGCATGAGAAACTCCTGTCCGCGCCGCGACCGTAAGGGAGCGGGTTCGACTTGTGGCGCTGCGTCCGCGAACCCGCTCTCTCACGGTCGCGGCGCGGATTTCACCCCTGGTAGCCCATGGTTGACATCAGCGCCATCGCCGGCTGCGTCGTGTCCATGCGCGAATACTGTACGACGACCGGACGGTTTGATTGGACAAGTATCGCATACGGCACACCCTTCGGCACCGGCTTGCCGCCTTTGTTCTTGATCTTGTCCATACGCGCATGAATCGTGCGTTCG
>Ga0196964_10001227_pt1 | contig 13251 bp, 14 predicted proteins | sample S1_10metaG_FD_148615 | JGI IMG/M metagenome (GOLD analysis project Ga0196964, IMG submission 148615) | Soil microbial communities from Anza Borrego desert, Southern California, United States - S1_10 | ecosystem: Environmental > Terrestrial > Soil > Desert | place: USA: California | collected...
CCAATACAGTTTTAGCTAGACGCTCTTTTCTGCGCTCATCTCGCTCGCCCTCTAACGAACCCTGTTTACCCTTATTGACTCTTTGCTGTAACTCGCCAATGGTTATGTCTTTGCCTTCTTCTAATTCGGGAAAAACAGACTTAACAAATTCTCTTGAATAAGCCCCGCTCTCAATGGCCGGCTTTAAAGATAGCTCAGTGTCTGGGGTTGCTTTCTTTACTGCTGAAGCTTCTTTATCCTTAATCTCAGCCAACTTGAGCTTTTGTCCTAAAGTAACAGGACCGATAGATTCCCTGGCTTCAATCATCCTGTCCCGCTGAGCTTGAGCTTCAGGGTTTAATGCTGGAGTTGTTGAGATAGGCAAAACAATGTCCCGAAATTGCGCATTCTCTGCCTGTTTTGCTTTTAGCTCCTCATTAGACTTTGCGGCCTCAAGTCTTTGCCTGATAATGTTTTCCTGCTCCGCTTGAAGCTTTATCCTATTGGTAAAGATATTCTGTACGCTCCCAATAGTTTGATTTACTTTATCCAGCGTTCCCGTACCCTCCGGTTTTCCACCAGCCTCAAGAAATGCGGCTTGTCTTATGAGTTCTGTTAAATCAGCCATTGGTATCTCCTATTTAGGTTTCCTAAAGGCATTAATTATTCCCGATAATATGCTTGCCCCAGTCCCACTTGCTCCTCCGGTAATAGGTGAAGTAATGAGCCCAGCTGCACTAATCCCAGTATTAAGATAATCCAATGCTCCAGGATCATTCGCGCCAGCTTGGAGCCTCCCGATCCTATCAGCAAGGCCAACCTGTTGCCTTTGAAGTCCGAGACTGTCTTGATATTGGTTTCTCTGATCCTTCAACATATCTCTACGAAGACCTAGCTCCTGATTAAACTGATTGCCTTGTTCTTTCGCTCTACGTTCTCCGGCAAGGATTCCTTCAATCGTTTTTGATAAATCCATCTCACCACTAGCCCTCTGTCCAGCTAATTGTCCAAAGGCATCGGAAAGGCTCCTGTTACGGTTTTCATCAATACGGGCAATTGTTGGAATGGAAACAGGAGAACGAAGACGGCCTAAAGCGGCTTCCTCTTCGATTGCACGGCCTCTCTGATCGTTAAATTCCCTGTTTATTCTTCCCGAGACCGTATTCGTTGCCCGATTAAAAAGATCATCGAGTCTGGCAGATAGACCGGAATTCCTTGATGCGATTTCCTTTTCAAGTGAGTTAGTTTCAGTCGATGGATTCAGTTCGTTAATGTTCGACTTAAGATAAGGACTGACGTAGTTGGAAACAATAGAATCTTTAGGAATTCCCCTAATAAATTCGCTCGCAAACCCACGATCTAACGTAGTTGCAACAAACTGCCTTACCTGGTCCTCAGAAGGGAGCTTCCCAGTTTGCTTTTGCATTTGCTCAATAAAAGCATCAGCTAGAGCGATTGTTCCATTGGTGACGACGTTTGGATTAACTTCACCAGTCTGCCCCAAAGTTTCAAAACCCTGCTGGAAAGTACCTCTATAATCAGTGGGAGTCTGTCCGAATACCTTTTCCCTTAGGGTCCCGGCTAAATCATTTGCATTAGCTTTAGGTAATGGATTTACTGGTGGCTTTTCACCAAAAGCAATTTGGGGATTATTCCTTTTATCTTCCACCGCATTTATAATTTCTCTGTATCCTCTAGGCGTTGCCATCTTTTATCTCCTTACCGTCACACATGACGCATTGACTGAATAAATATCGTTCCCCTGCCTGAACATCCATCGCACATAATTGTTTGAACTAACTATCACGGCTTGACCATCTCTTAAATCGTTTAAAGCTGGCGTTGAAACATAAACTTCATGCTGAATATCCTGCACATTGTCAGAAAAGTTTTTAAACTCCATATCTATTTCCGCATTACTCTTATGGACATTAAATATTGGAGAAACCCCATAAACTGAACTCGAAATAAAGATTAAGAAGAACCATCTTTTCATCGAGTTGACCGGATTCTCTGCGGTAAATAGACAACTCCAAAAGTGTTCAGCCCGAGAAATTTATCTAATTGGGAGTTCTCAAAACGAAATCGAACCGTATTAAATGGCCTGGTATTAACTGCGTTATATTCCCGAACATAACGTCCAGTTCCGTTAAGGGATATGCTTGTATCGGCAAAGTCGCCGCCATTAATGCTTGTGCCAATAGTTAAAGTGTTCCCGGTTTCACGGTCCGCATCTATTAGGTAGGAGAAAAGCGTCTTATCCTGAAAGTTGCTACCAAGGATCAATTCTGGGCTAGTCCAATAGGCCCTAATTGGTGAGTTGTCATAATTTGTTCCATAGTCCAACCTGTACCATTTCCCCAGTGACGATGCGCCGCCATAAAGCACGTCCGCTCCATCCTTCGTGAAGCTCCTAATATTTATTCCAGTAAACTTCATCCAAGCATCTGGAGCGGGGTTAGATGCTTTTGCTTTGACGTAAATAATTGAATGATTGCCATCCGAGGCGGTAGAAACGGCCAGCCAATAACGATTCTTCCACGTAGTTGCAAAAGCTCTCGTGTTGCTCCCGGCTCCTTCAATATGCTTAATGGTTACATAGTCGATGTTTGTTGGATTGGAATAGATGTTTACTGCGGCCATAGAGGCGGCCCATTGCACGTAGGTCTGCGTCTGACTTGAAGAAATACGTGAGCCAGGAGTAAACGAAGTCCATGATGTAGTGGTTATGTTGACTGCTGAGGTGGCGGTACGAAGGTAATAATTGATTGTTCCGCCATTAGTATTCCCCTCGGCCTCGAAGTTATCCCATGCGGTTAATGTCGTAATCGTTGAAACCTCAGACAAGTATCCCGTGTATGGTGTCGGTCTAAGTATGAGTGTTCCCTTCCCTGTATCCGTTGGTCTATAAACCTCAACCAGACAGCCAGGTGTAATCTCAAGCGTATTTGCAACAGTAGTTAAGTGGATTTCAAATTTAGAGGTATTAATTTCGCTGCCGTTAATGTTAGGGTAAGGGGCCGGAGACGAATTGTTGAAATAGTTGTTTTGAAAATCAAGCGTATGTCTTGAGAATGTTCCAGCGGGAGAACCGGCACTAATACTTGTCTCGACCTCAACTGTAGCCTGATTATTTGTGTTCTTTAAAATTATCTTTAACCTATTCGCGCCAGTACAAGTCCCCCTTGACCTTGCCCAAAGGACAAGCTCAGAAACTTGAGCATAATAAGATGGAGGAACAGTAAATGTGGGAACAACTACGCCCCACTCTGCTGGTATATAAGTGGAAGAAAACGTCACAAACTCACCCGTATGTGATGTTTCGTTGATCGTGTTTAAATTGATACTGCTGCCGCGTACAGTAAGAAACCCATCAGCCGTAGCTGTGGAGCCAAAGAACTGGCCTCTAGCAAAGTCGGCTTGGGTGTCCCATGTATCCTCGACGATTCTAGTGGTATCGGTCCGGATGGCTTCAATATCGGGCCCAATTAAGTCTGAAATCCTTTGAGTATTCCCGCCATCGAACTTATATATGCCGTCTTTCCCAAGGAAATAAACAAATCCATCTAGTTCAGCTATGGTGTCCTGAGAAACAGCACCGACTTGAGCGTTTATCTTCCTTGTAATGTAGTTGGATGTATTAGTTCCGAAGAGAATGTGGATAGAGCGTTCCTTAAATATGTAAAGCTGTCCTTTAAAGACAAATAACCCTGTCCCATCGTCCCCATCCCCGTTATCGACAAATAGTCGATTGGTAACAGGCCATGCTAGTTGATGATCTGGTGAAATAGCTACTGAATCAGTTGAGGCAGGCGCACTAAAATCAAGCGAAGACGTATTGCCTGAGGTATTTAGGCCAAAAATCCTGCCCTGGTGATATGCGATATATTTAAAGCGTGGAACATTGGGTAATCCTTTTGTTCCGTTTAAGATTTGCTTAGTATTGCTTTCGTCCCAGGTAAAGATGGGATCGGAGCCGTTAGTGAACCACACCTTTTTTTCAACCTGAACTGCCTGTAGGTTTGTGGTTGTGGCAAGTCCCGAAGTAACGAAGACATAACTCTTAAAATCTGTAGTTGCTAAGACTTGACTAGAATCACCAACAAGAAATTGCCTCGAACCATCAGACCTATAAAAAGTAAAGGAGAACGATCCCTTAGTAAGTGTTCCGGTTGAGCCAGTTTCAATAAATCCATTTCCCTTTACTAATTGACCCTGCTTCTCGTCGATATAAACGTTAGCCATATCGGGGCTGAACCTTTTATCAATCTTGTGTGGCGGATTTTCTGTATCAAGTCCTCCCGAGAAGTCGGAAATAACCTCTACTTGCGCTTCCTTAGGATAATCAGCGGAAAATGCAACCGTGGGGAGTAAAAGAAAAGTTAACAGCCAGACGCTTTTAATGGCTAATCTCCGGTTTAGTTACTGCCTTAAAATGCTCAATCCCTCCAAACTCGTCCACCCCAAATGGGTCGGCTCCAAACTCTTCAGCACCATAAGCACCGGCAGTCAGATTATCCCCATTCCATGCCTGGCCTGATTTTGTGATAGAACGTCGATTAAAGGTATTGCTGCTCCTGGTGGTGCGCGAAGCAAACGAATTCGAGCTATTAGTTACATTTTTCGTGTCAAAATTATTAGTGGCTCGTTTCATGGAATATTGAGTCCTCCGTAACCGTTATCATCGTTAACGTCATCGGAAAATCCCCACTGCCAACCCATCCCCTCTTTCGTTTCCCTGGTTACGGAAGGCTTTAGAATTTCTATCTTTTTCTCAAAATTGGCATACATTTTGTCCGCCATCTCTTGATTGGTCATCTTGAGATAAGCCAAATGAGCAGCATAGAAAGATAGAATGTCATGGAAAGGCAATGGTAAATCAGGGCTTTGTGAGTCCGAAGTCAATGTGCCTGGGACATATACATAATCCATGATGAGTTTCTTGCCGGATGCTGAATTTTCAACGTCAGGTCTAGGCTCAACAAAGACCGTGTTACGATCGAGCAAAATAATGCGCTCTGGCCTACCAACGTTGACGCTCGTTTCCTCAAGCCAATTTCGTTTCATTTCCCTTAATGTTTCCTCGGAAATAATTGATAGTGGCCTCAAATCGCCCTGAATAGATTTATCTCCAAAATAGGCTGTGCGGATTATGAGCATATCGGAAGGTACTGTATAAGCACCAACAGCCTCTTCAACCTGGACTTCTACAAAGTCTCTTGGATACTCAATCTGTGTTCCGGTGAAGCGAACCGCCTGGTTGATAAAATCATTCAGAGTTGTATCGTCAACATGGGAATTAGTTGAATCCGTCTGATTTATAAGATTCCGGCTCTGGCTTCTGATCTGCTGTAAGGTTGCCACGTTACGCCTTTACAGCCTCCAAGTGCTCTTTAAGCCGTGCTTTATCAACGCCCTGACAGAATTGCTTTACTTCTTCCAACCGTCTCTGCGCTTCCGCAAATAGCTGTCTTTTGGCTTCAATCAGCTTCTTGGCCTCTTCGTTGGCAAGGTCAACTATCTTCTTAGCCCGTTCAGCGGCGGACTTGTTTTCCTCGGCCATACGGTTGTTTTCTTCAATCATCCGGGCCTTCTCCATCCTCAAGGCTTCCAATTGACCGCGGATTAGCTCGTAGGAAACGCCTTCAGGCCCAAGAACCTCTATTACCTTCTCGGTACTTGTCTTTAGGCTCCTTAATAACTCAGTAATTGCCTTTGCTCTCATGTCTTCCATGAATTCCTCCTTAATAATTTGGTTCTCGTTCTTGGATCTTCCCTGATTCACTTCTACGGCCAACTTCATAGGTCCCATCTTTCTTCAATGTCCCCGGAATAATGACTCTTCGTTCCATTTCCTTAATACGATTGACCGAGACGTGACCGTAATCTTTCAGATAAACCTTGTCTACTACTGTATGGGCTTTCGTACCGTTCCTATACTTGGAAAGCATCTTTGAACACTCTCCGCAGTAATAGCTTTTAGGCCTTAACTTCTTTCCGCACGTATAACAAAACCATGGATTCATAATTAAAATCGTGGGAGGGAGATGGACCCTTTGAAGATCCACCTCCCAAACCCAGGAAACCCTATTATTGATTCACGAAAAACATCAAGTAGATAGAGTTGTACGCAGCACTCGAGGCACGCCAGATAATCCCTTTCTTGAAACGAACGGGTTTATCCAGACCGCTGAAGCCGGAAGTGATACCGCCAGGTGTGGCAGGCGAAGACGATCCCGAAACGTTGTAGAAACGAATCGGAGAAACGCCAAGCGTGTTCACCGTAGAGGTTGCATCCCAAACTTCAACGTAGTCAGTCACAGTTCCCGAACTAAACACGGCTCCGTAAACAAGCGATCTTTTCGCCGTCACGGTCGTGTGGGAAGTGTGAAAGGCCGAAGTGCTGTAATCAACGCCGCCGTAGTCGGCAGTAGCCAACGCCTGGGACGGACCCGTAGGCGAATTAACCATTTCTGATTGAACAAAGGCTACTGAACCCAACAAGAGGGCGGCGATGAACAACGGCTTTAACATCTTCATCTTTTCCTCCTATTAGGAATCGCTGATATTGATCAAGCAAGCATGATCCTGCCTGATCGTTTTCACTCCGTACAAGCTTTGCACTGCAACCACATAAGAGAACTTGAGCGCGGCGGTCATATCTGCCCGCTTATACTCATTGTTCTTCTGCATCCCAATGGCGAACGCGGATTTGTGGAAGAGTAATCCCTTCCAAACATTTCCGGATTTAGCCAAGGTTGTCATCTCATAGGTAGGTACTCCGAGGATGGGGAAGCGTCGGTTAGTGGACAAGGCGTTTTCGCCCGAACCACTCGCATCAGCCGCCGTCAATTGAACCTCGTTGTAGATACCGCCGTAGAAGGCAATCGGAGGAAGAGCAAACGTCAAGTTCTTCTTCGGGATGTTGGTGTCAGCAAGCTTCAACATCGCAGAGAGAAACTTCTGCTTGTCGAAACTACCGGGATTGCTGGAATCCCCAACAACGTTGGTGGTCAGGTCGGTATAAAGAGCCGCCAGATCAACGTCGTACTGCACCGCAAGAGCTTTGCCAGCGTTTTTGGGGAACACGGTGTCAGGAGTCCAGAAAGACTGCGCCGCCGCCTTGTCCTCAATTTCGATAGCAATTTGCTTATGCTTATTGATTGTCACGTCAACCGTAGTAGGTGAATAGGTCTGAGGAACGAAAGCTCCGTTAGATCCAACATCACCGACGGAATACGTTTGATCAATGGTGACGTGAATAATGTCGCCCTTTTTCTTGGCAATGTCGGTTTTGCTGGAAACTAGAGGCATAAGAACCGCTTCTGCGTATCGGCTCTCCTCAAGCTCCATATCCCATTTCTCTTCAATGGTTGCGTTAAGTTCTGTATTTGAGAAACTAGCCATATTAATTTCCTTTAAACAGCGTTATTTCGCCCTTATTCTTTAATGAGTTTTGAATACTGCTCTTTCACAAGGTTCCATCGTTTGCGGAATTCAGGGTCAAGCATCTTTTCTGGATGATCTTCTTTTTCTTTCTCCAGCTTTTGACGCTCGGCTCTTACTTCCTGAATGGATAAGGCAGGTTTCCCACCGGGGCTCCCAGTTGCAGTCGGACCCATAAGTGACTTTGAGATCACCCCAGGGTTCTTCTTAACTTGGGCTTTAGCTTCACGCTCATAGAGAGCTAGAGCGATTTCAGCGGCAATAACCGGATCTTCATGGTTACTGAGCTTCTTCTCTTCTAAAATCTCCATAAGCCTTTGGGCTTTAAGTGGGTCCTTCTTTACCCTTTCTTCCAATGTTTCCTTGGAATCAGAACTCGTTTTTGGGAAAAATAACTCCAACGCTTCTTGCTCTTTACGCTCTCGCTGGGTCGCTTGCTCTCGTTCACTCAATATCTTCGGAATATGCTCTTCTAGTTTCTTCTGAAAGTCGGCTTCCATTTCTTCACGGATAGCACGCTCTCTTTCAGCAAGAATCTCTTCAGGAGATGTCCAGAATTTATTAGCGTCGAAAGTACGGCCCGGCTTTTGCGTTTGTGGGGTAGGGGATTGTTCAAGTCTTTTAGCCAACTCTTCGTACCGTTTGTTCTGCTCGATAATCATCTGCCGAAGCTTCTGAGTCTCTTTGCGTTCACGGTAAAAGTCTGAAGGTTTAGGCCTCCCTGCCTCTTCGCTTGAAGGCGGTTGTACTGGTTCTCGACCTTGAACCTGTCCGGCTTCTTGTTTCTGCTCGGTAGATTGCTCTACTGGTGCAGAAACCTGCGATTCCGTTCCTTCGGAAACGCCCTCAGTCGGTGGGGCGGTAACTGTCGTTTCTTCCATGTGTTCCTCCTCGGATGTAGCCCTCTGATACGGGCCTCGTGTTCGCTATCAGGCGAACCGGCAAATTGGAAAGACAAAAAAAAGGACTGCTCCCAGGTTTAGTACTGGGAAACAGTCCTCAAAAACTGTTCATGCGCCGTTTGAGCGGCCGCCTCGGGTAATTACTCCGAGGGTAAGTTTTTACTTCTGTTATTCTTCTACAATCCTAAACTGGCACAGCAAATTTTCTGCCTTCTGTTTCCTAGGGCGGTGAATATCATCCCAATCATATAGATAGTTTCCAAAATGGGTCAGTTTTATTCTGGAATCCACCCAGCATTTAAAGCCAAGCTCATTGGCTCTTTCACAGAAGGCGTAATCTTCACTTAAATAGTTCCACTTACCATCAATAAGCTTCTCAAAAGGCATGAAAAATGGGTAAAAATTTATTGTGTCACGGTTGCATAGATGAACGGTTTCCGAGTCAACCATTTTTTCGATTACTCTCCGCCTAACTGCCATACAGCCTGTGGCAAGCCAGCGAACTTCATGAATCCCGCCTTCGTTTCCAAAAACAATGTTTTGGTCTCCCCTGGTCCTAAATGTAAAGCTGGGCTCGTCAGCTTCTTTGGTGATGTATCCAGCACCGATAATGTCTAAATCCTTTTGCCACATTTCCCATAACATCCTAGTTAGCTCAACTGCGTCAAAGAAAATGTCGTCGTCAAGATAAAGAAGAATGTCATAGTCGGTTTCCAGAAACTTAGTAGCCGCCCGACTCCTGGAGCGGTCAATTAAAGCGTCGCCTTCAACAACCTTAATATCAATCTTTGGATTCGGGCATTTCTCTAACAGTCTGGCAATTTGAAATACTTTCACCTTCATTTCACGGTGAACACAGTAGGCAACGCAGACCTTAAAGTCATACTCCTTCTTAGGAGCAACAACTAAAGGCACGCTACTGTTTCCGTTTAAATTAGTGACAAGTTGGGACATTTATCTCTTAAAGTTCCAGTAAGTCATAGTTACGTCAGCAGGAGTTTGGCCATAGTTATGCCACATCACCCCGCTATCAGAGTAAACGTCAAACAGGTAATATCCAGCCGGATTGTTCGTGCTTGTGTCAATAGAAGCAATCCTATCCTGCATAGGATTGGCTGTAGTTGATTGCCTAGACCGGAAAATTTCAACTTTTGAATTAACACCAAAGGAATTGATGGTGAGTGTATGAATTAATGCAGGAGAAGTTGAAATGGCTGGGTTATTAGAATTCCCAATCCCAGAAACATTGGTTGATTTATAAATCGCCTGGGATGACCAATCAGTCGGATTCCTACCGTCTGCATGAGCCAGTCCGGCACTCAAGATTAAAAGAGACAATAACGTTAACTTTTTCATTTAAACTCCTCCCTTACATCTCTGGCCCATCTTGTTCCTGCTCTTCATAAATTTCGCTCTCCTTTTCCTTCTCGGCTTCTTGTTGAGTTTCAACAAAATCAATTGCTCGCTCTACAATATTGTTCGCTAAGGTCTTGGCTGTATCGAATCCTGCTAAAACCCCCCACCGCTCGGCTGATAGGACACTCTTTTCTTTTGTCCTGATCCCGCCTTTCCCGGTAGTTAAAATTAGTTCACGGGCGACGTTCATGTAATCCATTAGAATCTTCCAGCCGGGCATTTTCATCATCTGAACAATCGCTTCTGCATCTTGGAGGTCCTTCTTATCAAGATCAACTATAAATGCGCCTGTTTTAGCGTTCTGGTCTATTTTCATATACCTTGCACTAGAGAGGCGGGAAGCGGTGATGTTTCAACAGGGCCAACCGGCGTATTTTCCACATTCGCGCCCGAACCGGCTTCTTCTCCCGCTACTTCGCCTTCAACTTCGTTGGCTACTGGTGCGCCTCCGCGTTGCTGTGCAGCTTTCTGCATGGCGTACATCAATTGTTCTTGAACGGAAATTGGCTTGTTTAGTTCCCTAGGATTCATTCCCATGGTTCTGTACCATTCAACAACCAGGGACTTAATAAAGTTAAGATTAATTTCTGCTGGCATCATGGAACGGACGGAAGTGCCGAGTTCAATTCCTTTAAGGAGTCCAGCGGCGCGTTCAGGCCGGAAGTCTTTATCCGTTACAACGCGAATATCGAAACCAATGTTCTTGGGAAGGTTGTTTTTATCGTAAAAGCCCGGTCTTCCCCCACCAGATGCAGCTACCCAAATCTGCTGGTCAAGATAATTGAGGTTATTCTTGTGCATCGTCTCGATGTGTTCACGGAGGAAGGTTTCTGCGATGATCTCGGCATGCACGGAGGCTCCTCTAATGCCTTCGTTTTGGGCAATAGCTGATTCTGTGGCACTTGCTTTAACAATCTGGCCTTGCAGGTTGCTCTGTGCCCCTACGGTCGTCCTAAAGTCTTCGCGGTTCATTTGAACCATTGCTAAAGCCTGCTGAATAGCCGCAATGTCGATTCCTACCCGTTCCAGTTGATTAATGTCTTCTAACTCAATAAGGGCGTGAGGTTTAATGTTTAATTGGTTGGCTTTTAATCCAGCGTAGCGGCCGACTTTCCACATAGAATAAAGGCCAAAGGTTAAAAGATCGTTGGCGCGTGAGATGGTAATATCCTGCTCTCTCTGACCTTTACGTCCAATCTTTCCCACTCCGTATCCCATCAACTCATTTTCAAATAGTTTGAAGTGAGAGATTTTAAAACGTGAGTGCCAAGTGCCGTATTGGGTGGGATGAAGTTTGACTACCGGCTCTCCGTTTAGGATACCTACGGAAAAGTCACAATAGCTTGGATCTTCAATTCCTTCCGCTTCACAAAGTGCGTTAATGGCAGAATTCCCTGGCTCTAGTCTGCCGTGGTAGGAGATATATTCGAAAATGTCTGGGTCCAACTCGGTATACCCGGCACGCCTCTTGCTCTCCATGATGCGGTTGTAAGTGTTGGTGCTTGTCTTAAGGATTTGGCTGGAATCGTTAACAACCTTCTCGATTTCCTCTTTATCCCAATACTCGCTTCCTGAATTGGACCACGAACGCAAACGCCATTTGGTCGGATACTCAACGGTGAAAATGTAATCTGACATCTCAATATCAAAGACAGACGTATCAAATCCGGTCTGTAAGAGGCTTCTATAAACGAAATCGGTATATTCTCTGCCTGTCTTAGGGTCTGAGAAGAATGGCTCTTCAAAGATTGCTGTACCTAACAAGGCAAGCGAACGGAGAGAACGGAGTCCCTTTTCTTTAAAGCGGCTCCATCGAAGTTGTTTGACTAAAACCTTTTCAACGGCATATAGAATCTCGGGCGGTATCTCTTGGCCAAAATCGTCAAATCCTTCGCCAACAGCTTCAAAGTATTGATCTGAAGCAGTCAACATCCTGAGCCAGATAGTCGCTAGAGTTTCCGTTGCTCGATGGGTTTCACCGGATTTGGAATTGAATAAGCCGGTAGGCTTCTTGGATGAAGCGGTCCTAGGTTTAACCCGCCACGAATCCTGATAAACTTGAATCTCGTTAAAGAAAGCGTTTTGCCGTTTCTCCCAAAGACGAACCTTGTCCATGACTTCTTCACGGATTTTCTCTAAAGCTTTTTTATCTTGCCTAGCTAAATTGAACGGTTCAGGCGTAAATACTCCAAAAGTTTGTTCTGCTACCATCGGACTTCCCATTGCGTTTAACAGTTCAGCCATTCTTTCCTTTATGCCGCCTCAATTTCGTTCATGATCCAGTTCTTGTCCTCTTGCTTTGACTCTGGGAAAATTCGGGGATTATTGAAACTCATGTTTCTAACTTCCTTCAGGTATTCAGTGGTATACTCAACCTTCTTTGCAGTAGTCTGCTCGAAAAGCTTCCCGCCAAACACAAAATCGTGAATCCTAACACAGGCATAACGAAGGCAGTCAGTACAGTCATCGCCCTCTTTATCGCCCCATTGAAGATTTTTAAGTTGCAAAATAAGGTTCTTGCACCGAGGATGAATCTGAATAAGGTTCTTCTTGAAAAACATCTTTGTAATGTCATAGCCACGGTCTTTGTTGTCGCCAGGAACGCAGCCGATCCCGTAACGTCCGAATTCGTCCATGTCAGTACGCTTTGTTTGTGAGTTTCTTTTAGCGGTGGAAGGGTCAATCACGTTCCATTTAACTTCCCTGCTACCGGTCTTGGCGTTAATAGTCGCGCAGGACTCCTCAATCGAATTGCCACTTTTAACAAACTCGTCTTCTACGTAAACAACGCGGTTGACTTCATCAACAGAGATCCAAAGGCAAACGGTAGGATGGGCAATGCCCCAGTCCAGGGAACGGATTAAATAAGGAGCGTTTTCGGGCTTTTTATCGTTAACGTGGTTGGTGTAAGAGAACTCTGAGAAAACTTGTCCGGCAAACTCAGATTCAATCCCCATATACTCCAAGTCCCAAGTATCGTCAGGCGTGTTAGCTTTTAGCTTGTCTATTTCCTCTTTGGGAATGGTGGGATTGTCGTAAATGGTGAAATAGAAGGCTCCCCACTCAGGGTCGCCGGCGTTCATCTTGCCTAAAGCTTCCGCATGGAAGTTGGTAAACCAGTTGCGGCCCTTCTTATTAGGAGAGGAAATGAAATAGGCAAACTCTTTCTTTGACGGACCTAGCAACTGACCGGAGATAATACCAGTCCAGACGTATGGGTCGATATACGCTGCCTCGTCTAGAATTACCCCGCCGAGTTTAGGACCACGGAGAGCATCTTCGTTGTCGCAACCAATGAGATGGAGCCTAGAGTTATTGATAAACTCAATGTAGAGTTCAGTTTCGATCTTTCGTTTGATTAACTGAGGAGGGATGAGCCAAGACAACTCGTGCCAGGCAATGTTCTTGGCGTGCCTATAGGAAGGGGCTAGATACCAGAAAACTTCATTGGGACGCCTGCAAGCCTGCTGGACTAGTTCAAATAAAGCCCATTTAGTCTTGCCGAAAC
>Ga0196964_10001228_pt1 | contig 13237 bp, 14 predicted proteins | sample S1_10metaG_FD_148615 | JGI IMG/M metagenome (GOLD analysis project Ga0196964, IMG submission 148615) | Soil microbial communities from Anza Borrego desert, Southern California, United States - S1_10 | ecosystem: Environmental > Terrestrial > Soil > Desert | place: USA: California | collected...
GCGGACCAGCGAACTCACGCGAAGCTCCTGCAAAAGGACGGCGGCGGTTGCGGCCCGACGACCGCGACCTTAAACCTCGAACGGAAGTTTGGCCGCTCCATGACGGAGCGGCGGAATCGTCACGGTTGTCTCACCCATGTCCCGACCTTTGTTCAAGGGCGTCGTCACCGCCCTAGTCACACCATTTCGTGACGGCCGCGTCGACGAGGCGGCCTTCGCCGCCCTGCTGGAGCGCCAGATCGCGGCGGGTGTGCACGGCGTGGTGCCGATGGGCACCACCGGCGAGAGCGCGACCCTGCACCTGGACGAGCACAAGCGCGTGGTCGAGCTCTGCGTCCAGGTCGCGGCCGGCCGGGTGCGGGTGATGGCGGGCGCGGGGGCGAGCGCCACCGACAAGGCGATCGAGCTGGTCCGCTGGGCCAAGACCGTCGGGGCCGACGGCGCCCTGGTGGTCACGCCCTACTACAACCGCCCGAGCCAGGAGGGGATGTACCGGCACTTCGCGGCGATCAACGAGGCGGTGCAGCTGCCCGTGGTGCTCTACAACGTGCCGTCGCGGACCGGCGTGGACCTGTCGAACGACACGGTCGCGCGCCTGGCGCCGCTGCCCAACGTGGTCGGCATCAAGGACGCCACGGGCGATCTGGCCCGCGCCAGCCTGATGCGGCTGCAGACGCCGGACGACTTCGCCCTGATCTCCGGCGACGATCCGACGTTCCTGGGCTACTTGGCCCACGGCGGCCACGGGGTGATCTCGGTGACCTCCAACGTCGCTCCCGAGGCCATGGTGCAGCTGTACGAGGCGGCGCAGCGCGGCGACTTCGAGGCCGCCCGTTACCAGCAGGACCGCCTGATCCGCCTGCACAAGGCGCTGTTCCTCGACAATTCGCCGTCGCCGACCAAGTACGCCCTGGCCCGGCTGGGCCTGTGCTCGGACGAGGTGCGCCTGCCATTGGCGCCGACCGCCGACGCGGTGAAGCCGCAGATCGACGAGGCGCTGGCCGAAACCGGCGTGATCTGATGGCCGACGGCAAGCTGATCGCCGAGAACCGCCGCGCGCGGTACGACTACTTCATCGAAGACTCGATCGAGGCGGGCATCACCCTGACCGGCACCGAGGTGAAGTCCCTGCGCGACGGCCGGGCCAACATCGCCGAGTCCTACGCCGCGGTGGAGGGACGCGAGATCGTCCTCGTCAACGCCGACATCCCGCCCTACGGCCACGCCAACCGCTTCAACCACGAGCCCCGTCGCCCGCGGAAGCTGCTGCTGCACCGCAAGCAGATCGACAAGCTGATCGGCGCCGTCCAGCGGGAAGGGCGCACCCTGATCCCGCTGAAGCTCTACTTCAACGATAAGGGCCGCGCGAAGCTCGAGCTCGGGCTGGCCAAGGGCAAGAAGGTCCACGACAAACGTGAAGCCGCCGCCGAGCGGGACTGGCAAAGGGACAAGGCCAGACTGATGCGGGAGCGGGGTTGAAACCGAACCCTTGCGGCGCGACTATCCTCTCATGTCCAGCGCCTATGACGCCCGCATCAACGCCTACTTGGACAGCCTCGTGGAGGCTGGCCGGTATCCGAGCCGTGAAGCGGCACGGGCGGAAGCGTACCGGCTCCTGATCGAACGGGAACAGGACCTCGACGCGCTGCGGGCCAGCATCGAGCAGAGCCTTGCGGACGTAAGGGCCGGTCGCACCTGTCCGATCGAAGAAGCGTTCGACCGGGTGCGCGACGGAATTCGACGGAAGTACGGGCTCGACGCTGCGTGAGGGTTCGCCTCTCGCCCGCGGCGCTGAACGACCTGGAACAGATCGCCGGCTGGATCGCCGAGAAGGGGAGCCCTAACCGCGCCCTCAGCTTCGCAGAGGAGCTTCAGCTCGCGGCGGCGTCTCTGGGCGACCTGCCGGAACGTTACGCCTTGGATCGCGAGCTGGGGAAGTTCGGCGTCCGCAGAATGCCTTATGGTTCGTACCTGGTGCTGTACTCCGTCGAAGCCGGCGAGGTCATGGTGCTGAGGTTCGTTGACGCCGCTCGCGACTACGCCAAGCTGTTTCCGGACGATCAGGACCCCACGTAACCTCTCGCCGCCCGGAACACCGCCTCGAACATCTCCGGGGTCAGCCGTCCCGTGTTCGTGTTCAGGCGCGAGCAGTGATAGCTGTTGAACAGCCGGTAGCCCCCCACGTCCGCCTCAACGCCATGGCCCGCGGGCGCGGCGTTGGCCTTCGCGCCCAGCGCCTTCAGCACGTTGCGGCGGGAGACGTCGCCGAGCGTGACGATCGCCTTCAGCCGCGGCAGGGCGGCGATGCGGGCGGCCAGGAACGGGCGGCAGGTCGCCTCTTCGGTCGGCAGCGGCTTGTTGCCGGGGGGCGCGCAACGGACCGCGTTGGTGATCATGCAGTCGACCAGCCGCAGGCCGTCGTCCGGCCGCGCCTCGTAGCGCCCTTGCGCGAACCCCAGCTTCAGCAGGGTCTCGTACAGCAGCACGCCCGCGTGGTCGCCGGTGAACGGCCGACCCGTCCGGTTGGCGCCCGTGCGTCCTGGGGCCAGCCCGACGACCAGCAGCCGCGCCTCAGGATCGCCGAACGAGGGCGCCGCGCCGTTGAACCAGTCCGGCTCCTTGGCCCGGTTGTCGACCCGGTACAGCGCCAGCCTGGGGCACAGCGGGCAGTCGCGCGGCGGCTCCGGCGGAAACGGCGCGCTCAATAGTCGTCGTCCGCGTCGATCTCGGCAGGGGTGCGCGCCTCGGTCTGCAGGAATCGCGGTGTCTGCGGCTGGCTGCGCGGGCGGCCGACGATGGGCATGAGGTCGACAAGGTCGACGAAGGTGTCCGCCTGGCGGCGCAGGTCGTCCGACGCCATCGGCGGCTGCGACTTGACGGTGGAGACCACGGTCACCCGCACGCCCTTGCGCTGCACCGCCTCGACCACGCGGCGGAAGTCGCCGTCCCCGGAGAACAGCACCAGGTGATCGGCGGCGGCGGCCAGCTCCATCATGTCCACCGCGATCTCGACGTCCATGTCGCCCCGCCAGCGACGCCGGCCCTGGCTGTCGGTGAACTCCCGGGCGGACTTGGTAACCAGGGTGAAGCCGTTGTAGTCCAGCCAGTCGACCAGCGGCCGGATCGGGCTGTAGTCGTCGCCGCCCTCGGCGATGGCGGTGTAGTAGTAGGCCCGGATCAGCACCCCGCGCTTGCGGAACTCCTCCAGCAGTTTCTTGTAGTCGATGTCGAAGTTCAGCGCCTTGGCCGCGGAATAGAGATTGGCCCCGTCGATGAACAGGGCGATGCGGTCGGTCGGGTAAAAGCTCATCGGAAGAGTGCGTCCTGTCTGAAATCGATTTGGAAAGAGCGGTGGTGGTCGCGCTCGGGGCCAATCTGCCGGGGGCGCATCCGTCGCTGGAAGCGGCGCTGGAGGCGGCCCTGGCCCTGTTCGGACCCGAGGGGTTGCGGGTGGTCGCCCGGTCGAGGTGGTGGCGCTCGGCCGCCTGGCCGGACCCGGCGGCGCCTGCCTATCGCAACGGCGTCGCCCTTGTCGAGACGGCGCTGGACCCGCGCGCGACCTTGGCCGTGCTGCGCCGCATCGAACGCGCCTTCGGCCGGGAGAGGGGCGAGGCCAACGCGCCGCGCACCCTGGACCTGGACCTGATCGCCCACGGCGGCGTCGTAACGGCCGAACCCGGCCTGATCCTGCCCCATCCCCGGGCGGCCGAGCGCCTGTTCGTCATGGGTCCGCTGGCCGAGATCGCGCCGGGATGGCGCCATCCGGCGAGCGGCCTCGGCGCCGCCGAACTTGCGCGCACGGCGACGACGGGGCGCGACGCCGCGCCGGTCTGAGCCGCCGTTCGTGTTGCACTTGCGAAAACGAACCTTTAAGTTCGCCGGTTCTATCCCGATATCGAGGACTCCATGGCCCGCGTCACCGTTGAAGACTGCGTCGAGAAGGTTCCGAACCGCTTCGGCCTCGTGCTGCTGGCGGGGCACCGCGCGCGCGCCATCTCGGCCGGTTCGGCGCTGCTGGTCGACCGCGACAACGACAAGAACCCGGTCGTGGCCCTGCGCGAGATCGCCGACTCCGCCGTCGACCCCGAGGGCCTGCACGAGAACCTGATCGGCACGCTCCAGCGCGTCGACGAGCGCACCGAGGCCGAGGAAGAGGCCGAGACCCTGGCCCTGCTGGCCGAGCCCCAGCACATGCACATGAGCGAGCAGGAGCTCGTCCGCGCGCTGCAAAGCGACCGCGACGGCGGGCAGGAGGAGCGGTACTGACGGCGCCGGCGGACGTCCATCGGTTACACGAGACGCTCGCCGACCCTGCTCCGGCCGAGCCGCCCCCGCCTGCGAACGACGCGGCGAAGAAGCGGCCCAAGTACATCCGCCAGTTCGAGCTGATCGAGCGCGTCCGGTCCTACGACCCGACCGCAGACGAGGCGCTGCTGAACCGCGCCTACGTCTATGCGATGAAGATGCACGGCTCGCAGCTGCGGGCCTCCGGCGACCCCTACTTCGCCCACCCGATCGAGGTGGCCGGTATCCTGACCGACTACCGGCTGGACACCGCCGCCATCGTCACCGCCCTGCTGCACGACGTGATCGAGGACACCCCGGTCAGCCGCGAGGACGTGGCGGGCCTGTTCGGCGACGAGATCGCCGAGCTGGTGATGGGCGTCACCAAGCTGTCGCGCCTGGAGCTCCAGTCCGAGCACACGCGCCAGGCCGAGAACCTGCGCAAGTTCATCCTGGCGATCTCCAAGGACGTCCGCGTCCTGCTGGTGAAGCTGGCCGACCGGCTGCACAACATGCGCACGCTGGGCCACGTGAACCCGGCCAAGCGCGAGCGCATCGCACGCGAGACGCTCGACGTCTACGCGCCGCTGGCCCGCTCGATCGGCTGCCACCGCTTCGCCAGCGAGCTGGAGGAGCTGTCGTTCGAGCACCTGAACCCCACCGCCCGCGACGCCATCGTGCGGCGGCTGGAGGCGCTGAAGGCCGAGCAGGGCGGGGCGGTGTCCCAGGTCTCCGGCGCCATCGCCGAAAAGCTGGAGAAGGCCGGCGTCTCCGCCCGCGTGTTCGGCCGCGAGAAGACGCCCTATTCGATCTGGCGCAAGCTCCAGCGCAAGTCGATCGGCTTCTCCCAGATGTCCGACATCTACGCCTTCCGCGTGATCGTCGACGGCGAGGAGGACTGCTACCGGGCCCTGGGCGTCATCCACCGCGCCTGGCCGTGCGTGCCGGAGCGGTTCAAGGACTTCATCTCCACGCCCAAGCGCAACAACTACCGCTCGCTGCACACCACCGTGGTCGGCCCCAAGGGCATGCGCATCGAGATGCAGATCCGCACCGAAGCCATGGACCGCATCGCCGAGGAGGGCGTCGCCGCCCACTGGCGCTACAAGGACAAGAGCTACGGCTTCGACGCCGAGGCCGCCGCCGCCGACGGCGGGCGCGACCCGCTGATCAACCTGCGCCACCTGGTCCAGGTGCTGGAGCACGGCGGCGACGTGGACGAGCTGGTCGAGCACGCCAAGCTCGAGATGTTCCTGGACCAGTCGTTCGTGTTCACCCCCAAGGGCCGGCTGATCAGCCTGCCGCGCGGGGCCATGCCGCTCGACTTCGCCTACGCGGTCCACACCGACGTCGGCGACACCACCATAGGCGCCAAGATCAACGGCGAGCTGCGCCCGCTGCGCACCCAGCTGCAGAACGGCGACGTGGTCGAGATCATCCGCGGCTCAAAGCCCGACATCCCGCCCGACTGGCGCTCGCTGACCGTCACCGGCCGCGCCCGCTCGGCCATCCGCCGCCACATACGCCAGAGCGAGCGCGAGGAGTTCGTGCGCCTGGGCAAGGCCACCATCGCCCAGGTGTTCGCCAAGGCGGGCAAGGATCTGTCCGGCCTGTCGCTGCGCCCGGCGCTGGAGCAGTTCTCGTTCCAGTCGGAGGAGGAGCTGTTCGAGGGCGCCGGCCGCGGCCGGGTGTTCCCGACCAAGGTGCTGGAGGCGGTGTTCCCGGGCCTGAAGGCGTCGGAACGCGACGCCGCCGCCGCGCGCACCCGCATCGAGGACGGCAAGGCCGGGCGGCTGTTCATCCGCGGCGGCGGGCTCACGCCCGGCGTGTCGGTCCACTTCGCCGACTGCTGCAGCCCGGTGCCGGGCGACCGGATCGTCGGCATCCTCCAGCCCGACCAGGGGCTGAACGTCCACACCATCGACTGCGCGCGCCTGGCCGAGTTCGAGGACCGCGAGGAGCTCTGGCGCGACCTGCAATGGACGCCGGAGGCCGAGCACAGCTCCACCGCCTCGGCGCGCCTTAAGGCCACGATCAAGAACGCGCCCGGCGTGCTGGGCCAGGTTTCGACCATCATCGGCGAGGCCGGCGGCAACATCCTGAACCTGCGCATGACCCATCGTCAGTCGGACTTCTTCGACGTGCTGTTCGACGTCGAGGTGCTGGACGCACGCCACCTCACCCACATCGCCGCCGCCCTGCGCGCCTGCCCCTCGGTAGAGACCGTCGACCGCGTGAGAGGGTAGGGGACCTCCACCCGCCCCGCCCCGGCCGAAGCTCCGCCATTTTTTCGCCGGACGGCGGGCGGTTCATCTCGTCTGCGGCGGGGGCCGCCGACGAGGAGGACTGCGATGATCCGTTCCCGCCTGCTGCGCGCGAGCGCGACCCTGATTCTGGCCGCGAGCCTGGCTGCGCCGGTGACCGCCGCCCCGCCGCGCTACGCGCCCGGCGACGGAGAGCCGACCGAGCAGGCGTGCCGCGAGGCCGGGTTCGAGCCGAACCGGCTCGTCTCCGACGACGGGCGCCGCCGCGGCTGGCGCCTGCCGGTTCCGTCGATGGCCGGACCTCCGCCCCCGCCTCCGCCGCCGCCTCCGCCGCCGCCGCCGATGTACGCGCCGCCTGCGCCGGTGCAGGCCGCGCCGTCGCAGGAGGTGGTGGTCAGCGGCACGCGCGTCGGCCGCCAGACCTACGCCGCCGCGCCCACCGTGCCCGGCGGTCCGCCGCCCGGCAGCGTCGAGACCGAGCGCTATCCCGACGCCATGCCCAACCCGGTTAAGCGGGTGGCCGAGCAGCCGGTCTCCACCTTCTCCATCGACGTGGACACCGCCGCCTATTCCAACGTCCGCCGGTTCCTGAACGAGGGCGCCGCCCCGCCGCGCGACGCGGTCCGGGTCGAGGAGCTGGTGAACTACTTCGACTACGGCTACCCGCGGCCGGACTCGAAGGCCCAGCCGTTCCGGCCCTTCGTGGCGGTGGCGCCATCGCCGTGGTCCAGGGACAAGGAGATCGTCCACATCGGTCTTCAGGGCTACGACGTGCCCGAGGCCGAGCGGCCGCCGCTGAACCTGGTGTTCCTGGTCGACGTGTCGGGCTCGATGGGCCCGGAGGACCGCCTCCCGCTGGCGAAGAAGGCGCTGAACGTTCTGATCGACGAGCTGCGGCCGCAGGACCACGTATCGATGGTGGTCTACGCCGGCGCCGCGGGCACGGTGCTGCCGGCCACCTCCGGCAAGCAGAAGCTGAAGATGCGCTGCGCGCTGCAAGCGCTTGAGGCGGGCGGCTCGACCGCCGGCGGTCAGGGCCTGGCGCTGGCCTACAAGGAAGCCGAGGCGCGGTTCCGCAAGGACGCGGTCAACCGGGTCGTGCTGCTGACCGACGGCGACTTCAACGTCGGCATCAGCGACCCCGAGAAGCTGGAGGACTTCGTCGCCGAGAAGCGCAAGACCGGCGTCTATCTGTCGGTCTACGGCCTCGGGCGGGGCAACTACCAGGACGCCCTGATGCAGACCCTGGCCCAGGCCGGCAACGGCACGGCGGCCTATGTCGACACGCTGCAGGAAGGCCGCAAGGTGTTCCGCGACGACTTCTCCGGGTCGCTGTTCCCGATCGCCGACGACGTCAAGATCCAGGTCGAGTTCAATCCGGCGCGGGTCTCGGAATGGCGGCTGGTCGGCTACGAGACCCGGCTGCTGAACCGCGAGGACTTCAACAACGACCGGGTCGACGCGGGCGAGGTGGGTTCCGGCGCCTCGGTCACCGCCGTCTACGAGATCACGCCCGTGGGCGCGCGCGGCTCTGTCGACCCGCTGCGCTACCAGGACGAGCGGCGCCCCGCCGGGCCGGGGCTGGAACTGGCCCATCTGAAGGTGCGCTGGAAGGCGCCGGGCGGGCAGGACTCGCGCCTGATCGAGCGGCCGATCACCGACGCCGACGGCTGGGCGGACCTCGACCGCGCACCGGTGCAGACCCGCTGGGCGCTGGCGGTGGCCTCCTACGGCCAGAAGCTGCGCGGCGACCCGTGGATGGACGAGAATGTCGGCTGGGACGAGATCGAGCGCCTCGCCCAGGGCGCACGCGAGGGCGACGCCTTCGGCCTGAAGGCGGAGTTCGTCGATCTGGTCAGGAAGGCGAAGGGCGCGCCGACCCTGGCGGAGCGCTGATCGCCGACGCCGTGATGCGGTTCGAGGAGCACGGGGCGGAGCGGGTCGCTGGCGCTTTGACGGCGGAGGAGGTCGCGATGGTGGCGGCGGCGCTGTCGGGGCTGCCGGCGGGGCGCGCCGGGGTGCGGGTGGCGGGGATCGCGGCGCTGCGGCCGTTGCTGGCGACCGACGGAGCGGTCGGGCGGCTGGCGGCGGAGCGGCTGGGCGCCGGCGCCCGGGCGGTCAGGGCGGTGCTGTTCGACAAGGGGCCGAGATAGGTTGTGCGCGGGCTGGCGCCAGGACCGCACGGTGGCGGTGCGCGAGCGCCGCGAGGTCGAGGGCTTCGGGGCGTGGACGGTCAAGGCGGGCCTGCCGCACGCGGCGCCGCCCTGGGCGGTGCTGGAGCGGATGGTCGGCCTGCGCGTCCACCTGGACCCGGTCAGGCCGGAAAACGCGCCGCTGCTGGTCGCGCCGGGCTCGCACCGGCTGGGGCGCGTGCCGGTGGACGAGGTCGCGGCGGCGGCGGAGCGCTGCGGCACGGCCGTCTGCGAGGCGGAGGCCGGCGACGTGTGGCTGTACCCGACGCCGATCCTGCACGCCTCGAAAGCGGCAACCGTACCAGCGACGCCGAGGGAGCCGCGCGCCATATGGGGAGAAAGCCGCGCCCGCGCGAGCGGGGGCGGCTTTCGTAGGGCTGCGTGCGGTTACGAACTGCTGGCGGAAGCGGGTACGGCTGACGCCGTCGCGTGATGCTTCAGTACGGCTTCGATCCGCTTCAGAAGGGGGTTAAAGCCGGTCCAATCGATTGTGCCTGCGGCAGGTCCGATGACCTTTTTTGCGAAGTACACCTTCCCGATGTGCTTGTCCTTGTCGAACTTCTTACCGTCGGGTTGGAAGGTCTTACCGTTCAGCGGCAGGTCCAAGGTCGTTTTATCAAACAAGCTTTCGATGCAGGAAACGCCACTAGGACCGTGCTCCGGCGTCTTCACTAAATAGAGGTTGTCCGTGAGGTGATGGAACAAAGTCGGTCGTTTGCAATCCAAGGGATGTGCCGTACTTCTTGTTGATGGCTGATGCATTTAAGCCGGAGTCGTTGTCCACCACCAGGACGACCGGGTACGCCATAGGCTTGTGTGAGTATCGCGTAAGTCGATCGCGATAGCTAACGATAAACGCGGTTAACGGCGACCCCCCAGTCAGACCGAGTATGCTGTGCGCAGAGTTGCTATAATTGAAAAAGCGGACCGCATACCTGAAACCATCAGGTGTCGGCAGCCCCAAAACAGGTTGAAAGGCTGGCAGCCTGAAAATAGCATTTCTCAGGTAGATGGGGTCGGTAATACCTTCGGTCAGGATGAGGGGGCGATCGAGGGCCACGAAGTAGTTGTAGAACCAAAAGTTCTCGTGGTCCTGCTGCCCGAAGACAGCATCCTTCCTTCCTAGGTGGGGGTGAACACCACTTTCTCTTTTCACGTAGTGAACGTGACTCAGCATGCCCGCGAGGGGAGTCAAACTTGTTAGGACCTCCGGACCCTTCGCTTTCTCAGCGGGGGTGGTAAGAGGGCGATAGTATGCACCCGTACGGTACAGCGAGTGGCACATTGAGCGGAGTCCGCGCCAGTAATCTTGTCGTATATTCACCTTCTCATTGACAGTCAGACCGGTAACCAACTGGCGACTCGTCCTCACTTGCATGCGTGTCTTGGTGGGATTGACCGCGAACCCGCAGCCGTGGATGACCTTGATCAGAGGCGGCCCCAGCTCCCAGCTGTCGGTGGGCTCACTTCCTCCTGTCGCTAAGGCCTCAGGGAACGTTTTGGCGTTGGTGGAAAACGTCAGATCATCTGCATAACGCGAGTAGGTTAGGCCGTGCTTCTTGGCGAAGGTCACAAGGCGCCTGTCAAGAATATGAGCAATCAAGTCAGCGATAACAGGAGAGCAGGGGCTTCCCTGAGGCAGCCCGCCAGCGTCCATACAAGCGATTGTCGCTATTACTGTCGCGGCCTTATCACTGAGTTGAAAGGCATTATCTTTTAAGAAAAATCCACGAACTCTGCCAAAGTTGAAGGCTGGGAAGAAGTGGCCAGATCAAGCTTTAAAACGTAGCGGCGGTGCTTGTGGCGCTGGGCGTTAGTAACAATTGAGTGCGACTTTCTGAATCCGTGCGACAATGATCGCCTCGGCGTAATCGCCATTATCTCCGCATGGCACTCATAAAGAAGGTTGGCGAGTCTTCGTTGTGCGACCTTTAGCTTGCCCGTAGGGGCATGAATGTGCCGTGTGCCGCCACCCTTCTTGGGTATACCAAACTGCGTGTACTTCTGCGCAGTCGTTAGCTTGTAAAGGACGTACGAAAGCGTACTCGGCGCGATATCTAGGAGATCGGCGACATCTCCTAGGGTCGATGCGCTTTTGAGAGCCGAAAGTTTTGACACACTGACCCGCCTGAAGAGTGAGTGGCTTACAGGCACTCCTATGCATGACCATTGGCCATTCGCATTTCGCTACTAAGCGTCATTGGGCTGGTGCCCTGACGTTGTTTCATATGCCGCAATGACGCGACAACAAGTCTGCCTGTAAGCCTCACCCTAGGTACAGTCGTAATGGTCACCTGTCCAGAAACGAACTGCAGGTTGTGCCGTGACGCAGCGGTTAATGCACCGCCGCCTTCCCGATCGTCAGCCCGTCCTCCCCGGCGCTCACCGCGATCACGTCCCCGTCGGCGAGGTCGCCTGACAGAAGCAGGCGGGCGACCTTGTCGGTGAGTTCCTTCTGGATCACGCGCTTCAGCGGGCGGGCGCCGTAAACCGGGTCGTAGCCGCGGTCGGCGAGCCAGGCTTCGGCGGCGGGGTCGAGCGCGATGGCCATGCGGCGGTCGGCCAGCAGGGTCTCGAGCCGGCCCAGCTGGATGCGGACGATGTCGGCCATGTGGGCGCGGGCCAGGCGGTGGAACAGGATGATCTCGTCGATCCGGTTCAGCAGTTCGGGCCGGAAATGGCGGCGCACCGCCTCCATCACCAGCGGGCGGACGGCGTCGGAGTCCTCGCCCTCGGGCTGGGCGGCCAGGTGTTCGGCGCCCATGTTGGAGGTCATCACGATCAGGGTGTTGCGGAAGTCGACCGTGCGCCCCTGGCCGTCGGTCAGGCGGCCGTCGTCCAGCACCTGGAGCAGGACGTTGAACACGTCCGGGTGGGCCTTCTCGATCTCGTCGAACAGCACGACCTGGTAGGGCCGCCGGCGCACCGCCTCGGTCAGGGCGCCGCCCTCGTCGTAGCCGACGTAGCCGGGAGGCGCGCCGATCATGCGGCTGACCGAGTGCTTCTCCATGTACTCGCTCATGTCCAGGCGCGTGACCGCGGCCTCGTCGTCGAACAGGAACTCGGCCAGCGCCTTAGTCAGCTCGGTCTTGCCCACGCCCGTGGGGCCCAGGAACAGGAAGGAGCCGATCGGGCGGTTGGGGTCCTTGAGCCCCGCGCGGGCGCGGCGCACCGCGTCGGAGACGGCGACCAGGGCCTCCTCCTGGCCGACCACGCGGCGGCGCAGGCCGTCCTCCATGCGCAGCAGCTTGTCGCGCTCGCCCTCCAGCATTTTTTCCACCGGCACGCCGGTCCAGCGGCTGACCACCGCGGCGATCTGCTCGGCGTCGACGACTTCGGGCGTGAGCGCGTCGGACTCGAGGCCTTCCGCCTCGGCCAGCTGCTTTTCCAGCTGGGGGATCTGGCCGTACTGGATCTCGCCGGCGCGGGCGAAGTCGCCGCGGCGCTGGGCGTCGGTCAGCTCGGCGCGCAGGCGGTCGAGCGTCTCGCGCAGCTGGGCGGCGCCCACGACCTTTTCCTTTTCCGCGCGCCAGCGGGCGGTCAGGTCGTCGGACTGGGCCTGGAGGTCGTCGATCTCGGCCTCAAGCTTTTCGAGACGTTGCCGCGAGGCCGGGTCGGTCTCCTTCCTCAACGCCTCGCGCTCGATCTTCAGCTGGACCAGCCGGCGATCGATCTCGTCCAGCTCCTCGGGCTTGGAGTCCACGGCCATGCGCACGCGGCTGGCGGCCTCGTCGATCAGGTCGATTGCCTTGTCGGGCAGGAAGCGGTCGGCGATGTAGCGGTTGGACAGGGTCGCGGCCGCGACAATGGCGCCGTCGGCGATGCGCACCCCGTGGTGCAGCTCGTACTTCTCCTTCAGCCCGCGCAGGATGGAGACGGTGTCCTCCACCGTCGGCTCGGAGACGAACACCGGCTGGAATCTGCGGGCCAGGGCTGCGTCCTTCTCGACGTGCTTGCGGTACTCGTCGAGCGTGGTGGCGCCGACGCAGTGCAACTCGCCGCGGGCGAGCGCGGGCTTAAGCAGGTTGGAGGCGTCCATGGCCCCGTCGGTCTTCCCGGCGCCGACCAGGGTATGCATCTCGTCGATGAACAGCACGATCTGGCCCTCGGCGGAGGTGACCTCGTTCAGCACCGCCTTCAGCCGCTCCTCGAACTCGCCGCGGTACTTCGCGCCGGCGATCAGGGCGCCCATGTCGAGGGCCAGCAGCTTCTTGTCCTTCAGCGATTCCGGCACGTCGCCGTCGATGATGCGGCGGGCCAGGCCCTCGACGATGGCGGTCTTGCCCACGCCCGGCTCGCCAATCAGCACCGGGTTGTTCTTGGTGCGGCGCGACAGGACCTGGATGGTGCGGCGGATCTCCTCGTCTCGGCCGATGACCGGGTCGATCTTGCCGTCGCGGGCGGCCTGGGTCAGGTCGCGGGCGTAGCGCTTCAGGGCGTCGTACTGGTCCTCGGCGCCGGCGGAGTCGGCGGTCTTGCCCTTGCGGATCGCCTTGG
>Ga0196964_10001229_pt1 | contig 13235 bp, 19 predicted proteins | sample S1_10metaG_FD_148615 | JGI IMG/M metagenome (GOLD analysis project Ga0196964, IMG submission 148615) | Soil microbial communities from Anza Borrego desert, Southern California, United States - S1_10 | ecosystem: Environmental > Terrestrial > Soil > Desert | place: USA: California | collected...
GGTTTCGCCTCAGACACAGACCTTCCCGACCAAGATTCTCGCGGAGAAGTGGGCGCGCAAAATCGAGACGGAGTACGACCACGCCCGGGCCGGTGTTCTGGGCGGCGGCAAGGTCACGGTCGGCGCGCTGATCCACCGCTACACCGAAGAGGTGGGCAAGCTGAAGCCGTTCGGCCGGAACAAGGCCGACGTCCTGAAGCGGCTCCAGGAGCACCTGGCCGACGATGGCGCCACCAGCCTGACCCCCGAGCGGATCGTCAAGTACATCAACGACGAGCGGAAGGTGTCGGGGGTGACTGCGGCGATTGACCTGTCCTACCTGAAGGGCGTGCTGAAGATCGCCCGGGCGCTGTGGAAGTACCCGGTGCACCCGAGCGTGGTGGACGAGGCCCGCGACATCCTGGGGCACATGGGGATGACCGGCAGAAGCGGCGAGCGGGACCGCCGGCCGACCGCCGAGGAACTGAGAAAGCTCCGGGAGTGGCTAGGCGAGCACTCGGGCTCACTCACCCCGGACATCCTCGACTTCATCCTGGACAGCGCATTCCGGCCGCCGAGCGAGATCGTGGGGCTGCGCTGGGAAGACCTGAACCGTAAGGACCGCACCATCCTGATACGCGACCGCAAGGACCCGCGCAAGAAGATCGGCAACCACCAGACCGTGCCCCTGCTGGGGAGGTGCCTGGAGATCATCGAGCGCCAGCCCCAGACGTCGGAGTTCATCTTCCCCGTCAAGGGGCACAGCTGGTCAACCATCTTCCCGCGCGCCTGCAAGAAGCTCGGGATCGAAGACCTGAGGCTCTATGACCTACGGCATGAGGCAATCAGCCGCCTGGTGGAGTCGGGGAAGTACAGCATCCCCGAAATCATGCTTGTCTCCGGGCACAAGGACCCGAAGCAGCTCATGCGCTACACGCAGCTCCGCGCGAAGGATCTGCACCGGTAACCCTGGAGAGACTGGAATGACGACAAAACGCCCCATCAATTGCGACCAAGTAGCATGGATGCTTGACGCCTTCAGCCGCTACCTCCCCCCATCTCCGCACCCGGCGGTGAGTCGGGCGCGTGAGATGCAGAAGTACGCACTCCTCTACGAGATCATGGAGGTGGCGAACTTGCACTTCGAGGATGACGCGGCGCAGCAGAACGGCACGCCTCACGAGGCCAGGGCCTTTCGCTGGCCATCAAAGCAGGTTGAGGCATTCAACGCGCAACGGCAGCGTGACAGTCTCCAGAGAGATGGCGCCATACCTCCACACGGTGAAGCCAGCGGCGTGATTGGCGGCGGCATGACCCTGGCCGGTGGCGACGCGCAAGCGCGGGAGCTTGGACAACTTATGCGCGAGCAGTATGGTGTTAAGGCCCCCACCCCGTTCGCGTGAGATCTGGAGCGCCTGCAATGTTCGCAGTAATGATGTTCGTCGCCGGGCTACTCGTGGGGTTTGAAATTGCGCGAGGGATCGAAGTGGACGCCCGCAGGGCTGGAACGCAGAGCCCGGTCGGCGAAGCCGACGCGCCCAAGGAGAATGCCGGTGACTGATACAACCACACGACAGATGCTGGAGGCAGCGGCACTACTGCCATGCCCGTTCTGCGGCAGTGAGGCCCACCTGGATGACTTCGGCGGCTCATGGTGGGTTGAGTGCGGCTCTTGCCATGCCAACGCAGGCCACTACCACGAGACTGCTGAGGTAGCGCAGGCTTTCTGGAACCGCCGTGCCGCAGCCGCAATAGGGAGTGCCGAATGACACAGACCGTAGACCTGACCGACGAGCAAATCGATGCTTTGTGGGGTCGATACGACCAGGGGCACGATACCCGGCGCGCGCTGGTTGAGCGCATTCTGTCTGCCGCCCTCTCCCACCTATCCGCTGAGGGGTGGCAGAACGCCCGCCGTTACGAATGGCTGCGGGCAAACCGATGCACTGCAGTAGAGGCGATGGCACTCCATGCGTACCAGTCTGATGCTCACATGGATGCTGCTATCGACGCTATGCTCGAACCGGAGGTGAAGACGTGAGCCGCCAGCCATTCAGGCCGTACAGCAAGTGCTCGCGCCAGATGAGGCTGCACCCGTGGTTTCCGTGTCCTGGCTTCATCGGTGATCCGGCGCCCCGATGGCGGAAGTTTGAGCGCTGGCACGAGCGTCCGCAGAAGTCGTGGCTCGTCTACTGGCGAGCAAGACCGGCGCTCTACAAGGAGATGTTGGGCAGGGCGCTCAACGTCCGAGCGCTGCCGCCCGACACTCCCGATACATCCCGATCAGTTCCAGCAGCTTCAGAGTAGTCCCGCCGAAGGTGTCATCTGTCAGGGGCGTTAACGGGGGGCACGACGCCTCCACTAGCGGCCTGGCCGGAGATGGCGGCGTTGATGTTGCGCATGACGCTAGGGTCATGGCGGCAATCACGGTAGGCAGGCACTTGGATAACTTCACGCTGCACCTCCTGGGTGATCGTGCGGTGTTGAACCTTGATGCGGGAAATAGCCTGGGCAGCAGCAGAGGCGGCGGCATCGGCGGCTTTGAGGGCTAGCTGTTCTTCCCTCGCCTCTTGGGCAATGATCTTGTTTTCGCCGTCTTTCCTGCCTTGGTAGTAGGCGCCTCCAGTAAGGGCGCCGACAATGGCGAGGGCGGCTAGTGCGATGTAGGGGGTCATGATTCGCACACCTGACGTTCCGCAGCCCGCCGACGCACAAGCCCTCGCAGTTCCCTCCCTCCCGCCATCGTCCACCGAGACAACTCCGCACACGCCCCCCGATAGTCACCAGCGTTGAGCTTGCGATTGAGGGTGGATGAGCAGAAGTTCTTCGCGCCGACGTTGTAGGTGAAGCTCAGGAACGCGGCCCGCTGGTTCGGATTCAGCGGAACCCGGACGCAAGCCATCATGTCGCGGTCGTGCCGAATCAGTTCCTCGACCAGCATCTGATCGCACTCGGCGTGCGTAGCTACTTGGCCGAGGCGAACCCCCTTGGTGATCCCATCGCAGATGGTTGGGATCGAGATCGGATCGAGATACGCCCGGAGGCTCCTACCCTCCCACGGCTGGACCAGGCCCAGGGTCACGACAGCCGCCGCACCCAGGACAGCGGTCAGCTTCCCCATCGGGCCGGCACTCATCTTTGGTGTGGTCATAGAGTGGAACGACAACGCCGTGCAGGTTCACCGCGGCTTGTTCTGCACGGGCTTGGTCATGGAAAAGGCCGCCGAGCCCCTTGGCGTACTCGACGGCCCAGGCGTAGGGCTTAGACGCTGCACTGCTCTTTGCCACGCTTCACCCCTTCGGAGAAAGCACGCTCAAGCAAGGTGAGGATGTGCTGTCGGGTGGCGAAGACACAGCCGCCCTGCTCTTCGCAGAGTTGCTTTTCCTCGTCGGTCAGCGAGACCTCGATGGCAATGACAGGCAGGGCAATACACACCGCAAGCGCGGCAATCAGCTTTTTCATGGGGACTCCTAAGCCGTCAGACGACACGGCACGGTCCCTGGCGGCAAGGGGCCGGCTGATACAGCCTCAAAGCTGTTTCGTTATCAAACAGCTTGGGATTTGTTGGATAACTAGACCCGCATCACCTGGCCGCGGAACTCGATCTCGTTCTGGCCTAGGACGTTGACCACCTCGGGCCACAAGAGGCGACCTTTGTGGAACGTGAGCACGGCAAAACCTGACCGCCAATCGGTCGGGCCATCTTCCAGGTAGTCTTGAAACTGCGGCCCAGAGGGATCGGCCAAGGTGCCTGTATCGACGCCGTAGCGGGTGCCGTTGTAGTCCGTGAGGGGCGTGACCTTCAGTGAGTGAAGGTGCCCCGTCACCATGGACTTCCCGCCCTTGGCGATGTTGTTCCGGACCGCATGGACCCCGTTGTGGTAGCGGTGCTTCACCACCACGTCATCATTGATCCAGGCCGACCAGCAGGGAATCCACTTGGGGAAGTGGTCTTTGAGGTGGAAGCCCCGAACCCCTTGGTACTCGGGCGCGTTCTGAGACAGCCGCGTCTCGAAGCGGGCGTCATGGTTCCCGAGCGGCCAGATCAATTTCGCTTTACCCGCGGCGTCCTCAATCTCACATAGCCTTTGCGTGCACGCCTTCAGCTCGTCAATCACCGAGGGTGACGACTGCCACATGATGCGGGCGTGCCGGGAGACGGAAGCCCCGTCAAAAGCATCCCCGTTGTTGATGACCGCTACAGGCTTCAGCGCTTCGATCATCTTCAACAGCCCACGGAAGGCGGTTGTCCTCACCCCCGGCCAGAAGTGCGCGTCGGAGAACACGATGACCACCCCGTTCTGCACTTCCATGCAGTGGCGGGCCTTGTGTTCTCTTGGGGAAAGGTGGGCGTAGTGCTCGCCCAGTCGGCTATCGGATGGGAGTGCTACGTGCAAGCGATCCTCCAGGCGGCGACGACGGCGGTAGACATCGCGCTTACTCACCCCCAGAACCTCTGAGACCTTCTCGGCCGTGCCGTGGGTCTTCCAGAGTTCCAGGAACTCGTTGTCAGTGCAGGCGGGGGCTGGCATTACTGATTCCCCCGGAAGTACCAGCACGGATAGTCGGTGGCCTCGACAACGGGGCGGACGTTGTAGCAAGTGCCGTCGTCGTCAATCTCGGACCTAGGTGGGTGCGCGTAGCACTCGCCCACGTCGTGGCCGTCTTCCGAGTGGTAGAAGGCGCAAGACTTGCAGCGGTTGCCCAAGTCCTGCTTGTCTTGCTTCTTCTTCATGCGATCCACCCCCTGCGCTTGAAGTACGCCTTGAGGAACTTCTTCCAGCACCACTCCCCAATGAGGATCAGGCTGTAGACAGCGGCGAGGACTGCGGCCACGTCAGACCACGTGTAGATGCCGAGCTTTGACAGTGCGACACCTCCCCACAGGGTGCCGAGCTTGGTTGCTTGGTGCTCGTTCACAAGGCGCCCCAAGGAACAGGGGTTGCTGGCTGGAGTAGCATGTGGGCCTCAAATGAAAAAGCCCGCTCTAGGCGGGCTGGGGGTGGGTGATGCAGGACAAGCTATACGCTCAGGCGCTGGCACCTTGGATGCTGCTGGTCATCCTGGTTTGTGTCGGTTGGCCGGTAAAGCGCCTGATCGAGCGGAAGATGAAAGACGGGAAGCTGAAGCGTTTACTGCTGAAGCGCTGGTGATCCCAGCAGTCCGCCCGTGAGGATCAGCGCCTTTCTCAGCTGATCGCTTTCCACCAGCGGCGCGGCGCGCCCGAGAAGGCCAGGCCCAGGCTCTCGAGCAAGCGCCCGCTGATATGCCCCAGACAATGCCAGGCTGCGAGCCGCAGGACGCGCGCCCACAGCCAACAATCCAGCCGGTGAGCCGGTGGCCGGCACAGACGCCAGGCCTGTGAGGTAGTCCAGGGGGCTTATGGCCTTCGGCTGCTCCTTGAGCGCTTGGGTTGCTCGAGGGAACGCCTGTGCGATCTCGGCCACCGTCTTCATCTCGCCCGATAGCGGCTTGCCCTTGGATAGTTCTCGAGCCAGCACCTGTGCGGAGACATCCCCAGTTTGGGGGTTCAGCGCCTTCTGAGCGGTGTATGTCTTGGCGATGGTCTGCCGTGCTGACTTGAACGCATTCAGCAGTTCCGGCTGACCGATCCCATCGAGGTGCCGCTCGAGCGCATCCTCGAGTGCATTCGCTGCCGCTTTGTTTGCCTTGCCAAGCCCGGTGTCACCCGCCCGGTACGCTTTGTCTGCCCCCTCGCGGAGGATTTTCACCATGTCAACCGCGCTCGAGGCGTCGAACTCCTTCACGCGCAGGCTGTCCACCAGCGCTTGAACCTCGTTCTTCGCGGCGCCAGGGAAGTCCTTGGCTGCGCCCTGGTACTGGGCGGCGATCTTGTTCAGCGCAGCGTCGTAGGCTTCACCTGGCTGGATTCGCCCCGCCGACTTCACCTGCTCATAAACTTGACCGACCTGCTTACGCATGCCCTCAAGGGCGGCTGTGTCCAGTTGGGCGTCGTCAGCCATTCCCAAACTGCGGCGCACGAGCTTGTTCGTGACCTCCTGATTCCGAGCCGAGGCAACCTGCGCCGTCTTGATCTTGCCGGAAAGGCCCTCGAGCAGCTCGCCCGCCGCTGTAGAGCGGATCTCCGTTGGGGGAAGGACATACCCAGCCTGTTGGGCGTTTTGTACCGCCGCAGTTCTCTGAGCCGGGATTGCGGGAGGGCGATTCGACAACGCTCGAGCACCTGCAGCCAATCCATCCCCGAGGGCCTTGCCGCCAGCGCCACCAAGGGCGCCACCCAGCGCGCCCAATGCTCGATCTTTTAGACCGCCCTCGGTAGTCAGCCCGCCAAGGGCGCCACCGATAGCCGTTGCGCCAAGATAGGTGTTCGCGCCAGGAACAAAGGCTGCAGGGAGGGCCAGAGCGCCCTGCCCGATCACGTTGCCGACCTTGCCAGCCGTGGTCTTCGCGAGTGGCGCCTCAATGGCGTGCGCTTCGTCAATGTCCTTTTGATCCACCGCTCCGACCAACTGCCCAAGAGCTCGGCCGACTCGAGACATACCCATTCCGGTGGCCGCCAACAAGCGCTCGCCGGTTCCCATGCCTTTGGTCGGGTCGTACTCTGCGCGGTCCTTGGCGACCTGCATGGCAACCCGCTCAGTGCGGTTTTGGGACAGGATGAACTGCCCCAGTTGCTCAGGAGACGCGCCCTCGGGGCCTTCAATGGTGTAGGTCCTCCCGCTCGGCCCCTGAACGGTGTACGTTGGCATTACTTCACCCCTAGGATCTTGAAGCCGCTGAAGTCAGCCGGCCCCTGTTGGGTCTGCTGGCCGCCGACGTACTTTTGGTTCAGGCGACGAATCTCACCCAAAGCCGCCTTTTTCTGAGAGGTCGGCACCGTGGGGTCGCCGATCATGCCGGCCATCTGGCGGTAGAGCTGCTGGTCCATGTTGGACTGCGGCCCCTCCATACGGGGCTGAGCCATCATCAGACCGCCCTCGAGCACTCGCAGTTGCGCGATGGCGTCGGCGCCTTCGGTGCTCTTGCCGACCAAGCGCATTGCCTGGTCCGCGCCTGCGCCGACGTAAGAGCCGGTTGCCTTGTCCAGCAGCTGGTCGGCCTGGTCCAGGATGCTCAGCACGCCCTTAGCGCCCTGCACCTTCTTGACCTGGTTTTCACTCGGAACCGGCTTGCCATCCATGCCCATCGCCGGGCGAGCCTGGCCGGTGCCCTTGTCGATCAGCAGCGGCCCCAGGTTCGGGTCGTTGATGATCTGGGTCCGCTGGGCTTCGCGGTTGATGTCGTTGGCCTGCTTGGCTCGAGCGTCCGTCATGTCCTGGCCGCGCCGAGCCGTCTGGGCGCTGAGCAGCGCATCCGGCGACAGGTTTACGCCGAACGACCCTCGAGTCCCCATGCTCACGGGGTCAACAAAATCGACACGATCGCCGCGACGAACCTCAACAGGCGCCTTCCACTGCTCAAGAGCAGACCCCACCGGGCGGCCGAACTTGTCGAACTGCATCGTGACCGGGCGGCCGTTCTGAATGGTTTCGACCGTGCGCGCCACTTCATCCTGTCCGATGTTCCGCAGGCTATCCAGCTTCTGGATTTCCTCAGGGCTGTACCCGGCAGCCAGGGCGCGCTGCACGTCAATCCCGGGGCGAGCAACCGAAGCACGGGCGGCATTTGTCTCGGCGTTGAACGCCATGGCCGGCTGCGGACCCATACCGAACAGCGTGGGCAGCGCGGCCTGCTTCCGGCGCATGGCCTCTTGCTGCTGCTTGAGCTGATCGGCTTGGGCTTGCCGGTGTGCAGCCTGGGCCTGGTACTCGTCAAGCTGCGCCATGGTCAGCTGCTCTTTCAGCTGGCGCTGCTTGGCCTGGTCGTCGTACTCCTGAATACCCAGCAGACCCTTACTGAGCCCCTTCATGCCCCGCGCGCTCAGCAGGCCCTGCGCGAGGATGCGACGGTGCGCCGCTGCCTCTGGAGTGTTGTCGAGAAGACCCATATCAATTGCCTCCTGTCAGCATGCGCCACAGATCCACGCCGTTCAGTGCCCCACCAAGGAAGCCATTGAAGGCGCCCACGCCAGGTGTCGTCTGTCCGGTCGTGCGGTTGAGTCCACTGAATTGGGACAGCGCGTTTCCAAACTGCTGGTAAGGCGCCCACTGGCCCGCCTGTTGCATCTGGCCGGCTTGACCCAGGCCGAGGCCGCGGTTCGCCATGCCCTGCTGACCCATCTGCCAGGCTTGCAGGCCAAGCTGGGCGCCCTGGAGATCCTGGCCGCGCTGCTGACCGTAGAAGCTCTGATCGGCCTGCTTGTTGCCCAAGGCCAAGTTGCCTAGGCCAAGGTTGTATTGGTTCTGCATCCCGAGCCGCTGGGTGTCGTTCTGCATCGTGGCGAGCGACTGCTGCAGGTTGCGGTTCTGGTCGCTGTCATAGGCGGAGCCATAGAGGTTGGCCAGCGAGTTGGACAAGCCCTGGTTGGTCTGCCCGATGGCAAGGCCTTGCGCAATGCCGTGCCGCGAACCACCGAACCCGCCCGCAGCCATCGCGCCGGAATTGATGCCCGGCAGGACGTTGTTCTGGAGGTTCTGCGTCACCTGCTGGGTGATCGCCTGCGCCTGTTGCGGCAAATAGGGGTTGTTCATCTCAGCGCCCCACCTTTCCGTAGCCGTTGCCGGCGATGTTCCCAAGGAGCCCTTGGCCCATGTTCATCAGGTTCTGGTGCCCCTGCGTGTACTGCGGCGAGTTGTAGTAATCGGCCATCGCCTGCGCGCCCTGTTGGATCAGCGGGTTGCCACCCTTTGTCTGGTTGAACAGGTCTTGTGCGCTCTTCAGAAAGCCGCCGTCGCCGTAGACCATCGCATCCATGCGCGGGTCCATCTTGGAGTAGGCGGTTTCCGTCTGGTCCTTCTTGCCGTCCTGGAGGCCGTACAGCCCGCCAAGGAGGCCACCGAGCGCGGAGCCATTGCCCCCCAGCAGGTTGCCCAGGAAGCCGCCCGGCTTCTGGCCTTGTCCGCCAGGGGCCTGACCGCCACCCTGACCGCCGCCTTGGTTCATGAGACTGCCGAGGAACTGAGAAGCCAGGCCACCCCACAGCGACGAATCGGGACCGCTCCACAGACCATTGCCGGTGTTCTCGTACCAGTTCGGGTCGTTGGTCATCTGCTCGAACTGCGAGGGGTCGTAGTTCCCGCCAATGACGTTGCCGGTCCCGAAGTAGTCCTGAGAGGGGGTGAACGAGTAATCACCCCAGGTCGGGATCGAACCGCCGTAGAGGTTCGGAGCGTTGAAGTAGCTCTGATCCGTCCCGTAGTCGGTCAGGCCAAAGCCCGAGCCCCAATCCGTGGACATATCGGGAGCGCCATAGCTCCAATCCGTGGTGGTGAACATGTCGGGCGTGGCGTAGTACCCGCCAGCGTCGAAACCCCAATCGTCAAACATCGTCACTCCTTATCCACGGCCGGGGCCGAGCAAACCTTGTCGGGGGATGCCCATGGTTGGGCGCTGCTGCGGGTACTGCGGGCGTTGCATCGGGCGTTGCATCTGTTGTGGAGGGCGCCCGCGGTTCAGTAGCCCCCCAGCGAGTTGGCCGGCCACCTGGCCCCACATCGGGTTGGACATCTGCCCAACACCTGCGCCGATGCCGCTCGTGACACCTGCAGTCAACAGCCCTCGGGGGTCGAACTTGCCGCCCAGCAGACCACCGACGCCTTGCTTGATGGCGTTGTTCACCATGCCTTGCGCGGCAGCCCCAGCGGTCTTGCCAAAGGCGTCACCCACGAACTTGCCGGCGCCGTTGCTGATGCCCTGAGCTACCCCACCCATGCCACCCATGAGCATGGCGTGGAAGGGGTTCTGTCCAGTTCCTAGCGAGGACATGCCGCCATACAACGCGTTGCCCACCACGTTGCCCATCTGCCCGGACAGGCCGAGCGATTGGCCGATGGCAGAGCCGACACTGTTTGCCGCGGTGTTGGCGGCGACGTTTCCGGCTGTGGAGGTGGCGGCACTTCCCGCACCAGCCGCCGCTCCAGCACCAGCACCGACGATCCCCGCAGCGCCTGCGGTCACGATTGGCAGAGCCAATCTCGCAAACTCTGCATTCCAGCCGTGACGCTGGATAGGGACCACCCCAAAGGAGCCGTCCGTGTTCTGCGTCAGGTAGAAGTCGTTCTCGCGGTTGTCGTCGCCGTCTTCCCACGTGCGGGAGTTGTTGGCGAACTTCGGGCCGTCCCACGGCTGAGAGCCCAAGCTATAGAACCCCGCCCCATCCCCGGCCTTGTTCCACATCTGCTGGAGCTGCTGTTGCGAGAACCCCAATCCAAGCGCCTTAGGAACGGTGTCTGGCCGCTCCCAATGAAGCGCCGGCTGGGCGTAGGGGTCGTATGCGTCTCGGTCCATAGTCAGCCCAGGAAGCGCCAGGCGCCGCCGCGATAGAGATACAGGCCGGCACCAGAGCCGGGGTTCCAAGTGGTCCCGTCAGCCAACACCACCATCCCTTCTTTCAAAGGCTTGGGAGGTGCGTAGAGCGTTTGGAACATCACGAACTGGACAGGCGCGGCCTGCTGCTCGCGGGCGATCTTTCGGATCTCCGCGTCTTCTTGGATCGTGAACATCAGTACAGGCCCCGTGGCTGGAACTCGATGCGAAGCGCCTTGATGCGCCAGGGCTGAGCGCCTGAAGAACTGATCTTCAGGGCCAGGAACTTGCCCGTAGCAAACAGATCCGCCTTCGTCGTTGAACCTACCGTGTAGGTCGTTGATGCGGTGTAGCTCGGGGCGACCTCATCGCTCATCGTCCCGCCTGCCTCGATGGTCAGGACGGTGCCGGTCTGGGCCTCGACGTCCATGCGGATGGACTTGATGGTCTTGACCGTATCGGGGTCGCCCAGAGTCAGCCCGGATCGTTCAAGGTAAGCAGTGGGATTGGTCCCCGAGAACGTGGAGCCGGTGTCGACCAGTACAAAGTCAGGGGTAGACCGCGACAGAATCAGACGCGCCTCTGCGGGGCTGTACTCGTCAGCATCCCAAGAGGACGAGTCCGAATCCCAGCTATCCGCATCTGCATCCCACGACGAAGCGGCCGAGTAGTTGATCTGCCCAAACGCCCCATATGTCGTGTTGTCGATGTCCCGGATACCGAGGGTGTCCGACTCCCAGTTCCAAATGATGGCTTTGGAGGGGAGCGTTTGCCCTGCCTCAGGGAAGCAGATCCACACCTCGGACCGCTTGGGGTTGGCCGTCACGAAACTACGGGCGTAGTACGTGGAGTCCATGTTGGTCTGCAGCCAGGACCGTAGCTTGCCAGTGAGGATCGACTTCGGTTCCCCGCCGTTGTGCAAGATCACATCACCAGCAGCGAGAACCACATGCCCTGCAGGCGTCTGAACAGCACACCCGCGAGCCAGCATCCCCACATCGCCCTTCAGTCTCTGAAAGCGCCAGATGAACGGCTGCCCGATGAACTGCATCGCGTACATCGAACGTTCTTTGTAGACGATGTTCAGATCGCCCATCGGGAGGCAATCGACCAGCACGTCCGGGGTTTCGGCGAGATCCTGCTCACCAGCATCCACCGTGGGATCGGCTTCGTTCCAGCTCGTGGGAACGGTGCCCGGGTCTGCCGCGTGGCTCCACTTCACCATGTGCGGGTAAGCCGTCCCGGACTTGGTGACGTAACCAGCGATCAAGTAGTTCTTGAACGGGCGAACGAACTTCGCGCGCCAGTTGGCATTCCAGCCCGTCAGATTCGCCAGGTCGTTGGCGGTGTTGCCGCCCCAGAATTGGGGCTGGTCTACCCCATTGTTCAGGACGAGTACCCCATTCAGAGATCCGCCCGTCCAGCGGTCATCCTGAGCCCCAGTGAACACACCAGCGGGGGTGATGTCGGTACGGGTTGCCCCATCGTCCACAAACACCCGCTGAGTCCCGGCATAGGCCCAGAACCGGGCCGTGCTCGTGGTGTACGGGGTGACGAAATAGGGCGTGATCGTCGGCGTGGTGAAGATCGCCGCGTGTCCCCTCACCCGCTCCGCGTACCCATCGCGGAAACGCATGTTCCGCGCGCCGCTGAAGGCGTTAGGCGGCAAGACATGCGGCTGCTGATCCAGGATCAGGCCGAACTGTCCTAGATCGTTGATGGGAGCGATGGGCATTACAGAACCAACCAGAGATCACGCGGTGTGATACGAGAAGCGTCTTCGCGGAACAGGCGCTTCCCGCCCGCTTGAATGGCAGCGGCAACCAGTTCAGAGCAGAACCACTTGTCTTGCTTCGCCCAGCCTGAGCGGAACACGATCCCGACAAGAGCGGTCCAGTCGTATCGCTTGCCGATCTGCTGGCGAACGAAGCGCATAGCCGCCGCCTCGTCTGGGAGGGACACGCCCACCTCTTCCGTGGTGTAGTCCACCAAGAACTCAGCCAGGGGGCGCCAGGAAACACCGCCTAAGAACGTCGCCTCGATCACCGCGTCACCATCCACGATGGCAACGTGGGACCACTGCGACCACGTGAAGAAGCGGATCAGCGCGGAGGGGAGATTGCGCTTCTTCGCGAAGAGCAGTTTCACAGCTGCACCTGCCCGGCTTGAATGAACAAGTCGTCCACTTGAGCATCCGTCAACCCAAGGTCGGCGGCGAGCATCGTGACTGTCGCCCCGTTCCTAACGAAGTGCAGGCTTTCCTTCCAAGCGATAGAGGCGACGGTCTTGGCGGGCTCACCCTTCGCATCAATGGCCGCTTCAATGGCGGGCACTAAGCCCGCCTGGCTCAGCACAACCAGTGCCTGCGCCCGCGTGACCTGAGCGGGCACGACGGGAGCGACGACGGGGCGATTTAGCTCGATCACTACCGCGCCCGCGACCCCGGTTTGGGTGTACTCGCTCATTGCCACACCTCGTATGAGTAGTACAGGTTCTGCTTATCCGTCTCCGTCACCGAGGACGTGAACTCCACGAGCAACGAGGCGAAGAAGTTGATTGGCTGGGGCCCGCACGTTGAGCCACTAAACCAGCCAACAGGCACGATCCCAGCGCCGCTGCTACCCGTCGATGCACTCGTGGAGTCGAAAACCACGACCCCATCGGCGGTGATTCGCACTCGATGGGTGCGCGCCGTCACATCCGCCGACGTGATCGCAAAGAAGTTGAGGCGACCGCGACCGGTCACGGATAGACCGGTCTTCAAGACGCCCGAAGTGACCGCACCACTGGCAACCGCCTTTCCAACCGTTGCAGCCGCCGTCGCCAAGCCCGTAGCCTGTGCCGCTCCCGAGTCGCTGAAGCGGTTCTTG
>Ga0196964_10001230_pt1 | contig 13235 bp, 12 predicted proteins | sample S1_10metaG_FD_148615 | JGI IMG/M metagenome (GOLD analysis project Ga0196964, IMG submission 148615) | Soil microbial communities from Anza Borrego desert, Southern California, United States - S1_10 | ecosystem: Environmental > Terrestrial > Soil > Desert | place: USA: California | collected...
TAAGTCTGGCACAAATGAGGAGTACCAACTACACTGTTTCGGGCGCAGCACTAACCGGTCCTTCAGGTACGTATGGCGCCCCATATGGTGGAGGCTCTTTGCCTGGGCAAAGTGGGGCTTCAGCCATATCTGCTAGTTATGGCTTAAACACTACTGTTACTTACCCAGCCATTACTCATGACCTGTCCGCAGTATGGTCCGGCGGAGGTTTGCAGTCATTGGGCGGAGGAGGCGGGTACGTCCCTGACCGTCTTTCTGTTCAAGCCCCGTTAGGTTTGGCAGGCAATGAGTCTGGTGTTTTACGCTATGACTTAAAAGACGGAAAAATAGTCCAGCTCGATTTACAGAAATACTCTTTCGGCAGTAACGTTAAGGTCTCAGTCGTAGAAAACAAGCTGCTCTACGGCTCACGTCCTTTGTCTGGTACTCCGGTTACACTCATAGGAAACACTAGTTTTAAAGTTTCGTTTAAAGACTCTAACGGTACGGATGTAGATCCAGCAAAAGACTTTCAGCTCACAGTGCTCCAGGCGCCAGGCAAGCCTATGCCTACTAATGCTGGTGTTTATTACTTCAACGAAGCAATAAAAGTATGGGTAAAAGTTGACGGTAGCCTGGTAAAGAATAACTATATTACTTTCATGGCTCGTAAGGGTATGGAGTATGGTGTGTTTGCTGGTTCAACTAGCACTACGCCGTTACTCGCTACTGACCAAAAGACTATTCTAGACGTAAACAAAGACGGTAAAGTCGACACTAAGGATCGCGATGTCATAGTGCCGGAGTACCAACAGGTCACTACTACACAAAACCAGCCCATACCGCGTGCATTTGCTCCTGGTATTATTAAGGGCGTGTCTTCTGAAAAGGAAGTGCAAGAAGGTATAGAGAAGAACTGGAAAGAGGTTGCTGACGCACAAGCAAAAGCAGCACCACAAACCAAGGACGGTGCAGAAATATCTCCAGCATATGAGCAGCCGCAGGAACTCCAGGCCCAGCAGGAAAGGCTTGCTCAAGCTCAAGCTGCTGAACAGTCACAAATTGAACAAGACAGGAAGCTTTACCCACTTGGTACAACAGAAGAGCTCGAACCAAATGACAGCTCCTGGGTGCTGCAAGCATTAATCGGCCTTTCTATCTTATTAGTCCTTTGTTTAGTGATGGTTGTTATCAAAAGCAAGCCTAAAAAGCGATAAAAACAAATAGGACCCATAAGACTTATAGGTCCTATACAAACCTGTAAGTCCTATAGGACCTATAAGTCTTACTCTTCTATAAAAATGAAAAACAAAGCCACATTGGTCACATTTGCATCCGCAGCGTTTATAACTGCACAGATCCTATTGAGCACTATTCCTGCGCGTGCGGCAAGTATTACTCTTTCTCAAACAGCAGCTACGGCTAGCGCGTTAGGTTCTCCTGTTCGTGTTGAGTACCGCGCAAGTGGTGGAACTGCACCGTATACCTTTGCTGTAACTGCCGGCACGTTGCCTGACGGGCTTTCGTTGCGCAAGGTTAAAGCAGAAGAGTGTCAGAATGTAGGCTTCGCAGACTGTTTTGCTACTACTGCGGTTTTGGAAGGTACCCCAACTCGCGCAGGCAACTTTGCCTTTACTGTAACAGCCACAGACAGCACAGGCCAAACAGGTACTCAGGCCTTCAACCTTAATGTTACAGATGGAAAGTCTCCAAGCATTATTGTCACTGGTCCGGTTCAAAATACAGTTATAAAACGTAAGCATGCGTATGAGATTACTTGGCAGGCTACCAACTACACCCTGCCTGTAGATCAGACCAAGGCAACTGTCACCGTTACTCTCCACCCGGCAAATACCGCGGTTAATCCTTTAGTGCTTACAACGACTGCGAATGAAAATGGCAAATTCCTCTGGCTAGTGCCACAAGACCTGTCTACAGGTTTTGAGGGTGCTGCATATTTTTCCGTTGCGATAAACGGGACTGGCTTGGTTGCAAAGAGTAATTCGGTAACCATAAGCTCAGAAATCTCTCAAGGCTTGGCTTCCTTTACTGTGCTTACACCCCAAACAGGCGACGTGTTTCGCCTTGGCCGGACTAACCGCATAACCTGGAAATCTGTCGGCTACCCAGGTTCTGTTATAAAACTCTTGCTTTACCCAATTCGCCCAGAATGTGCGGTAACGTGTGATGCCAGTTTAAAAGTTCCTTTTACTATAATAGACAACACATCAAACCTCGATTACTATGACTGGACACCCGCAGCTAACTTCCCCTACACTGGTCCAGCGTATGTAAGTGTAGTTTCAAACGACAGTGGCTTTTCAGGTGCAAGCGGGATCTTTAACTTGCTTAAGGCGGAGGCTTTGAACTCAAATGTTCAACTAACCTATCCAAGTGGTTTTGAAAGTTGGCAGATTGGCACTGTACAAACAATAAAGTGGAACCTGGCTCCGCAGCCATCCGCTTACACCATAGGGCTTTACCTAAAGCATAAAGACTTTGGCGAGGGACTACTTCAGTATGTAAACCCAGTGCCAAATGGTGGTAGCTTTAACCTTACAATTCCTAACTATATAATCCTACCCAGCAAGGAAGCAAAGCAAATCAACCCTGGAGCCTACTATTTTGTTATAAAAGTCTTATCCCAGAACCCCTGCGATTCGTTCTGTGACGGGTCGGTTGGAGAGCAGGTTGTATCTTCAGATGTTACTTCTATTCCTGTCATAATCTATGACTCTTTAGAGAACGAACAGCAGGTATATACTACTTCAAAGTTGCTGGGCTATAAGAATCAAAATTTCACAGCTGTATTCCAGTCCCAGGTACAAGGAGCAACTAACTGGCGCGTGACTTCAGGTAGCCTACCTCAGGGATTGAGCCTAAAGACGCTTGCTTCGACTCAGGGAGAGTTTGCGGAACTGAGCGGTAGTCCCTGGTCGTCTGGTTTGTATCGTTTCTCACTGACTGCTGATGCTTCAGGTGGAATCTACACCGGAAACTTCCAAATGGCAGTACTCGACGCGGTGGGGGCAGAAGCTCCCACAGAGGTGAAAGAGCTTGCGCGTGAAGCTTCGCTGTCACGATTTAAAGCTGTGAAAGCAGGCAAGGTGTACTACTACATAACCAAAGATGAAGAGAAAATAAAACTTACTGCCCAGTATTCCAAATTCAAAAAGACTGATTACATAGAAGTAAATCCGGCTGACATGGCGCGATACAATGAGCCCGCATATGTGAAGCTCGCTGGAAGCAGAAGTATCTACAAAGTAGAGAACGGTAGTCGCCGTCTCCTTTCAGCCCGCCTTGCAAAAGAAGTGTTCTCAGACGAAATTTCTATCATCCCCGCTTATGCGTTCTACTCACTTAAGTTAGGCAAATCTTTAAAATAAATTCAGTAATAAGCATGCGAGCTAACGAGCATGCAAGCAAGTGAGCTAGTCAAATCAGCTCACCTGCTTGTCCGCTCGTTTGCTCGCCCGCTACTAAAAAAATGACGAAAACAAAAAAACTAATAGCAATCTTCGTGGTTTCCACTGCAGCTCTTGCGCCCGCCCTCCCAGCGTTTGCACAGGAAGTATTGGCAGAAACAGTTGCAGTTCCCGTTACCACAACAGTTCAAACTAAGGTTACCCTCAAAAGTTCCTTTGACATCATGACCGCTCCATGGGTGGTTGGCTCTAACCAGCAAATTAACTTTGAAGTGTATCCACAGGTGCCTGAGACATACACTCTGGGCGTCTTTCTAAAAGATTACTACACTGGAACTGAGGGCCTGGTTTCTTTGCTTTCGCCTATTCCATCTACTGGCAACTTTAACTTTGCTGTGCCAAAGTTGGTTATAGCGGAAGGTCAGGCTGTTCAGCTTATTTCCAGCAAGTATTATGTTGTATTGAAGCTTTACAACGGTAAACCATGTTTGGCTGACTGTACGTCAGGGGCAGTACCAAGCGGTTCTTCTGCGGTTAATATTATTTACAAAGACACTTCAGTAAATCCGGTTACTATATTTGCAAATGCGAGCGATAAGTTCTTTGTGCGCCCCGTGGGCAACATAGATGGTGAGGTAGCAAAGCCATACTCTAAGATGGTTGAGGTAGTGGGTATGCAGGGTCCGTTCACCTGGTCGGTAAATGCAGGTGCACTTCCAGCTGGTGTAAAGCTTGTCTCTTACCCAACTCCTCCTGCAATTTACGCTAAGTACTGCCCAGGTGGTGACTGCGCTGCATTTGGCCGAAATATTACCCTTATGCGCGGTACCCCAACTCAGGCAGGAAGCTTCTCTGCTACCGTAACCGCGACTGACTCGCTTGGAAATACTGCTTCCGTTCCAGTTACCATCACCATTGCTGCAAAAGGCACAACAGGTGATATGCAATACGGTACAGTTATGAAAGGTTATCGGGTAATTAAACTAGACGTTGACAGCACGCTGTATATCATTACCCCAGCTGGTGAAAAAATCGCACTACATAGTCCGCTAGCCGCAAAGCCCTACAAGATAAAGCCTGAGAACATAAAAGTAGTTGATCTGCTTGAATTCCTTTCTATTCCAGACGCTCAGTATATGCGCCTTCATACCTCACGTACAATTTACATGATAGACAACGGCAAACGCCGAGTCATGTACCCAGCCGCCATTTCCCGCGCCGGAATAACCTGGCGTCAGGTCCCAGAAACCTACCACAACCACTTCTATAGCTTCCCAGATGGCGGAGGAGTCCGTTAAATAATTTTCTAAAACAAAAGGCGGTTCCGAAAATCGGAACTGCCTTTTTTATTTATAGACCCACCGCATCTTTAAGGTCTGTATCTGTTATATCCACCTTTGGCTCAGCTTTCCTGGTATGCAAGCTCAAGCGGTAGTTCAAACCTCCGCTATAGAGCAGCATTTCTACTTGTGTGAGTAGGTTTACCAAGTCGTTTTGCCAAATTTCAGATTGTGTTTTCAGGTTGGATAGTAATTTTGGTGGTAGCGTGCCTAGTTTCAGCAAGCCTGGCGATGCAGGTATAAACCCGTACAAAACTTTGCCTCTGAAAAAGCAAAGCTTCACTTCGCCGACCGTAGAACGGTCTGCCCCACTATTAAAGTAGACCAGTACCGACTTTTCGTGCACGAGATCGCTCACAGATACACCTGAAAGCCTTTCCAATTGAGCCTTAGTTATATCAGCAAACAAAATCCTAATTCCGTTGCGATAACCACGCTTCAAAAATATGGTGATAATGAACACGATAATCACTATCGCCGAAGCTATGTTTTCAAACGTTAGATACTTCATTGTTCCTCCTTGTTAGTAGTATATATTCTCTCCTCATTCCTGTCATTTTCACTTTACTTTTGTCATCCCCGTCCCGATGCTGCAACTGAGGGATTCTATAGCCTTGCCTAATACTTATGTGTATGGCATAATCACCAACAAGCGAACGGGAGTCGTTCGCATATTGCGTTTGATGATCAACTAATTGGAAAAGGAGATTTTATGACCCCAGAACAAGCAAGGGAGTTGCTGCAGACAGTATTCAAGCACCATCTGTACCCAGAAGTGGGGATTGAGTCGTTCATTGAAAATTTGCCGAGCCACCGTGTCTGGCCATCATACCGTGACACGGCAAAGTATCGTCTGGGACTTGCCGACGCCGCTGCAAGGACGACTCCGAAAAACACCAACTTCCCCTTGATGCTTGCGGTTTACATAGTCGCAGGTCACCTTAAGCTCGGGACGGTGGGGCTAATTGACGCGCTCCATAAACAAGGGGGTAGGCACTGCTTCGTCTACCTTGAAACACCAGATAGCGCCGCGGTATATGGATCGGGAAGCAGATTCCCAGGAGTACTGAATGATTTTAATCAATACGAGGGGTTCGAAGTAATGTAGGATCCTTTTGTAGATGACACTTATGCTATAGCCTCTCGCCCGCTTCACCCTGAAGCAGTGCAGCGCTATAGCTGTCTCCCATTCCTCCGCACTTGATCATCTACAGGCACATTTTCTAGGTCTGATCTCGAAAATGTGCCTTTATTATTTACACGTACATTGTAATATGGCAAGATAAATCTTACGATTAGATTTTAATACATTGAGAAAAAGGAGATTAGATGGATTCTGAAACATTGCGGCATAAACTCGCTTTCGTTGGCAACTATGCGGCGTTCCATTCATTCAACCCAAAACAGCTAGGTCATCATTTGCCCGAAATTGTACCCGGATACGGTGCCAATAATTCCCTCTCAGTAAATATTGAACTGCTTGCGCGGGAAGCGAAGAGAATGGTTAACCAGGTTAGCACTGGCGTGACGTTGGCAGTGTTCGCGCTAGCTGCAAAGTTTGACTTGGTTTATGACCTGCGACTGTGTTTTGTGGAGCTCGAGGACCATACCGTGCTCCGTTGGGTAGAATTTAGGGACAGCGGGCAGGTGGCGATCTTTGCCTCAAACGTAGTAGCAAAGTGGTTGAAGGAATTGCAGCCCAACAAAGTCATGGAATGCGTTGTGATTCTGGTCAAACCGAACAGTCCCACTGCAAGCACTTCGTATTCCCTCAATGACCTTTCTGAGGTTAAGCTACTGGTAAATACTCAAGGCACCTTAGTTACCTCTGCTTGGGTAAATTAGTAGCTGTGTTGTTTAAATTTGTGTAATCTTATTGCATTTGCAATAAGATTACACAAATTTTTATTCATATCAGGATACATGGTATAATACCCATAATGCCTATAAAGAACAAAAATCAGGAAACACATGGGAGTTTTAATCCCCGAAAATTACAGGGTGGCGCAGCTGCGCCAGCTTCTAGTCCCACTACCTTATACTGGGTAGCAGGGGTAGTGGCCGTGATTATTCTAGCTGCTGCAGCTTTTTGGTATTTCCGGGTACATAGCGGACCAAAAGTAGAAACCGCGAACTCTACTTCCTCAAAACAGAACCAAAGTGAAGCAGTGAAGGAAGCAGAAAATATCCTAGATCGTGTTGCAAAGCACATAGACTTACCCCAGGGCGAAAAACCTCAGGTAGCCAGGGTTACGGATGCTTCTAAGCTTAAGTCCAAGTTCCCAAGCCTCTCCAATGTTAAAACCGGAGACTACCTTGTTGTGTACTCTACCTGGACCGCAGTATACGACCCAGAAGACGACAAGTTAACTACAGTTACCCCTTTAAAATAGTCCCTGCAGGGACTATTTTTATATCTCCAGATAATATATGATAATCCAGACCTAACGAATATCGAACAACAAAAGGAGATTCTATGACAGAAGGACATGTGAGAAGGCTTCTCAACGAAGCCTTTGTTGCAGGTTTTTACGAACAGTTCGAACCGGACCCTCTTATGGAGTTCCTCCGAGGGCTTTCAATAAAACGAGGATGGATACCTGGCAAAACCATTCAGGAAATACTGTCTGCGCTTGAATACGATACCCACCCTCGGGTTCTGGCTGTTTACCTGGCAGCGGCTATGCATAATCTAGGCGACACCATAGAGCTTGGCTATCTAGGAGCCCAGGTGGGGACGAATGTTTGGTTCGCAACTGTATCTCATGGCGGTCAAACCGCTGCGTACGTGTACCCGGTGACTTCGGTAGAAGAACTCAAAGAACGAAAAAGGCGCGATGAGTTCAGGCGAGAGGAGTACATCAAGTGCGACCCCATAAGGGCAACTTCTGCATTGCACCAAATCCCAGATCTCGTAAGCTACCTCAGCAGACTCTCTTAGGAGGGACTGTGCTCATTTACTTTTTCGCTTGGTAAAAACCGCTGTGTTGTTTTCCTAAACACAGCGGTTTTAAATGAAGGGGGTTTTTGTATTTCTCCGAATAATATATGCTTACGTAGCTTTAATTTTCACATCAAAAAGGAGAATCTATGAACGAAGAAGTACTTAAGGAAATCGCTGCAACTGTTTTTTCAGCGGGAATCTTTGATGTATTTGACGTCAGTCTCTTGCTGCAGCGCGCAAGTGTTGTTCAGATTGACGAGAAGCTCGATGCAGCTCACAGGCTCACTTGGATTCGCACTGCCATCCCACTTTCACAGGAGTATCCACGGGCGCTGGTAATCTTTTTAGCAGCGTGCATGCATAAGGTTGGTGATTTGATTGAGTTGGGATACCTTGTTGAGGAAGCGACCGGCAAGGAAATCTGGTTCGTCTCTATGCTCCACGAAGGGGAGCGAGCCATGTATTTTTCCGAGCCAATGACTCGTGAGGATACGAATACTCCATGGAAGTACTCTACCAAAAAGTTGGTAGTTTGCTTGCCATGGGTTCCGGATCACTGGGTTGAGCCAATCGCTGATTTAGGCTCATATCTCAAGAACTATGTTTCACCGCGAAGGGAGAAAAATGACCGAACAGCAGCTTAATGCCTTGTTAGGCTTCGTATTTACCACAGCATTTCACCAACCTTTAAGCAGGAAAGCAACACTTGAGGAAATTTCTGCGGCAAAGGTACTGGCAACATCTGGGCTCGAACACAAGTTACGTGCCTTAGTAGATGCGTACCCGACAGACGATGATCTGAAAGTTCCCATCAACAGAAGCTTGTTTATATTCCTCAAAGCATGCGAGCTTGGGGTTGCCGAACGCGTAGAACTTGGATTCTTAAGCATCACCGGAGGCGGACACATGTACTTTGTCAGGCTTGTGTCTGCGGACGATGCTGTTATCCGATGGGCAGGTACAGCACAGGTGCGTGACCTCCTGTCGCTTTGCTACGACCGTAGAGGGGTGATTGTTTGTACTCCTAGGGACGGAAACTTCTGGCTTGAAGAAATTAGAGCCCTGCTTCCGTACGTGTTATAGCACAAAAAACCGTTGAGTTGGTTTCAGCAACACAATGGTTTTTGCTAAATTATTTTTTTATGAAGCTAGTTATCCCCAATTAAAAAAATAAAAATAAATATATAATGTAAACAGGAATCACTAAACGAAAAATTTTTTTATGTCGCTTCGCATAAAAATTTTCATGGGGACACTCTTAGTGGTTTTTATTTTGTCCGGAGCGTACGTGCTCACCCATATCTTGACTATAGCTATACCAGACAAAGTAACGGTTATGTCCCGCTTTCCTGTATCTTCCAAAATTTTTGACAAAGACGGCGAGCTGCTCTACGAGATTCACGGTGAGGTCAAGCGTTCGCCCGTCCCGCTGAAAGAAATTTCGCCGTACCTTGTTGCTGCCACTCTCGCGTCTGAAGACAAAGGCTTCTACGAACATGGCGGCATTTCTTTTACCTCAATGGGCCGGGCAGCGTATATCAACTTTAGAAACAAAAGCTTAAGTCAAGGCGGCAGCACTATAACCCAGCAGCTAGTGAAGAACATCATGCTTACCCGCACCAAGTCTTTCAAGCGGAAAACTTGGGAGATCCTTCTGGCATTACGACTTGAACGGGTAATGGGTAAAAACGAAATTCTTTCTGAATACTTAAACACCGTACCCTACGGAAGAAATACCTATGGTGCTGAGGCAGCAGCCATGTCATACTTTAACATCCATGCGAAAGATCTAACTCCAGCTCAAGCAGCAAGTCTTGCTGCGTTGCCTAAATCTCCCTCATACTTAAGCCCTTTCGGTAAACACAGGGACGCGCTTATACACAGAAAGGACGAGATCTTAAACAAGATGCTCGAAGCAAAAGCGTTGACTTTGGCGGAGTACTACAAAGCTCGGCAAGAGGTGCTGGTATTTAGAAAGTCACAAACCGGAATCAAAGCCCCTCACTTTACTAAGTGGGTAGAGCAACAGTTAATAGAGAAGTACGGACGCCCATACTTGGAAACTGCTGGTCTTAACATATATACCACCCTTGACCTTAAGCTCCAAGAAATGGGAGAGGAAATTATCAAACGAAAAGCTACCGAGAACGCTTCTCGGTATGGTGGGTTTAACGCGAGCATGGTGGCCATAGACCCGAAGACTGGTGGGGTGCGTGTTATGGTGGGAGGAAAGGACTACTTTTCACAACCTTTGCCATTGGGTTGTGCACCGGGACATAATTGTAAGTTTGAGCCTTCTGTTAATGTAGCTCTCGCACAGCGGCAAGCCGGAAGCAGCTTTAAGGTATACACTTACCTTACAGCATTTTTGCCAGCCTTTGCATACTCTCCATCAACTCCTATTTTGGACAGAAACGAAAATTTTGCCAGTCCTGGTTTTCCTCCATATGTGCCGCATAACTACTATAACCGTAATTACGGGCTCATGCCCATGCGAAGAGCTTTGGCTGGTAGTTTAAACGTTCCAGCAGTTCGTACATTGAAAATGCTTGGTGTAGAACCGGTGCGAAACACAGCTCATGCGCTCGGTATTACCTCATCCCTTGCATCATGCGGACTCTCTTTGACGCTGGGTGCGTGTGAGGTACGTTTGCTGGACCACACCGCCGGTTTTGCAACTATTGCAAATATGGGTAACCGTGCAGAAACACACGCAATAGCACGAATAACGGACAAAAACGCCAGAGTAGTCTATGAACACGAGCAAAAGCTTACGCAGGTCGCTGACCCGCAAAGCGTGTATGAACTTATAAGCATCCTCACTGACACCAACGCACGTAGTTTCATTTTTGGCTCGGGCAAAAATTTACGTTTGCCTGACCGTCTAGTAGCAGCTAAGACTGGCACCTCCCAAAACTTCAGAGACGGTCTAACCATGGGCTTTACACCCTCTCTCTCGCTTGGTGTGTGGTCGGGAAATAATGATGCATCTTACATGAACCCTGGTTCAGACGGGTACTTTACTGCTGCTCCAATTTGGAATGAATTTATGCAGAAAGCTACGACTGGCACACCAGTAGAAGACTTTCCAGTACCGGAAGGTATAGTCCGAGGCGACTTCAACGGCCAGAAAAATGAAGTAATCTCCAGTTTTGCCTTAAAGAAACTAAAGCTTCCCTCCCGAACCATAGCCATAAATCCCCGCCGCACAGTCCAGCTGCTCTCTACAAAAGGTTTGCTTATGGCTCCTAGTGCCCGGAACTAGGTGTATACTATATATATGTATATGCGTCGAACATTCCTGTTTGTGGTGATGTCCGCGGCCTTTTATGTACCGCTTTCTTTGGCTTTGGCGCAAAATCCTTCAGGAAATAGCTACCAAATCAAAAATCCCCAAACAGTTCCTGCGACTTCGAATTCCTCAGGAAACCAGTTTAAATTGAGCGGTGCCGTAGCTTCCATGGTAGGGCGCTCTGTGGGCGACACTTTCATACTCAACTCCGGCACTCCTGTAGTAACTACGCCATCTAGTTATAGTGGTGGGGGAGGAGGGGTAGTTATAACCACTACTCAGCCAGCTCAGACTTCCAAAACCGAAGTATCTGTTTTTAATGTCCAAATAGTCCATGTAACACAAGACTCAGCTGTTATTCACTACGACACAGACATTCCAGTTCAAGGGTCAGTGGCGTTTTATGAAAAGAACTATGGAAAAGCACAGGAGCAGGTATTGCCTTTCAGTGAAATACAAAAAACAAGCCATGCGCTCACCATATTTGGGCTTAAACCCGCCACCTCGTATGTGTTTGTTTTGTTGGTAAAGACTGCTAGCGAACAATTTGCCTTTGGTGACGCTAGCTATGTCTTTAAGACGCTTGTCCAATCTCCAGAGCAGACTGCACAGCCGTCTGTGAGCACACCAAGTCCGACAAAGCCAGCACAGAAAGCAACACCAAACCAACAGGCAACTAAAAAGCCTTTACCAACTACTCCAACGAAACCAGAAATCCAGTACCCACAAACTCCATCAAACTTTGTTGAGAATTTCCAGGCGCTTAGTATAGAGACCGGGGTATTTTTAGTGTGGGACAATCCCCGTGGGGCTTTTGATCGTATAGAAATCTACCGCAGCACCACAGACTTCCCATCGCTTTTGTTACCTGAGGAGCGAGTATACGCCGGTTTGGGCGCGAACTTTACAGATGCTACAGCAAATCCAGGCGAGGACTATTACTATACACTAGTCGTGCTGAGCAGAGAGGGTACAGAGCTTTCGCGGAGCGTGGCACGGACTGAGGGTCGTGAAGATATAATTCCATTCCCAGAAAGTTTAGTTGTGAAGCCTACCGAAAATGAATCGACGGTGGAACAAAACAAATCACTTGTCTCACACACCACTGCGTCTGCATTTCCATTGTATATCTTTGCAGGTATTTCACTTTTAGCAATCTGCATTTTAATATTTTTTTTGGCTAAGAAATTCAAAAAACAGCTATAAAGCTGTTTTTTCTTGATTAATCTAAAAAAATATTATACCATTCAAGTCAAGTTTCCAGGTACAAATTTGCCCTGAACAAGGGCTTAACAACTTGAATGGAGAATTATGAATTTTTTTCATTACTTGAAGCTATGCGGAGTTGACTTTGGAATGTTCAGGGGCCGGACACCCACTGTGTCAAGGCCTGGCCTAGGTCCAGGTGCTAGGCAAAAACAACAACGTTTTGTGCATCGAAAACAATTGGCTGCAAGACGAAAGCAGGCTGAGCAAAACCTTGCGAACCACAGTAGGGCCCACAACAAGACCGCGAAGCGACTGGCAAGAGAAGCTGCCAGAGCTGCAATCGCGAACACGCGATAGTTTCCCCTGTTAGAACGAATAGTCCCGACTCACTCTTGAGGTAAGTCGGGACTATTAATTTAGTCGCCTGGTGGCCTTATCCAGTTCGCATATGTGTCTGCGTCTGCGCCGCGCACAAGCAGGGAAGTCATTGGTGAGTACCTTTGCGTCTCAACATTGCCGGCTGCCATGGTGTAGATACCATTTGCATTTTTGTAGCCAATCACAAAGCCATTTGGCAACGTAATGCCAGCGACTGTGATTAGCTTAAAGCCTTTAGGCCCTGCAAACTCAATCTTGAGTTGAATCCCTTGCTGTATCATGAGCGAGAGCACGGTAGCGGGGACGTTCCTGTCGTTTATGACAGGATATGCGATTACGGGCTGTTCCGGGTCCAGAACTTGCACGACTGACGTACGTACCGGCGCTGATTGAGCTAACAGCGCACTAGGTGCAAGTGCAAGTGCACTTAGAACGTTTCTTCTTTGCATAGCATCTCCTTGAGAAGTATTTGTGTCGATGTTTGATTGCTGGTCTACTCAAGTTAGCAGAAAATAAATTCTCTTGCAAAAAACTCATATATTTGTCCAGTGGTTGTTTTTATGGTATATTGCTCGTGATACCTACTTTTTCAGAGGAGAATGAAATGACATGCTACATAAGTTGCTAGTTATTTTGGCGATTTTTTTAGCAAGCGGATTCTTCAC
>Ga0196964_10001231_pt1 | contig 13233 bp, 15 predicted proteins | sample S1_10metaG_FD_148615 | JGI IMG/M metagenome (GOLD analysis project Ga0196964, IMG submission 148615) | Soil microbial communities from Anza Borrego desert, Southern California, United States - S1_10 | ecosystem: Environmental > Terrestrial > Soil > Desert | place: USA: California | collected...
TGAGGAGCGCCGTTCTCGTTGCGGGCCTCGTACTCCACCGTCGGGCCGGGCGCGCCCTCGATCGCCTTGGCCATCAGTTCGCCGAGCCGTTCGGCGTTATCGGGGTGGAAGCGCGCCATGACCTCGGCGGCCGTGCGCGGCGCCGTCTCGCGCGTGCAGCCGTAGATGGTCAGCATCACGTCCGACCACTCGACCTCGTCGGTGGCGACGTGCCAGCGCCAGTAGCCGACGCCCGCCAGCTTCGCCGCCAGCTGGGCCAGCCGCGCCGACTCCAGCGCGGCCTGTTCGCCCTCCCGGCGGTGGCGCTCGCGGCGGTCTCCCGAGGCGGTTTCCATCGGGTCCCCCAACCCCTTGAATTGGCCACGGTAACAGCCGCGGACTGACGCAGCGTTAACAGGGCGGCGGGCCTTCTCCCGACGGAGGAGCGAGGGGGGCTCATCCCATCCAGCTCCCGGGACGGGTCTCCCGTCGTACGGTCGGCCGCGGCCGCTGCGCCCGCAGGCTGACGGCCAGGTAGCGGAAGGCGTCGGCGGCGTGGGATGTCCAATCATGCACCGGGTTGCGCGACAGCCGTCCGTCGGCGTCGACCCCATAGCGATAATGGCGCAGCGCGTTCAGCCCGTCGGCGCATCGGCCCTCGTCGAACCAGCAGCGGCCGAGCACGCCGCGCGCGGCGTTGATCCCGTCCGCCAGCGGAACCTGCTCGACGATGCGCACCCGCCGCCCCAGCCCCTGCATCTGGCTCTCGATGGTGCGCCCGCCGGCGGCAAGCGTCCGGGCCCTCGCGTCGGGCGGCAGCCAATCCTCGCCCCAGACGTAGGCCCGCCGCCCCAGTTCGGCGACGTACCAGTCGATCGGCTTCTGCGAGCCCTGCAGGAAATCGATCACCCGGAACTCCAGCCCCACCGCCTGCGCCATCCACACCGTCACGCTGTCGGCGAACCCCAGGTCCCAGAAGGTGTGTGTCGGCGCGGTAGGCTCGTAGGGAACCGACCCGATCCGCCCCTCGTCGCGCGCCCTGGCCAGGGCCTCGGCGTAGACGGCGCCCTCGACGGTGCGGCGGCACTCGCCGTTCCACACGTGGGCCCAGGCCGCCGGGTCCGACGCCCTCAGCGCCTCCGCCTCGTCCAGGAGGACCTGCGGGCAGTGGTGGTTGCCGATGATCGTCATCTTCGCCACCCGCGCGCTCGGCGGCGGCGCCACGACGAAGCGACGCCAGGTGTCGTCCTCCTCCAGCTCGGGGTTGAAGGTCACCCAGATCTCCGAGCCCTCCTTGCGGATGGTCGGGATCAGCGTCTCCCACGAGTGGCGCGACACCGTCTGGGCCTCCTCGACCCAGCAGATGTCGACCCCTTCCTTGGAGCGGATGTTGTTCACGTTGTGCCGGAGGCCCGCGAAGACGATGCTCGAGCCGTTGCGCCCGCGGATGCCCTCGCCGGTGACCTTGAACTGGTCCTCCACGCCCAGGGCGACGATCTGGTCGGCCAGCAGGCGGTGGACGCTGTCCCTGATCGACGACTGGTGCTCGCGCGCGCACAGCACCCGCGTCCGGGCCTCGACCGCGCGGCCGATCAGGGCGCGCGCCACCGACCACGACTTGCCCGCCCCGCGTCCGCCGTACAGCACCTTGTAGCGGGCGTCGGAGTCGAGCACCTCGCGCGCCGCCTTCGGCAGGTCGCGGTCGATCCGCACCGGCGTGGCGTCGCGCGACGGCTCCCGGGCCTTGCTCGGGGTCCGGCCTGGCTTGGTCTTGCTCATTCGACGACGAACACCGGATTGCTCCCCAGCGCTTCGTCCTCGGCGCTGACATCGGAGGCGCGAAGCTGGGCCACCGCCCACTTGCGCGCATCGATACGCAGGCGCTGGCGCCGGGCCTCGGCCTCGCTCGGCGCCTCCTTCAGCCCGTCGGCGATCTCGACCACCTGCTCGACCAGGCGCTCGGCCTGCAGCCGCTTGGCCCGCGCATAGCGGGCGCGAAAATCCGGGCTGTCGAGCAGCCAGCGGCGCACGGTGCGGAGCTGCGGCATGCCCGGCTCGGCGCAGATCTGCTCCAGCCCCTTGCCGGCGGCGATGCCCTCGCACACCCAGCGCGCGCGTACGGGATAGTCCTTGGTGTTCAGGCTCGGCATGACTCCTCCTTCCGGCGCACGCCTCCGCGCGCCGGAGCTTTTCGATTGGCTGTGTGGATCGGTCGCCTGGCCGGGAGCGAACCGTCGCTCGACCGTTCTTCGACCGGACCGTAATCGCACCCTGATCCGGCCTGCCGCGTCAAGTCCTCAGGCGAAGGCCGTGGCGGCCGCCCAGGTGAGCAGCAGGACTCCCGCCGCCCGCCCCACCCCGCGGCCGCCGGGGAGCAGCTTCTCGGCCAGGACCAGCACCGCGATGGCCGCGATCCAGGCCAGGTTCATCACCCCGCCGACGAACAGCAGGGCCATCAGCAGCCAGCAGCAGCCGACGCAGTAGGCCCCGTGCAGCGCGCCCAGCCTGGCCGCCCCGGCCATCCCCGGCCGCCAGTGGCGGGTGAAGAAGCCGACCGGCCCGCGGCAATGGTCGAGGCAGACGCGCTGCAGCGGCGACAGCTGGTAAAGGCCGGCCGCGGCCAGCACGCCCACCGACAGCCACTTGCTCTGCGAGCCCATCATGCCCGCCGAGACCAGCCCCGCCTGCTCGAGCGCGTACTGAAGGACCGCCGCCGCCGCGGAGAAGCCCAGCCACACCAGCAGGTAGCCGGCGGCGAAGCTCCAGGCCGGGGCCAGGGCGCCGGCGCGTCCCGACGCCGCGGCCGCGCGGTGCACCCGGCCGTAGAGCAGGATCGCCGGGGCGGCGCTGGGGGTCATCATGGCCACCATCATGGTCCACCACATGGCCACGGTGAGGGCCCAGCGGCCGGCGCTCCAGCCGGGGTCCGCGGCCGGGACCATGTCCATGCCGGACATGTCCATTCCGGCCATGCCCGCCATCCCGGCCATGCCGGTCGGAGCCCCCGCGGCCGCCGCCTGGGCGCGGTGCGGGAACAGCGACAGGCTGGTCATGTCCCATGCGCTCATGCCCAGCCCGGCGCCGGTGGCGACGTAGAGGCCGGCAAGCGCCGCGAGCAGGCCCAGACCCAGCGCCATGATCGTCCGTTCGCGCCGCAGCAGGCGCTCCAGCGCCGAGGCGTCGGTGGATTGGTTCACGCGCCCCCCGTCATGGCCGGACCGTCAAGCCGCCCGGCGCGACCGCACCACGCCGTCGTTGTTCAGGTGCAGCCGGGCGAACTGTCCGTACTTGTCTTCGATCTCGACCCGCACCGGCCCGCCGGTGGTGCTCGTGCCGCTGCCGATCTCGGCCATCTCGTACTCGAAGCCCTCGGGCATCAGGATCTGCACCCGGTGCTCGGCCCCGGTCACCGGATTGAGGATCGGCCGCCCCTGCATCTCGACATAGCCGGGGATGCGCACGCGGCCGCGCCGTCCGTCGACGTCAACCTCGGCCGTGATGGTCGTGAACACCGGCGGATGCATGGTCGTCACCGTCGAGGCGAAGACCGCGAACATGGTGGCGAAGGGGGCCGTGTCCTGGCCCGTCATGATCTTCAGCAGGGCCTCGCGCTGAGCCTCGTCGGCGCGCTCGTCGACGAAGGCGACGGCCTCGCCGTTCCCCTCGTGGATGGCCTTGGGCCACTTGAAGATCGCCCCGATGTTGAGACCGTCCAGGCGCGTGTCGCCGTGGTGGCCCTCCTCGATGATGATCGCCGCCACCGCGTGGCAGTAGCCCTTGTCCGGCAGGGCGTTGAACTGGCAGTTGCAGCCGTAGTCGCAGGTGCAGTTGATGAACTCACGGCCCTTCAGTTCCCAGGGTGTCATGGCCGACCCTCCTAGCTGGGCGCGAGGCTACGCCGATGCACCGGTGGGCGCCAGAGCGGGGATGTGGCCGCGCCGCGTCCGGGCTAGGAAGGCGCCGGACCCATGCGCATCGCCACCTTCAACATCAACAACATCAACCGCCGCCTGCCGTCGCTGCTGGCCTGGCTGGAGCGCGAGCAGCCGGACGTGGCCTGCCTGCAGGAAACCAAGACCGCCGACGAGGGCTTTCCGCTCGCCGCCATCGAGGCGGCCGGCTACGGCGCGGTGTTCCGCGGCCAGCGGACCTGGAACGGGGTGGCCATCCTGGCGCGGGGGGCCGAGCCCCTGGTCACCCGCCGCGCCCTGCCCGGCGACCCCGAGGACGCGCAGCCGCGGTACCTCGAAGCGGCGGTCGCGGGCCTGCTGGTAGCGTGCGTCTACCTGCCCAACGGCAATCCGCAGCCGGGCCCGAAGTTCGCCTACAAGCTGAGGTGGTTCGAGCGGCTGAACGCCCACGCCGCGGAGCTGATCGACGCCGCCGTGCCCGCGGTGCTGGCCGGCGACTTCAACGTCGTGCCGACCGACTTCGACATCTATCCCTCGAAGTCCTGGGCCAAGGACGCCCTGCTGCAGCCCGAGCCGAGGGCGGCGTTCCGGCGCCTGCTGGCCCAGGGCTGGACCGATGCGGTGCGCACGCTGCACCCGGGCCAGCCGATGTACAGCTTCTGGGACTACAAGCGGAACCGCTGGGCCCGGGACGCCGGCCTGCGCATCGACGCCCTGCTGTTGAGTCCGTCCCTGGCGCCCCGGCTCGCGGCCGCCGGCGTCCACCGCTGGGTCCGCGCCGAGCCCGAGGCCAGCGACCACGCCCCGGTGTGGGCCGAGCTGCGCTAGCTATCGCTTCGCCGACCGCAGCAACCACCCGAACGCGACCACCGCGGCCGCCGCGCCGACGACCTGGGCCGCCACGAACGCGGGGGCCGAGGACGGGGCGATGCCGGCGAAGCTGTCCGTCAGGGTGCGCGCCAGGGTCACCGCGGGATTGGCGAAGGAGGTCGAGGCGGTGAACCAGTAGGCGGCGGTGATGTAGAGGCCGACCGCCGCCGGGGTGAAGGCCGGGCGGAACCGCAGGCATCCCAGGATGGTCCCGACCAGGCCGAAGGCAGCAACCGCCTCGGCCAGGGCCTGCCCGGACCCGTCCCGCAGCTTGGTCGACGCCTGCAGCAGCGGCTCGTCGAACATGGCGTGGGCCAGCCACACGCCCAGCACCGCCGCGCCCGCCTGGGTCGGGACATAGGCCGCAGCCGCGCGCCACGACAGCTCCCGCCTGAGCGCGAAGGCCAGGGTCACCACCGGATTGAAGTGGGCGCCGGAGACGGGCCCGAAGACGGTGATCAGGACGATCAGGCCGGCGCCCGTGGCCAGGGTGTTGCCGAGCAGGGCTATGGCGTCGTTGCCGCCCGCCAGCCGCTCGCTCATGATCCCCGAGCCGACCACCACGGCCAGCAGCAGCGCCGTTCCCAGCGCCTCGGCCGCCAGGCGGCGCAGCGGCGAGAACGGCTCGAGCGGGGGCTCCAGGCTGGCGTCCGGCACGTCAGCCCCTCCGCGGATCGGGCGGATGCGAGATCACCGGCCGTCGTCCGGCGCCGTCCGCCCGATGTCGTCCAGCCGGCGCTGCAGCGACAGGCTGTCGAGGCTGGCGAGCGGCAGCGAGACGAACGCCTGGATGCGGTTGGTCAGCATGCGGTAGGCCTCGGCGAAGGCCAGCGCGACCTCGGCCTCGGGGCCTTCGACCGCGGCGGGGTCGGGCACGCCCCAGTGGGCGGTCATCGGCTGGCCCGGCCAGACCGGACAGACCTCGGCCGCGGCGTCGCCGCAGACGGCGAAGACGAAGTCGAAGGCCGGCGCGCCCTCGACATCGCGCGAGAACTCGTCCCACGACTTGGAGCGCAGGCCGTCGGTCGGGTAGCCCTGGCGGGCCAGCAGGTCGAGCGCATGGGGGTTCACCCGTCCCGTCGGGGTCGAGCCGGCCGAGTAGGCCCTGAACCGCCCCTGCCCGAGCCGGTTCAGTATGGCCTCGGCCATGATCGAACGGGCCGAGTTGCCGGTGCACAGGAAGAGCACGTTGAGGGGCGGCCGGTCGGTCACGCCGACGCCCCTTCCGCCGCGCAGCAGCGGCTGGCGACGGCGATCAGCGGGGCGCAGACCTCCGCCTTGCCAGCGCAGCAGTCCTCCATCAGGAAGGCGATCAGCTCACGCATGCGGTCGTAGGCGGCGAAGTAGATGATCGAGCGGCCCGCCCGGCGCGAGGTCACCAGGCCGGCGGCGCCGAGGATGCCCAGGTTGGTGGACAGGGTGTTCGGCAGGCTGCCGGCGGCCCTGGCGATCTCCCCGGCGGCCATGCCCTCGTCACCGGCCCGGACCAGCAGGCGGAAGATCTCCAGGCGGCCGGCGTGGGCCAGGGCGGACAGGGCGCCGACGGCGTTCAACGTTTCCATGCTTCCCGAATGCCAGAAGCCCGGCGCCGGGCCAAGCGAAGCTTTTGTGTCGCCGGCGCGCGCGGCCGGCGGGGACACACGCCCACGACGCCGGGGCGGGTCGGACGGAAGGCCGCCGGGCCGCGGGCCGTGTGTCCCCCTTCCGTCAGCAGCACGCCGGAGCGTCCGCCTTCGGCTCGGCGCCGCAGCAGCCCGCGATCGCGGGGTCCTCGGCGGCGGCGGAGGGGTTCTCGCCGTAGGTGGTGGAGTCCCCGAAGGTGAAGAAGGTCTCCCAGCGGACCCCGACGGGGTCGCTGACCCAGCTCTTGTCGGAGCGGGCGTAGCAGCAGGTGGTGGCCTCCTGGTCGAAGGTCTCCGCCCCCGCCGCCTTCAGCCGCCCGGCCAGTTCCTGCAGCTCCGCCGAGCTGTCGACCTGGATGCCGAGGTGATCCACCCCGGCCGCGCGCTCGCGCTGCGAGATGGCGAAGTTCACCCGCGGGTCGTCCAGCATCCACTTGGCGTAGTCGGTTTTCACCACCGTCGGCGGGGCGCCGAACAGGGTGGCGTAGAAGCCGATCGAGCGGTCGAGGTCGGCGACGTTGACGTGCAGGTGCAGGCGTTTCATCGGGGGTCTCCGGGGTTGCGTCTTATTTCTATATTTCTTGAAATTTCGATGTGTCAAGACGCAAGCGGTCGCCCTCTCTCCAGGGGCGCAGAACACGGGGTTCTACGGAACGGCTAGCCCGCGCGCTTGAGCCAGCGGCCGGCCGCCGTGACCCCGAACGCGATGAGGAAGACGAAGAACAGCAGCTTGGCGATGCCGCCCGCCACGTCGACGACGAAGCCCAGGACGCCGGCGACGATCATCAGGACGAGGAAGATCAGGGCCCATTTCAGCATGGCGGGAACAACGCGCCGCCAGCGCCGCCGTTCCGCGCCGCTACTGCCGTTCGCTGTGGGCCCCGCCGCCGCGGTTGGCCTCCGGATCCGCAGGCCCGGCCGCGGCCTCGCCCCCGCCCGCCCGGCGTTCGTCCCGCTCACTGCCGGCGACGATGGACGGCCGCCCCGCCGGGCCCGGCTCGGAATCGCTTGGCGCAACGGCGGCCGGCGGGCTGACCGTAGGTGGCTCCGAAGGCTCGTCCTCGCCGCCGAGCACGCATCGGGTCAGGAAGAACCCGCCGATCAGCAAGGGGATGATCCAGCCGCAGCCCACCTTCTTCTTCTGCCCCGGCGCGTTCGCGGCCTGGCCCTCGGCCTCGAGCCGGGCGCGCACCTGGGCGACCAGCCGCTCGCGCGCCGCTTCCGCGGCGGTGGCCGCCTTGGCCTTGGCCGCTTTCGGAGGCTTCTGGACCTTCGCCGTCCTGGATTTGGGCGCGCTCGACGGCACCGCGCCCTGGGGCCGGCCGGGCGGCGGGGCCGCGACCTCCCGGTAGGCCTCGCGCCCTCCGCCGAGACGGCCCAGGTCGCTGCCGACCATTCGCTGGACCGCCGGCGAATGCGGCAGCAGAGACTGCAGCCGGGCGGCGATCACCGCCGCCGGCGCCACGCGCTGGGGCCCGGGCGTCGGATCGAGGTAGAGCCGGCGGATTTCCCCGACCAGGGCCAGGGCGCGCGGATCCTCGCGCCCCCGCCGTTGCGCCAGCCTGAGCGACGCGGCGTGCTGGCGGCCCCACGCTTCCAGCAACTGGTCAAGCCGTCCGACCTCGGTGTGGCCCGAGCGGGTGAGCGCGTCGACCTCCGCCAGGATCGCCGCCTCCAGGTTGTCGAGCTCGGCGGACGTCTGCGCTTCGAACCCCTCGACCAGAGCGTCGACCATCCGCTGGTCGCCGCCGGAGGCCGTGCCGGGGCGCTCGACCGCCCGCAACAGCACCGTCCGACCGGTCTCGCTCCCAGCCAGCACCGCGGCCGCGCCGACCGCGTGGCGACGGCGCATGGTCTCCAGGCCCCACTGCACCTGCGAGCCGGTGACCGGCGGCAGGCTGGCCAGGGCGCGGTCGTCGCTCAGCCGGTTGGCGACCTCGAACGGATCCACCTGCTCCCAGGCCCGGACCAGGACCTCGACCAGTTCGACGTCCGCGAGGCGCGCCGCGGCGTCGGCCGCGAGGTTCGCCTTGGCCAGGCCGCGCATGGCTTTGATTCGCTCGCGCACGCCGCGGCCGTCGCCGTTGACCAGCGCGGCCAGCACGTCGGCCGCGGCGGCGTTCGACACCCCCGGCAGCCAGCCCAGCTCTTCGTCCAGCCGCTCGAACATGTCGAGCAGCCGCCGGGCCGCGTGGGCCCTGGCGCCGCCGGCGCGCAGTTCCTCCTCGAGCACCTCGCGTGACGCCCGCGGGGTCGTCCCCAACTGGGCGAAGGCATTGTCGGTCAGGGAGAAAGGCCGTTCGCCGTCCATCGGCGCAGCTTAGCGGCCTAAGCGCCTCGCGCCAGCCTGGTCAGGCGGCGTCGTTCCGCCTGGCGCCCGGAGGTTCGGCGATCGGGTCGGCGGCTGCGATCATGCGCGCGACCGCAGCCTTCAACTCGCGGCCCTTGTCCGTCAGGTAGAGCAGCCGCTGGCGGCCGTCGGCGCCCTGGTAGATGTCCACCAGGCCCATGGACGGGGCCACCGGGTAGGCGATGTCCGGCGACGCGAGGGCGCGGGCTCGCCGCGAGGCGGTGGCCTCGGTCAAGCGCGCGATCTGGGCCAGTTCCGAGATGTTCAGCCCCTCGTTCTCGCACACGTAGAGAAACACCAGCATGTCGTTGACCACGACTTCGGGGTCGATCGTGCGGAAATGCTCGAGCAGCTGCAGGAAACCGTTGCGGCGGCGCATGTTCCTAGTCGCCGTCGTATTCTGCGACGGCCGACGTGAAATGCTTGAGCGGCCTTGGCGCCGGAAGCGCCCGCGCCGCGCGCGGCCGGCGCTCGCGAAACTCCAGTTGCGCCTCCTCGTAAACCCGGCGCACCGACTGCATCAACTCTTCGATCCGGCGCTGGTGATCGGCGGCGCCTACAAAATCCTCGGCATTCAGATCGATGGTGATCTGCGCTCTCAGAACGATGGACATAGACTGCACTTCCGTCTGACGGCCCCCGCCGCCCGTTCGTTGACTAGAGCCGAGCTTGCCGGATGTTTGCCCGACCGCATCCGCATATCGGCGGAAGCACTGCAATTGGCAGCGAACGACGAACACAGTTCGATGCATCGGTGTATGCTGAAAACGTCGTCAGTCGGGCGGAAGACAAGCTTTGCAGACCAACGGATTCCCGCGCCTGACACCGACGGTGCTGATGACGCTCGCGCTCTGGACGCTGGCGTTCGTCCTGCTGACCGGACGCTCCCTGATGGCCGAGGGCCCGTTCTGGGAGCAGATGCTTCCGCGCTTCCTGACCTGCACGATGGGGGCTCTGCTGTGCGGCGTGCTGGCCTTCGCGCTGCGGCCCACCGCCCGGCTCGGCCTGGCCACGCAGCTGTCGATCAGCGTCGTGGCCTCGCTGGTCACGGGGGTCGTCTACAGCGTGCTGGCCGAACTGGTGTTCGACCAGTTCTTTCCGATGACGAACAGCTCGCCGCTGATCTACGCCGTGGTCAGCCGCGCCCAGCTGAACCTCTGGCTGTTCCTGACCTGGTCCACCGCCTACCTGGCCCTGGTCTGGGCCGAGCGGTCGCGCCACAACGAGCTGCGCCTGGTGCAGGCCCAGGCGCTGGCGGCCGACGCCCAGAACCGGATGCTGCGCTACCAGATCAACCCGCACTTCCTGTTCAACACGCTGAACGCCCTGCACTCCCTGATGCTCGACGCCAAGATCGCCAAGGCCAAGCAGGTGGTGCTCTCGCTGGCCGACTTCCTGCGCTACTCGCTGGTCCGCTCGCCCGACGAGCAGGTCACCCTGCGCGAAGAGGTCGAGGCCCAGTCCGCCTACCTGCGCATCGAGGAGGCGCGCTTCGGCAGGCGGTTGAAGACCCGGCTGTCGGTCGACCCGGACGTGGTCGACTGCACGCTCCCCAGCATGATCCTGCAGCCCCTGGTCGAGAACGCCGTGAAGTACGCCGTCGCCCCGTCCGCCCAGCCGATCACGCTCGAGATCGCGGCCCGCCTTGTCGACGGAAGGGTGGAGATCGAGGTGCGCGACGACGGCCTGGGCGCGTCCTACGAGGCCCATGGACTGGGTGTCGGACTCGAGAACGTCCGCCGGCGGCTGGATCTGGCCTATGGCTCCGAGGCGGAGTTCGCCTGTGGCCCGCGCCCGGAGGGCGGTTACGCCGTGCGCCTGCGCATTCCGAAGGCCCCGCGATGAGGCCGCTGCGGACCCTGATTGTCGACGACGAGCCGCTGGCCGTGCGCGGGCTCGAACTTGCCCTGCGCGAGATCGAGGGCGTCACGGTGGTGGGGACCGCCTCCGACGGCAAGAGCGGTCTGGCCCGGATCGCCAAGCTGAAGCCCGACCTGGTGCTGCTCGACATCCGCATGCCGCTGGCCAGCGGGCTGGACGTGGCCCGCGCGCTCGACGAGGCCGACGCGCCCGCCGTGATCTTCGTCACCGCCTTCGGCCAGTTCGCCCTCGAAGCCTTCGAGCTGGCGGCGCTGGACTATGTGCTCAAGCCGGTGGCGCCCGAGCGCCTGCGCGCCGCCGTCGAGCGCGCCCGCAGGCGCATGGACCAGTCCGACGCGGACCAGCGGCGCCAGGCCCTGCAGCAGGCCTTCGATGCGCTCGAGCGGCGCATCGTGAGCGAAGAGATCGCCGGACCGGCCATCGAAGCTTCGATCTGGATCAGCGACGCGCGCGGCCGCTTCCGCCTGCCGCTGACCGGCGTCGCCTGGCTGGAGGCGCAGCGCGACTACGTGCGCATCCACACCGTCCGCGGCGAGAGCTACATCGAGCGCGGAACCTTGGGCGAACTGACCGAGACGCTGGACAGCCCGCTGTTCCAGAGGGTGCACCGCTCCGCGACCGTGAACCTCAACCAGGTCACCGCCCTTCGCCGGCGGCGCTGGGGCATGGTCTCGGTCACCCTGGCCTCCGGTGTCGAGGTGCCCGTCGGCCGCTCCTACGTCGCGCCGCTCAAGGCGCGCCTGGAAAACAGCGGCGTGATGGGTTTCAGGCGCTAGCCGCCACCGTCCGTTCCAGTCCAAGAAAAGAGCGGCGGCAAACGCGCCCGCCGCTCCATCCGCCGCGCGCCCCGGAGCATGAACCGGGGCGCGCGGACCGGCTCGTCCCCCTAGAAGCGGAACTTGGCTGAGATGGCGAACGTCCGGCCGAGCAGGCGGTAGACCTGCGGGTCGGTGTTCGACTGCGAGAAGGTGCCGGCCGGGGTTTGGGGCGGCTCCTCGTCGAACAGGTTGCTCACCACGCCCGTGATCTGGAAGTTGTCGTTTACGTTCCACCGGACCGAAGCGTCGAAGTAGGACGCTTCCGGCGCGTCCGCCCCGAAACCAGGCTGACCGGGCGCAGCGATGAAGCGATCGCAGTCGTCTTCGGTGTTGGTGTTGCCGAAGGTGATGTCGCAGAGTTCCGGCACGTAGCTCCAGCGCAGGAACGCCGTCCAGTCGCCGAGGGTGTAGTAGATCGACAGCGTCGACTTCCAGTCGAAGATGGCGCCGCCGATGGCGGCGGTCGTCGTACCGGCGAAGTCGGCGCCGTTGATCGAGTACTCGTCGACGATCGAAAGCAGCTCGTTGATGCGCAGGCGGCCCGGGAGCCCGAGGAAGGTGTCCTCGAGGTTCACGGTCCACTCGAACTGGAAGTCCCAGCCCACGGTCTTGAACTCGGCTTGGTTCGCGATGGTGGTGTTGACGAAGTCGACCTGGCCCGTAGCAGGGTCGCGGACGACGCGGCCGCAGGCCGGATCGGCCAGATTCAGGCTGGCGAAACACGCATTTATCCAAAACTGTGCGCCGAGCGGGATGATCGCGTCCTGGATCTCGATGTGGTAGTAGTCGGCCGTGGCGCGGAAGTCGCCGACCGGGAACCAGTCGGGCTGGAACACGACGCCGCCGGTGAACGTCTTGGCCGTTTCCGGCGCGAGGTTGGGGTTGCCGAAGGCGAACGCCTCGACCTGCTGGTTGTTCTGGGCGAAGCCGGCGGTGAAGAAGTCGGTGCCGCCGGACTGGGCCGTGCAGAACGCGATCTGCGCCGGGGTCAGGTCCGGACCGCCCGCGAGGTTATTGTTGCAGGGATCGACGAAGGCCGGGAAGCCCTGGTCGCCGGCCTGGAACAGCTCGATCGCCGACGGGGCCCGGGTGGCCTCGTTGTAGATCGCGCGGAAGCGCAGCCAGCCGACCGGGGCCCACTCGCCGCCGAACTTCCACGTCTCGACGCCGCCGACCGACGAGTAGTCGGAGTAGCGGTAGCCGCCTTCCAGCCCGAGGTAGTGGAAGAAGGTCGTCTCCTTCAGGAGCGGAATCGACACTTCGCCGTAGAGCTCGGTGACCTGGATCGCCCCGCTGACGTCCTGAATGGCGTTGAAGCCGAAGATGTTGCCGGTGCGCTGCTCGTTGTCGACGCGGAAGTCGATCGAGGTCTCGCGGTACTCTGCGCCCACGACCACCGCGACCGGGCCGGCCGGCAGCTCGAACAGGTCGCCGCGCACGAAGCCCGCGACGCGGGTTTCGTCGATATCCGTGATCGAGAAGGTGTTGACCCGGATGAAGTCGACCATGGCGTCGGTCAGGGTGCCCGGGCCGTAGATGTCGAGCGGCACACAGAACGGCAGCGCCTGGTTGCCCAGGGGCGCGCCGGCGGGGGTCTGACACGAGGCCAGGCCCTGGATCAGCGCCGTCTCGTTGACCGAGTTCACGGCTGAGGCGACGAATTTGTTGGCGCCGTAGCTGGCCGTCAGCGACCAGTTCCAGTTGTCGTTGAAGTCGCCGTCGAGGGTGCCGATCATGTAGAACGAGTTGTTCTCGTTCTCGGCGTTGCGGGTGCCCACTTCGTTGAAGCGGCGGTCCATGGT
>Ga0196964_10001232_pt1 | contig 13228 bp, 19 predicted proteins | sample S1_10metaG_FD_148615 | JGI IMG/M metagenome (GOLD analysis project Ga0196964, IMG submission 148615) | Soil microbial communities from Anza Borrego desert, Southern California, United States - S1_10 | ecosystem: Environmental > Terrestrial > Soil > Desert | place: USA: California | collected...
ATGCCTATGATTATCGCATCGTCGCAGTTGTCTTGGTTTTGGGCGGGGTGGTGTATTATGCCAACAAACCGCAAGGAAACGAGGACGCGATGACCCCGAAGGACCAAGCGAGGGCTCTGCTCAAGGCATTCGAGACGGGCGAGCAGGCACCCTTTGAGGCCATCCATCCGCAGAAGTATATCCAGCACAACCTATCCGCTGAAGACGGCCCGGACGGACTCAAAAGGATGCTCGCTTCGATTCCCCAAAATAGCATTCGCGTCCGCACCGCACGTGTCTTTCAGGATGGCGATTACGTCGTCACCCACAATGAGTACGAGTTCTTCGGCCCGAAGGTCGGGTTCGACATCTACCGGTTCGAGGACGGGAAAATCGTCGAACATTGGGACAACCTCCAGGAAATCCCCCCAAAACCCAACCCGAGCGGCCATACTATGATCGACGGCCCGACCGAAGTAAAGAACCTCGAGAAGACAGAGCAGAACAAGGAGCTGATCCGCCAATACCTCGACGACATCTCCAGTGGAAGGATGGACCGACTTCCGACGTACTTTGAGGGCGACCAATATATCCAGCACAACCCACAGATCGCGGATGGACTCAGCGGCCTCATGAAAGGCATTCAGGAGATGACGAAAGCTGGCATCACGGTAAGCTACGACCGTGTCCACAAAGTGCTCGGCGAGGGCAACTTCGTGCTCGCTGTGAGCGAAGGGGAGTTTGCCGGCAAGCCGACCTCGTTCTACGACCTATTCCGTATCGAGAACGGCAAGATCGTGGAGCACTGGGACATCCTTGAGACCATTCCGCCCCGCGCAGAGTGGAAGAATAACAACGGAAAATTCGGCTTCCAATAAACGCTAATAGATTATATATAAATTAATGGAACAAAATGTTGTCGTTATGATAAAATAACAATCTTAATTAAGATTACCAAAAATTCTATGGAAAAAAATTTACCTTTTAAAGTTGAAGGGATTACCTGGCACGCGTTAACGCTCGAACCAGAGGCATTTGCCCAAATCAAACAAATGATGACAGAACAGTTCGGGATACCACTACAAATGGACTTTGATGGAGTCTTAGTCTTTGGTATGAATAATGGAACATCCCTTGAGCTGTATGATCCAAGCAAAGTGCCGCCATATGGTTATAATGATAGTGTTGCCTTTGGATTTCGTGTCAGTGATATAGAGGCAGCCTCTGCTGCACTTGAGAAGGCTGGATTTGAATTACTTGGTGAGATTACACGTGTGGAGCAATTCAAATATGCCTATCGGCATTTTAAGGGTAAGGACGGTAAGGTGTACGGATTGAACGAACAAAAATAAAGAGCGCTGCCGGTTATTGTATTTGATCAAGAGGCTGTAACTCTACAATACCCTCCCTTTTCTCTTTTTCTATTATTGCTGATCTTGCTGTAATTCTTTCATAGCACTTAATTTATGGATATTGTCTTTTGTTTTTCACAGTATATAAAAATCTATTAAAAATAACTCGTTGCATCTAAAAATTTCCTATAATTTAATAGGTATTTTATTATTCTTACTTTATATGACTGTTAGTAGCTTAGCTCTATTGCAGATCCATAGAAATTAGCAAAAAAAGTTCGCCAACTGTCCAAGTACGCGAGCAAAGAAAACAGAGCAAAAACTCTGTTTTTTGTTAAGGTATTTTATAAATGTGTTTTATAAAAATTAATCGTTCGCTGCCATGCGGAGGAAAAGTTTTGGCTGATATTATGATCATCACCTGGATATTCATAATATTCGACGTCCGTCGGTACTTTTTTCAACTCTTCTGTAAGGCGGCGAGATAGTTCAACGGGGACGCTTGAGTCGGTTGTTCCATGATGAAGCTGGATTGGTGTTTCAATATCATGAAGGTAGGAATACGGGTCAATAGAATTCCAGAAATGGAGATTGGTGCTTGGTAGCCCGTTTTCTTGGACGAGCGCATGGTCCGTATTTTTCAAAAAAGGAATCTTATCGTTATACGTTTCGAGCATATCCACAAAACTACCGACCACGCCTGCCCAGAGGACTGCTGCTTTAATATTATGGGATATGACTATGCTGCGTAAGCCTATCTCACCGCCATTGGAATGACCCCAATAGCCAATTCTCTGTGGATCAACGTCAGGATGCTGCCGAAGAGAAGAAATGGCATTGAGTGTATCTACGACGTAACTTTCTGAAAAATGGGCAGACACTGGTTCACCTTCAGACTTACCATGTCCACGCAAGTCTGGTTTAAAGGTCACAAAACTATTTTTCGCTAAAACTGCCTGGTACGTTGCATAGTTTTTGGTAGTAGAATATTGGCTTGGGGGAATATAGCCATGAACAAACACGATTGCTGGATACCCACGCTCCGGCTTTTGTCCAACCGGGATGGTCAGAAGGCCGAAAATTTTGAGACCATCAGATTGATAGGAGGCAATGTATTGTTCGTAGTTTGTTCCTCTTGGCAATGTTTGTTCAATAGCCAACGAACTGCCTGGATAGGTTCTGTTGCGTAGCGCTGTAATGGACATAGGATGCACTTCATTCCGTTTATTCAACGATTCTTCCAGGGTTGCGGTGTGTGGCAAACTGTGAACAGGTGCATCGTCGCTGGGAAGCGTGACATACGCAATAATAGAGAGGCCAGTGATAAGAACAGCACTGATGATCCAGGTACGTGGCATGTTTTTCATAGAAAAATAGTTATTTCTTCATGATAACATGGTTCGTACGATCTGCGTAGTTCCCTTATAGATTGACAGCAGAGCATAGATTTGGTACAGCAGTATAAGCCTTTTGAGGAGGGGAATCATGGAAACGGTGCTTGGTTTTCGGAACCAGCAAGGGAACGTTCTTCGGGGAGTCATGAACATTGTTCCAGAAGCAACGGAGGGAGTAATTTTTCTCCACGGCTTCGGAAGAAGTTGTCGCGAACTCAAGTTCATGACACTTGAGGTTGCTATGGAGGCTGAGAGAATTTCCACATTCGGGTTTGATTTTTCCGGATGGGGACATTCGCAGGGCAACTTGTTGAACCTTTCGATAGCGGGCATGGTGGACGATTTCCACTCCGCTCTTCAGATATTTGCGTCTCAGGCAAACGTTCGCGTGAGTAGGGTCGTGGCACATAGTCTGGGAGCGTGTGTCTTGGCAGAACACCTGGAAGCTGGAGGACCGTCATTTGAACGAATGGTGCTCATCGCGCCGGCGCTCAATCAACGTCAGCTTCTCCGGTATTGGTTCGTGCGAGGAAAAAGCAAACGCCTGACATGGCAGATCTTCCACAAATTTGTGGATGAAGACGCGTTTATGCGTCATTGCTCCATGCATCCACACCCGGTGAAAGAGAAAGCCATTGGGGCGGGGTATTTCCTGGAGATGGCCGAGCGGGACTATTCTCTGGCTTTTCAGAGCGTGCAGAACAACATTCTCCATATTCATGGAGACCAGGATACTACGGTACCGCTAGAAAGCCTCAGAACTCGCTTTAAACACCGCCTCCTTGTCCACGAGGGGGACCATGATCTAGAAGAACAGCTCATGGTCAATCAGTGGCTACCGCAAGCCGTTCGTTTCCTGGCGCGATAGCGCCATCATACCCGTCGGTTTTCACCGCCGGGTTTTTTACATCATTACGAGAAAATTGTACTGAAAAGAGAAAACCGTTCGTTGATGGACGAACGGTTATGAGGTTGTGTCATCATCCATGGACGTATGCTTTGAGCATCCATCCTAAGGAACGGACTGCCGATCGTGTCGGCAACACGCTCGCGCTCCTGGTCATTGGAACGTCGATTTGTTGGAAGGTCGCTCCATTTGACGTGATGAGCGCTTCCAAGTAGGCGTGGCCACGCCACCATAAGGGCGCTACCGACGGGCACAACGTGCTCCTTCGCCAAAAGCGCAGGAGGGTCTTCGTTTTGGCCCGCGTGATCCCCGAAATCCGATCGACCGTGTGATAGAGAGCGTCTACCCACGGTGCGTGGACATCGCCGTATACGAAGCGAATGAGGCGTGGCTCGTGATCGGCGATCTCGTTGACAAAGAACGATGGTGTTTTGGGATCATGTCCGTAGAAGACCCACGGAAGATCCTGGTACTGCCGAAGGATGTCTCCAACGAACGTTCGTTGGTCGAGCTGTCGGTGGAGGAGAAAGGTGTCCTTCCCGCGGTACGCAGCGAGAGGTGACGATACACCTAGGTGGAGAGCGCCCGAGATGATGGTCATCCACCACGAAGGGCCGAAGATCTCTTCGCAGATGTTCAGACTTTCTCGTGTCATCCCACCGTTCGGGTTCGCTCCGTGGTAGCCCGTGTCATGGTTCCCATGACAGACGTGGACTTCCTGTGCGCTCGCGCGCAATTCGGCCATGCATCCGGCTGCCACCCGTTGTACAGCGACACTCTTCATGCCTTGCTCGTGCGAGCCACAGGTGACATCGCCGAGATGGACGAGAAGGATAGGCATCCGTCGGCGAAGCATCACAAGCGTTGCGGTGTATGCTGACGTGATACCCATCTGAAACGAAGCAAAGATCCGTTCCGCTAGAGGACGAGGGAGACGGTCGAAATGCCCAGGAAACAGGGCGCGCTCTGCGAGGCCGCCTTGGCCAAGCAGATGCGTATCTGCAAGCATCACCGTGTATTCTGTTGTGTTCATGATACACCTCTCATTCTAGGAGACCACAGGCACGCATTCGCTGTCAATAAGAAACCCTCCGGTGTGGAGGGTTAGAGATCTTTCTCTGAAAACCGTGGCATTTTTTTATTGTATTTGAAGCGATAGTAGAGATGAGACAGCAATCGCTTCGTGGTGTGAAGGAGATACAGTCGTATGCCGATGAAGACAATATCTGCATTCATACGCAAGCGCAGAAGGAATCCGAAAAAGAAACCAAGTTTTTTTTCTTTAATAATATGGATGAGTCCTGGGATGATCGTAAAACCCATGGACCATCCATTAATTTTTGTGTGATAATTTAATGCGATTTCAATCTGATAATTCTTTTTATATTTCAGAGGGACAGCTTCCCAAACGACGCGCCGGATCGCGCGTTCGCCGCCCAAGATCGGCGTGATGCGGAGAATTTTATTGAAGATATATGATCTCCGCCCGCGGATACCAACGAACATATCGTATTTTCCGGATCGTACCGGATCGATAATACGGCTCAACTTTGCATGGGTAATGCCAAGTACGTCTGCGTCCAGAAAACAAATAATATCTTCTTTTGCATGAAGAACACCAACGTCCATGGCGTTTCCTTTCCCTCGGTTTTCCGGAAGAGAAATAACGGTCGCGCCCGCCGCCGTCGCGATGTGGGCAGTGGTATCGGTCGAACCATCATCAACAACAATCACCTCTGAAATATGTGGGTGCTGTCGTACGGATGCGATGAGGGTTGAAATAGTTTGTGCCTCATTAAAGGCAGGAATAACTACTGAAACCATCGTTTGCTCATTTTGTAATTGACCCATAGAAGAATGCTAGCCGTCAAAAGAAACAGGAGACCGAAACTGACTTGAAATGCGATGACGGTCAGTTTGAATTGCTCTAGGCTTTCTCTCACGAGATATGCGAGGCCAAAGATCGTTCCAGTATACAGACCAATACCGATCATATTGACGATCATATAGATAGCATACGGAATTCGCTCCAGTCCTGCAAGGACCTGCATGGCAGTACGTGTCCCATAGACAAATTTTGAAATAATAAGAAAGGGAATTCCATAGGTCCGGACCAGGCGACCTGCCGTTTCTATGCCTTTGTGATAGCGCTTCAGCATGGTGCTGTTACTGATGCGTTCGTGGGTAATTCTTCGCCCCATGATATACCAAAAGGTATCAGAAATAACCGTGGCGCAGATGGAGAGAACAATGAGGGTGGGTGCAGAAAGGACGTGAATGAATGTCAGGTATACGGCCGGAATAAGGACGCTTTCTCCACCGACGAGAAGTCCTAAAAAGATAAGCATGTAGGTACGCATAGTATCGGTCAGTATAACGCATGATGGTATATTCAGTAAAATTTTCCTTGACTGAGCAGCGCATTTTCCCCACTATACCTAGAGTGGTATGTCTTTTGAAAAAAGGCCGTCAATTCTGCTTGTTCTCCTTCTTTTTCTAGGAGGTATGCTCCGCGTGTTTCATCTTGATACGCGTGATTTTTGGTATGATGAAGCATTTACTGGCGTTCTGGTTCGAGAAGAGTGGGGGAGGATGATGGAGATTATTATCGCCGACACCCATCCGCCACTCTATTATATATTCGTCAAACTCTTTGCCATGCCCTTTGACTATTCTGTGTTCGGTATCCGGTTCTTTTCTGTTATCTGTGGTGTACTTGGCATCTATGGTGTGTATGTGTGCGGCAAAGAATTGGTACATCGCCGGGCGGGGATGTATGCCAGTTTTCTCCTTACCGTTTCCCCGTTTGGTTTGTACTACGCGCAAGAAGCGCGTATGTATGCGCTTCTTGCGTGCCTCACAACGTTTGCCTGGTATTTTTTTCTGAAAGCGATTCGTACTGCATCTGACCGCTCCTATATTGCGTGGGGCATTTTGTGTAGCTTGAGTATCCTGACCCATTATATGGGCTTCATTTCGCTCGCGTGTATGGGAGCGGTATATCTCTTTCAAGGAGGGCGTGACGTGTGGCGCAAACGGCATGGGGCATGGGTTCTGACACTTCGGGAGTATCTGATAAACAAAAGCCTGTGGCTGGGTCTGGGAATTGGTACCATCCTCTTTCTTCCGTGGGTTCGCTATTTTTTACTTCAGTTTGCGACGAAAGAAGAAAAAATTTCTTGGATCGAACCGGCGGTCTTTGCAGATGTGTTTCGCGCCGTGCAGATGTTTTTGTTCGGTATTCCGCCCGGAGAATTATCCATGGGTATGCCTGAACCGAATGAGCTCCTCGTAGCGCATGACGCAAGCGTGTTTGCGCTTCTTCTGATTACTCTTGCACTTCTGTTGGTGTATGTGTACCTGAGGGATAGGATTACAACCATGGTCCTCGGGATTGCATCGTTCGGATATCTGTTGTTCGTGTATATCCTGTCTCTCGCTGGGTTCGACTATTTTGTTGTCCGATATTTGATTCCATCTGCGTATTTTTTCTATATTCTTTTCGGATGGTGGCTTTCGCTTCTTTCATTGCGAAAACGTATGCTCGTCATCTGTATCTATTGTACACTTCTTCTATCCATTGTCCCGTACCATCCGTCACAGGGATTTACCCTCCTGCGCGATCATGATCCCTATCCTGGCAAGCGTATCTACGTATTAAATACCTTTGATTACGTGATCGCAAAATATTATTTTGGCTATGATCGCGTGGTTTTGTTTAACCTTGATTGGCCGGAATATAATCCGAAAGATTGGCTGGGGGTGAATGGAAAGATCCAGCGCGTCGAACGAATAGCAGATATGGGTCCTGACCCAGTAATTCTTGTCCACACACAATCGAATCCAGTAGAGACATTTCAAAAACTTCGGTCGCACGGCCAGTTTCGGGTTCTTGCCCAGTTCGATTATCTCGTCCTTCTGTCGACCCGTTGACAAGAGACCACCCCTTTGGCTTACTAGAAAGAGAACATAATGATGAAAGGAGGGACTATGCCAACACGTGAAGAACAGGTGGCTGCATTGAAAACGCATTACGAGGATATAAAAGAGAAGATCAGTGCAGCAGATGCAAAAGCCGCAATGCTTTCAAAAGATATCCGTGCGATTTGGGAACGGAATAAGAATCTCTTGGCTGTCCGGGATCGGCATTTTAAGCGGAGACTCCTCCGTCTCATTGGGGCAATCCCAAATGATGACGATACATGGGAACGGTTGAGACGCTCTGCTTTTCTATCGCTCACATCGCTGGAAAAGCGGTATGACCAGGCCGCAGCGTTCATCCGGTACAAGCGGCCTGTAGCATAATGCATATGACATCCATTTTTTCTTTTTTCTTTTTTACGCTTGCTGCGGTAACACAGATGCAGATTCCTGTCCCGTTTACTCCGCAAGCACCAGAAGGAATCTGGGTAGAGCCGTGGGCAAATGCATGCGAAGAGGCGTCTATTGTCATGGTAGATGCATATTATCGCGGTCTTCCTTTAGATACAACAACAGCGGTCGACAGGATACACGACGTGATAGCGGAAAAAGAAAAGCGTTTTGGGGAGAGCAAAGATGAATCCGCTGAGACAATTGTTTCTCTCATTGAAGACACAGCGCTGTGGCATGCGCGTATAGAAAAGAAGCCAACGGTAGAGGAAATCCAAAGGGAATTACACAGTAACCGACCGGTTATTATTCCGTTTGATGCCCGCCGCGTCTCCAATCCGCATTTTATCGATCCAAAACCAGATTACCATGTCGCGGTGATTATCGGTTTTGATGAGGAAACCAAAACATTTATTGTCCACGAACCTGGCACGTCATTCGGGGAATCATTTCGTTATGGATACGACGAACTTTTGGCAGCAAACGAATCGTATGAAATAGGGGATACAGGAGAGGAAAGAGGAGGAGATGTGATTTTTACTTCTCCAGAAACAACGGTAGAAAAGGTTGTTCGCCGCATTGGCGAACAGATTCGAAAGGTATTTACTCATTCATAATGAAACGATATGTCTATTCGATATCTCTGGAAGAACTATTCGCTCAGCATCGTGCTTGCTGCATTGTTTATTGCAAGTTGGACGGGGCAAGCGATATTCCAATGGTCAGAATTTAGTAGTGAAGCGGTGATGCACGGAGAAGACGTGAAGGTGTCCGAATATATAAACGCATTCCTTTCGGCAACATTCGAAAATTGGCAATCCGAGTTTCTCCAGCTTTTTTCTATGGTCGTCCTCACCAGCTTTCTGATCCATAAAGGAAGTAAGGAATCAAAAGATAGCGAAGAAAAGATGCAAGCGTCGATCGATCGCATTGAACAGAAAGTGAATAAGCTCAGCTAAGGATACGAAAAGACCTTCCCATGGAAGGTCTTTTTATGCGTAGACATCGTTTACGCCACACGTCGGACGGCCCGCACAAGCGCAATGAGGACAATCGCTCCGAGCAGGGCAACGAGAAAACTGTAAATATTGAACCCGCTGACACCGCTCTGGCCGAAAAAACTCATGATCCATCCGCCGAGGACGGCACCGATGATACCGACGATAATATTCATGAACGCGCCTTGTTCCGCATCGGTATTCATAATCTTAGATGCGATCCACCCCACCAAGGCGCCGAAAACGATCCAAAGTAAAAGTCCCATATGAGTGTAAGTTAATAATAAGTTCAGGTCAGGGGCTTATTGTCCGCCACCTGTATTACCGCCACTGTTGCCTCCGGCATCGCCACCTGTGCCTGCACCCGTACCGCCACCGATAGTATTTGGTAATTCGACATTAATACTTCCACCGGTCGGGCCGGCTCCTGGGATGCCGTTACGGAACAATAAATAGCCGAAAATGAGTGCTGCCACGACGAGCAGGACGACTAAAATTGCGTTCGTTGCACTGTTATCGTGCTCTATGTGATGTGTTGCCATATATATGTGGTTAAAATTAATGAGGCGCTTATTCACCTTTCTTATGGCCTCGTTGTTTGTGATGTTTCAACACCGTTCTGGCGGCTACTTCCTCAGCGCGTTGTCCATAGCGTCCGGACGCTTGCGCGCTCCGTTTAATTTTTTCATATTCATGTTGTTCTTTTTGTCCCACACCTGGGAGATGTTTGTTTTTTGGCATAGCCCACCCCCTTTCATTACTGTGCTTGAGTTAGTGATATTGTTCTCTGCCTATTTTTAGTAGGCCATAATCCCATCGGGCTGTCAATTGCCCAGTTCAGCGAAAAAAGTGGATATCTATTCTTGACACGTCGCATCTCCGGGGACATAGTACCTATATATGATTGTGACGGAATCCTTTCGTTTCATTGATTGGTCACCTGTGACCATCTCGACATAAGAACGGCAATTGTCATCGTCAAAATTAATAAAGGGGGCTGGTAAGTATCATTGGAAGACTTACTTTTTGTTATATATGGAAAAAGCGCACAGAACAGTATTGAACCTCTGTTGAACACTGATCTGTGTACTTACCACCGTGATGATAAGGTTGGAAATGGCGTACGACATCTCCAGCATACACATCGTCACGCATATTCCTTAAAAACAAACACAAACACGGTAAGTATGCACATTTACAACTAACCCTATGCATATGGCAACAAATAATAACTCAAATAACAGCAAGAACCGTAGTAATAGTTCAGGATCGAGTTCTGGCAGCAGTAATACCTCAAACCGAGGATTTGCGGCAATGGATGAAGAGAAACAGCGGGAAATTGCACGCGAAGGCGGACATGCTGCGCAAGCGAGTGGTCATGCACATGAATTGACACCAGAAGAACGGAGTCGTGGAGGACAGCATAGTTCAGGAAACTTCGCGAATCGGTCGAAAGAAGAAGTCGCTGAGATCGGCCGCAAAGGTGGTCAGTCCCGCCGAGGAAGTCGGGGTAGTCAGTCTCAGAAAAACGAGCAAAACGAAGAGGGAGGAAGATAAAAAAGATCATTATTCATTATAACCCTACCCATATGGAAGCGATGAATAAAAATCAATCACAGCGCGGTCAACAAGATGAAATGAACCGCAATCAGCAAGGCGCACAAGGTAATCAGAAGCAGCAGCAAGGTGCGCAGGGAAGTCAAACACAGCAACAGGGCGCACAGGGTAGTAATCGCCAGCAACAGGAAGATAGTATTGAAAATTTTAGCGGTGGTTCCGGGAGTCAGCGCCAATCGGAAGAAGCGGGTGAAGCGTATGATTATGAATAGTTCTTTTGGAAGTCTTTAATTTACTATAACTATTCAATATGCCAAACACATCACGTCGCGGAAGTAGTTCCCGTAGTAGTAGTCGTGGAGCATCTGGCAGTGGTAACAGTAAACGAGGTCTCGCTTCAGCAGACCAAGAAACACGGCAGCGCGTCTCAAGTCTCGGTGGTCAAGCATCTCGAGGCGGAGGACGATCTCGCAGCAGTAAACGCTCATCCTCATCTTCTTCAAGATAAGATATGAGGCAGCGGGCATAAACAGACGGTTACGGACCGTCTGTTTTGTTTTCTGTGGATATGGAGTGGGTATCTGGGACTTGGAGACTTCTTTTTTTTCTGCTATACTATTTCTACTCATAACCATTCCTATGCAAGACATTCAAGCGATTTTTTCGAGAATTGAAGAAGCAAAAAAGAAACAAAAAGATTTAAAAGCTGCATATAAGGATGCTCTTAATGCCTCACCTGAATATATTGATATTAATGACAAAGCAAAGGCTCTCCGCGAAAAGAAAAAACAAGTAGAACAGACGATTAAAGATAGTTTTGCCTCTGAACTCACCAAAATTGAAGACTTGCAGATCGATATCGCATCCGACATGGAGCTTATTAACGACATTGCCATGACGCAGATTATGAAAGGGGAGACGGTGCAGGTGGTTGATCAATACGGCAACAATTATGAACCAATTTTTTCTGTGAAATTTAAGAAAGCCTCATAAGTATGTCAAAAGAAATCGTTTTTGACATTGAAACCTTTGGTGACATACGCGATCTTTCCAGCATGAAGATCACATGCGTCTCGATTTACGAATATGAACATGACCGGTATCGTTCTTTTGATGAACATGAGCTTTCCCAACTGTGGCCAATTTTAGAACGTGCTGAGCGATTGATCGGTTACAACAGTGAACATTTCGATCTCCCGATTCTTGGACGCTACTATACGGGAAATCTGACATTAATCCCTCATCTCGATATTTTAAAAGAGATTAAAGTAGCAACCGGTTCTCGGTATAAATTGAATGATATTGCGAAGGCAACGCTCCAGATAGAAAAGAGCGCAGACGGCCTGCAGGCAATGGAATGGTACAAAGAAGGAAAAATTGACCTGATCAAACAATACTGTGAGCAGGATGTAAAGGTGACAAAAGAAGTCTATGATTTTGGTCGGATGAATAAGATGTTGTATTACCCAAACCTCACTGGTGAAATTATTCCCTTTGCCATCAACCTTGATCCACCAGCTGTCCTTCTCACTGGAAGCGGGCAGCCAGTAGGCGGAGGTATCAATTTAACTCTTCCATTTTAAAACACCTCACCGGTGTTTTAAAATATTTCGAAGCGAATGTTTTTAACCGGGGTTCCTTGTGCGACCAAATGATGTCGTACATCCTTTACCATCTCTGCGCTCCCGCAGAGATAGAAGGTATGGCTCGGATCAATAGACTGGACATGATCCGTGACGCGTCCGCGAAGACCTGTCCACGCATCGCTTGGTTGGGATAGTGTCAAATAATAGCGGAAATTCGGATATTGTTCTTCGAGTGCATTCAATCGATCAATCCAAAATATATCTTCTTCAGATCGTACGCCAAACAGAAGGCGTATATTTTTTTGGGAGAGATTGGTCACAAGCTCATCTTGGATCATTCCCATAATTGGCGCGAGGCCTGCGCCGGTTGCTATAAACGAAAGGGCGGTATCATCCGGGGTAACAATAAAGCGTCCGAGCGGGCCTTGGACCGTCAGATGTTCACCGATATTCATGCGTTGAAAATGCTGCGAGGCCTTTCCTTCCGGTAAGAGCTTCACACACAGCTCAATATCATCTTGGCCTGGACGGGATGAGAGAGAATACGAACGGAGTACTATTTTACCCTGGTCCGGAATATGACACTGAATGAATTGTCCGGCTGAGAATTGAAAATTGTCAGGCTTCGTAAAGTGAAGTTCACGAAGGTTCTTTGCGATCTCTTTTTTCTCTGTAAGAGTAAGGATATGGTGGGGGATTGCCATAGTTGACAGGAGATTTTTTCTTCGGTACAGTATTACATACTATTAAGGTATGAATTATACGATTCATACCTCTACCATGTCAATATTGTCCGTATGTTCAAAATGAGTCGACAAGCGGATTATGCACTCCAGTTTCTGACCGAACTTGCCCGTCTTCCAGACGGGGAATTTTTGAGCATTCGCACGTTTGCGACTAAGAGTACTATATCTTTTCTCTTTTTGCAACGCATTGCAGCCGCACTTCGCCATGCCGGCATCGTATCTGCAGTAAAAGGCGCAGCAGGTGGATACTATTTGGCGCGTCCGATTCAGAATATTACCGTGAAGGACGTCATAGAAGCGGTTGATGGTCCGTTTGGTATGGTTGCGTGTCAGACACC